>Ga0209195_1000840_pt1 | contig 21881 bp, 17 predicted proteins | sample COGITO_mtgs_1004_3_FD_184788 | JGI IMG/M metagenome (GOLD analysis project Ga0209195, IMG submission 184788) | Pelagic marine microbial communities from North Sea - COGITO_mtgs_100420 (SPAdes) (version 2) | ecosystem: Environmental > Aquatic > Marine > Epipelagic ...
CCAATAGCGCCGATGGTACTGCATTTATGTGGGAGAGTAGGTCGCTGCCTTTCTTTATACTGATACTATCAGTATCTATTTTAAACCTCATTCTAACGAATGAGGTTTTTTTTTGGAGTATATTTATCAACATGAAATATTCTAACTCTTATCTTATTTCTATTCAATACTTAGGTTTTCGTTTCCATGGTTGGCAAAAACAAAAAAATGTGATGTCCTTGCATGAAATGGTAGACAAAACATTAGAATTTGTTTTTAAAAATAAAGATTTTAAGACCTTAGGATCAAGTAGAACAGATTCTAAAGTTTCTGCAAACACCTATTTTTTTCAATTATTTACAAATGAGTTGTTAGAAGAGAAAGAATTTCTGAAGAGTTTTAATTTTAATGCTCCCTCAGATTTAAAAGTACTTACTTTAAAAAATATTTCAAAGCCTTTCAACATCATACAATCATCAAAATTAAAAGAATATCATTATTATTTCTCTCATGGAACAAAAAATCATCCTTTTTCAGCAGCACTTTTAGTGGGATTTCAAGATACCCTAGATATTGAATTGATGCAAAAAGGAGCAAAACTATTTGAGGGTACTCATTATTTTCATAAGTACTGTACAGAGCCTTCTGAAAATACTGTTTTTAAACGCGATATACTTTCTTGTGTTATTGAGAAAAATACTATTTTGACTGCAAATTTCTTTCCTGAAACTAGTTATGTGCTTAAAGTACGAGGTGTTGGTTTTCTTAGATATCAAATACGTTTAATGATGGGCGTTTTAGTTGAGCTAGGCAAACACAATATATCTCTTGATTTTATCATCAATTCTTTAAAAGAAGATAATGATAGAAAATTTCTAAGAACTATTGCTCCTGGGTCAGGGCTTCAGTTATATGATATAAAATTTGATTGAAATTATTTTCTTTTTAATACAATTACAATCAACCCTTTATTAGGCTCCTAGAAATCACAATTTTTTGAATTTCTGAAGTTCCTTCATAGATTTGGGTGATTTTTGCATCTCGCATTAATCTTTCTACATGATATTCTTTCACAAATCCGTTACCACCATGAATTTGTACAGCTTCTACAGTATGTTCCATAGCTACTTTTGATGCATATAATTTAGCCATTGCACTAGACATATCATAATTATTTCCTTGGTCTTTATCCCAAGCTGCTTTCATTACTAGATGACGTGCCGCAGTGATTTCTGTATACATGTCTGCTAATTTAAAGGCTATAGCTTGATGGTTGCAAATTTCCGTTCCAAAAGCTTTTCTTTCTTTAGAATATTTTAAAGCTAATTCATAAGCACCAGAAGCTATACCAAGTGCCTGAGCAGCAATACCAATTCGTCCACCAGAAAGTGTTTTCATGGCAAATTTAAAACCAAATCCATCTTCACCAATTCTATTCTCTTTTGGAACTTTTACGTCATTAAATTGAAGTGTATGTGTGTCACTACCTCTAATACCAAGTTTATCTTCTTTTGGCCCAATGTCAAACCCATCCATTCCTTTTTCTACAATAAAAACGTTGATTCCTTTAGGTCCTTTGTTTCGATCTGTTTGGGCTATTACCAAATACACATCAGAACGACCACCGTTGGTAATCCAGTTTTTTGTACCATTCAAAACATAGTGATCACCCATGTCTATAGCAGTAGTTCTTTGTGAAGTAGCATCACTACCAGCTTCGGGTTCACTTAAGCAAAATGCACCTATATATTCTCCTGTTGCTAATTTTGTTAAATATTTTTGTTTTTGTTCTTCAGAACCATATTGCTCTATTCCATAACAGACTAAAGAGTTGTTTACGGATACAATTACAGAAGCTGATGCATCTATTTTTGATAGCTCTTCCATAATTAAAACATAAGAAAAAGTATCCATTCCACTTCCTCCGTATTTTGGATCAACCATGATCCCTAAAAAACCTAAATCTCCCATTTTTTTTACAAGCTCATTAGGGAATTCTTGCTTGTTATCTCTTTCAATGACTCCAGGAAGTAATTCTGTTTGCGCAAAATCACGGGCTGCATCTCTAATCATTAAATGTTCTTCGGTAAGATTAAAATCCATTCAGTATTTGTGTTATTGAATTCGTAAAAAAAGAGCTCAAATATACTTTTTTACTAGCATATTTTCAACAAACATTTCATATTTTTACGGATATGAATGTCAACTATATTTATTCAATTGGATTGATGTCCGGAACATCCCTAGATGGGTTGGATATTGTATATGTTAAGTTCCATAAAAATGATTATAGTGACTTCGAAATAATACATTCAAATACGATCAAATATTCAGAATTCTGGGAGGCTAGATTAAAAAACTCAATTCATTTAGATACAGAACTCCTTTTCGTTCTTGATTATGATTATGGGCAGTACCTGGGAAATAAAACGAAAGAATTTATTTCTCAAAATAAAATCACTTCTATAGATTTTATTGCATCTCATGGTCATACTGTGTTGCACCAGCCAGACAATGGAATAACATTTCAAGTTGGTGATGGTCAGCAAATTTTTAATATAACTAATTGTACTACTGTTTCTGATTTTAGAACTCAAGATGTTCAGTTAGGAGGCCAAGGAGCTCCTCTCGTCCCAATAGGTGACAGAATATTATTTTCAGAATATGAAGCTTGTGTAAATTTAGGAGGCTTTGCAAATATTTCTTATGAATATGGGGATAACCGCATCGCTTTTGATATTTGTCCAGTTAATATTGTTATGAATTATTATTCTAAGAAAATTGGATTAGATTATGATGATAAGGGAATTATTGCCTCTAAAGGGTCTGTTCATGAAGGGTTGCTAGAAGATTTAAATTCACTTGATTATTATTCAAGAAAGCCACCAAAATCATTAGGTTTAGAGTGGGTTTTCCGATATGTTTACCCGTTATTTGATGACTATAAGTTAGATGTAGAAGATGTTTTAAGGACATTTATTGAGCATATTTCCCAGCAAATATCGATTATTATTCATCCTTTTAATAATGTTTTATTTACAGGTGGGGGTGTTTATAATGATTTTTTACTTAAGAGAATTCAAATTCATTCCAATGCACAAATTATCATTCCTCCAGATGATATTATTAATTATAAAGAGGCTCTGATTTTTTCTTTACTTGGGGTGTTAAAAATTGATGATAAAATTAATTGTTTATCAAGTGTAACCGGAGCAAAAATAAATCATTCTTCAGGAAAAATATTTAATGAAAATATCTCAGATTAGTGTTTTTTTTACTTAATTTGGTGAAGATGTAATTACTTCAAACCTTTAAAATTAAATAGCTGTTAATGAAGGACTTATTAAAGAAATATGAAGAAAAAAAACCAGAAATAGTTTTCAATTGGAAGGATCCGGAGACTGAAGCTGAGGGTTGGACAGTTATTAATTCACTACGAGGTGGTGCAGCAGGAGGAGGCACAAGAATGAGAAAAGGACTGGATATGAATGAAGTCCTTTCATTAGCTAAAACAATGGAGGTTAAATTTACCGTATCAGGTCCTTCAATAGGTGGTGCAAAATCTGGAATTAATTTTGATCCAAACGATCCAAGAAAAAGAGGTGTTTTAGAGCGATGGTATAAAGCAGTTACCCCATTATTAAAACATTATTATGGCACTGGAGGGGATTTAAATGTAGACGCAGATAAAGATGTCATCCCTATTACCGAAGACTGTGGTGTATGGCATCCTCAAGAAGGTATTTTTAACGGACATTTTAAACCCACTGAAGCAGATAAGATTAATAGAATCGGTCAACTCAGACTTGGGGTTATTAAAATAATAGAAACCAAAAAGTTTTCACCAGATTTATCTAGAAAATATACCATTGCTGATATGCTAACTGGCTATGGTGTTGCAGAGGCTGTTAAGCATTATTATACTATTTATGGAGGGAGTATAACTGATAAAAGAGCAGTTGTTCAAGGTTTTGGGAATGTTGGGTCTGCTGCGGCTTTTTATTTAACCCAATTAGGGGCAAAAGTTGTTGGAATTATAGACAGAGATGGAGGAGTTATTAAAGAAGAAGGTTTTTCTTTAGAAGAGATGACTCAATTATTTCTAAACAAAGAGGGTAACAAACTCGTTACAAATCATATGATACCTTTTGAAGAAATAAATAATAAAATATGGTCTCAAAATGCAGAGATTTTTATACCTGCTGCGGCTTCTAGATTAGTGTCTAGAGAGCAAATTACTCAAATGATTTCGTCTGGTTTAGAGGTAATTTCCCCCGGGGCTAATGTGCCTTTTGCAGATAAGGAAATTTTCTTTGGACCCATTATGGAATTTACAGACTCTCAAGTTAGTTTATTACCTGATTTTATCTCTAACTGCGGAATAGCAAGAGTCTTCGCCTATTTAATGGAGTCTAGAGTGAAATTACCTATGCAGGACGAAGCAATTTTTAGAGATACCTCTGAAACTATTAAAAGAGCTCTTATGAGCACTTTTAATAAAAATAATAGTAAAAAAGAAATTTGTAAAACAGCATTTGAAATTGCTTTAAAACAACTAATATAATTTAAAAAATCACATGGAATTTATCATTATCATCGTATTTATATTAGGCTACTTGGCAATAACTTTAGAACACAACCTAAAGTTAGATAAGCTGATACCAGCATTAATAATGATGTCTATATGTTGGGCAATTGTAGCACTTGGAGTTGATAGTTTTTCAAATTGGTTTGATTCTAGTAAACATGGATTGGTTGAAGGCTTTTCTTCTATGTTGCATGCCGATAAAATGCATTTAGTAGAGGAGACATTGCTTCATCACTTAGGAAAAACAGCAGAAATTTTAGTCTTTCTTTTAGGGGCTATGACCATTGTTGAAATTATAGATTATTTTGATGGATTCTCAACAATTAAAGGGTATTTTAATTTTAAAAGTAAAAAGAAATTACTTTGGATGTTTGCTAGTCTAGCATTTATACTTTCTGCAATTATAGATAATTTAACTGCGACTATAGTTTTAATTTCTATTCTTCAAAAAATTGTTAAAAGGAGAGATGATAGAATTTGGTTTGCTGGTTTAATTATTATTGCTGCAAATGCTGGAGGTGCTTGGTCTCCAATTGGTGATGTAACTACTACTATGTTGTGGATTGCTAACAGGGTGAGTGCAGGAATGTTATTTATTTATTTAATTATACCCTCATTATTGTGTATGCTAGTGTCTACGGTAATAGCATCTTTTTTGCCAGCTTTTCAAGGAGATATAGCTTTCGATGAAGAAGATTCAGAAAAGCCAAAAAGTAAGTATAGTGCAATTATGTTATACCTTGGTTTAGGAGCTATAGTTTTTGTGCCTTTCTTTAAAACATTTACTCATTTACCACCATATGTTGGAATGATGCTTTCTTTAGGGGTAGTGGCAACATTTGCAGAAATCTTCAGTAATTCTAAATTTTCAATTTCTAGTGTAGAGGGAGAACAAGCAAAAGAACACACAGAAGGCGCACATCACAGTCCTGTTCATCAATCTTTATCAAAAATAGAGATGCCAAGTATTTTATTTTTCTTAGGGATATTAATGGCAGTAGCGGCTCTTGAATCTCTTGGAATTCTTTTCAATTTTGCAGATAGTTTAAAAGAAAGTATTCCTTTAATAGGTACTGAATTAAACGGTACTAAAGTATCTGATTTAGTTGTAATTTTATTAGGAATAGGATCTGCTGTTATCGATAATGTTCCATTAGTAGCAGCTAGTTTAGGGATGTTTTCTGAATCTTTAGATAACCCATTATGGCACTTTATTGCTTTTTCAGCAGGTACAGGTGGGAGTATGTTAATCATAGGTTCTGCAGCAGGAGTTGTGGCTATGGGGATGGAAAAAATTGATTTTTTCTGGTATTTAAAAAAAATCTCTTGGCTAGCACTTGTTGGTTTTCTTGTAGGATCAGCCTCATTCATGGTTCTAAGACAATTGATCTAAAAAAAACAACCTATAAATTCTGATTGTTTTTTGAACAATTTATATTTTAATACCCCGTTATTAAATTAAATAATTTAAAAAGTATGTTGTCATCTTTACAAGAATCACCCGAAATAGTAGCTGCTGTTTCAGAAGAAAAAACCTTATCTGTATTTAAATTAATTGTAGATGGTGGTTTAGGAGGTCAAATCATTATTGGAATCCTATTTATTCTCTTAGCTATTTCTCTATATATTTATTTTGAACGATTTTTTGCTATAAAAGCTGCCTCTAAAGTTGATAAAAACTTTATGAATCAGATTAAAGATTATGTTTCAAATGGAAAATTGGAAGCTGCTGATGCATTGTGCAAAAAAATAAATTCCCCAACAGCCAGGTTAATTGAAAAAGGTATATCTAGAATTGGTAAACCGTTGGATGATATTAATAAAGCCATAGAAAATGCAGGTAAATTAGAGGTCTACCAATTAGAGAAAAATGTGAGTGTGATTGCTACCATTGCAGGAGCTGCGCCTATGATTGGTTTTTTAGGAACAGTAATAGGGATGATTGTTGCCATTCATGAAATAGCTAATGCAGGAGGTCAAATAGATATTAAATTGCTTTCTGATGGATTGTATACAGCTATGACCACTACTGTAGCTGGTTTAATTGTTGGAATTATAGCTTACATTTCATTTAACCACATCGTTGTTAGAACTGATAAAGTGATGTATCAAATGGAGGCAAAAACTGTTGAGTTTTTAGATTTATTAAATGAACCTGTATAATGAATTTACGAGGAAGAAATAAAGTAAATCCCAATTTCAATATGTCTTCAATGACAGATATTGTTTTTTTACTATTAATTTTTTTTATGTTAACCTCTACACTTGTAACAGTAAGTGCAATAGATGTTTTATTACCTAAAGCAGGTGGTAAAACAGAAAATAATACCTCTGTAGCTATCTCCATTACAGATCAATCAAAATTTTATATTGACAAAACTTTTGTGACTGAAAAAAATCTAGAAATTGAAATTCTAAACAAAGTAGGTCTGGATAAGAAAAAAACTGTGGTTATTAGAGGAGATCAAAACGTTCCTTACAAAAGTGTGATGAAAGTAATTGATATAGCCAACAAGAATAAACTCAAAATGATTTTAGCTGTTAAAGGTAAATAATGGCTTTTTTAGATACTCCATATAAAAAGAAATCAACTGGAATAACGGCTGTTATTTTAATTGCCCTTCTATTGATGATTTTTAACTTTGGGATGAAGTATCAAGATCCTCCCGAAGAATACGGAATTGCAATTAACTTTGGCACCTCAAATCAGGGGTATGAGATCCCCAATGATAACCTTCCTGCTAAAGAATCTTTAGAGCAAGTTGAAGAAGAAATTCAAGAAGAAGTTCTGGAAGAAAAAATGGAGGAAACTACAGAAGATATTTCTGAGGAAACAATCAAAGAAGAAGTGGTCACTCAAACTGAAAATGAAGCCCCGGTAATTGAGAAACCAGAAGATGTTGAAGTAAAGGAGGTTGAAAAAAAGGAGAAGCCTAAGAAAGAGAAACCAACACCTAAGCCTAAAAAACCATCCAAGAACACATTGCAAGCTTTTGATAATTTATTAAAAGGAGATACTTCCGATGGGAATAAAGCTGGCGAAGGTAATGATGCTGTTTCAGGTTTAAAAGGAGATAAAAAAGGTGACCCTACATCCACAAAATATTACGGGAATACAGGTAAGTCAGGAGATCCTAATTATAATTTAGCTGGAAGAGAAGCTTTACTTAAACCAAAAGAGCAACCCAACTGTGAAGAGGAAGGTATAGTTGTGGTAAGTATAGAGGTTGATAAATATGGGACAGTTATTAGGGCAGTATCGGGAGTAAAAGGAACTACAAATTCTGCTAATTGTCTATTAAAGCCAGCAAGGGAGGCAGCATTAAGAACTACTTGGAATGCTGATCCAAATGCTCCAAATAAACAAAAAGGAACTATTATTTATAAGTTTTCACTCACCAAATAATGACCTATCAAGAAACAATATATTGGATGTTTTCTCAACTTCCGATGTATCAAAGACAAGGAAAAACAGCCTTTAAAAAAGATCTTACCAATATTAGTGCTTTTTGTGATGTGTTAAAGAACCCGCAAAATAAATTTGCTTCTATTCATGTTGGTGGCACTAATGGAAAGGGATCTACTTCCCATATCATTTCAAGTATTTTACAAGAAGCTGGTTATAAAGTTGGTTTGTATACATCTCCTCATTTAAAAAATTTCACTGAGCGAATTCGAATTAATGGAGAAGAAGTTTCTCGTAATTTTGTTGTTGATTTTATTACTAAGAATAAACATTTTTTAGAAACCCAACAGCTTTCATTTTTTGAAATGACTGTTGGCTTGGCTTTTGCCTACTTTGCCGAACAAAATGTAGATATAGCGATCATAGAAGTTGGTTTAGGTGGGCGATTAGATTCTACAAATATTATACACCCAGAAGTAGCTGTTATTACAAATATCGGGTACGATCATATGCAGTTTTTAGGAGATACCTTACCTGAGATTGCAGCTGAAAAAGCAGGAATTATTAAAAAAAATACACCTATTATTATAGGTGAAAAGCAAGATGCTGTTGTAGATGTTTTTATTAAGAAAGCAACACAAATGAATGCTGATATTTATTTTGCATCAGATAAAAAATATGATTATAAATCTGATTTATTAGGAAGCTATCAAGAAAAAAATATGTCAACAGCTATTCATGCAGTAAAAGCATTAACTAATTTTGTAATTTCTGAAAATCAGATCATAAACGGTTTAAAAAATGTAGTGCAAAACACTAATTTTAAGGGAAGATGGCAGATTTTACAGCACAAACCACTTGTTATTTGTGATACAGCTCACAACAAAGAAGGGTTGTCTTATGTAATGAATCAACTAGCTAGTCTGTCATTTAATAAATTACATATTGTTCTAGGGGTAGTTAACGATAAAAAATTAGATGATATTCTTTCACTTTTTCCTATGAAGGCTACTTATTATTTTTGTAAACCCAATATTCCAAGAGGACTCAATGAAATAGATTTGCAATCTACAGCAATAAATTTTCATTTAGTTGGAGATGTTTATGGTTCTGTTCATGAAGCGTATTTAAAAGCTATTTCTAGTGCTGATATAGATGATATTGTGTTTGTTGGAGGCAGTACATTTGTTGTGGCAGAAGTTGTTTAAATATAGAGGAATCCGTGTTTATTAGTAGAACCCAACCCTTTTTCGTAATTTTGACAATCAATTAAATAAATCAAAACCATCAAAGATCGCTTGTAATGGACATAAAAAAACTAGCTCAAGAAGTATTTGAAATAGAATCAAAAGAGATAGCTAACCTATCCAAAAGATTAACAGATGATTTTGAAAAGGCCATCAATGCTATTTTACAAAGCTCTGGAAAGTTAATAGTTTCTGGAATGGGTAAGTCTGGAATTATAGGAAAAAAGATTGCAGCTACTCTTGCAAGTACAGGAACACCAAGTTTTTTCTTACACCCTGGAGAAGCCTATCATGGAGATTTAGGAATGATTGAAGAAAATGATATTGTTTTATTAATTTCAAATTCTGGAGAAACAGACGAAGTTTTAAAATTAATTCCCTTTTTGAAACATCAAAAGAATTGCACCATTTCCATGAGCGGTAATGATGATTCTACTTTAGCAAAAAACACAAATTATCATTTAAATATAGCGGTAGATAAAGAGGCGTGTCCTTTATTTTTAGCCCCTACCTCTTCAACTACGGCTACCTTAGTAATGGGAGATGCCTTAGCAGTTACCCTTATGAAGTTGAGAGACTTTAAAGAAGAAAATTTTGCTAAATTTCATCCAGGAGGTAGTTTAGGAAGAAGACTTCTAACCACGGTAGGAGATGTGATGAAAAAGAAAAATTTACCAATTATTTCATCTCAAGCAACTATTAAAGAAGTTATTCAAAGAATCTCTGAAGGAAAGTTAGGATTGGTTGTAATTATCGATAACAATAAAATTATTGGTATCATTACAGATGGTGATATTCGTAGAACTATGGAATCTAGAGAAAAGGATTTCTTCAACTTAAAGGCAGAAGATTTAATGAGTAATCATCCAAAGTTAATATATGAATCAGATAAACTCATTTCAGCAAGTACTATTATGAGCCAACATAAAATAAATTCATTATTAGTAGTAAATGAATCTAATGATTTAGTGGGGGTCGTTCAAGTATATGATTTAGGTGTTTAATCTTATGAAAAAAGTAATTGTAAGCTTTTAAACTTAACAATTTTCGATATTAAATTTTAATGAATAAAGAAATAAAAATATTCATAGCTGGACACAATGGGATGGTAGGTTCTGCAATCTGGAGAGCTCTAGAAAAAAAAGGGTATATTAATTTAATTGGAAAATCTAGTAAAGAACTTGATTTAAGAAATCAACAAGCTGTTATCAATTTTTACAAAAAAGAACAACCAGAAGTAGTGATTGATGCTGCAGCAAAAGTTGGAGGTATTCTAGCCAACAATGATTTTCCATATCAATTTTTGATGGAAAACATGCAAATTCAGAATAATTTGATAGATGGAGCTCACAAAACAGGTGTTGAGAAATTTATTTTTTTAGGAAGTTCTTGTATATATCCAAAGTTTGCTCCTCAACCATTAAAAGAGGAATATTTATTAACAGACTCTTTAGAGCCAACAAACGAGTGGTATGCCATTGCAAAAATTTCAGGTCTAAAAGCCTGTCAAGCTATTCGAAATCAATATGGGAAAGACTACGTTAGTTTAATGCCCACAAATTTGTATGGGTATTTTGATAATTTTGATTTAAAGTCATCACATGTGTTACCTGCAATGATTCGTAAATTTCATGAAGCTAAAGTAAATGGTAATTTACCAGTTAGATTATGGGGAAGTGGAACTCCATTGAGAGAATTTTTATTTGTTGATGACATGGCAGATGCAGTTGTTTTTGCTCTAGAAAATAAGTTATATGACCATTTATATAACATTGGCTCTGGAAATGATATCACTATTGGTCAATTGGCAGTTATCATACAAAATATTGTTGGACATAGTGGAAATATAATATGGGATCAAACAAAGCCAGACGGTACTCCAAAAAAATTGTTAGATGTTACCAAAATTAAAAAGTTAGGTTGGGAGTATTCTACAGAATTAAATGAAGGTATAAAAAAAACATATCAATGGTTTCAAGAAAATATTGACAACCTAAAACAAATTAAATTAGAATCCAATACATAATGAAAGTAGCATTTATAACAGGAGTAACAGGGCAAGATGGTGCTTATTTGAGTGAGTTTTTATTAAAAAAGGGCTACCAAGTTCATGGAATGAAGAGAAGATCATCTCTATTTAATACAGATAGAATCGATCATTTATACCAAGACCCTCACGTTGACAATCGTAATTTTTTCTTGCATTACGGGGATATGACAGATTCCACCAATATTACCCGTTTGATAAAAGAAATTCAGCCAGATGAAATTTATAATCTAGCGGCAATGAGCCATGTAGCTGTTTCTTTTGAAACACCAGAATATACTGGAAATACAGACGGACTAGGCACTTTAAGAATATTAGATGCTGTTCGGTTATTAGGTTTAGAAAATAAAACAAGAATTTATCAAGCTTCTACTTCAGAATTATTTGGGAAGGTTCAAGAGGTTCCGCAGTCAGAGACTACTCCCTTTTACCCAAGATCTCCATATGGCGTGGCTAAAATTTATGGTTATTGGATTACTGTAAATTATCGAGAAGCCTACGGAATGTATGCTTGTAATGGTATTTTATTTAATCATGAATCTCCTTTAAGAGGAGAAACATTCGTTACAAGAAAAATTACTAGAGCTACCTCAAGAATAGCTTTAGGCTTACAAAAGAAATTTTACTTAGGGAATTTAGATGCGCAAAGAGATTGGGGACATGCTAAAGATTATATAAGAATGATGTGGATGATTTTACAAGCAGATGAACCTGAGGATTGGGTAATAGCTACCGGGAAAACAACTTCAGTTCGTGATTTTGTAAAATTTAGTTTTGCAGAAGTAGGAATAGAGTTAGATTTTATTGGTAAAGGAGTTGATGAAAAAGCTGTTGTGAAATCATGTGATAATCCTGAATACCAGATTCAAGTTGGAACTGAAGTTTTATCAGTTGACCCAAAATATTATAGACCAACAGAGGTAGATTTATTGGTTGGAAATCCAACAAAAGCTAATACTAAGTTAGGTTGGACTCCAGAATATGATCTAAAATTTTTGGTAAAAGATATGATGAGTAGTGATATAAAATTAATGAAGCAAGACCAATATCTAAAAGACGGTGGTTATAAGACTTTAAACTTCTTTGAATGAAAAAAGTAATTGTTATACCCGCCAGATTAGATTCCTCTAGATTGCCAAAAAAAGTCTTATTAGACCTTAAAGGAAAAACAGTCATTCAAAGAGTATATGAGCAATGTCTGAAGGTTAAGAATATAGATGGGGTGTATATAGCAACTGATAGTTCAGAGATTGAAGAGGTTTGTAGGATTTTCACCAATCATATTATCCTCACTAAAAGTACGCATCAATCTGGAACAGATAGAATAGGGGAGGCTGTTGCAGGAATAGATTGTGACATTGTTGTAAATGTTCAAGGTGATGAACCCTTTATAGATCCAAATTTAATTGAAGAGCTAGTTCATTCGTTTGATGATGACCAAGTTTCCATGGTAAGTGCCATGAGTAAAATAGAAAACATTAAAGATCTTCAAGACCCTAATGTAGTGAAGGTGGTTGTAGATACTCAAAATAATGCTATTTATTTTTCAAGAGCTCCCATTCCTTTCCCAAGAGATCATCAAGAAATTATTCACTCAAATGAAGAGCTAAAAAAACATCACTTTTTTAGGCATATCGGTATTTATGGCTACCAAAAAGATTTCTTAGCTAAGTACATAAAAATGGACCAAACTAATTTAGAAAAACTAGAAAAATTAGAGCAATTACGTGTCATAGAAAATGGTTTTAAAATTAAAATGATACTAGCTAACTCAAGCCTTATAGGTATTGATACCCAAGAAGATTATGAAGAAGCATTAAAAAAATATTGATTTTTTAAAATTGTAATAAACTCAATTCCATAGGATTAAAAACAAATCAAAATAAACATCTTTTTTTCTTTGTTAAGTTTAAAAACCCTTTTATATTTGCACCCGCTTGTATGATTTACAATCATGTAAGGGCAATTAGCTCAGTTGGTTCAGAGCACTTGGTTTACACCCAAGGGGTCGGGGGTTCGAATCCCTCATTGCCCACATCAATCACAATCCTGATGAAGTTCATCAGGATTTTTTGTTTACAACAAAGTAGGAATTTATTTCAGTCTTTGTTGTAAACAAAAAATACATACACGAAGTGCATAGAATTGTATTTGCAGCCGTGGTTTCGATCGGGGATCTACAATCCCACATTGCCCACAGACGAGAAAAAAAACTAGCGTAGCAAGTTGGTTTAAACTATTTTAAAATGGAGTAAACTAGGGATATCTAATCCCTTACAAACCTGAAGAATTATTGTCAGGATTAGTTGTTTTTTTAATCATACATTAAATAGTGCACTTAAACGAAAGGAATAGTGCTTTGAACTAATTCTTTTATTGTAATTTGTGCTGTTGTTATAAATTAGTTAATTTTAATTATGGATATTCAATTAATTGATAAAAGAATATTAATAACTGGTGGAGCAGGATTTATAGGATCAAATTTGTCTGAGTACCTACTTGATAAAGGATGCGATGTGGTTTGTTTAGATAATTTAGCTACGGGAAGTAAAGAGAACGTAAGTCATTTATGTACCAATCCTAACTTTACTTTTATGGAAGGAGATATTAGAGATATTTCTGTTTGTAATGCCGCAGTAAAAGGTGTAGATTTTGTTTTACATCAAGCAGCTTTAGGATCTGTGCCAAGATCCATAAAAGACCCAATAACTTCTAATGAAGTAAATGTCTCTGGTTTTTTAAATATGTTGATAGCTTCTAGAGATGCTGATGTTAAGCGATTTATCTATGCGGCAAGTTCCTCTACTTATGGTGATTCTGAAACACTACCAAAAGTAGAAGAAACCATTGGACGCCCTTTATCTCCTTACGCCATCACTAAGTATGTAAATGAGCTATATGCAGATGTATTTTCAAAAACATATGGCATACAAACCATTGGATTACGTTATTTTAACGTATTTGGAAGAAAACAAGATCCAAATGGGGCTTATGCAGCAGTGATTCCAAAATTTGTAAGCCAATTTATGAGAGGAGAAAGCCCTGTAATTAATGGTAATGGAGATTTTTCAAGAGATTTCACCTATATAGACAATGTTATTCAGGCAAATGTTTTGTCTATGATTACAGAAAATGAAGAGGCAATTAACACGGTTTATAATGTTGCTTTTGGTGAGCGAAATACACTAAATGATTTAATAGACTGTTTAAAGGAGTCATTAACAACGTATGATCCTAAAATTAAAGATATTCAAATTAAATATGGACCCAACAGAGCAGGAGATATTCCTCATTCTTTGGCCTCTATAGACAAAGCAAAAAATTTATTAAACTACAACCCTCAATATTCATTAAAACAAGGCCTGCAAGAGGCTGTTAAATGGTATTGGAATAATTTATAATGAACATGAATCAACCAAAAATAGCAATTATAGGTCTCGGATATGTTGGGCTTCCATTGGCAAGATTATTTGCAACAAAATACGCTGTAGTAGGGTTTGATATTAATACCAAACGCGTACATGAACTTAGAGCTGGAAAAGATACCACATTAGAAGTTGAAGATGAGGTATTAAAATCTGTATTAGTCGAAAATTCTTCAGATGATTTAGGGTTATATTGCTCTACTTCAATTTCAGATATTAAAGACTGTACGTTTTATATTATTACAGTGCCTACACCAGTCGATAAAAATAACAGACCTATTTTAACTCCTTTACTAAAAGCAAGTGAAACCGTTGGTTCAGTTCTTAAAAAAGATGATATTGTAGTATATGAATCTACAGTATATCCAGGAGCTACAGAAGAAGATTGTATTCCTGTATTAGAAAAAGTTTCTGGACTTAAATTTAATAAAGACTTTTATGCAGGATATTCGCCTGAAAGAATTAATCCAGGAGACAAATTACACACTGTCGATAAAATTTTAAAAGTAACCTCTGGCTCTAATGAGATCACTGGTGAAAAGGTAAATAATTTATATAAATCAGTTATTACTGCGGGTACGCATTTGGCACCTACTATAAAAGTAGCAGAAGCAGCCAAGGTTATTGAAAACTCTCAACGAGACATCAACATTGCTTTTGTAAACGAGCTGGCAAAAATTTTCAATTTAATGGATATCAATACCCATGATGTGTTGGAGGCAGCGGGTACAAAATGGAATTTCTTATCTTTTAAGCCAGGTTTGGTTGGGGGGCATTGCATTGGAGTAGATCCTTATTATTTAGCTCAGAAAGCGCAAGAATATGGCTACCATCCAGAAATAATTTTGGCAGGTAGAAGATTAAATGATAGCATGGGTAATTATGTAGCTTCCGAGGTAGTTAAGCTAATGATTGAAAAAGATATTCATGTAAAAAAAGCCAAGGTGCTTGTTTTAGGAATTACGTTTAAAGAAAATTGTCCTGATGTAAGAAATACCAAGGCAGTAGATGTTATTGCAGCGTTAAAAGAGTTTGGAATGGATGTAACCATTTATGATCCTTGGGCCAATAAAGATGAGGTACTACATGAATACAAATTAACTTCTACACAAGAAATTCCTACTGATACATTTGATGCTGTCGTTTTAACAGTAGCACATACCGCATTTTTAGAAATGAATTTTGATTCCTTAACAAATAAAAATCATGTTCTTTATGATGTAAAAAATATACTCCCAACAACTATTAAACATGGTGGACTATAATGAAGAATTTTGCACTACTTGGAGCCGCAGGGTACATAGCTCCCAGACATTTAAAGGCGATCAAAGATACAGATAACCGATTGATAGCTGCCTTAGATAGGTTTGATTCTGTTGGTATACTAGATCGATATTTTCCAAGTGCAGATTTTTTTACGGAATTTGAACGATTTGACAGACACATAGAGAAATTAAAAAGAAATAATATCACCTTAGATTATTTAAGTATTTGTACTCCAAATTATTTACATGATTCTCATATTAGAATGGCTTTACGAAGAGGAGCAGACGCCATTTGTGAAAAGCCTTTGGTGTTAAACCCTTGGAATGTAGATGCTCTAGAAGCTATAGAACTAGAGACAGGAAATAAAATATATACCATATTACAATTAAGATTACATCCCAGTATTATTTCTTTAAAAAATAAAATAGATAGCCAGGTAGCTAATCAAAAATATGAGGTAGATTTAAGCTATATTACTTCTAGAGGGAATTGGTATCATATTTCATGGAAAGGAGATGAAAGTAAATCTGGAGGAATAGCCTCTAATATTGGCATTCATTTTTATGATATGTTGGGATGGATTTTTGGAAAAGTACAAGAAGTTCAAGTACACTTAAGAGAGGAACGAAGAGCATCAGGTTTTATAGAGTTTGAGAGGGCAAGAGTGCGATGGTTTTTGTCAATAGATGAGAATGATTTACCAAACGATATTAAAACCAAAGGACAAAGAACTTTTCGTTCTATTACCATCAATGAAACAGAAATAGAGTTTAGTGATGGTTTTACTGAACTCCATACAGAGAGTTATAAAAATATTTTAGAAGGAAATGGTTTTGGTTTAGCAGATGCTAGGCCTTCTGTGGAAATTGCACATGCTATCAGGAATTCTGAAATTAAACCAAATAGTAATTTAAAACATAAATTTTTACCCTAATGAATTTAGCTGTTATAGGAAGTGGTTACGTTGGCTTGGTGTCTGGAACTTGTTTCGCAGAAATCTAAAGCAATACTATTTGTAAAGAAGTGCTACATATAAAATTAAACAACAAAAATTGCTGTAATTACCTATTAAAACTTCATTTTTATGAAAATGATATTTATTCTTTTCTAGATAATGATATCTGAATTTTCATTCTTTCCAAAGGTAGATAAATTCTATTTTTCTCATTTTTGAGTTTTTTTTTTGGCTCTGCAAGCCAGATTTATCACTTTAATTATCTACTCAAATTCATAATAAAACTAAAAAAAAGCCTCTATTTGAGATTATATCTTATATTTGTACTTGAAAAAGAAACTCAGACCAATCCCTAAAAAGCTCTGAACAAAAAATATACTATGTTAGACAAGCTAATCCAAGAGGTTGGTACGCATCATCTTATGTACTTTGTGTGCTGTATTTTAGGTGTTTTTGCAGTATCGTTCTTACTTATTCCAAAAATTAGATCAATTGCCTTAAAGTTAAATTTAAGTGATGCACCCGATAACAGAAGCTCACACACTGCTCCTGTGCCTACATTTGGGGGTGTTATTTTTTATGTTAGTTACATTATTATACTATTTTTTGCTCAATACTTAGATGTAAATCATGTTTCAGTTACTCTATTAGCCTCTATATCTATCTTGTTTTTCACAGGTTTATTAGATGATTTTAGAAACCTATCTCCAAGGATTAAGTTTTTATTTCAAATCATAGGGGTAGCCATACTAATGTTTCAACCAGATTTTAGAATTGTATCATTACACGGTTTTATGGGTGTTTATGAAATACCATTAGCAATCTCAGTAGCGGGTAGTATGTTTTTCTTATTGGCACTCATCAATGCTTTTAATTTAATTGATGGTATAGACGGTTTGTCTGGAATTACGGGTATTATTATTGCTTCATTTTACAGTTTTATGCTTTTTAACCTTGGACATTATTTTTATTTATCAATAAGTCTCGCTACCATTGGCACACTCCTCGCTTTTTTGAGATTTAACTTTTCCATTAAACGAAAAATTTTCATGGGAGATACCGGAAGTTTAGTTATAGGATTGGTGTTAGGATTGCTTACCTTAAAATTAATGGCTGTTGGAGATGCTGCACAAAATTCACTATCTTTTAACAGAGGTCAATTACCCTTGTTTCTTGCTGGGGTATTATTTATTCCTACGCTAGATACCATTCGGGTGATGTTGTTAAGATTTACTAGAGGTGTTTCTATGTTTAAGCCAGATAGAAATCATATACATCATATTCTTATAGATTTTGGGTTTTCTCACAGAAGAGCTTCTTTCTGTATTGGTTTTATTAACTTTTTAGTAGCCTCTATTATGTTTTATGTTACTCAACAATTTACTATTATTCAATCTTTGTTAATATTGCTGTCCATGTTTTTTACAGCCTTTACGGTGTTGTTTTTAATGAATAAAAATCAAACGGCTATTCGGCTAAAAGTTAAGATTAAGAAATCTATGGTAAAATTGTTATCCCTGTAAAATAACTAGCATTTCTCTTGAAAAATTGTATTGTTAAACTCTTTTAATGTATTATTTTTGTCGAAAAAAAATCTATGCTTCTACAAATTACTCTGTCAACAAACGTCTTATTAAAATTTTCTTAAATTTACTAGATAAATGCGTACAATGAATTCTAATAACGACACAGTTAAACATTACATCATGCATCATAAATTCTTACCATATACATTTGTTATTATCTCTTTCTTGTTTTCAACAATTTCTTTCTCTCAAACAGAGCAAGATGTAATTTTAGAAGCCAATCGATTGGAAATTAATTCTAGAGAGAAAGCTATTAGCGAATTAGCCTCCAGAGGTATTAGTGAGTCTCAAGCAAAAGAAATGGCACAATTAAGAGGAATCGATTTTGATTCTTTCCTCGACAACTACCTTAAAAATAACAAATCTGGTTCAAAAGCGACTAAAGCAACTGTTCCTAATGATGTAGTAACTGACCTAAAAGTTGTGCCTTTAGATACTGTTCAAATGTTAACTCCCAAAGAAGTTGTTGAACCCAAAGAAGTTGAAGACTATTTTGGATATGATATCTTTGTTAACAATCCTTTTGGAGAAAAAGACTATCTATTAGGAAATATCGATGAGGGTTATATTTTAGCACCAGGAGACGAGTTAAGAATTACTGTTTTTGGAGATAATAATTTAGAATTTGTTTCTAAAATAGATTTAAACGGAAACATCTCCTTTCCTAATCTGGGTGTCTTTTTTGCCGCAGGAAATTCTTTTGCGACTGTAAAAAAAAGATTGAAAGTATTTTTAGGAAAGTACTACAGTGGGTTGTTATCATCCCCCAATCGTACATTCTTAGATGTTTCTCTCACTCAGATAAGACCTGTAAAAGTATCTGTTTTAGGTAATGTAACCACCCCAGGACCTCATTTAGTAAATGGCATGGCAACTGTCTTAAATGCATTGTATGCTTCTGGAGGTATTAATACTTCTGGAACGTTGAGAGATGTTAAAGTGTACAGAAACAACAAACTCATTAAAACGATTGACCTATACGATTATATCACGCAAGGAAATATAGATCAAGATATAAGACTTGCTAATAACGATGTGTTGTTTGTTGGCCCTAGAATTTCTTCGGTAACTCTTCAAGGAAAAGTAAGAACAGCAGCCATTTATGAAATCAAAGAAGGAGAAACACTAGAAGATTTATTCAAGTATTCAGGAGGGCTCTCTGCAGTTGCTTCTACCAATGCTGTAAATGTATCTAGAATTAAACCTTTTAAAGATAGAAATCAAGAATTGGTATTTGATCGTTTTTTAACAACGGTAAACTACAGCAATCAAAACTCTAAGGGGTTTGTCTTAACAGATGGAGATGTGGTAAACGTTCAAGAAATTTTAACCAAACAAAAAAATAAAGTATTTATTGAAGGAAATGTAAATGCTCCGGGAAGCTATGCCTTAGATATTTATAAAGATTTAAAAACCTTAATTAATAAGGGAGCTAAAGGGGTTTCTATGAATACCTATTTTCAGAAGTTAGATATCAATAGAGAGGATGGTCAAGGAAATCTGTCTTTTAAAACCTACAATTTATCAAGTGTGTTAAATGATAAGGTTGCCGTTTTACTTCAAGAAAATGATTCTATTAAAATATATTCTTTAGAAGAGGTTCGAGGAGAGCAAACAGTTACTATTTCTGGGTTTGTTTCGGAACCTAAAACTGTTTTTTGGAGTGAGAATCTATCAATTTTTGATTTAATTTTCCAATCAGTCTCCTATGATGAATTGGAATTTCAATCCAAAGTATTAACGAGTCGTTTAGATTTAAAGAGATTTGATGAACAGACTGGTTTATATGAAATCTCTCAATACAGCATAGATAAGTTAGAAGACCTAAAAACCACCTATTTAATGCCAAAAGATGAGGTAGTATTATATACCAAGTCTGTGAGCGAAGATATTACTCCCACAATCAGAGTACTAGGAAGGGTAACTGATCCAGGAGAGTATTCTTTAACAAAATCTATGTATGTGGAAGATGCTATTCTTATGGCAGGCGGGTTTTTAGAAGATGCAGAAAAAACTTATGTAAATATCAATAGATTAAATAGAGATTTAGAGACAGGAAGCTATTCTAAGCTAGAAACCTATCAAGTAGATATGGATTATCTATTAGGTATTACAAAAATACCTAGCAACCCTTTCATACTACAAAATAAAGACATTGTAACGGTTTTTGCTCCTATCAGGGCCTTTGAGCAACCTGTAATTTCAGTAAGAGGAGAGGTTAAGTATCCTCAGAACATTGTTCTTGATAATGATCAAGTTTCTATGAAAAAAATAATTGACTTAGCTGGTGGTTTCACTACTAATTCTAATATAAAAAGCTCCTATATTGTTAGAGATAGCCTAAAGCTATTTGTAGATATAGATAAAAGTTTAAACAACAATTCAACGTTTTTAATAGATGAGGACATCTTGGTGATAGGTTCTAATTTAGACCCTATAAAAACTTCAGGAGGTCTTGTAAACCCAACAATCTTTAGTTGGGATAAAGGAAAGAAAGCAAAATATTATATTAAAAAATCTGGTGGCACAAAAAAACGTATCGAAAGTATGGTGGTGCTTCAAGCTAACGGAAAATCAGAAAAAATAGGATTGTTTCAAAATCCAAAAGTGTATCCTGGAGCTCAAATTATCATCACCGAAAAACCTGAAAAAATAGATGATGGTAAAAGTAAATTTTTAGATGACCTTGTAAGGATTTTCGGAGTAGTCACCGGAGCTTTAACAACTATAATTTTAACTAAAAATTTATAGGGGTATGAATAGTTCTCAACAACCACATTCAGATGCAGAAGATCAAATAGACATCATAGCCCTACTCTCTAAAGTTTGGGCGGGTAGAAAATTTATTATCAAGTCAGCTGTCATTGCAGCTGTGATTGGTATTCTAGTAGCCATATTAACCCCTAATACCTTCACAGCTTCTTCCATGTTTACCCCAAACTCAAGTGGAAGCTCACCTGCTGGTGCTAGTGGGTTAAAAGGATTGGCCTCGTTGGCAGGAATTAACATTGGTTCTAGTATGGAGGGCGCCAAAGAGATTTCTCCGATGTTGTACGGAAAGATTTTAGAAAGTTATACCTTCAAAAAAGAATTGTTAGAGGCGCCACTTAAGAACTTAGGAGAGGTAACTTCTCTTAGAGATTTTTTTGAACAAGAAGCTTCTTCATCCTCTTTTTTTGGAATCATTAAAGACTATACCATCGGTTTGCCATCAAAAATTATTGGATGGTTCAAATCCGACACTAAAGAAGCCTCTTTACAATCTGTGGAAGGGATGAATACTATCTCTGAAGAAGAGTTTGAGTATTTTAAAGAGATCGATGAAATGTTAACTCTTAATATCAATGACAAAGATGGGTATTTGGAAATTTCAGCCACTAGC
>Ga0209195_1000892_pt1 | contig 21281 bp, 22 predicted proteins | sample COGITO_mtgs_1004_3_FD_184788 | JGI IMG/M metagenome (GOLD analysis project Ga0209195, IMG submission 184788) | Pelagic marine microbial communities from North Sea - COGITO_mtgs_100420 (SPAdes) (version 2) | ecosystem: Environmental > Aquatic > Marine > Epipelagic ...
GTATTCGGATTTTCTTTATCAATATATCTAGCATAAATCCTTGATATCTGCTCTGATAATTTTGCTATTGTTGTCATTTAATTTCTTGGATTATTTGCTGCCCTACCTCTTCTTGATACGATATCGGATTCATTAATATTTACCTGTCTTTCGACTGTGATAGCATTGCTATCTCCAACACTTACTCCTAAATACAATAAGGCTCTATTCGCAATGTTGGAAAATGCAGCCTCATCCCAATCTAGATCAGCATCTGCGGTTACCGTAACCACTCCATCGCTATATGAATATGATCCAGCAGATGTGTTCGGTGGATTAATGAAATAGACTTTAGCATTACTTGGAGCTGGATCTATATCGAACTTTAAACTAGTTCCACTTTTGTATGCTCTACTATATCCTAACCTCTCAGTAGCGTGTGCCACATAGGGAAGAACATAGTTAGTTCCATAAGGAAGGACAGTGATTTTATTATCAAGTATCGTGGCAATTGGATTCTCAGTCGTGTATTTTGCTATGTAGGGAAGTGTAAAATTGAAAGAACTACCAGTAGGCAAAACCTCTAACTTATTATTGTTTACAGTAGCTATAGGATTGATATTACTATACAGCGCTAGGTAGGGAAACACATAACCGCTTGTTGCTGGTAGTATTTCAATTTTTTGATCGTAGATAGTTGCTATTGGGCTATTTGCCTCAACAGGAATTACAGTACTATTTTTCCTTTCACTAAACTCTTTAGGTGAAAGAATAATGCCCTCAAATCCAGCAGAGTTATAGAACACTTTTGTGTGCGACACATAATTTTGCGGTAGATCAAAGGCTCCATTTGTAGAGTCAATTACCCCTCGTATTGTGTGAGCTTCCTCATGTCCATCAATTTCTGCTATGCGATTCTTCTTATTTAATAATTCTTGAGGACTATATATCCTGCCTTCTCTATTCTCTGCTGTATAGAAGACTCCAGTATTTGATAGATAATCATCGGGTAAAGATCCAATACCAAGATCGGAGATTGATACATCTGCCGATTTTATTAGATCCTCATTGATATTCTGAAAATCTATTTGTTTTTGATCTACTGGATGCTTTTGCTCTAGAAATTCTTCACTAGAAACAATCTTACCTTTCCTATTAGCGGAGGTGTATATAGCCCCCTTATGAGCCATAAAGTCCGTTGGCAATGCTACGTTAGGATTATTGCTATTGGTGGTTAGAGTAAATGTTTTTACAAGGCTTTCACTTACATCCTCTACAGGTAGTTTCTTCCGTAATACCCAATCACTATCGCTTGTAAGCAATCTCGTTGGATACTCATTACTGCTAGAATCCAATATTGAAATACCAGCTACTACGGATTCTGATTTACCAGCTACGGTAAATGCTGTACCATCTTGATCTTTAGCTGGGGAGCTTGATGCTTTAAAAGCACTTAATAAATCAGATTGTTTTCCAGTGGTTCTGAAGTCTTGAATCAACTCCCTCCATAGATCAAAACTAGCTTGATTTACAGCTTCTGTAATTAAAGCAGGGGGAACGAAAGCACTCCTATTCTTTCTTAAAACAGATCGAATAAATGTATGAAGTCTTACTAGCATTTAAGGTCTTTTTTGCGTTAGAAGTGCTTTATACGAGCACCATACGCAAAACTAACCAACAACATACGAGAGCTTTCTCCCTATAAATAATTGCTTAGAACCTTATACTTCCTCTGCTACTTCTTCCTCTTCTTCGATTGGTTTAAACGAACCATTATTGATGTCAATTTGAATTTTACCATAAGCCTTTTCCAACTTATCTTGTAGCTTGTTCAAATCTCTTTGATGCTCCGCTGCTTGTCCAACGAATGCTTGTTTTTGCAATTCAAGTCCACCTATTTGACTAGATGCTTGATTGATCTTTCCTACTAATTCTTGTAGGTCTTTTAGCTGCTCTTCTGTTATTTTATTTTCCATATTGATTATTGATTAATTGATTGTTTTAGTTACTACTGTTGGTGTTATTTTTTCTGCTATCTGAGCATCTATACTAGTCTTAATACTAGCTACTTGCTCTTCTCCTAATGCTATCTCAACCCAACCAGTGACATCTGCCTCGGTTAGGGAATCGAAAGCTGTAAATGAGGTAAGGTCTTCAGTGTCTAGAGATACTACTCCGTATGAGTCTCCTACGTTCTTATCCTCTGTATCATCGACACCCATTAATCTCCAGTGTACGTTAAATATTACGTCTGTCTGATCTCCCTTTGTAGGGTAGGTATCGACTGTTTTTGTATGCCATGTATATGTTATTGCCATTGTTTTATTATTTAAACTTCATCCTCACCACCCCAAGGATTTGATTTTACTACTGTTGGTGGATTTTTTTGTAACTCTATTCTTGCTGCTATGTCAGACTTTATAGCATCTAAATCTAACTGAGATTCTACCCAACCCTTAACTTGTTCTTCAGTTAAATCAGCAAAAGATGTAAATGAATCTGAACTAGGGGCATTCATCTCTACCGCTCCTATGGCATCTCCATATAAATCTTCACCATTCACGGTTTCCTTACCTATATACATCCAGTGAATGATTTTAACTACATCTTGTAAGTCACCTTCTGTGGGTGCTGCATCCATGTTCTTAATTGATAGTTCGTACGTTATTGCCATTGTTTTATTGTTTTAATAATTCTACCTCCGCTTTGAGATCGGTAACTTGTTGTGATAATTCTTGTATTGCCTTTGTGAGAACTGAAATCATAGCTGATGGCATTATTGCTTTAGCACCATCGTAGCCATATACTGCTTCAGGTATAACTTCTTGTAATTCTTGAGCTATGAAACCTACTTGCTTTTCTTGGGGTAAAGTATGTTCTCTCCAATTGAATTTTCTTGGTTTTAAATTATTTACAGCATCCAGTCCGTAACCATGATCTTCTATATTTTTCTTTAGGATTATATCAGAGGTATTACCTCCTCCATGAAGAGTAACGTATCTATTAGTAGCAACAGTAACTGCCACTGAGGTCCCCATCGTAATTGTAAACTGTCTTGGGCTACTACTATGAGTTGCTCCACCATTAGTTGTACCTACTCTTGACCATATTCCTGTAGCATTATATGCGGCTCCGAACAATATAGTAGATGATGCGCTGTCAGTTCTATTCGCTTCTATATAACATGAACCACTATATCCTACATCTATAAATCTTGCACCTTGTCTACTGGTTATTGTACCTCCCATTATGTAAGCAGCAGAAGATTCCAATCGCACATGACCGTCATGAAAATACATAAATCTATTTGCACTACCACCGTAAGGTCTAATCTCATATCCACCTCCTTGATAACTTCCTACATCCCACTTATTAGCTCCGTTGTATAGATATTGAATATATGACCAAGAATTACCTGAGTCCAATGTTAGGTATGCAGCACTACCGCTGTCTATTCTAAAACCATTTTGGTGTGTTGTCGTGATTGAACCTGTCGAGGTATCATCAGCATCACTTCTAAGAAACTGAGATGGATAATAGCCACCTATTGTATTAGCATTAGCAGCCGTACCATTATAATTTGCTCCATTAGAACTGATATAATACGTAGTTCCATTTAGGTATATAATACCATTTGAATAATAATTTAGGTAAGTGGTACAATTAGTCCCTGGGTCTAGGTGTAGATTACCATTTGTTGACATTATAGAAGCTGTGACTGTTGTTGATTTATTTGTACTTGCACCAACATATAGTTTACCACCCCAAGTTGCATTTGGGCCGTAAAAAGTATAAGAAGAATCTCCTTGAACAATACTTAATGCTCCTGTCATTGTTCCACCAGAGAGTGGTAGAGCGTAAGAGCTGTAGTTGGCACTATCTAATACTTTTTTCCAAGTTTGAGCTACATAATTTCTTGTTTGTCTAATCCATAAGTCATCGGTACCGCTAGTGGGAGAGTACATTTGGAATGCCCATTGACCATTCTTGACATGGTCGAAATCCCAACGGTGACCGTAATAGCCAATTGGAAGATTAGACGCATTACTAGCAACGTGCCAATACCCCTGAGAAATAGTGTTCATATTGGTATTTGGGTAAGAACCATCACAGCGGAAGTAATTAGTTCCATCAACACCATCTAGTGTACCAGCATTGTAGGATGTCGAACCAGCTGGACCAGTGGCACCAGTAGGACCAGTTGAGCCAGTAGGACCTGCTGCACCTGTTGCTCCTTGTATACCTTGAGGTCCAGTCGAACCTGTTAATCCTTGAATACCTTGAGCACCAGCAGCACCTGTAGGTCCAGTTAAACCTGTTAATCCCTGAATACCTTGCGCACCTTGGGGACCTTGGGGTCCAGTAGCACCCACAAGACCACTATTTGATCCTACCCAAGCACCAGAACTATCTATAACAACCGTTCCACCTACTGTCACCCCACCAGTAAAACTTGGACTAGCTATGGGAGCAGCATCGGTAATACCATATCCGCTTAATGTGGTTGGAGGACTACTTATCTTACTCCAATCCAAGCCTGTTATCCAACTAGGATTACTGTGAGATTCATTCGTGTATATGCCATTAGTAACAGTAGCAGCGTTCCCACTCGTGTCGTTGGTAATCGTTCCTGTAATGAAATGCGATGTTACTTTAGTTAATGCCATGTTTTTTAATTTTTTTTATCTGCGTAAGAGCTATTCTCTTCCCGAAGTCATTTCTGCATTTTGTTCTGCAACTGTTTTAACATATCCTTTAACAAAAGCATCAGTTACTATCTCTTCTCTAGTACTAGGAATTGCATGATTAGCATCAAGTGCCGCTGTAGTATATATTAATACTATTTCGTCAATTGCTTTCCTTGCTCTATTACTCATAAAATTCTGAGCATGAGATTCAGCGTCATCGATGCCTACAAAGTCCAGTGCTTTTAATTGTGTTTCATTTAGTGTTATTGTATAATCTGCCATTTGTATTTTATATTAATTGTTATCCTAAAAAGTGAAAGCTGAGTTGTGAATAGTTCCCACTGTATACTTGAGGTGTAGAAGAAGAAGCAGAAGAATATGCAGCTGGCTTCAATACATCTCCTACTGCACAGTCTATTACTCCTGTTACGGTTGTTTGTCTCCAAGGACCACCACCTTGAGCCATAGAATTTGAATTCATCATCATTGTGGAATTTTTATAAATCCTAAACTGCACATCACCAGAGGTTTGACCAGACATTGGTGAGAAGGTACACAGATATCTACCAGCCTTAGAACAGGTAAATGAACCTGTGGTTGCTAAGTCACCACCTATATTATGTTGTAAAGACCAACCAGTGACAAAGTTGTTTCCATAGCCTTCATTAAGAGTGCCATTTTTATGTGCCCTAGCACTAGGCTGAAAAGGCATCGAAACTTCTCCAGTCGATGAGATGCGCATACGTTCTGTCCATAATCCGTCGTGCGTTACAAAAGTTAAACCCGAATTTGCACCACTTGATGCAATACATCCATAACTACTATTATTAGGAGAAACTCCTAACCTCAATGCATTACCCGAAAAAACAAGATTTGATACACCCGCATCATCAGCAGTATTTGAATTAAGCGCACTTATAGTTGGAATACCCGCTGCGTTGTTAGATGCAATTACTCTACCACTAAAAGTAGCAGCACCCGTAATAAAATTAAACTCTGATGCCGCAAATTGAAGCGGTACATTGGCATCTCTCGCATCATTTAAAGCAGATAATCTTAATTTACTAGAGACTTCTTCAAATTCGTAGTTAAAATTAGTACTTGTTCTAATATGCAATTTTGATGAAGGCGAAGAAGTTCCAATACCCACGTTGTCGCTGTTGCTTATATTTAACACATTTCCACCTGATACATAATTTCTAAAAAGAAGTGTACCATCATTGCCTATCAACATACCCCATTTTCCAGCACCTGTGCTTAATCTTTCAACAATTACTTCAGGATAGTTTGATGTGGCTGATACAACCAATGCTTTAGCACTACCACCCAGACCAACTGGCGAAGTAGTTCCAATACCCACGTTGCCATCACCTTTTAGAACTAATTGATTTGTATTACTTCCAGTACCTAACATTAAAGTTGTAGCTGCGTTAGTATAGGCAGGTGAGCAGTAAATTGTTCCACTAGTTGCACCACCTTGATTATATTTCATTGCAATACCAAAAGCAGTAGAACTTCCACCAACTGTTAATTCTCCTCCATACTGATTAGCAGCAATATAGCTTGATTTAAAAGTAGCTAAACCTGTTGGAGATAGGTATAATGCATCAACATTAGTGTCAGCACATCTTATTGTGAAATCATCATTGTTTTGATTGTATCTACCAGCGGTTACATTCCAATTTCTAGACCCTGTGGTGTTTACTAACTTTAATCCTCTAGCTTCTGACCCAGCACTAGATTGAGTGATTTTAAGCATTTCATTTGCCTCTATCTCCCCACTAAAAATAGCATCTCCATTATAATTTAACCTTAATCGCTCGGTTAAAGAATTACTCCCATTATTGGTTTTAAAAACTAAATTAGCAGAATATTGAGACCCAGATGTCTCAGAATATATACTTGACTTAGCTAAAAGACCTCCACCAAAACCACTACCTGTTCTTCCAATTAATTCTAGCGTAGCTATGCTAGAATTAGCTTGAACCGATATAGTAGAACCTACATTTACATTTCCACTAAAAGTTGAACTTGTACCATTCATTGTAAGAACAGTAGCATTATTAGTTCCTATTTCTAAATTTCCATTATAATGGTTATATATATAAGCATTATCAGTACTAGAATTATTATATAATTTTAAACCATTTGAAGCTCCTGATGAAGAAGCAATTACTAAACCACTTGTAGTTGTGGCATTTATTCTTACTGCACCACCAGCCGTTACACTACCACTAAATGTTGGACTAGCAATAGGAGCAGCATCAGTTATGCCGTATCCGCTTAATGTAGTTGGTTTACTAGATACATTAGCGAAAGTTATTCCTGTAATGTATCCACCACTACCATGATCTCCCCAACCGTGAGCGGTATCTGCTTTAGTTCCTTGTGCTGCTGTAGCATAATCGGTAGATGCTGTAGTAGCTACAGAACCTAAACCTAAAGATGTTCTTGCAGCCGAAGCTGATGTTGCTCCTGTACCACCTTTTGCTATTGGTACTGTGTTTAATGTTAACGCACCAGTGTTCGCTAGGGTAGCATCTCCGCTTACCGTTCTAGCTATTGCGTTAGCATTCGAATCTCCTACAAATATCTTAGCATTGGCTAGTGATTCCGTTAAGGCTACCGAACTAAATGATATGATTTCAACGGTTGATCCTTGTGGTACGACAACACTATTATCAAAGGTTAATGTCGTTCCGCTAACACTGTAGCCTGTTTTTTGTTGGTATACTCCATCGATGAATACTTGAGTTTTATCCTCATGATCTATTGCAGTACTTAGTGTAAATGAGTTTTGTCCTGAACCATTAGTTACTTCAAATGTATTCCTATACAGAACACTGCTACCACCAACTCCTGTGAGATCAATAGTAAATGATCCTCCATCTTTTTGGTTAAGCGTGATTGTGTTATTAGCAAATGATCCGCTAATGATATGATCGTCATATGCAGCCTTCCAATTAGCTGGAGTACCAAAACCAGACTCTACGGAGAATTGATCATTCTTAGTCCATACCGCACCATTGTAGACTATGATGTCTCCAATAGCAAAGTATTGTCCCTTGCCTCTAGAAGTAAACGAGCTTGTCCCAGCAACAGAAGTCGTATAGTAATCCCCAGGGCTATTGTTCCTAGTTGAATTACTAATCGCTGGTGCATTTAATAATGCATTCCAACTTCCCTTGTTTGTTACTAATGCTACGTTACCACTCATCTAATTCTTTATTTTCAAAAAAGTAAGGACAACTAAATCGCTGCCCCTACCCAAACTTCCAAACAACCAAATAAGGAATCTTTAGACTAAATCTTTCTCCATTAGAACTTTAGACTCAATTGTTTTTAGCATCTTCGGATTCTCAAGGAGAAACTTTGCGAACAATTCGTAAATCTTCTTCTTATCAAAACCCTTAGTACTGAGTATCAAATCCTCCTCTGGCATAAAAACAAATTGTTGCTTTTTAATGTCATTCCTAATGATGCCAATTTCTTTAGCTTCCTTAATGGTTTGGATTATTTTTGACAAGTTTGACTTTACAGCAGCTAAGAACTTTGCTGGGTTTTTTTCCGCTATATCCTCAATCATGTCTCTTTTCTCTTCTTCGCTCTTGTCTTTATCAGACCTACTGCCAAGTACTGAGACTAATACATCTATCATGTGTGGAGATAATTGCAAAGCTTCTAACATTGCTTCTTTCCTTGCCTTACGGTCAACTCTAGATACCTTTGCCTTTACTTCTAGATCTTCTTTTTTCCATATTGCTGGAATACTCTGGTCTCTATTAGGATTACTTGCATTCATATTTGAATACTCCATAAACATATACTTGTTATGGTCTGAGGCTCTCTTTGGATCTAAAACTATCCTACCAAAATTATCACTTGAAAAAAACAAGTCTTGACCAAGAATTATTGAACCATCTGCATTTGCTCCTTTTGAATAAGCTATATGAATTGGTCTTGGATTAGTTCCATCTTCATCGGTAACTACTATTTGATCTCTAAGTTTGAATTGATAAGAAGCTGGTATTATATATCTACCAGGATTGTCTGGATCTTTTATTATATCGTGATATGTATATATTACCGTTTTAGTAAACGGTTTCTTCATCCACTCTGGGTAATTATTGTAATCTGAATTTTTCATATTATTAGTTGCTTGTTGTTTAAAAAAAGAAGGGAGCCCCCCTATGAGGACTTCCCTAATTATTAATTATTATGCAGATAACTTGAGTCTACCGAAATTTTCGGCTCCAGTTATTTCTAGTCCTTCCCAACTTTTATGGGAATATCCAAGAACAGAAGTTCTGTCGGTTGGTGTTTCTGCCAAGCCTCCAGTTTCGATTTCGTGGTATCTTCCCGATAATCCATTAGGAAGATTTAAGTATCTACCTTGAATACGAGGAACGCTTGATCCATCCATAGTTCCCACTTGACCACTAGGTACAAAGTATGCTACATCTGGGTATATACTACCAGCAGCAGAAGTTGTTCCTGAGTTTTCAAAAGCAGCTAACTTCTTCTTATGATAAGTCCTATCATAAATAGTGAAGGATTGTATGCCCATATCTACAGCTTTAGCTTTAGAAGACCCTTTTCCGAATGCATCATACTTAACTCCACCAGAGGCAAGTAATCCATCAAAAACGTCATCGATAGATGCGCTCATATCCCCACCTACCCAAAGGTGTCCTTCGTCAGGTGATTTTTTAGCATCTAGTTTTCTAGAAAAAGCTCTCCAATCAGCCTTATCCAAGTATGCAGGTCCAGTGTTGTTTGATGCATCATGAATTGATCCAGCTTCTAATATATAGCTGTTCAATCCCTTAGTCATTGGAACTGCACCACCAGCAGCATCTGCTGCGATAACCTTCTTACCCATAAGGAAAGCGTTACCTATTTTTGCACGGTGCTTCATGAAGGCAAGGTGCGATTGCAATTGGAAATAATGTGAGGCACCATTGAAGTCTAATTCAACTTTTGATCCTAATGAGATGTCTGTTGCCTCAGTATATGTATCAAAGTATTGTAGTTGATTTGACCTTTTTGTGGTTCCAGTAATAGCCATTTCAGTTGCAACGCTTCCTTCAGCAACACCACTTGTAGGGAATGTTACAACAGCATTGTCAGCTATTGTTAGTAATCCAGCGTTTGGGTTTTGAACAGTCAACGCATCACCACTAATCGCCTGAACAAATCCAACGCTCCCATCAGGTCCGACAACGAAATCTCCAACTTGTGCTCTAACACCATGTCCAGTTTGAAGAGTTAGTGTACCAGTACCAGCACCAGGTATGGCTGCAAGTCCATTACCTGAAGAACCTCCTACGTTAGCTGATTGAAACACCTTATCTTGAGTGTAGTTGAAAAACTCCTTATTGTCTGTTGCAGTGTACTGACCCATCATTTCTAACAAGTCCACAATACCTGTGAATTCATCGTGAACGTCAATATACTTAGAGAGAATCTCTCGCTTTTGTATGTCCGTGTAAAACGGAATTGTACTTAATCTTAAATTTGCCATTTTATTAAATGTTTTTAAATGTTTTTATTTGATTTTTACCGAATTCTTAAATGCTTCTAAAGAGTAAGGATCTAATCCAGCCGTACCATTTGTAGGCTTTCTTCCTGTAGCTTTAGGCTTATTCTTTAAATTCTTTTCGACAAACTTTTTTTGACCTAAATTATTTCCGTGCTTGTATAAATTCTCCTTAAACCCTTGAGGATTGTTTGAGAATGCAACTAGCTGAGATAATTTATTCCAATCAGTTTGTCCATCTTTGACAACTGTTTTTTGAAGCCATTCTACTGGACTCAAAGCAGCATCAATTATTTTGCTTGGATCGATATCTAGTTTTAAGGCATCGACACCTTCAGCAATTTCAACCGAGAGCTTATTGTCTTTGACGACACTCTTTAGTTGATCGGCTGCAAATCTTCGCTGCTCATTTCTTTGCTTGACCATTTCTGCTTCGTCTACTTTAGGCTGCCCTTCAAGGGTTGGAGCCATGAACTCATTCTGAGTATTGACGAAAGCTGATCGTGCTTGATTTGCTTCCTTCTTCAATTTTGCTAGAGCAACTTTGCCTTCAAGACCATCATCGTCTCTAGCATTAAATTTTTCTAAAACCTCCTCTTGAAAGAGGTGATCCATTACATCTTGACTTAAATCAAGATCTTTATAGTCTTCTTGATGTTTGATTCTCAGTATGTCGATATCACTCATCTTTGAATAGTCAGTACTGTTTGCTTGTAGGAAGGGTTTTATGTCTCCAGTTTGCTTGTAGTAATCGTACATCTTTTTAAAGAATGGATCACTTAGTACTTTACTAACTTCTTTTAGTTGGTCTATATCTTGTATTACTCCGTTGGTTTCCGCACCGACATCGAATATTGGGGTGGATTCCTTAACTTCTTCTGTTGGTTCATCTGCCTGAACAGTTTCACTCTGAACTTCCTCAACTTCCTCGCTTGTATCCTCTGTTGCTTCGTCCTCGGTTTGATCACTATCAGTAGTATCTTCAGTAACCTCCTCTTCAGCCTCATTAGTAACCTCTTCATTGTTTTCTTCCGTATCCGTTGACTCTTCTTGTTTAGCATCTGGATCAGGTAAAGTAAGATTATCGTAATCAATAGTTTGAGAACCGACTCCCTCTTGTATTTCATCTATCATATTATTCTAATTGGTTGTTTATTGGAATTACTTTCTGTAACTCCTTTTTGTTTTTTTGTTCTTAGGTACGCAGTTGGGTACTTTTTTACCACCTTTCTTTTTCATACCCACCATTTTGTGTGTACTCCAACATGGATCTTTCTTTTGCCTTACTGCCATCGTTTCACAAAATTATTGAGGGGTTTATGAAACCTTTGTTCTCTCACCAATTCAATACGATTACATACAGAAGAGTTATCAATCCGACTACCCAATACACACTATTCTCACTTGAGATTGGTGCGTTATCTAGTGGATCCCAAAAATTCATTAGTACATACAGCCACAGGCTGATTTCTTACGACCACATCTCGTACATCTTTTATTTCTCATTATTTCTTTTTGGGTTTTGAGTGTCCATATCCTTTTTTCTTTAGTTCTAGATGTTTAGCGTAAGTGGCAGCCTTTACAGGCTTACCAGACTTGCTATACATTATATGTGGCGTAAACTTTGCCATTAGTACTTACCCATTTTCTTTTTTGACGAGTATGCTTTTTTCTTCTTTTTGGCTTTCATATTTATGATTGGTTAATAGTTGAACTTAAAACATCCGAACCCATCTCTTCATCCTCCATTGACATCGTGTGATTTGATACTAGCTTACACATATCAATGAATTCATCTTGAGAATAGGTGAATTTCATCATATTGATTTTTGGATATACCAATTGAATATTGTCGATGTAATAGCCCTTATTACTATCTATTCTATCTATGGATATGTTGTGTGATTTTCCCATCATTGTCCAACCAATTGGAATCCCTGAGAGGCTACAAACTTTACCTTGATCTAAGTAAACCTTCAGGACATCCTCAATTGAAATATCAAATTCAATCTTCCTTTTCTTTGCGTTCTTATCGAACTTGTTAAACCAGGATATGCTAATCCCTTTTTTAAAATCTACTTTTCTACTCCTCCTCAACGGCAGTTACTTTACCCTTCGCACTTATTTCAGTAGATACAATTTTTGCATCCGCATTTTTATCTGTCTGATACGCTCTTGCCCTAGATTTTTCTTGTTCTTGGATATTCAATCCTTGCATTTTCAATTGCTCAATTTGCATTTTCCACTGCCCCTGTGCGTTGATTTGCTCCATCTTAGATTGATGCTCCATTTGTATTTTTTGCTGCTCGGCCTGCTGATTCATTTGTAGAGACTGCTGTTGTGATTGTGCATTAACCTCCATGTTCTGCCTTTCAAGCATTGCCTTTCGTTCCTCGTTCTTTTTGATCCTTGAATCGAGATATAGTTTTTGCTGGTAGAGATTAGTCATACCCTCAATCCATATGACATCGCTAAGTGTTATTTGACCACTTTGTAATGCTGTTTCAAGTCGTTGAACCATTAACTCTTTTTCATACATATCGGGATGATTGTTGAAGTATATTCCCAGATTCCTAAAGCTTACATCTTTGGATAACTTAAAGAACTCCATTGAGTTACTTCCTAAAGCTTTTTGATAGCCCATGATTGTACCATCCTCGGCTGCATCTTGGATTCTCATCATTAATGATCTACATAGCTTTTCTGTTACTTTTTGTTCGGCAGTCATTAAATAGTTAATCGCATTGTTGGTGCTTTGTTGAGCCATTTGTCCAACGGATTTTAACATTCTAGCGTTTGGTGTCGAGCCATCAGTGATCTCGTTAAATCCAGTGATGTCTCTTAATAATTGCATCTCTTGTTGGATTATACCGAAGTATCTATCAGCTTCATCTTTGATACCATTATCAAGTTCACGAATAGGAATATCTGCGGAGACCTCGCCATCATCATCAACTTTGCGATACATTAGGTTACCACTAAAGGCATACATGGCTAGGTTATCCTTAAAAGGTATTTTCTGTCCTCCAACGGTGACATCATTCATACTGTTTGCCTCAATCAAAATACCCTTAGGCTTTGCACGAGCAATTACATTTTGTAGTTTAAACCAAGCGATGTGAAGGGCTTTGTCTATTGCCATTACCTGGTCTCCAAATGCAAATGTTTTATTCTCGTATAACTTGGGTGCGACAACATGATAATTTAGATGTCCTTTCTTTAAATCATTGGCATCCCTTTTCATATTAGTAACCAGCTTGGCTCCAAAATAATAATCAGTATCTAGTACCCATCTACATTCATAAACAAGATCGTAGTTAGCATTAATTATTTGCTTATTCTTTTTACCTCTAGTCTTATGTCCAAAGACAGTCTTCCCATCCTCTTTCTTAATAGACTCATAAGGTATTTCAGAATGAGAAACGAACTGCATTACACCAACGTGCTTCATTATATTATTCTCCTGTGTAGCTCGTTGCGTTCTAGTATGATTGTATCTCTGTTTAGATGTACTTGATTGGGCCATTGCCTCAAACTCAGCAGTTTCGTATTCTTCAGGACTTGAGAAGTTTTTGATTTGTCCAATTGACATCTCCTCAATATGTCCGCACATTGTAATATCATTATGATAGGGATCATTGGTAGGATCGCAGAAGAAGTCTTCATAACGAACATACTTAGGTTTAATCTCCCCATCAAAGTCTATGTCATCCATTACAATACCAGCACCATGAGTAATTAAATCATCAATTACTTGGCTACGGATCTCATCGTACTTATTGTCGGTTAATATTAGATTAAGAGCAGATTCACATTCATAGGCTGCCTGATGCTTATATCCAAACTTCATATGCAATTCTGCCTCCTCTAATGTTTGTGGATCTTCCTTTGATAACCCTACTTCTTGAGGTGTAATACCAGCTTCAGCAAGTTCTGCTGCCATGATGAGTTTTGATTGCAACTCAGCGTAATACATCTCCTTATCATCTTGAGCTACAGGATCAATAGCTTGTACATCTATATCATATCCAGCTTTCTCAACAATCGAATGGATCATCTTAAATACCTTTGATACAATAGGTAGTGGTGACCAATCTATACGCATTTGACTAGCATCACCATTCGCTAGTTCTTTAGGCACTAATATCTTTTTAAATTGATTTGTATCTGGCCTACCAAGCATATGAAGTGTTCGCTCCACTGCTTTATGTCTATCGTTATAGAATGCTTTTGATGTGCTGGTGTATACATCCCAGAATTTTCTTACTTGACCTACTATCCAATCCTTTTTCTTCTTATCAGAAAAGGAAACATCATGCGAGTCATTAATATACGATTGATTCATATTTATATCATTGATATGTCACTAAAATCAAAGTCATTATAGTTTTCTTCGGACTCTTCATTTATTGCAATCTTTTTGGTTCTCTTTAATCTATAAGCTGCCACTATTGCCCAACCACCTGCCATAGTAGCATCATTCTTTGTACTGTTCTGGATATCAAAATCCAGTAAGTCGTTTAGCAGTCTAGGGAATATTATCTTCTCTGTATTATTCTCTATGTAACTAGCAAACGCACTAGCCAACTGCTCTTTTGAGGCAACTCCTGCTGAGATACCTCGTTGTGTCTTTCTTCCTCCCTTTGGTCTAATCAACCAAGGACTGTATCCTCTTCTGTCAAAGTAGTTTAAAAACCCACTCTTGTTATTCTCTACCAGCACCTTACATCCAAAAAAGTAAGCTGCCATTAAGCAATCCTCATAAAAGTCATCAGGATCATCAGGTCTATCGAGGTATTCAAATAAGAATGTTTCACTCAGATCACTATCTAATCCATCATACTTATGGAAGCCATAACAGCCCCCCATACTCATCCTTTTTTGATCTACGATATCTACCGTTTTATGATCAAATGGATCGACTCCAATAACTACGTTACTATTAAGTGGCTTCTTCTTTTTATCACCCTCAACATGGTTCCAGTCTTGGCTTAAATCCACGTTTTTATGCAATAAGAAGCGTCCACTATTGCTTGCGACAAAATTAACTAGGGTGTCTTTCACATCATCCTCCCACACAAAATTGCCCTGAATGTACATCGGCTCTGACATGAATGATATCACGGATAATTGCTCATTTAGCTTGAGTACATTAAATGGACAGAGATCAGCATCACGATAGAATGCCTCCTCTATGGTCCAAGGAAATTTTCTTATGTAACTGGCAAGTTGTCTTGGGTTTCCGCTTAAGGAGTCTCTGATTTGCTGTTGGTAGGGCTTGGCTTTAAACCTATCGCACATACCATACTCATCCATGAAATCTTCATCGTTTTCATAGGCTGGAGTGAATAGTCTACATAAGCCAGATTTCGTTCTATTGAGACCCTTGTCTCGCTCTTGCCATCCACTACCCATCCATAGTTCTTGTGCTGGGGCACTTCCTCCCTCTTCTACTGTGGAGGTGAAGTATGCCTTACCTATTATACTCTTGGAGCCCAGAGACATAGTAGGCTTGACAATACTCCATCCTTCTACAATATTTGCCTTTGGGTCCTTGACATCAATCTTTGCAAACTCATCTCTTATGTATCTAATAAGCTTTTGGGAGTCATAGGCTAGGTTATCGCTAGATTTGAAGGTTACATCAGAGTTTAGTTCTTTTGCTCCTTTAGTAAGCTTTTGAGCACTGGCTGGGAATCTAAATCCTAGAGTAGATTGAATCTTCTTGTAGTCGTATACTGGTTGGAAGAAATCAGGTAAGTATTTAAAACTACCAATAACTTTTGTAAAGAATGACTTAGCATCATCTCTAGTTTTTGATTGGATTCCAGATTGTACATTGAACATCCTACTTGGTGGATCAAAGGCAGCTAACGCAGCACGAGCTGTCTTGCCACTTCGTCTTCTAGTACATTCTATTAATCCATAAGAGTCTGGGTTCTCTACACACCACTGCCAGTACAACCAAGTTCTTCTGTCGCTGTCTCTATAGTCTGGATAGCCTATGTCAATCTTCCACCAATTAAGATACATATAGTGGAGTCCTGTAATGTAGGTAGGCTTTCCTTTACACATAAACCAAACTCCATTAAGCCTCTTGAACCATTCTTCGTTTCTATAACCCTCTAACTTTGGATCAAAGTACAGCTTATCGTATCTCTGTTTTTCCTTTTCTCGCTCTCGCTCATCATCGTATTCAAATCCTGGAATATGCCTAAACCACTTTTGATTTACGTTAACCTTTGATTTTTTAAATACTGGAACCTTAATCCATTCCTTTTGAACATAGTCGTAGACCATACCTACTGGTGGTATGTTTACCTTTACCTCATATACTAGCTCTGTTATTCCTTCCTCGTGCTTAATAAACATCTCCTAGTTTAGCTACATCTTCAGGGAAGCTGCCCTGTCTTGTTTTTGCTGTCAACTCCTTTGCTAAATCATCACCCTGAAACAGCTCTAGTTCATGTTTTTTAATTCTACCTAAAGTCTCCTCGGCAAGCTCAAGCATTTGACTCTTAATCTTCTGTCCCTCCAGATAAGCCTTATCATTTGAAAATTCTGTGAATTTCTTTGATACATCGGAAATGAGTTTCCATAGGTGTTCTATGTTAGACCAATACAATCCATAGATTACGTTGTTTTGGTATTTAACAAAGGTGATCATCGCTAGTCTTGAGGACTTATGAGATAGTATGTAAAACTCTTCTGCTTTATCTTTTTGAGTTTTATTAGTCAAATCAAAACCAGCCAACTCAGCACAAACCTTCTTTCGCTCCGCTATATCAGGAAAGTATCTTCTTAATTCGGAGCCTTTATCATATAGATAAAGAATATAGCGAACTAGGTAAGGTCTGTACTTGTTGGGGTAGACCCATATTTCAGGCCCAAGTGCTTCTAGTAGTAGACCGCTTCTAACTTGGAGATCTAACTCATTGTCAGTTAATTCAAAAGGATTTAATATCATCCCATCAAATTGCTCTTTCTTAAATATCCGCTCCAATTCTTTCTTTTAAATCTTTTTGCAACTCTATGATATTAAGTTTCATATACAATTCCATCAATCTACGTTTAAGCGTATCTAAATCACTATCGTTGTAAATGGTGTATCGCTGTGGTAGGGTATTGAAATCAATATCAAAACTCTCTGGTGATTCTTTTGGTAGGTGTGGATTATATATTTCTACTATATGATCGAATACCTTATCTTCAATACATTTTTGGATTTCTCTATTGCTTCTCATTCCACAATAGATATCGGCATCCTTCATTATCTCTTTAGCCAGCCTAGCAGGGTCCTCCTTATTGAATAGGCAGATATTATCAAACCACTCTTCACGATGGTTAATCCTGTCTTTAAAGCATTCTTCAAAGTCTTTGTATCCATATTTATCTTTTAGTTTATCATATAAGAATATCTCTGCTGCTGCCTTAGAGGAGTCTTTAAACTGAAAACCTCGTTCTCGCTTTAGGATTTTTGCTGCTTCTGTTTTACCATGTCTAGCATGGCCAATAATTAGTAGCTTCATACTATAAAAAGTCCCAACACCATATAGGAGTCTTCTCTCCCACATATGCTCCTCTTACGTTGTAATCAAAGTACTCCATTGCTTCTTCACTGTCCATATCCTTCTCTAATATCTCTAAACACTTGGTTACGCTATAGATTAGTCTAGGTTCTGTGTGCTGATAGTCTACACCTATAATTGCATCATCAAAGCCATCAGCTTTTAATATATCTTCATCAGGGTATATCTCCACTATTCTATTGAGCATCTTTTTCTGATTCAACAACCATTTCTAACTCTTTAGCGGATTCTAGTAATCCATCACCAGACTTCTCATTTGTAATTATTCTAAATATTCTAGAGACTTTTAATCTTTCTAAATCAATTACATCAAGTGGTCTGATGGCTGTATTAACGTATATAGTACCTAGTTGACATGACTCCTTGGTGCAAGCCATTTCAAACAGTAATATCTCTATTGCAGTAAACTCAGCAGTCTCTGAGGAAAAGAATGCATCCTCACCGTTGTCTAGCACAAGCAAAACTGTATTGATACCTTTATCTTTACAGAGCTTCTCCATCATCCTTAATCTTCCTGAATCCTTAACTATCATATCTTGTAACCTTATTTAAATTATCTATACATTCCAATAATGTCTCTATTCTCTATTAGGTAATAAATCTTATCCTCTACCTCTATCTCCATATTGGAGTCATCAAGCATATGACACATTACTCCTAACTTGTCGTGTTCACTAGAGTGGTCTATTACTAATATACTTGGCAATGGCTTTGGAAACATATTAATTATAATCCCTGTTTCCGCACTCACTTCAGCCATTGTTTTTTTACCATCTAGCTCTATTTCTTCTACGTTATCATTGTACTTTTTATGACCTAGACTAAATCCTGGAGACATGATAATGTTGTCGCATTGTACCTTTAGAAATATTCTTCTCGCTGGTATTAAAAATGTATTATCATTGATTTTTTTACCCTCGTCAAGAACGCAGTTATAATGGAAGTAAACCTTATCTCCTATAGAGTAAAAGCTTTCAATTCCTTCTGAACTCCATAACACCTCTCCATCTGGTAAAACATCATCTCTGTATTTTCTGGGTAACGCTATAACTTCACCGTATATTCTAGTATGGTGTGTAGGTCTTAAATCAGTTCTTATTTTTAAATCTAGAGTCGAAGATTTAATCTCATCATTAAACAATGAGTCTACTTTTATTGATAAGTAGTTGTAAGGAGAAGCTGATTTTTTCATGCTTTAAATATAATAAAGCTATATAACAATAACACTAATAATCTGTATTATATATCACTATTACCAAAGATTTTCAAGGTGGTATACGCTTATGCTTTTGCTAGTTCTAGAAACATGACTCATTGTATGCTTAAATAACCCTTGTATCTCACAAAAGGTATCATAGTTCATCAAACTCTCCTCTACCTCTGTTATTAAGCATATACAGTCTGATATGTTATTCGCTGCATCATCTGCCTCTTGTGAGAGAACTAGGTACAGTGATTTCTCAAATCCTTTTATTCTCCATTTTCTGTACTCCGCTACTCTTTTTAAGTATATAGATCTAACCTTCTCCATAGTTTCTAAAAGGTCCTCAAGATGGAATAAGAACTCTAAGTAATATCCCTGTTCAGTACACATCCTGGAGTTCGCTAGATAGTCATTGTAGATCTCATCAAGTACTATTAGGTAGCTATAGAATGGATCATTAAAGTTCTTAGCGTTCTTCGCTTCTATTATAGAGATGGTATTTAGTAGTTCTGGATTCATAGTTAAAAAGTTAAAGAGGAGAGAGAAATATAGTTTTAAACTCGTAGTGTTAAAGTAGCCGAACAGCATGATGCAGAGTTTTAAAGTTTTATGCAGTATCCTTTTCGGCTACTCTAGCACCCCTAGTTTTAGAAACAACTGCATACTGCCTATCAATAAATTTTAGAGGAGTTTAGAAGTGTATCTATAAAACTAGGGGTGTGCCAGTAGCCGAAAAGCATGATGCAGAGGTTAAAAGTTTAGATGAGTTTAGAAGTGTATCTATAAAACTAGGGGTGTGCCAGTAGCCGAAAAGCATGATGCAGACATTAAAAGCGAATATCTCGTCTTATTTTTTACACCATCCCAAAGAAAGAAAAGAAAAAAGAAAAAGCGTAAAAAGAAAAAAGAAAAGAAAGAAAAACTCCCAAAAAAGAAATACTCCACGCTCACATACAGAGCATTTACCTGATCCAAGCACTGGTGTCTAGTGTGCAAGTTTAGCCTTAAAGGAATGGCAGATCCTGTGAGTAAAGTCTAATGCCCACTACCCAAATAACAAGCGAACACTAGACTTTTATAATTATGTTTACAATTATTCTACAAATGTAATAAATAATACGGAGTACGCAAGTAATTATACAAATGTTATCTAAATCACCTTAAATCATTATTATTGTAAACCAAAGTACACAAAAAATCAATATCTTTGTTTTATGAAAAAGAATAAAGTAAAATTCAACCCTATAGGAGAAAAAGTACTTGTAGATGTACACCCATTTGAGACTCAGGTTAATGGTATCTATAGAGTAGACCACCTTCAGCAAAATCATAAAGGAACCGTAATAGCGACTAACAACTCTACTCCAGTATACATAGATGATGTTGTTCTTTTTAATCCTAATGCTGGTGTATCTGTTAATGTAGAAGATAATGAATACACACTATTGCGAGTGGATGAAATATATGGAATAGAGGGCTAAATTTATTCTCTTTTTTCTTGCTAATATTATTAGTAATATTTATATTTGTTATTCACCAAAAATTAAAATTGCATGAATACAACAATAAGTAATGAAGTAATCGATACAGATAGATTATCAGATGTTTTATCCATGTATAGCAAGTGTAAGTCTTTACTAAACAGAGTGACTCAATATGTTAGTGGTGAGGACCACTACAAAGAAATACAACAGCTTCCTGGTATTGTTAAAAACTCTATGCCCACTCAGCAAGAGAAGCGTAACGCTCGCTCTTTGTATCATGAGATCAGCGATGCGGAAACAATACTACTATCTTGGTATAGTAGATTCTATGAAGACAAAAACTTAAATATAATTATGGACAACTCAGATCTAATACTCAGCGGATACTTCTTCCTAAGAAAAAATCTTCTTGGTTTAAACAAAACAATTACATTTAAAGTTAAAGATGGTAAGAGAGCTGGTGAAAGAGTAACATATGACCATGATAAAATTGTGGAGCTCAACATTAAACATCTAGAAAATCAAGTATCCTGGCAACCTGAAAGTGGATACTATAGCAACACCAATTATCTACCTGAGTGGGTAAGGTTGCAGCCATGATTAAGGGCTCACTTATAGGTAGAGGTAGAGACAGTCTGTAATCTTTCATATAGTATGTTTAAACATACCTAGGGGGTAATTGCAATCGATTTAAACTTAAATCAAACACTGTTGCGTTATTTATGATTTATATTTATATTGTTCATTATTTTTAACTAAAAACTAAATAAATTATGAGCATTGATAGATCACAATATT
>Ga0209195_1000902_pt1 | contig 21157 bp, 19 predicted proteins | sample COGITO_mtgs_1004_3_FD_184788 | JGI IMG/M metagenome (GOLD analysis project Ga0209195, IMG submission 184788) | Pelagic marine microbial communities from North Sea - COGITO_mtgs_100420 (SPAdes) (version 2) | ecosystem: Environmental > Aquatic > Marine > Epipelagic ...
AGTCGGCCGCCATTCGGCCCCGCTTCAATTTTCAGCAGCCCGAGTTGCTCGCCGGTCTGGCGCAGTTTCGCCAGCTCAAATAGTGTCTTTACCGGATCCGGTAAAAGGCCAAAGCGGTCGATCATTTCCACCTGCAGTTCATGCAACTGGCTATCGCTCTGACAGTTGGCGAGTCGCTTATAGAGCGTCAGGCGCATATTCACATCCGGCAGGTAATCATCGGGAATCAAGGCTGGCAGATGTAGGTTCACCTCTAACCCCTGATCCATGCCCGCGCCCAGTTCCGGCTGCTTGCCTTCTTTGATAGTTTTAACCGCGCGTTCAAGCATCTCCATATACAGGGTAAAGCCGATCGCTTGAATATGGCCGCTCTGTTCTTCACCGAGTAGTTCGCCGGCACCGCGGATTTCCAGATCGTTGGTCGCCAGCGTAAAGCCGGAACCCAGATGGTCCGCCGCAGAAATTGCTTCGAGGCGCTTTTTGGCATCCTCAGTCATCGCCTTTGGATGCGGGGTCAACAGATAGGCATAGGCCTGATGATGTGAACGACCGACACGACCGCGCAGTTGATGCAGTTGCGCTAGACCAAATTTATCGGCGCGCTCAATAAGAATCGTGTTGGCGCTGGGGATATCGATACCGGTTTCAATAATCGTGGTACAGACCAGAACATTAAAGCGCTGGTGATAAAAGTCCGACATCACCTGTTCCAACTGTCGCTCGCGCATCTGTCCGTGGGCAAAATTGATTCTTGCCTCAGGAACCAACTGCTGCAGATCATCGACGATACGCTGAATATTCTTTACATCGTTGTGCAAAAAGTAGACCTGCCCACCGCGTAAAATTTCTCGCAGTATGGCTTCGCGGGTAACTCGGTCTTCCTGCTGGCGGATAAAGGTTTTGACCGAGAGACGGCGCGCCGGTGGGGTGGCGATAATCGATAGATCGCGTACCGCGTGCATGGACATATTTAGAGTCCGCGGGATTGGCGTAGCGGTCATGGTTAAAATATCCACCGAGGTCCGCAGGGATTTAATTTTATCTTTCTGACGCACACCAAAGCGATGCTCTTCATCAATAATCAGCAGGCCAAGCCGTCTAAAATCGATTTTCGCATGGAGTAATTTATGGGTGCTGATCAAAATATCGACCTTGCCATTCTCCGCGTCGGCAATTACCTGATCCTGTTCCTGAGCGGTGCGGAAGCGCGACAGCTCTTCAACCACCACCGGCCAGTTGGCAAAGCGGTCGCGGAAGTTTTGTAAATGCTGATGGGCGAGTAGGGTGGTGGGGACTAAGACTACGACCTGTTTGCCGCTGGAGACTGCGGTAAAGGCCGCGCGCATAGCGACTTCGGTTTTACCAAAGCCAACATCACCACAGACCAGGCGATCCATCGGCTGTGGACTCAGCAGATCGCGGCGCACGGCATTAATAGCTTCAAGCTGGTCGCCGGTTTCCTCAAACGGGAAGTCGCTGCTGAATTTTCGGTAATCCTCTTCGTTACTGGCACAGGCAAAACCGATTCGTGCTGCGCGCCGGGCATAGATGTCGAGCAGTTCTGCGGCGGTATCGCGCACCTGTTTAACCGCTTTTTCTTTGGCCTTAACCCATTTATCACTGCCAAGTTTATGCAGCGGTGCCATGGATTGATCGCCGCCACCAAAGCGGCTAATAAGATGTAGTGAAGATACCGGTACATAGAGCTTTGCCTCATTGGCATAAACCAGCATCAGAAACTCTTGCTTGGATTTGTCGACATCCAGAGTCACCAGACCCTGATAGCGGCCCACACCGTGATCCATATGTACCACGGGGGCACCGTGCTCAAGTTCGGCGAGACTTTTAAAGATATAGTCCGGTGATTCCGAGGCCTTTGAGCGACGACGACGCTGCATCACCTGTTGGCCAAATAGCTCGCCTTCGGTGATCAGGCAGATGCCCTGTTCGGGACAGTAAACACCCTGATCAATCGGGTAGGTGGTGATGGCGTGTTGATGGTCAGTATCGAGAAATTCCTGCCAGTGCTGAATTTCGCTGGCAACAATATTTACTTTTTTAAGCATACCGGCGAGCACTTCGCGGCGGCCTGCGGACTCTGCACAGAATAGAATTCGCCCCTTAAAGCTCTGGGTAAACTCTTCGAGCTTGGATAATGGGTTACTGAGCTTGGCGTTAGCGGCGACATCGGGAACTGCGCGCAGGTTGATATTACGACTACCCGTTTTATCGGCAACCGCCTGCCGGTCAATTTCAGTGCGGGGTAATTTTTTAATTTGCTGAAAGACTTCATCGACAGCCAGAAACAGTTGTTTTGGCGGCAGAATAGGGCGGGTGGGATCAACGCCGTACTCTGTGTAGCGGGCTTTCACATCCTGCCAGAAAGTCTGAGCCGCTTCTTCAATACCCACATGACTAAACAGCTGTGTATTGGCCGGCATATAGTCAAACAGGTTCGCGGTCTGGTCAAAAAACAGGCTTAGATAGTACTCGATCCCCTGAGGGGCAATACCGTCATTGATATCTCTGTAGACCGGACATTTCGAGGCGTCCTGATCAAAGTTGTCATGCCAGTTATTAAGAAACAGGTTGGTTGCCTGCTTATCTAGCGGAAACTCCCGTGCCGGCAGCAGCTGAATTTGCGTGACATTTTCTGAGGTTCTCTGGGACTCCGCATCAAACAGGCGCAGGCTTTCAATTTCATCGTCGAGTAGATCAATACGGAAGGGTTGCTTGGCACCCATGGGGTAGATGTCGATCAGCGAACCACGGAAGGCGTATTCACCGTGTTCATAAACTGTATCTACACGCTTATAGCCAGCTTTGGATAACTGGTCTTTAAGTTTATCGCGGTCGAGATCTTCGCCGACTCGATAGGAGAAGGTTCGCGAAGTAATAAAGTCGATCGGCGCCAGGCGATGCATCAGCGTTGGCAGCGGGACTATTAACAGTGCCTGTTTGGTATGCGGCAGATTGGCCAGCGTTTGCAGGCGCGCTGAGACAATATCCTGATGGGGCGAGAAAATGTCGTAGGGCAGGGTTTCCCAATCCGGAAAACTTAAAATTTCCAGCCCCTGTTCGGCAGTAAAGAATTTTAGAGCTCGGCCCTGTGCCGCCGCTTCGCGAGCGGTTTCAGTAACCAGTACGCTGAGGCCGTCAAACTGACAGGCAGCTTCTGCGATCGCCAGCGCGCGGCCGGCGGCCTGCAATTCTCCCCAGTGATTTTTATCCCCGGGTTTGGCGGCCATACTGAGATTGAGTACTGTCATAAAACCTGCATATTGAGTCTGTTGATAGCGCCTTTAACACTTTGGGTGCGGCAGCAAATGTTTAATCGGGCGCATTTTACTCGGCTCGGACTATTGATAATAGGAATATTCTCTATGAGCTGAAGTTAATCTGAAAGCCTGCTTTGAGTGACTATACTTACCAGACATGACTTAGGATTCATGTGATTTCTTAAAACGAATGAAAAGGACCCTCATAGTGACAGAACAAAACCGCCCCACACCCAAAGATTTCTTCAAAGACTGGAAACAGCGCGAAGCGCTAGCCGAAGGGATGATCCCGATTATTGGCAAGCTCTACCGCGAGCGCAATGTTTCGACCTATATGTATGGCAACAGCATGGTTAATAAATCGGTAATTGACTTGATGAAAGCCCACCGCAGAGTGCGTCAGGTCGAGCAGAACGAGCTCTCTGAATTTGACTCATCGCCAATGATTGAAGCTATCGCCAAACTGCAGCTCGGCCCGGCCCATCTGGATCTGGGCAAGATGGTGGTCAAGTATCAGAGCATTGGCAATGGCCGCAGTGTCGATGAGTTTGTCAGAGATGAACTGCAGGATATTATTGGTTCGGATATTAAACCGCTGCCGCAGCCTCAGGATGTGGTGCTCTATGGCTTTGGACGGATCGGCCGTCTGGTTGCACGGATTCTGGTGGATAAGGCCGGCGGGGGTGATGTGTTGCGCCTGCGCGCGATTGTTATTCGCAAGAGCAAAAATGATCACGATCTTGAAAAGCGTGCAGCACTGCTGCGCCGGGATTCAGTGCACGGTTCCTTTAAAGGCACTATTCGAGTGTTGGAGAGCGAAAATACACTGGTGATCAACGGCAACCCGGTCAAGGTGATCTACGCCAACTCGCCAGCGGAAATTGATTACACCGAATACGGCATTAGCAATGCGTTGATTGTCGATAATACCGGCGTGTGGAAGGATAGCGAGGGTCTCGGTGGTCATCTGCGCCCAGGTGCCGCCAAAGTATTGCTGACTGCCCCCGCCGGTGACGATATTCCAAATATTGTCTACGGTGTCAATCACCGTGAGATCACCCCAGAGCGAAAAGTTATTTCTGCGGCCTCCTGTACCACCAATGCCATAGTGCCGGTATTAAAATGCCTGCTCGATGAGTTTGGTGTCACCAGTGGTCATGTGGAAACCGTTCACGCCTACACCAATGACCAGAATCTGATCGACAACTACCACAGCGGCGATCGCCGCGGTCGCAGTGCCGCTTTAAATATGGTGCTGACATCCACCGGTGCCGCCAAAGCGGTGGCCAAGGCAATTCCCGAACTGAAGGGCAAGCTGACCGGTAATGCGATTCGCGTGCCGACCCCGAATGTTTCTATGGCAATTCTCAATCTGCAGCTCGGTCGCGAGACCAGTGTTGAAGAGCTCAATGAGTTTATGCGTCAGAAGGCACTGCACTCCGAGTTGCAGCAGCAGATTGGCTACACCATTTCAACCGAAGCGGTCTCCACAGACTTTGTTGGTTCCCGTCAGGCCTGTGTGCTGGATTCTCAGGCAACCATTGTCGATGGTAAAAGCTGCGTGCTCTACTGCTGGTACGACAATGAGTTTGGTTACAGCTGTCAGGTAGTGCGCTGTCTAGAGAAATTTGCCGGGGTTATCTGGCCCAGCTATCCCAAGCAGAGCCTGTTGGAGGAGGGCTCGATAAAGGAAGGCGAATTAGAGGAAAGCCTACTTTAAACGGGCTGATTTTAGACAGGCTGACTTTTTAATAAATATACCCGCAGGTTTAAGCCGCCTGTGGGTATATTTTTATTCCTGCGTCCAAGCCTTCAATTGCAGCGCCGAATATTTCTCATCAATGCCAGATTCAGTAAATAAACAGCCCTATAAAATAGATTATCTGCAACAAACCCCATCTCACCGGTTTATTTATAACCGATATTGAAAACTTTGGGTTTTCTACCCCTTTTGAGACTGGAATCAAAGCCCTTAGACCTTTATAATGCCGCCCGATCTTTTTAGGCTAAAACCGCAGGTTATCTGTGTGTCGACACTAACACTAAAATGACTTCCAGCCTGAACCCAGTTTGTTCAGATTGATGTTTTCTTTAGTGGTGCAACCCAAACGTTAATTATTAAGTATTAGGTATTTCCTATGATAAAAATCCGTCGCGGATTAGACCTGCCCATTTCTGGTAAACCAGAGCAGGTTATTCACGATGGCCCAGTAATAAGCCAGGTTGCGGTAGTCGGTTCAGACTATCCAGGTATGAAGCCAACCATGGCCGTGCGCGAAGGTGATCGCGTTGCATTGGGTCAACTACTGTTTACTGATAAAAAAACTGCTGGAGTTAAGTACACCGCTCCTGCATCAGGCGTCGTGGTTGCGGTTAACCGCGGCGAACGTCGAGTGTTTCAATCTCTGGTGATTGATGTCGACGGCAGCGAAAAACACCAGTTCGCCAGCTACCAGCCAGATCAGCTTGCCTCCCTAGAGCGCAGCGCAGTGGTTGAGAACCTGGTTGACTCAGGACAGTGGGTCGCTCTGCGCACTCGCCCTTACGCCAAGGTGCCAGCCCCAGAGGCGACGCCAGCATCAATTTTTGTTACCGCTATGGATACCAATCCACTGGCGGCTGACCCGGAAGTTATTATTGCCCAGCGCAGTGAAGACTTTGCCAATGGCTTAAAGCTATTGACCCGTCTGACTGACGGCCCGGTTCATCTCTGTGCTGCACCCAATACAATGGTTCCCGGTGCTGATCTCGATGGCGTTCAGGGACATATTTTCTCTGGCCCGCACCCTGCAGGTCTTGCCGGAACCCATATTCACCATATAGATCCAGTTAATGCCGACAAATCAGTTTGGACGATTGGCTACCAGGATGTGATTGCTTTCGGTGCACTGTTTACCACTGGTGTGGTCGACGACAGCCGCGTTGTTGCTCTGGGTGGCCCGCAGGTTAATACCCCGCGTCTGCTTAAGACTCGACTGGGTGCAAACCTCAATCAGTTGGTGATTGGCGAATTAAACAATGACGAAAACCGTGTTATCTCCGGTTCAGTTCTCTCAGGTCGCAAAGCGGCTGGTGCTTTTGCCTTTCTCGGTCGCTACCACAGTCAGGTATCAGTGATTCGCGAAGGACGTGAGCGTACCTTGCTGCACTACCTGCGCCCCGGTGTGAACAATCATTCATCACTGCCAATCTATATCTCATCATTGACCAAAAAACTGTTCAATATGACCTCCAGCACCAACGGTAGCGAGCGCGCTATGGTTCCGGTCGGCGGTTACGAGAAAGTCACTGCTCTGGATATTCTGCCTATTCAATTGCTGCGTTCATTAATTGTTGGCGATACAGATATGGCCCAGAAGCTTGGCTGCCTAGAGTTGGACGAAGACGACGTTGGCCTATACACCTATGTCTGTGTGGGTAAATACGAGTACGGCTCGATCCTGCGTGATAATTTGACCAGAATCGAGAAGGAGGGTTAAGACGATGATTCGCAATCTTCTAGATAAAGTAGAGCCACATTTTCACAAAGGCGGTAAGTGGGAGAAAATGTACGCGCTTTATGAAGCCATAGATACAGGACTATTTAAGCCTGCAGATGTGACTAAAAACAGTTCCCATGTTCGCGATGCAATCGACCTGAAACGCGTGATGATCACCGTTTGGCTGGCAACCTTCCCAACTATGTTCTTTGGTATGTGGAATGTCGGTTTTCAGGCCAACACCATTATGGCTGAGATGGGCATGGTCTCGCAGGAAGGTCTGCGCGGTCTGTTTATCAATATGCTCGCCGGTTATGACCCAACTTCTATCTGGGACAATATGGTTCACGGTGCAGCTTACTTTGTACCTATTTATATGGTGACCTTTATTGTCGGTGGATTCTGGGAAGTACTCTTCGCCAGTGTTCGTGGCCACGAAGTTAACGAAGGTTTCTTTGTAACCTCTGTACTCTTCGCGCTCTGCTGTCCACCGGATCTGCCGCTGTGGATGGTCGCTGTCGGTATCAGCTTTGGTATTGTCATCGGTAAAGAAGTATTTGGCGGAACCGGCAAAAACTTCCTTAACCCGGCACTCACCGGTCGCGCGTTCCTCTACTTTGCCTACCCCGCCTATATGTCTGGCGACATGGTATGGACTGCGGTCGATGGCTACACAGGCGCAACCATGCTGTCTGTTGCTGCAACCGCTGGTGTTGCTGCTCTTGAACAGGGTACAAGCTGGATGCAGGCCTTTGTCGGTACTATCCACGGCTCAATCGGTGAGACTTCAACCCTGGCTATCCTTATAGGTGCAGCAATGCTCCTAGTGATGAAGATCGCTTCCTGGAGAATTATTGCCGGTGTACTGCTAGGCTCTGCGCTGCTCTCACTACTCTTTAATAGCATTGAATCAACTAACCCCATGTTTGCTCTGCCATTCTACTGGCACTGGGTAATCGGTGGTTTTGCCTTTGGTGCGATCTTTATGGCCACTGATCCCGTATCAGCTTCCATGACCAACACCGGTAAGCTGTGGTACGGCATACTCATCGGCGTGATGGTAATCCTGATTCGTGTGGTTAACCCTGCATTCCCAGAGGGCATGATGCTGGCGATTCTGTTTGCCAACCTGTTTGCGCCGCTGATCGATCACGTAGTGGTTCAAGCAAATATCAAAAGGAGACTTGCCCGTGGCTAATGACTCTATTAAGAAAACCTTTGGCGTTGCCACACTGCTCTGCGTCGTCTGTGCGATTGTCGTATCCAGTGCCGCAGTCATGTTGCGCCCAGCGCAGCAGGCCAACAAACTGCTCGATCTTAAAACCAATATCCTCGCGTCTGCGGGCCTATTGAAAGCTGGTGTTGATGTTGAGACTCAGTTTGAGCAGATTACTACCCGTATTGTTGATATGGAAACCGGTCGTTTTACCGATGCGGTTGATGCGGCAACTTACGATCAACGCAAAGCCTCGAAAGATCCGGCGCTCTCAGTTGAACTGACGGGTGATGAAGATATCGCCAAGATCAAGCGTCGCGCCAAATACTCCAGCGTCTATATAGTAGAAGGCGAGCAGGGTATCGAAAAAGTCATTCTGCCGATTAAAGGCTACGGCCTGTGGTCAACCATGTATGGATTTCTGGCTCTTGAGTCAGACCTGCAGACAGTTGCCGGTATCGGTTTCTATGAACATGCCGAGACTCCGGGTCTGGGTGGCGAAATTGACAATCCAAACTGGAAAACCAGCTGGGTTGGCAAGCAAGCCTACAATCAGGGTGATCTGGTACTCAGCGTGATTAAAGGCCGAGTGGATACTGAAAGAGCGGGATCTGAATCTCAGATCGACGGTCTTGCCGGTGCCACATTGACCACCCGCGGTGTCGACAAGCTGATTAAATACTGGCTTGGCGAGCAGGGCTTTCAGCCGCTTATCAGTTACTTGAAATCAGGGGAGGCCTAATCCATGTCAAAAATTAAAGACACGTTGCTCGAACCCGTAGCCAACAATAACCCCATCGCCCTACAGATGCTCGGTATCTGTTCGGCGCTGGCGGTAACCTCAAGTATGAAAGTTGCCTTCGTGATGTGCCTGGCACTGACCACTGTATGTGCATTTTCAAACCTTTTTGTTTCGGTAATACGAAACCATATACCCAACAGCATCCGTATCATTGTGCAGATGACGATTATTGCCTCGCTGGTAATTGTGGTTGACCAGATCCTCAAGGCAGTTGCCTACGATATCAGTAAGCAGTTATCGGTATTTGTTGGCCTGATTATCACCAACTGTATTGTGATGGGTCGCGCTGAAGCCTTCGCGATGAAAAATCCACCGCTGCCAAGTTTTGTTGACGGTGTGGGTAATGGTCTCGGTTACAGCGTAATTCTGCTGGTAGTGGCGTTTTTCCGCGAACTGTTTGGTACCGGCAAGCTCTGGGGTATCGAAGTTCTAGCGGTTAGCACCGAAGGCGGCTGGTATGTTGCCAACGGCATGATGTTGATGGCACCTAGTGCCTTCTTCCTGATTGGCCTGATTATCTGGGCACTGCGAACCTGGAAGAAAGCACAGGTTGAAAAGCCCGAGTTTAAAATTACTGCAAACAGCCGACCTAGCGAGGTAGCGTAATGGAACATTATTTAAGTCTGCTCGTCAGATCGATCTTTATTGATAATATCGCCCTGAGCATGTTCCTCGGTATGTGTACCTTTGTGGCACTGTCGAAGAAAATTGATGCGGCTATTGGTCTGGGTATTGCGGTTGTTGTTGTACAGACAATCACTGTGCCGGTTAATAACCTGCTGCTCGGTTACCTGCTCTCTGAAGGCGCACTGGCTTGGGCCGGTCTGCCGGATGTGGATCTGAGCTTCCTGGTCTACCTGTGCTTTATCGGTGTTATTGCGGCGATTGTGCAGATAATGGAAATGGTATTGGATAAGTATGTCCCTGCGCTCTACAACGCGCTGGGCGTATTCCTGCCACTGATTACCGTGAACTGTGCAATTCTCGGTGGTTCACTGTTGATGGCAGAACGCGGTTATAACTTTTCCGAATCCGTAGTCTACGGCCTGGGTTCAGGTATATCCTGGGCACTGGCGATTGCGGTACTCGCAGGGATTCGTGAAAAACTCAAATACAGCGATATTCCCGATGGCCTGCAGGGTCTGGGAATCGTATTTATTACTGTAGGCCTGATCTCATTAGGCTTTATGTCCTTTGGCGGCATTGACCTCTGATAACGGAGAAGTAACCACCCATGAGTATTGAAATTTTCCTTGGCGTCGGCATGTTTACTGTTGTAATTCTTGCACTGGTCGCCTTTATTTTGGCGGCGCGGAGCAAGCTAGTAGCATCCGGTAACGTCAATATTGAAATCAATGGTGAAAAGACCATTACTGTTGCCGCTGGTGACAAGCTTCTGCAGACATTATCGAATGCGGGCCTTTTCCTACCCTCTGCCTGTGGTGGCGGTGGTACCTGCGCGCAGTGTAAATGCATTATTTCCGATGGCGGTGGCTCTATGCTGCCAACTGAAGAGTCGCACTTTAACCGTCGCGAAGCCAACGAAGGCTGGAGACTTTCCTGTCAGGCAGCGGTAAAGCAGGATATGAAAATCGAAGTTCCTGAAGAAGTGTTTGGCGTTAAGCGTTGGGAATGTGAAGTTGAATCAAACCACAATGTTGCCACCTTTATTAAGGAATTAACCCTAAAGCTGCCCGAAGGCGAAGATGTCGCTTTCCGCGCCGGTGGTTATGTGCAGCTTGAATGTCCGCCTCACCACATTAAATATTCTGACTTTGATATCGAAGAGCAGTACCGCGGCGACTGGGAACACTTCGGCTTTTTTAAGCACGAGTCAATTGTTACCGAACCCGTGATTCGCGCCTATTCAATGGCCAACTACCCAGACGAGAAGGGCATTGTTAAATTCAATATCCGTATCGCCACGCCACCGCCGAGATCAGAAGGTATACCGCCAGGACAGATGTCCTCGTACACCTTTGGCTTAAAGCCCGGCGACAAGATTACCGTCTACGGCCCATTTGGTGAGTTCTTCGCCAAAGAAACTGAAAATGAAATGGTCTTTATTGGTGGTGGTGCAGGTATGGCGCCAATGCGCTCGCATATCTTCGATCAGCTCAAGCGCATCAAATCCGATCGCAAGATCAGCTTTTGGTACGGCGCACGTTCACTGCGCGAATGCTTTTACGACGATGAATATGACGCACTGGCCGCTGAAAACGACAACTTTGACTGGCATCTGGCACTCTCTGATCCACAGCCAGAAGACAACTGGGAAGGCTATACCGGCTTTATCCACAATGTCTTGTATGAGCAGTACCTGAAGGATCACGAAGCGCCTGAAGACTGTGAGTTCTATATGTGCGGGCCACCTATGATGAACGCCGCTGTAGTTAAGTTGCTACAGGATCTGGGTGTCGAGGACGAGAATATCTTCCTTGATGACTTTGGCGGGTAAGGGTTTTTATGACGTCGCATAAAACACAGATAACGGGGCTTGAGAAAGCCTCGTTTTTGTTTTTCCTGCTACTGACTTTTTCTCTGCTCAGTGGCTGTGACCATGCGCCGGAAGTAATCAAAATATCCGGCAGCAAAATGGGCACCAGCTACCATATCACCATAGTGGCAGATCAGCCGGCACCGGCAGATCTCGCCGAGCAGATTGATCAGGTGCTCAGCGCCGTCGATCAGTCCATGTCTACCTACAAAGCAGAGTCAGAACTCAGCCAGTTTAATCGCCTGCCAGTATCTGAATCCGTAAAGGCCTCAGATCAGCTGTGGTCAGTACTGCAAACCAGTGAAAAAATCTGGCGCCAGAGCAACGCAGCTTTTGATCCCAGCGTAGGCCCAGTGGTCGACCTCTGGGGCTTTGGTCCCGTGGCCAGCGAAGATACTATTCCAAGCGATGAAGCGATTGCAGCATCCCTAGAAAACAGTGGCTTTGAACATCTGCAACTCAATAGCTCAGCACAGACAATCAGCAAACAAAAAGCCATAGCCCTAGATCTCTCCGCCGTTGCCAAAGGCTATGCGGTTGATCAGGTAGCAGACCTTTTAGAAATGTATGCACTGCCAGATTATCTGGTTGAAGTCGGCGGTGAAATGCGTCTCAGTGGCAGCAACCCCGAGGGTAACCCCTGGCGAGTCGCCATCGAACTGCCCAGCCTGATGCCTCAAGTACAGCGAGTTATCGAGATTAATAACGGCGCCGTCGCCACCTCTGGAGACTACCGCAACTACTTTGAAAAAGACGGTGTGCGCTACTCCCATACCATCGATCCACGCTACGGCAAGCCAATTACCCATAATCTAGCCTCAGTCACCGTAGTGGCAGAGTCCTGCGCCGATGCTGATGCCTGGGCCACCGCCTTTATGGTGTTGGGCGAAGAACAGGGCCTGCGTATTGCTAACCAACACTCGATAGCCGTCTATATGCTGCTTAGAGAGGGCGACGATTTTCGCGTTAACAGCAGTGCTGCCTTTCAGCCCTACCTGTTAGATTCGCAACACTTACCAGACGAGATTTAGACCATGGCCGAATTCCTGCTGACCATTGTTATTTTAGCCCTGATAATTGCTGGCATGGCGATTGGTGCCATCTTACAAAATAAACCGATTACCGGTTCCTGTGGCGGTGTTGGTGCCGCCCTGGGTGAAGAAAATTACAACTGCGACATTTGTGGCGGAGACCCAAATAAATGTGATGAACAGGAAGACTCAACTTTAGCCTATAACGCATCGTCCGAGGACAAACAACAATAATGAAAGAGTCACACTACGATCTAATCGTAATTGGCAGTGGCCCCGCCGGAGAAGGCGCGGCAATGAATGCAATCAAACAGGGCTGGCGAGTAGCAGTAGTTGATGAACGGCCAATGGCCGGCGGCAACTGCACCCACCTCGGAACTATCCCCTCCAAAGCACTGCGTCAATCTGTGCGCCGTATGATGCAGTACAACACCATGCCAATGTTCCGCGCCGTCGGTGAGCCGCGCTGGTTCTCCTTCCCCGAAGTCATGAAAGCCGCCGATGATGTGATTACCAAACAGGTAGAAGGGCGCACCAAAGGCTATGCTCGCAACCGCGTTCATATGCACACGGGCCGCGCTAAATTTATCGGCAGCCATGAAATCGAAGTGACCGGCAGTGACGATAAAGTGATTACCCTGAGGTCAAAAAACTTTCTGCTAGCCACAGGTTCAAGCCCCTACAGACCAGATGATATCGACTTCGATGATCCAAATATCTTTGATAGCGACACCATCTTATCTATGGATCACACCCCGCGAAATATTATTATTTACGGTGCCGGTGTTATCGGTTGTGAGTACGCCTCAATCTTCTCCGGTCTGGATACCAGAGTTGATCTGATCAATACCAGGGAATGGCTGATGAGCTTTCTCGACGACGAAATCTCCGATGCCCTCAGCTACCACCTCCGTGATCTCAATGTGATGGTCCGTCACAATGAAGAGTACGAGCGCGTCACCACCAATGAAAACGGCGTTACCATCGAGCTTAAATCCGGCAAGCGCGTTCACGGTGAAGCACTGCTCTGGTCCAATGGCCGCAGCGGCAACACCAAAAACTTAGGTCTCGACAAAGTGGGCCTGGGTGTAGATCAGCGCGGCCAGATCAAAGTTAACAAAGACTACCAAACCGCCGTACCCCATATATATGCCGCCGGTGATGTTATCGGCTGGCCCGCACTGGCCGGTGCAGCCTATGATCAGGGTCGCTTTGCCGCCTCTCATATGTGCGGTGTCGACGATCAGTATCGGGTTGAAGATGTTGCCACAGGTATCTGGACGATTCCGGAAATTAGCTTTGTCGGCAAGAACGAAAGCGAGTTGACCGAGCAAAAGATACCCTATGAAATTGGCCGTGCCTATTTCAAAGATACCGCTCGAGCGCATATTTCCGGTGAAGAAGTGGGAATGTTAAAAATCCTTTTCCATCAGGACACATTAGAGATATTGGGGATTCACTGCTTTGGTGCCGAAGCCGCCGAGATTATCCATATTGGCCAGGCGATTATGAATCAGGAAGGTGAAGCCAACAGCATCAAATACTTTGCCCGCACCACCTTTAACTACCCGACTATGGCAGAAGCCTATCGAATTGCTTCAGTGAATGGCTTAAATAGAATTAGTCGCGAACGCCGTCATTTTGAAGATAAGCGTTACTAGTCTTCCGCATCAGATGGGTGCTTTACCACCGAGTAGAGCACCCAGTTACTCTCGAAGTAGACCACATAATCCGCGTAAACCCACTGACTGATCGGCGGCTCGCCCACCGCATCGGTGATTTCCTGTGGGTCGCCGAAATCCCTTCGTACATCCTGTTTGTTCATGCTGCGCACGGGCATATCCAGATCAGATTTACGTGTCTGTTCGCCCAGGGGCAGGGTGATTGTCTCTGCTGTGGTGAAGGGAGCGCTTAGAGCTGCGCTAAAGAGAGTGATCAAGGAGCCGGTGATAAGTTTATTCATAGCCAAAATCCTGTTTGGTTATTATCAATGAGTTGCCGCTAGAGTAGATGAATTAATTGTAGGCCAAACAATAGTGGATAACCGTGATTGATTATCAATCCTGAGATTGCTCTTTTCCCCCTATGTTATCTTCTGTCATCCTGAATCCCCCATTATGTCACCCCCCATTATGTCATCCCCCATTATGTCACCCTGAACCCCCATTATGTCATCCTGAGCGAAGCCGAAGGATCTCAGCAGGCACCAGAAGGTCCTTCGGCTTCGCTCAGGATGACGGTGCATTCTTTCGCCATACTGGCGCAGGCCGGGGCCAGTATCTCGAGGTTAGGGCAGGTGAGCTGGTTTAGGTGACTAACTTGATTCTATTTTGATACTCGTCTAGAGTTTAATGATATAAATTTTTACATGCTGGACGCTCTTGTTTAACCAAGGATTGGTTGTCATGAATCAGAAAACTTACCTTCTTTACATATCCGTGCCTTTCGGATTATCTTCTTGTGAATTTATCTTTATTTCGTCACTTAAAGCGGCGACACGCTTTCTATCGGATCACTTTTATTTATCTATAAGGAAATAGAAATGTTACAAAACAACCAAAGTTTAAAAATGATAACCGCCAGTATGGCACTAACGGCCTCATGTGTTGCCTATTCAGGTGATGCCTATATTGCGGCAAGTCTTGGCTTTATGGATTATGAAGAGACAGTCGAAGTTAGTGGTTTTCCTCCTGTTAAATTTGATTCATCGATAAATTCCCTCAATGTCCGGTTGGGCAAAAATTATACGGAGTACTTTTCCGCAGAAATGCGTCTAGGTCTGGGTCTTGGTGATGATCCTGTAAAAGTTGATGGTGAAGAGTTTGGCGCTAACCTTGAAATGCGTGAGATGTATGGTGTCTACGCACGTGGGGGGATGCAGCTAGAGGAACGTTTTTATCCCTATGTGATCGTGGGTTATAGCCAGGCAAAACTCGAAGGCTCAGTAATCGGGTTTGAGATTGATGGTGATTTTGGTGGCGTCTCTTATGGTCTTGGTATCGATGTGGATATTAATAATGATGTTAAGGGCAGCATTGAGTATATGAGTTACTTTGATTCTGTGGGAGTTGAGGTGGCGGGCTTTACTCTTGGGCTATCGAAGTCGTTTTAATGGGTTCCACAACGTTAAAGGCGCGTTGTAAAAATAGCCTTTAATTTAACTTTTTATCTTATAAGGAAATTATAAATGTTTAAAAGAACTAACGTTGCACGATCTATTGCTTGCGGGGCATTACTTGCAGTTTCTGGCGGAGTATTTGCTGGTGATATGTACTATGGCGGAAATTTAGCTTTTATTGACTACTCTGAGCCTGGGCTTGATGCCTCTGTTACTGCGCTTTATGGTCGTATTGGCACAAATTGGAATGAGAATTTTTCTGGGGAACTTCGTGTTGGCTTTGGGATTGGCGATGACACGGTTGATATTCTCGGTGAAGACGTTGATATTGAGTTGAATAACTTCTTTGGTGCTTACATCAAAGGTGGCGCACAGGTAAATGAGGTATTTTATCCCTATGCCATTGTTGGTTTTACGCGAGGTGAGGCTGAAGCATCTGTACTGGGCTTTAGTGTGACTGAGTCAGAGACGGATGTTTCCTTCGGTCTTGGTGCTGATTTCAATGTTTCTGAATCATTGACGCTTAATCTGGAATATATGAATTATTTTGATAAAGATTCTGCGGAACTTAGCGGATTTTCCTTAGGCTTTACCTCAGCATTTTAATTTGGATAGTGATGCTATAACTAGCATTTGAATAAAAAGCCTAGCAATTTTAGCTGGGCTTTTTTATTGGTGTATCCCGTCCTCTAGCAATGGCCAGATAACTTTTTATCTGGCCATTCTTTATATATAAAGGCCAGACTTTTCACCAACGGCTCTATCCATGGCCAAAATTACCCCGCACCAAAGAGTTGGTTAATGAAGTATTGGTTATTCAGCGGCGAAGGCGCTAGTAACTGATATTTTAGGGCAGGGCAGATCGTTAAACTTCAATTAAGCCAAGATGATCAACAAATGGCTTAAAGTGTTTATCTGTAAATAGTAGGGGCAGCTTTTGCTCAATACAAAACGTAGCAATTATTACATCGGCAGTTTTGCGGACAGTGATACCGCGTTTTCTAAGTAAGCGAAAATTGTGGGCGCTTTTATGGGCGATTTCAGTGCCAAGTAGTTCATATATAGTCATCTCAGAAAGCATCTCCTGAGCCTGCCGAAAATCTTTGTCTAGTCTGAAACCCTGTAATACTTCTGTGAGTATTAGGTCGCCAATACAAAGGGATCGAGTACCCAGCGCAGAGTCCAGAATATCTGTCTGCTTATTCACAGTGCCTTTAAAGTAGTCAATCCAGACACTGGAGTCGACCAGTATCAAGAGGCTTCTCTCATATCATCCAGGTCCCCTGACCAGTCGAGTTTGCCTCTGTAGTCTCGTATTTTTTCCTGCTTCTTTAGCCGCAATAATGTTTGTAAGGCCAGTTCAACGGTTTCTTTTTTTGTTCTTAACCCGGAAGCTTTAATGGCATCGCGCATTAGTTTGTCGTCTATTTCTATATTGGTGCGCATTTAATAACCTCGCTCGTAAAATCATGTGTATAAATAATTATATTATACACATTGAAGGTTGTTTCTGCTTGGCATAGTAACCCTGTTTGCTGTAAGACTTGTGAGGTGGAGGTTTTGATTGGCTGTAAACTCTGCCACAAAAACGTTATTTCGAACGCAGCACCGTTATCTCCAGCGCAGCACCGTCATCCCGAACGCATGTGAGGGATCTCCTAGCTTGAGATCCTTCGGCTTCGCTCAGGATGACATGGAGGGGCTCAGGATGTCATGGAGTGGGCTCCGGATGACATAGAGGGGTTATCTAGATGACAAATTAAGCCCTCGGCCCTAAATCCCCCGCCGAATGTTGTGTGTCACGCGGCTTTCGGGTTTAATCCCTGCATGTTATCCAACCTCCCGCTTTTTATCGGCTTACGCTATACCCGCAGCAAACGCAGTGAAGGATTTGTCTCCTTTATCTCGGGGTTTTCTCTGTGCGCTATGGCCTTGGGCGTGACTGCATTAATTGTGGTGCTGTCGGTGATGAATGGCTTTGATCGCGAGATTAAATCGCGGCTGTTAAAGGTTGTTCCGCATATCACGGTTACCAGTCGGCAGGGCATGGATCAGACGCAGATTGCTGACTTTCAGAGTCAGTTAATCGACAGTGCTGATCAGCAGGTGCTCTCGGTGGTTCCTATGTTGCAGAGCTTTGTAATGATCTCCCATGGCGAGCAGCAGACTGGGGTAGTTTTGCAGGGGATAGATCCGCAGTTGGGTGCTTCTGGAAAGATCGCTGATAAGCTTGCTGAGAATATGCTTAGCGGTCATGTTGAGCAGTTGGCTGAGGGGCAGTTTGGGGTCATTCTTGGCAGCCAGTTGGCGCGCAAGTTAAATCTATTTGTCGGCGATAAGCTGCAGCTGACGCTGCCGAAAATTAGTGTGACGCCGATGGGGGTTTTTCCGCGGATTAAGCGAGTGACGGTGGTCGGTATATTTCAGGTGGGAGCTCAGGTCGATGCTTCTGTGGCGTTTATTCATCACCGCGATGGGCAGAAGCTGTTGCAGGTTGGGGGGCGCTATCATGGGGTGCAAATAGAGCTTTCCGATGCCTTTGCGGCGGATAGTTGGCTGGCGCAGCAAAGAACCGGTATGGCTTTAAATTCGGCTTCTGATACTGATTTACAGTGGCGCAGCTGGACTGATGATATGGGCTCGCTGTTTCAGGCGATGCGCATGGAAAAGGTGATTGTCAGCTTGCTGCTGTCGGTGATTATTGCGGTTGCGGCGTTTAATATTGTTGCCAGTCTGGTGCTGATGGTGTCGGATAAACGCAAAGATATTGCGGTGGTGCGCACACTGGGTGCTTCTTCATCGACGGTGATTCAGATATTTATTATTCAGGGTTTGGCGGTTGGCGCTCTGGGTATTTTCAGTGGCACGGTTTTGGGTTGTCTGCTGGCTTATTTTATTGGCGATATTGTCGCCGTTATTGAACGCCTGGGTGGCTTCTATATATTTGATCCATCGGTCTATCTTATCAGTTCACTGCCGTCGCGAATTCTTCTTGGCGATGTGTTGATAGTGGTTAGCGGTGCATTTTTAATCAGTTTTCTCGCTACCCTGTATCCGGCGTGGCGAGCTGGAAAAGTTTTACCTGCGGAGGCTTTACGCTATGACCAATAACAGTCCCTTTGTCTTGGAGGCCGTGAATATAGGTCGTGATTACGCTCAGGGCGAGACGCTACTGCCGGTGTTATGCGATCTGAATATCAATGTCAAAGCGGGTGAAAAGCTTGCTGTAGTTGGTGTCTCTGGCTCCGGTAAAACCACTTTACTCAATCTGCTCGGTGGCCTCGATGACCCCACTGCCGGTACCGTGCATGTCTGTGGTCAGGATTGGAAAGGTGTGGATGCCTCGGCACGCGCCCAGTGGCGCAATAAGCATGTGGGTTTTGTCTATCAGTTTCATCATCTGCTCGGTGAGTTCTCCGCACTGGAAAATGTCGCGCTTCCCTGTTTGATTGGCGGTGCTTCGGTGGCTGAATCCCAGCAGCGGGCCACTGAACTGTTAGCCAAGGTTGGCCTAGCTGATCGCGTTGACCACAAGCCGTCAGAGTTATCTGGTGGTGAGCGTCAGCGTGTGGCGATTGCGCGGGCGCTGGTAACCTCTCCGTCGGTGGTGTTGATGGATGAGCCGACCGGCAATCTTGATCCTCATACTGCTGGAGTGATATTGGATCTGTTATTGGAGCTTAATCAGTCGCTGCAAATTTCCTTTGTGGTGGTGACCCATGACCCTGCTATAGCAGCGCGAATGGATCGCATTGTTAAGCTAGTTGATGGCCAGTTGCTAGAGGCGGAGCCAGCTGTTGTTTAAGCCCATTCCACTTTTTCTCGGTTTACGTTATTTCTCTTCTAGTGGTCGAGATAATCAACTTGTGTCCTTTATTTCAACACTGGCAATTACCGGGCTAGTTTTAGGTGTTGGCCTGTTGGTGGTGGTTCTCTCGGTGATGAATGGCTTTGATCGCGAATTACGCGAGCGCATTCTAGCGGTGGTTCCCCATGTGCAAATTATTCATAACAGCGGCGTTGATAACTGGCAGCAGCAGGCTGCGGTTATTGCCGCGCAACCATCTGTTTCTGAAGTCAGCCCCTACAATGAGGTCAATGGCCTGATTAATTTCCGTCGCGACAGTAGACCGGTGCAGCTGTTGGGGCTGACTCCAGAGGCGCTGCCTGCCGGTATTGCCACAGTGTTTAAAGAGGCCGGGGTAGAGCTGCCACCGCCGGGGCAATTGCTTCTCTCCGAGGTTATCGCAAGCAACCTTAATATTGCCTTGGGTCAGCGGGTAACGATTATTATTCCCGCCGCTGCAGGCCCGACAAAAGCGGTTTCTCTAAAAGTAGCTGGTCTGTTTTCAACCCATACCGAAGTTGATCAACTATTGGCGATTGCATCATTGGAGCAGGTGGCGGAGATCGCCAATTTGCCAGCAGCTCAGGTAAAGGGCTTTCGCGTGCAGATCGACGATCAGTTTAATGCCCGCCAACTTGGCTATCAGATTCTCGAGCAGTTGCCCTATGGCTATGGCTTTCGCGACTGGTTTCAAACCCATGGCAATCTCTATCAGGCGATTCAGCTGTCGCGCAATATGGTTGGCCTGTTGATCTTTATGATTATTGCCATTGCGGCTTTTAATGTTATTTCGATGCTGATGATGTCGGTGATCGATAAGCGTCGGGATATCGCTATTCTGCAAACCCTAGGGCTCTCGCGTCCGGATATTCTGCGTCTGTTTTTGATTCAGGGGGCTTTTATTGGTCTGTTTGGTATTTCTATCGGGGTAGGGCTGGGTGTGCTGGGTACTATCTGGGTGGCGGATCTGGTCAGCTGTATAGAGTCGCTGTTGGGTGTGAGCTTTTTAAATACCGAGGTCTATCCGATCGATTATATTCCCGTGGATTTGCGTTGGTCTAATGTGTCGATGGTGGCTGGTGCGGCGTTTTTTCTCAACCTGCTGGCAACTCTGTATCCCGCGTTGCGCGCTAGCCGTATGGTGCCTGCCGAAGAACTTCGTTACGAATAATCCTGTTACGAATGATCTTGTCACAAAGAGCTTTATTTCTTTAGCTGCTTAAGCCGTGAATCTTTACGCTTTTCCCAGTTGCGAATGACTTTCCAGCGCCATAAATAGTTGATGGCAAGGTATCCGCAGCTGGCAAATACTAAGCCACAGATCAGGCTGCCAGTTAACAGTGGCAGCAGTATCTGCGCGCCGATATTGGAAAACCACTCCCAGGTTAGAGAGACAGTAAAATTTATCGGGTCACTGCCGAGTAAAAAGCTGCCGAAGCGGTGGGTCAGGTAAAACATCGGGCCAATGGTCAGCGGGTTGCTGATCCAGATGGTCAATACTGATATTGGCAGGTTGGCGTGCCACCAAAAAGCCAGTGCCGCGGCAATAAATGTCTGCCCAGGGAGTGGCACAAAGGCAGAAAAAATACCGATAAATACCGCTAGTGAAACGGATTCTCTGTTGATATGCAGAAGATTGGGGTCGCGAATCAGTGGCTCAGTCCATCGCAATGAGGGATGTTTTAGGACTTTGGCAAAGTCGGGTAGTATTCGACGAATGGTTTTTCTGGGCATACTTAAAAAAGGGCGGTCAACTCGGGGCGAGCATTATGCCATCCAATAATGGTGGTGAACTACTTATATATACTGTTGGCCGTTTAATTTGGCTCAGGTGGTCTAATAAATGCAACCATCAGTAATAATCAGGTACGGACTTATCCCCATCGGGC
>Ga0209195_1000918_pt1 | contig 20961 bp, 16 predicted proteins | sample COGITO_mtgs_1004_3_FD_184788 | JGI IMG/M metagenome (GOLD analysis project Ga0209195, IMG submission 184788) | Pelagic marine microbial communities from North Sea - COGITO_mtgs_100420 (SPAdes) (version 2) | ecosystem: Environmental > Aquatic > Marine > Epipelagic ...
TTCGAACATAGTTATTGGAACTCCATTGAGAATTAGAGTTGCTGCTGTTTACACTTTAAGTGCTCCAGCATCTGCAAGTTTTAATGCATGCTCTAATCTTAGTTATGGTCAAATGGAAGACTATAGCATTGTCTTTTCATTAAATACAAGTGCACCGGCAGCTGAATTTGAAGCGGGTAATATAAAATCATGTAACGGAACGGTTGAATTCTCTGATCTCTCAACAAACGTTCCTACGACGTGGGCATGGGATTTTGGAGATGGGAATACTAGCATATTGCAAAATCCAAGACATACTTATGCAGCAAGCGGAGATTATACGGTAAGTTTAACTGCATCAAATCTTTACGGTTCGAATAAAACGACAAAAACGTCTTATATCTCGGTTAAATTGGCTGATGCTGTAAAAAGCGCTTGTATTCCTACAACTAATGCACATCGAGAGGATTATGGAATTCGCTCTGTCTTATTTGAGTCCATCAACAATTCAACTGAAGATGGTCGAGTTGGGTACGAAGATTTTAGTTGTGATAAGCAAGTTATTGTTGAAGAGGCCAAAACGTATAATATTGAAATCAAAACGGGGTCTTTAAACCTTGAAGACGTTTATGTGTGGATAGATTACAATAATGACGGATTGCTCGACCCAACGAATGAACAAGCTTTTTTCTCTAGCAGTGATAGCATTCATAAAGGAACCATAACAATTCCTTCGGCCAGTATTAAATTCAAACCGCTAAGAATGCGAGTTATGAGCGATATATTAGGGACGAATCCTAATGCTTGCACAAATCCAAATTATGGGCAGGCTGAAGATTATGGGCTAATTATTACTGGAGATACTACAGGTCAACCTCAGGCTCCAAACGCAAACTTTAGCGCAGATTCCATTCAATCTTGCTTAGGTTTAATAAAGTTTACCGATAACTCCAGTAATTCTCCAACGAATTGGAATTGGGATTTTGGCGATGGAAATACTAGCACATTACAAAATCCAAGTCATCAATACAGCTCAGCGGGTGTTTTTACAATAAAGCTAACGGCCAGCAATAGTATAGGGAACGATGTAGAAACCAAAATGAGTTACTTAGAAGTTGATGAACGTTTTTGCGCACCTGGCGCTAAGGATGGCGAAGTTGGTATTGAAGGATTTACATTTGAAAAATCCATATTAGTTTATCCTAACCCCGCTCAAGATATTGTAAACATTGAGTTTCCAGTATATGCTGTTCAAAAGTTTGAAGTTGCTTTAATTTCAGTTCAAGGACAAGTTTTATATTTGAACGAAATAGAAGTTGGAGAAACTGAAAAAATTCAATTGAGTCTAGAAGGTTTCTTTACTGGCCTTCACTTCATACAAATAAAAATGGGTGAATCAACTTTCACAAAAAAGCTGATAGTAAAGTAAATGAGGAATAAAATATTAACCCTTGTTTGCTCTTTAAGCTTGTTTTTAGCTTTTAACAATCAAGTCAACGCATTTCACCTTTACGGAGGAGATCTCTCTTATGCATACGTAAGGTCAACAATGGGTGGTACTATGCATGAATACGAAGTTACTTTAACATTGTATCAAGATTGCGCTGCATCAAATTGGCTTTCTGCCCATCCGCAAAGTTCCGTTCAAATTAGCGTTCACGAAGGTGCTTTAAATGCAACGGCGCTTCCTCTTTCTACTCAAAGAGCCACTTCTACATTGCTTTTAACAGATTCATTTAAGCTTGAAAGCAACCTGCCAAATGGCTGCGTAATAGGTGGGCCTTGCATTTACAAAACCACATATTTGGGTACTGTTACCGTACCAACTACGTTTGTCGGATATCATTTTATATACGATAGATGTTGTCGAACTTCTGCTCCGGCTAACTTAAACATCCCAGGCGGTTCAACTGTAGACGGAACAATTATAACGAGCTGGACGGCCTCAACTTCTATTAAAAATACATCTCCAAAATTTAGGGATTTTGATTTTCCATTTATCTGTATAAACAAAACAAATAGTGTTCTCAATATCGCCCAGGATCCTGATGGGGACCTACTCAATTATTCTTTTTATAGTCCTTTCGATGGTTTGGCAAGCCCAGGAGATTATACTGGTGGCTATGCTACTGCATTTCCATCTAGTCTAGCGCCATATAGAACTGGGTTTTCAGCTCAACAACCGCTGGGAGGAGGAACTATTTCTATAAACGGTCTAACGGGGTTTACAACCATGAATACAACTGTTGCTGGGGATTACGTGGTAGGCATTAAGGTCATAGAAATAGATAAGAACGGTCAAACCGTAGGTGTCGTCCATAGAGAATATCAGTTTCCTTTTGTTAATTGTAACGACACAAATAATACGCAACCTCAACTAGCTGGAAGCGGAAAATCAGATTATGAAATTGACGCTGGCGATACACTTTGCTTTGATATTGAATTTGAAGATAAGGGTGGCTCACCACTCGATTATTTATATCGAGTTGAAGGTTTGATTTTCGATACTAATTTCACAAAACCAGCGGCAAATCTATCTACTCCAATTTTTACTCCTGGAAAATCAAAACAAGAATTTTGCTGGACTACAACTTGTGAACAAGGAAGACCAACGAAATATTATTTCTCTGCTACAGTTGCAGACTCGGCTTGTGTTCCAAATCAAAATAGTGTCGTATTTTCTGTTTTAGTAAATCCAGCTAAAACTCCAAAGGTAATTAACGGGCCTTCAAGTTTATGCGCTGGTGCATCGAATGTTGTGTATACTACGGACACCATACCTGGACTAATTTACAATTGGACAGTGGCAGGTGGAAGTATAGTTTCTGGTGGAACGGGACCTTCTATTACTGTTAATTGGGGCAATGGTCCCGGAGGAAATATTCAAGTTTCAGGAGTAAACTCGAATGGTTGCCAGGGTGATACTATTGACAAAGCAGTATTCGTGGCAACATTCCCTGTAAATGCGGGAAGAGATACCTTGCTTTGCTCTGGGGATACAGTGATTCTAGGCGGAACTGCATCAAACCCAACAGCACCCAATGGCTATACTATCCGTTGGAGTTCTGGTAGCTTTCTCAATATCGATACGATAGCTAATCCGAGAGCATTTCCCAATATTACTACTGACTTTATATTATCGGTTACCGATACTACTGGTAATTGCACCGTCGTTGATACGATAACTGTTCGCGTAGGAGTTAATCCATCTGCTAGCATAAGTAATGACACAACTTTGTGCGAGGGTAATCAAACGTCTCTATTAGCTAGTGGCGGCACAAAATATACTTGGTCTCCAGGTATCTTATTGAATGATAGTACTATTGCAAATCCTATAACTAATATCACATCCGATCAACTGTTTATTGTAAAAATTGAAGACCCCGGTAATGCTTGTTTAACTTTAGATTCTGTTTTGGTTACCGTTGATGAACAAAGAGATCTAGACCCAGGAACGGATTCTTCAATTTGTTTTGGGTTAACACACATTTTGGGAGGAAGGCCAACAGGTGTTCCAAATGCAACTTTTAATTGGACACCTTCAGCTAATCTGAGCAGCGCAACTGATACCAATCCCATTTATACTCTTTTAGGAATCGACACCACTACCTTTTTCGTTACAATGACCACGCCTGCAGGTTGTGTTTTCAATGATTCCATAGAAGTAAGAGTTGATAGTATTCCAATTGTTGATTTACTTTTTGGTAGAGATACCATTTGTCAGCAAGACACAACGTTTATTGAGGCTACAGGAGGTGTTTCATATACCTGGAATGTTACCGGAATTACTGGAGCTGGACCGCATATAATTACTCCAAATGCTGGTTTTATGTACAAGGTCATTGGAACAGATTCAAATTTCTGCTCAGCGCAAGACAGTCAGTTTATTCAAGTAAAAACTATACCTCAAATTTCGATTTCTCAAGACACTATTTTCCTATGTAATTTAGATACTATTAAGTTATCTACTCCATTAGGTGCTACAAGCTATGCATGGTCACCCAACTACAATATACTGCCTGACACAACTGTTGCTGAGCCTAGTGTTTTCCCTCGTGTAGACACAACTTATGTTGTAAGAGTTTCTAATTTTGATGGTTGCGACGGTGTCGATTCTATTCGTATAGAAGTAGATAGTATCGTTCCTACTGAAGCGGGTCCAGCAATTACATTTTGCGCACCCGATACAATACAAATTGGCGGAAACCCAACTTCACCAACTTTCAACACAACCTATTCTTGGTCTCCAAGCATTGGATTGAGTAATTCTACAATAGCAAATCCAAACACCTTTTCTGACACCACCACTATGTATACTGTCAATACTTCGAACGGAAGATGTATTGGCGCAGATAGTGTGCTGGTAACAGTAAAAAATAGACCTACTGTAACTTTTGCTAGAAACCCTTACGAGGTTTGTATTGGTGATACCATTGAAATCGATACGCTCAGCTCAACAGGAACATTAGCCAGTGTTTTAATTAACCCTATTCCTACAGTTCTTATTGGTGGAAGTGGCTTTAAACTTAACATTGCTCCATTGACCAGCAACTCATATGACGTAATTCTAACGGATACAAATGGCTGTATTGATACTTCAAAACTTACTATAAATGTTGTTGCACCACCAAATGTAAATGCTGGTAAAGATACTTTTGAATGTGCAGGAACCCCAATTCAACTGGTTGCAACAGGAGCAAGTACTTACTCTTGGTCACCGTCAAATGTATTGGACAAGCCGAATAGCCCAACTCCAGTGGCAAATGCCGATACACTTACTCAATTTATTGTAGTAGGTACAACGCAAAATGGTTGTAAGGCTTCGGATACTGTAATTATAGATGTTAGAGCCTTACCAATTGTCGATGCTGGAAACCCGCTCATTGTTTGTTCAGATACAGTTACAACTATTAGACTTGGCGGCAATCCAACGGGAGACCCAACAACACGATTTGTATGGAGCCCGAATATTGACTTGGACAATCCTAGTTCTCCAAACCCAATTTGCACCTTTACATTGCCAAGAACATATCTATTGCTGGGAATCGACACAAGTGGTTGCGTTAATTCCGATACAGCAGATATTCGCTTGTATTCTTTTAAAGTGAACAATGTAGCTATTGACTGTTCTAATGATACTATTCAATTGAACTTGTACGATACCTTCGGAACTCCTCCATTTATTTATGAATGGTCACCTTCTATTGGACTTTCAGATCCTTCAATTCCAAATCCTAAAGTAACCACCGATACTAGTATTACCTATCAGGTAAAAGTTACAGATACTATTGGATGTACAGACAGTGCTTTGGTTGAAGTGTTTGTTAAAGGTCTTGTAAAATCTGCTTTTGAACTTCAAATTCAAGCAGATTGTGATAACACGACGGTAACAGCCCTAAACCGATCAGAGAATGCAAGCGAATTCAATTGGACGCTTAATGGCGAGAGTATTAGTACTGAAGAATCTCCTGTATTTACATTTCCCTATGAAAGTAGTTTTAGTATTGCTCTAACAGCAAAAAGTGATGAAGGTTGTGTTGCCGTTAATTCATCAGATACGGCTACTGTAAAGTTCGATGACTATTTTACAGGCAAAATTCCTAACATTTTCACTCCCAATGATGATGGAATAAATGACTTATTTGATTTTAGACTGGGTAACCGCCTTGAACAATGTTCAGAAATAAAAATCTACAATCGTTGGGGAGCGCTTGTTTTCGAATCTCGCGAAAATTCTCATATTTGGGATGGTCGTACTTTTACTGGTGACTTATGTTCTGAAGGTGTTTATTTCTTCACACTTTCAGTTAATGGAACCAGCTACAAAGGAAATGTTACCCTTATCCGCAACTAAGCTTTTTTCCTATTACTTGATATTCAGATAGTTCTTCTTACTTTTAGGGTTGAATGTAAGGACTGTATTATATAGTCGTTTTCAAACTACAAGAAGTTATGGACAATATTAAATCAGAAGGGCTTTCGCGAAATAATGAAGATATTTTTGAGCAAATAGTAAGAGCAGGAAAACGAACCTATTTTTTTGATGTTAAAGCCACTAGAAGCAATGATTACTATCTAACAATGACAGAAAGTATAAAACGATTTAAAGATGATGGGACTTATACTTTTCAAAAGCATAAAATTTTTCTTTACAAAGAGGACTTCGATGAATTTGAAGCCGCCCTTAAAAATTGTCTCAATAAGATTCAAGAATTGCAATTGGATAATTAGGACAAATTAGTTCCTATTCATTTTAAACCTCACTATCCATCACATCAGTCATAACATGATATCTAGGATCATCAATTGAAGTTTCAATTACTGATTCTAGGCCAGGGTTAGCCTTAAGAAGTAGCACCTTACATTCCGGGCTTAAATGGGTAAACCTCAGTTCTTTTCCTAAACTTAAGTATTTCTTTGCTAAATTATCAACTGCCTCTATGCCTGAATGGTCCGTAACCTTACTTTCGATAAAGTCTATTTCAACTCTATTTGGATCATTTTTAGTATCGAACTTTGCATTAAAGTTTTGTATAGAACCAAAAAATAATGGCCCCCAAATCTCATAAACCTTTGTACCATCCTCTTTGATCCTCTTTCGAGCCCTAATCATAGTTGCGTTTTTCCAAGCAAAAACCAAAGCAGACATTATAACGCCTGCAATAACAGCAATAGCCAAATCTTGCCAAACGGTTATTGCTGAAACCGCAATTAATACAAAGGCATCAGACTTAGGTATTTTATGTAATATCCTAAAACTACTCCATGCAAAAGTTCCAATTACTACCATAAACATAACTCCAACCAATGCAGCAAGTGGGATTTGCTCGATTAATCCAGCTCCGAATAAAACAAAAGCTAGTAGAGCTAAAGCCGCAACTATTCCTGAAAGTCGACCACGTCCTCCTGAGTTAACATTTATGATAGATTGACCTATCATGGCACAACCGCCCATACCACCAAATAATCCATTAAGGATGTTAGCTCCACCTTGAGCTATACACTCTCTATTTCCACTTCCTCTCGACTCAGTTATTTCATCTACTAGGTTTAGCGTCATTAGAGATTCAATAAGGCCTACAGACGCCAACAAAAAGGCAGTCGAAATAACTAATCCCCAATGACCTTGCAGGGTATCTAATAGGCTAAAAATTTGAAATTGGAAAGTAGGTAAACCACCTTGTAAACCAGACCCACCGCCATCTTTAATGAAACTACCTACTGTACCTACCTCTATTCCACCAAAAATAGTAATACAAGCAACCACAATAATTGCCGTTAAAGCAGCAGGAATTTTATCAGTGAGTTTAGGCAAAAAATGCATTATAGCCATAGTAAGGCCAACGAGCCCGAGCATTATAAACATTGCATTGCCTTGCAACCATTGAGTGTTTCCATTGCTAGTTTCAGTAAACAAACCCAATTGAGATAAGAAAATTACAATTGCCAAACCATTTACAAAACCCATCATCACTGGATGTGGGATAAGTCGGACAAATTTACCAAGCTTGAAAACACCTGCTGATATCTGTATCAACCCTACGATAGGAAGAGCTATAAAGAGCCATTGTAATCCAAGATTTTCGATAGGTTGATCTAATGCCAAGCCAACTTGATTTCCTTGTTGAATCATATGCACCATAACTACAGCCATTGCTCCTGTTGCACCAGAAATCATTCCTGGACGACCACCAAATAATGCCGTAACGATTCCCATCATAAAGGCACCATATAGACCAACTAGAGGATCTATTCCGGCTACAAACGAAAATGCAACCGCCTCAGGAACCAATGCAAGAGCAACTGTAAGACCAGATAAAATATCGTTTTTCGGATTAAGGGTAAAGTTGTGTATGACTTTTCTCATGCTATTGGGGCTTCAAAAATGGCGGCAAAAGTAACCTTAAAAATCACCCTACATTATATATTAAAATACCCTTCTTTGTTCTGTGGTATTTCTTGAAGGCTATTTAATTGGATTGGCAATGATCGTTTTCATTGGCCCCGTATTTTTCACCTTACTTCAGAGTGCTTTTCGGTTTGGTAAATTATCTGGCATCATGGTCGCCATTGGCATTATTGTAAGCGATATCGTATGCGTTCTAATCTACTATTTTGGATTAAATAGAATTGAATTACCAGCCTCTTCAAATTATATTATAGCGTTAACTGGTGCTATAATTCTAATCGGGTTGGGTATCAAATACCTACTTCAAAAACCGCCAAATAGTGAAGTCTCATTTGCTTCAAATCTGAATTTAGTTTCCTCGTTTACAAAAGGTTTCGCCGTTAATTTCGTAAACCCATTCGTATTTGTGGTTTGGGCAGGGATATTTGTATTTGCAAAAGAATCTTATTCAACCCAAACTGAAGTTCAATACCACTTGATAGCAGTATTAGCTGGTATCTTAACAACTGATCTACTGAAGGTGCTTTTGGCGGATAAGATCAAACCCTTTTTAAAGCCAAAAATTCTTGAAAAAACCACGAAATTTTTTGGAATTGTAATGATAGGATTTGCCTTTAGACTTATTCTATATTTGTATACATTGTAAACATAAAGCACTGTAATTTAATTGCTTAAACGCGATCGGAGCAGCGTTAATTCCTGGGATTTGGTTATTATCATCCGAAAGTGGCTGGCACCGCATGAATGGAAGCATCTGGAATGCCAAATGAAAAGGTTAAAGGTGGCAACATGCCATGTTTGAAAGACGACGCTTTAAATACATTTTAATTAATGCAGGATATTGGAATTTAACTGTCGCACTTACGGGTGTTGTTATTTACTAATGGGATAGGGTAGTTTTTAGTTAGGCGTAAATAGTTGCATGTTATAGAAACTATTTACTGCTTTGTAGTTGAAGACATGATGAATAAAAATTTAAAACGGTCGGCAATAAATGCCGATTTTTTTTTATTGGCATTTACCTTCTGAGTATTGTTTTATCCCTGACCGTTCTGCATAATAGTTGTTTCAATACGTTTCTCCATCACAGCCACAAACCGGTTCGTAAATATCTAAACAACTATTGTTAAGCGTTCGTTTCTCATTACAATCATTTTTGCAACCTATAATGACTAGAAAGAGTAACCCAACTACGAGATACTTTAAATTCATGTATTAAAGATAAATTAGTTTCCCTTTATTCGAGTCCACAGAACAGAGAACATCTCTTTAGCTTTCTCAATTTCAGGTTGCCGCTGAGATACAGTAAGTGTACCGTCAACGTAAACCAAGTCGTATCGAAATACAAACTCTTCGGTTGCATCACCAAATGAAAACATACCAAAGCGCAAATCATTGAATGCGTATCCTTCTTCTGTCTTTTTAATTATGTACCAACCCTTGCAAAGCTTAATTAATCGCTGTACCATTTCCTCTTGCATAATTTCTTCAAACTCGCCTCGATTTTTATCTATTTGATTAAAATAGATTTGATCCTGAGTATCAAAAAGGGAATAATAACCAATAAAATAGCTGCTATCGGCGTCCACGTTTGCAGTCCACAAAACAGTATTTAAAGGAGTCGGACGATTTGAAATCTCGTTGAATTCAATATCCTGTGCTTTTAAACTATCCTCAAATTTAAAATAGGTATATCCCTTTATTCCTATAGTCAATACCATGTAAATTGTACTTAGAATTATTCCAAGTTTATTGATGGAACTTCGCCTTGGGTTAGTTCTGTGATAAAACATAGCAGCAGCTGTGCACACCAAAAATGGAATAGTATAAAGCGGGTCTGCAACAAAAATATTTTGGTAAGAGACCTTTAATTCAAGTGGCCAAAAAAGTTGTGTTCCCCAAGTAGTATGTGCATCTAGCAGAGGGTGTGTAATCAAACTCCAAAAGAATAACCACGACCATTGTTTCCAATTAGCTTCTTGAGATTTTCGGTAAATTTTACTAACCAACCAGCCAAAAATAGGCGCAGCTAAAACACTAAATAATATAGAGTGTGAAAACCCCCGATGCATTTCATTGGCAGTTACAATATCAGTAAACTGCTTAGCCAAGACATCTAAATCGGGAATCGTTCCAGCAATTGCTCCCCAAAGCATTGCTTTATTCCCTATTTTCTTACCTAGCGTTACCTCAGCAACAGCAGCTCCAAGTACAATTTGTGTTAACGAATCCATTAGCCAAAGGTAAAGTTTGCCTTGAAAGGGTTTCTCAATTCAAACTCACTTGGATTTATCGAGGAAATGATAGGTTTCAACAACTGATTCGATAATTTATTTCTATGTCGAATGTATAATTTCATATCCAGTGGTACTGCACCTAGTGTACTTTTCAGCTCTTCTGCAGTTCGGCCAAAATGGATCTTAATTAAGTTCTTCTCTATCGCAAAAGCAACCATATCATACAACATTCTTTGGTACAGGGCCTTTGATCTATTCACTTCGTAATCTAATCCGACATAATTAGCTTCAACGCTCCGATTGCTTAAAATAGTAGCACAACAAAAACCAACTAGTTTTTCATTTAAATAGTAACCTGTAAACTTCAATTTATCGCCAATAGCTCTCTTTAACTCTATGAATGTACTCGCCTTTAATTCACCCAAACTAAATTCAGATTGATCCACTACGTTATCGAACAGTTCCTGAATTCTTGCGCTGCTTTCCTCTATTTCAGTTGCTGTTAGCTGACGATGTGTAAGTTCCACAGATTTCTTAAAAGCACTTTTTGCCTTGGTTCTGAATTTGGCAGTCATACTAGCAAGGTAATCATCAAAGGATTTCCACTCTTCATGAATGGGCAAAACCATATTCACATCAATCATAAAACCCTTGAAATCGTGTTTTTTAAGCAGATCGCTATTTGTAAAGGATTCTGGCCAAAATTCCTTGAGTAAATAATACGAAACTTGATTATCGTTTATATTCTCAGACTCACGAATCCGCTTTAAACCTGTGTTTAACATTGCCATGGCATCTTTCGGAGAAGTCGAATCTGAAAAAGCATATCCATTTTCTCCACAAGAAAAAAGATTGCCACACACAAGAACCTTGGCGTTAATGGTTTTCAATAATTTTTTCCGAATATTCTCAGCTACTTTGCAAAAGATCTCTTCGTGGTTTTCAATGTTGTCTTTGATTGAAACAATTTGCACAACGGCGATACCTATAGGATCGTTTTTTTGATTGTAAAATTGAAGGTATCGAAAGCTGAGCTCTGAAGAAAGTGTTTCTTCTATCGCTTTTAAATAAGATATAGAAAGATAAATATTTTCTTCAAAATTTGCGTCATTCCACAATTCAGAATTCACTAAATCTATAGAATCAAATACCCCGATTTTGAATTCACTTTTTTCTTTAACACAAACGGGTTTCCATACCATAAAAATATTTTACAAGCACAAATCTAACCTACAAGAAAAGCACCTTTTGCTTAATAAATGGTAAGAATTATTTAATGACCGAACTAACCATTAAATTACTGAACCCACCACTCTTCTTTTGGCAAATCAACACCAATGGCAAACCGTCCTCCTATTACCGGGGTGACATAATTTGCGTTTTCTTCAATCGCTTTTTTGGTAAACCTAAGAATTGGATCTTGCCAAACGTGTGGAGCTAAATCAAATGCCCCCCAATGAATAGGCATTAGGATTTTTCCTTGTACATCCATTCCCGCTTGTACCGATTCTTCAGGCATCATGTGAATTGCAGCCCAATCTTCATTGTACTGTCCACATTCCATCATAGCAAAATCAAATGGCCCTAGTTTTTCCCCAATTTCTTTAAAATGAGGTCCGTAGCCGCCATCACCACTGAAATAAATATTGTCTTTGCTTCCTTTAATTACCCAACTCGCCCATTGGGTTTTGTTTCTGTCGTTAATCGCTCTACCAGAGAAATGTCTAGACGGAGCAGCAGTAAAAGTTAACCCGTCAAAATCTGCATTTTGCCACCAGTCCAATTCAGTAATATTTTCTGCAGGAACACCCCAAGATTTTAGATGAGAACCTACTCCAAGCGCTGTAAAAAAGTGATCGGTTTTGTCTTTTAATTTCAAAATCGACTCATGATCCAAATGATCGTAATGATCGTGCGAAATTATAATGGCGTCAATATGCGGAAGCGCTTCAAAATTTATGGGTTCTTCATAACCAAATCGCTGCGTCATAAAACTAACCGGTGCAGATGAAGGGCCTAACATGGGGTCTATAAGTATAACTTTTCCATCTATTTCTAGCATTACCGCAGAATGGCCATACCAAGTTATGTAACTCAAAGAGTCTACGTGCGTTTCGTTGCCTTCGTTCCAGTCTGTAGGTAAAGGTTTACTTGGGATTTTTCCTTTAGGTGGTGATAGAAAACCCCATAATAATCCGGGCATATTAGAAAGCTTCAAATCCATGCTGGTTTCAATAAGATTTACAAAACCACCTTCGGTGTAATGCTCAGATTGTTTTACCCGCTCTAAATCTGCTCCTTCAGGCTTTTGACCAAACTGGGGAGCAAAGGACACAAATAGGGAAATTCCTATTGCAAAAAATATAATTACAAATAGAATAATCATGAGAAGACGTTTAAATAGTTTAAGCATAACAATTACATTTTTAACCGTGCAATAGTATTGATTTACAGAGGAGTAAAATCAACACTAATTAAGGTTCATATAATTACATGATAAATTAAAGAAGGGAAAAGTGTTATTTGACCTAAAAAATAAAGGGATTAAAACCTAACGGAGTCACCCTTTGCTGCTTTACAAACATCATGAATGTGATCCCCTAGCTTTTCAGCTGAAGAAAGTAAATCCACGTAAATAAGTCCAGCCTTAATGTTGTAATCTCCCTTTTCAATGCTCTTTAAATGTTGCTTTCTGAACTTAGCATGTAACTCATCTATTTCATTTTCCACAGCTTGAATATCTGTCAAGTTTCCAGTAGAATAATCTTTTTCCAGAATGTCTTCCATTATTACAAAGGCCTCTTTTACTTTTTCAAAAAGCTCCAAAACCTTTTCACGCTGAGACGGAGTAAACCAAATTTTGGCATCTACTTTTCGCTCAAAAGTTCGTGACATTTGGTAAATAACATCTCCTCCACGCTCAAGGTCGTTTATGATGCTCAGCATTGTTCGAATTTTTAACGAGCTTTTTTCTGATAATTCCGTTTCAGAAATTTTAATCAAATATTGACCTACAGCCAATTCCATTTGATCAGAGATATCCTCATATGTCTGAATTTTTTTAAGCCTTTTCTTGATTTTACCGGGGTTCTTTTCTAGAATCAACCCATTCATGGTATTCATCATTTTGAACACAACATTTCCAAAATGCGAAATCTCTTTTTGAGCCTCCATTAAAGATAATTCTACCGAAGCTGTAACTCCAGAGCCAATGTACTCTAGGTTGAACTTTTCATCTTCTTCATCTTTTGGTTTAATCATTTTCTCCGCCAAACGAGCTAATTGAGGGGCAAACCAAACTAGCATAAGCATATTGGTTACGTTAAATATTGTGTGAAACGTAGAAAGCCCGTAGGTTACAGCAGTTTCTCGAGTATGCAACTCTTCGGCAGTAAAACCATCCAGTTCAGTGTTTAAACCCCAAAGCAACGGCGATTGAAACCCAAGAGAAATCAAAACTATATCGACCAGCTGCAAGAAAAACGGGAAAAGTAACATCATCCATGTTACTCCAATTACATTAAACATAGAGTGGATTCTTGCCGCTCGTTTAGCATGCACATTTCCTACTAAAGCAGCTAATTCTGCAGTAACCGTTGTGCCAATATTTTCACCCAAAACTAAAGCAGCAGCTACATCAAAAGTAATCCAGCCTTTAGCTACTAGTACAAGCGTAATAGTCATTGAGGCGCTAGACGATTGCACTATAATGGTTATGAAGGTACCAATGAGGATGAAAATAAAGTAGGATAAGTAGCCAAGGTTGGCAAAACCCCTTAAAAACTCAAGAATTTCTGGGTGCTGATCGATCTCCGGCACACTATCTTTTAAAAACTTTAACCCTAAAAATAGTAAGGCAAATCCAATTAAAAACTCAGCCCAAAATCGCCAATTCCCTTTTCGAACAAAAAGCATGGGCAACGCTACAGCGATTATAGGTAAAGACATGGCTGCAATATTCACCTTGAATCCAAAAAAGGAAACCATCCATGCAGTTACCGTGGTGCCAATATTAGCGCCCATAACTATACCCGCAGATTGTAACAACGAAAGAAGCCCTGCATTTACAAAACTTACCGTCATAACGGTAGTAGCTGAACTCGACTGGACTAAAAGTGTAATGAGAAATCCTGATAGTACACCAAGAAAGCGATTTCTAGTCATGGTATTCAGAACCTGCTTAAGCTGATCGCCCGCTGCCTTCTGAATCCCTTCACTCATTACTTTCATTCCGTAAATGAAAAATCCGAGTGCACCTAGTGCTTCAATTAAATCAAATAAGCCGAAATTCATCAGGGGGTATTTTCGTCAAAAGTATTTTAATCAAGCACCATGAAATACAGCGCCATGTTAACGAATTGTTAGCAAATATAGAGCTAACTTAAATGCCATTTTTTTTCTCAAACATTTCAATCAATTCTTCATCTGAAAGTGTGAGTGTTTTTATAGCAACGCCCGCATCCTGCGCCAAAACATGTTCAGGGTGCTTGTCTATTACTTCTTGGTATTTTGCTTCCGCAATTCCTAAGTTCCCCATATGATTGTGATAAATAAAAGCAATCAAATATTTAGTTTCTACCAGCTTGTCATGTGCTGGAAAACTTCTATTCAACTGCTCAAAAATTTCGATACTCTTTACAAACTGTCCAACACCCATCCGCAATTCACCAGATTTGAACATAAATTCAGAGGAAATACTATCCTTCAAATTATTCAGCGCGTATGAAAAATATAATTTGGAGAGTTTAGTCGCTTTAATTGTATCCAAAATGCCACTTTGAACGGCCATCATAGATTTCTCCATGGCCATTATTTCATCAAAAGCCTCTTGTTTAATTTCCTCGGCCGAAAGTTGTTTAGGCTTTGAGGGTTCTTCCGTGTTACAAGCAGCAACTGTCAAAGAAATTACTACTAAAAAAAATATTCTTTTCATCATTTTACAAATCTCATTTTATAACCCGGCTCAATATTACCTTTCTTAATGTTCAACAGCTTCCTTTGCAGCAACCTTTTTTTAATCGGGCTAATTTTATCTGTGAACAGCACACCTTCAATGTGATCGTATTCGTGCTGAATAACCCTCGCAGCAAAGCCATCGTAAGTTTCTTCTTTTAATTCCCAATTTTCATCAAAGTATTCTATCGTTACATTTTCTTGCCGACTTACATCTGCACGAATTTCTGGAATACTTAAACAACCTTCCTCAAATGCCCAGTCATCGCCAGTTTCTTCAATAATAATTGGGTTGATAAAAACCTTCTTAAAATCCTTAAGATTTTCATATTCTTTGCGCTCTTCTGGATCTTTAGAGTTTTTGTAATCATCGGCATACCGGGTTGCATCGACAATAAATATTCGGATATTCATCCCAACTTGAGGGGCCGCAAGCCCAACTCCATTTGCGCCGTACATGGTTTCAAACATATCCTTTATTACTTGCTTTACAGCAGGATCTTTCTCTTCTAAATCCTCACATTCTTTTCTAAGAACCGGGTGTCCGTAGGCATAAATGGGCAATTTCATATTGTATTTTTTGCAGATAAATAAGATTGTAAAATTATAGTAGCACTTACTTCGTCAAGCAGCTCTTTTTTTCGCCTGTCTTTTTTCTTTACTCCACCAGTAATCAAACTGTCCATTGCTAGACTCGAAGTAAAACGTTCATCAACCCTCTTAACAGGAAGGTCGGGCAGTAGCTTTCTTACTTTGCTTAAAAAAGATTGAATGTCTTTTTCAATTTCGTTGTATTCGTTATTCCAACGCCTTGATTCGCCAACCACGAGGGTTTCTAATTCTTCTTTTTGGGAGTAATCCAAGATAAATTGGGGGGCTTCTGAGGCAGAAACAGTTGTTAAACCAGTGGCAATAATTTGCAAAGCATCTGTAACCGCTATTCCAACGCGTTTCGTCCCATAATCTATTGCCATTACTCTTGCCATAATTTACTTTGCAAAGATATATAGTAAACTTAAGATTACTATTCGAATATGAGCTTCAAATCCTACTTTTGCCAAAACAATTAGCAACAATGCGAGAAAAAATAGAATCTGCTTGGGAAAACCGAGAATTACTGCAAAATTCAGAATATCAAGAAGCTGTTAGAACGGTAGTTGCGCAGCTTGACGAAGGCGAGTTAAGAGTTGCTGAACCAAAATCTGATGGCAGCTGGCAGGTAAACGAATGGGTTAAAAAAGCAGTGGTAATGTATTTTCCAATTCAAAAAATGGAAACGATTGAAGTTGGCCCGTTTGAATTTCACGATAAAATTGCCCTAAAAACCAATTACAAAGAAAAAGGTGTACGCGTTGTACCTCATGCAATTGCACGTTATGGTTCTTATGTAGCTTCTGGTGTCATTATGATGCCATCTTACATCAATATTGGCGCTTATGTCGATTCTGGAACCATGGTAGATACTTGGGCAACAGTTGGTTCTTGTGCTCAAATAGGCAAAAATGTGCACCTAAGTGGTGGTGTTGGAATTGGTGGTGTTTTAGAACCCTTACAAGCCGCTCCAGTAGTGATTGAAGACAATGCATTCATTGGCTCAAGATGTATCGTAGTAGAAGGTGTTCGTGTAGAATCGGAAGCAGTATTGGGTGCAAATGTTGTTTTGACTGCAAGCACAAAAATTATTGATGTGAGCGGTAATGAACCAATAATTTACACAGGTCGTGTACCAGCTGGTTCAGTTGTAATTCCAGGTACGATACCAAAGAAATTTAATGCTGGGGAATATCAAGTTCCATGTGCATTAATCATTGGAAAAAGAAAAGAAAGCACTGATAAAAAAACATCTTTAAACAATGCGTTAAGAGAATACGACGTCGCGGTATAAATGAATCTAGGATTTGATGCAAAACGGGCATTTCACAATGCAAGCGGTTTAGGGAATTACAGTCGGTTCGTTATACGAACCTTAGCTGATAATTTCCCTGAGTCTTCTTACCTGTTGTTTAATCCAAAAGCCAGCGATAAATGGGAATTGAACACGAACGAATCAATTCAAGAAGTATTGCCGCCAAAAAACACCTGGGGCTCCTATTGGCGTTCTTTTCAAGGGAATAAAAAAGTAAACGAATTCAAGCTGGATGTTTACCACGGATTGAGCAACGAACTTCCATTTGGAATAAGCTCCAGCAAGGTGAATAAGGTAGTCACTATTCACGATTTAATTTTCAAAAGATATCCTGAGCTGTACCAAGCTGCCGATCGCCTGATTTACGACAAGAAATTTAAACATGCCGTTAATGCAGCGGATACTGTTGTTGCGATAAGTAAAACTACCAAGCTAGATATTATCAATTTCTATGGTATTCCAGAAGAAAAAATCAAGGTGGTTTATCAAGGTTGCAACCCTTTATTTTATCAAAAATCAACGGAAGAAAGTCTGCGGCAAACACAAGAAAAATTCAAACTACCCGCAAACTTTATTATTTGTGTTGGAACAATTGAAGCGCGTAAAAATGGCTTACAAATTCTTAAAGCAATTGAGCATTCAAACCTAGATATTCCAATAGTATTTGTTGGTAAAACAACTAAATATAAAGAACGACTACTTGCCGAAATTGGAACTACTGAAAAGTCAAAAAACAAAGTCATTTTTATTGAAAGCGCTAATAATGAGGAAGTCAACAATCTTTACCAATTGGCGTTAATCAGCATTTACCCTAGCATTTTTGAAGGTTTTGGAATACCCGTTTTGGAAAGCATTGCAACTGGAACTCCGGTCATAACCAATAAAGCAGGTTGCTTTAAAGAAGCTGGAGGTGATGCGGCTTATTATGTTGACCCAGCTAATCTTGAAGAGTTTGGGGCAGCAATTAAATTACTAACCGAAAATACCGTTGAACTTCAACGGTTAAAAGCACCCGCATTCAAGCATTTAGAAAATTTTAAAGAAGCTGAGCTAGCGCAAAAGCTTATGTCAATCTACAAAGGGGTTTAATGGAACTTAAAGAAGAAATTCGTTCAACAATCACCGCGTTAAAGGAAGGAAAGGTCATCCTCTATCCTACCGACACTATTTGGGGTTTGGGCTGCGATGCAACAAATCAAAAAGCTTGCGATAGAATAACAAGGATGAAACAACGAAGTGCTGCGCAAAGTTTTGTGTGTTTGATAAGTTCAGATGCAATGTTGAATAGAGTTATTAAGGATGTTCCTGAAATAGCTTGGGATTTATTTGATGAAGCAGTTGAACCGCTCACGTTAATTCTTCCAGACGCAAAAGGATTAGCAAAAGGTGTTGCTGCTGAAGACGGCACCGCAGCTTTTAGAATGATTAAAGAAGGGCCTTTACATCGGATTATTCATCAGTTTGGAAAACCCATTATAAGCACCTCGGCTAATTTTGCTGGAAATAAAGCTCCACTTTCATTTGAATTGATAGATGATGAAATAAAAGGGCAAGTTGACTATACAGTTAACGCAAATGGTTTTCCAGTAGGCACAAAAAAACCTTCATCGATGATTAAAGTTGGATTGGGAAGTGAAATTCAAATTATTCGACCCTAATGAATCTAAAACACAAACTGCATAACCCAGTTTTTAAGGTATTGCATAAGACTGCAATTGAAACCGGAACTAAGGCATTTGTTGTTGGAGGCTTTGTTCGAGATATTCTCTTGAAAAGACCAAATAAGGATATTGACATTGTAGTTGAAGGAAATGGGATTGACTTCGCTAAAAAAGTCGCCAATAAACTAGAAAATGTCCGGGGACTCTCCGTATTCAAAAACTTTGGAACGGCCATGATTAAATTGGACGACTACGAACTGGAGTTTGTAGGTGCAAGAAAAGAATCTTACCGAGCAGAAAGCAGAAAGCCAATCGTCGAAGATGGAAGCATAGCAGAAGATCAAGAACGACGAGATTTCACAATTAACGCCATGTCCATCAGCTTAAATGATGCTGATTTTGGGGAATTAATAGACCCTTTTGGCGGACAAAAAGATGTAGTTAACGGTATTCTCAAAACACCATTGCACCCCGACCAAACCTATTCTGACGATCCTCTTAGAATGATGCGGGCCATTCGTTTTGCAAGTCAATTGCACTTCAGAATAGAAGAAGGTTCTTTCGATTCAATTAAAAAGAATCAAGAACGACTGTCTATAGTTTCTGCTGAACGCATAAACATCGAGTTAAATAAAATAATGGAATCTCCCCAGCCGTCGGTTGGATTAGAGTTACTTTATTTAACGGGTATTATGAAGCAGGTTTTGCCCGAAGTTCACGCACTGCAAGGCGTAGACGAAATTGATGGACAAACACACAAAGACAACTTTTACCATACCATAGAGGTAGTAGATAACGCCGCTGAAACTAGCGATAACCTATGGTTGCGTTGGGCTGCACTTTTACACGACATTGGCAAACCACCAACAAAACGGTTTGATCCAGAAATAGGCTGGACATTTCACGGCCATGAAATGAAAGGTGCGAAAATGGTTCCAGCTATTTTTAAGCGACTGAAGCTACCCATGAACGACAAAATGAAATACGTAAAAGAACTCGTTTGCCTCAGTTCTAGACCCGCTGCCTTATCAAAGGATATTGTTTCGGACAGCGCCGTAAGGCGCTTGTTACATGATGCTGGAGACTACATTGATGACCTTATGCTGTTGGTAGAAGCAGACATTACTTCAAAAAACAAAGAGCGCGTAAAACGCTATAAGAAGAACTTTAAAGAAGTTAGAGTAAAACTTAAAGAGATAGAGGAAAAAGACCAAGTTCGCAATTTCCAACCGCCAGTTAGCGGTGAGCAAATTATGGAAACATTCAACCTAAAACCTTGCAGGGAAATTGGGGTCTTAAAGGCCGCAATAAAAGAGGCTATTTTAGAAGGTGAAATTCCTAATGAGCGTGAGGCCGCTTTTGATTTTATGTTGAAGAAAGGAAAGGAATTAGGGTTGGAACAATAAGCTTATTTAAACCAAGCATCAGAAATGAGCCACAGTCTAGAATGTTCCAACAGCGTATCTCCATCTCTAATAACCGAAGCTAACATCATGGGTTGTTGCTCTTGCCTAAACACACACAAAACCTGTGCATTGGTCAATACACTTTCTTCAGAATAACTGTTCATGCTGAACAGGAATGGCTTTTTAAGCACCACAAAAAGCCCTTCTTCTATTCTGCTCCATTCCGATTGATACATCCAAACTCCTTTCGCTGAAAACGCATTCAGTTGCTCGTTTTTGAATTGCCCCAATTTTGCGTGATAGAAAATCATTCCTTTTAGCAATCCTCTGCTTTTTTCAACTGAAACTTCAATTTTATTGAGTGCTTCAATTCCTGCTTCGGATTGACTTAATTGAAGCTGATGGTCCTTTAGTTTTGAAATTTTATTCTGAAACACATCTTTTAATTGTGTTCCACAACAACCTTTCAACTCCAATTTCGGGTTATGACACAAGTAAAATTTAATGCTTACTTCCCAGTGCTCAAAAGTTTCAGCTTCTAGATTTTTCAGAATAAAATCGAATTCTCCTAAGGTTGTTTTGTCTTTTTGAACTTGAAGGTTCGCGACTTTAAGCACATAGTTCTCCGAAACTTCAATGTATAATCGAATCAGTGCCTCAAAATAAAATCCGAGCTTGTATGATTTTAATTCTAGTGGTCCAAGTTGAAGAATTCTAAGCTCCTGTTCAGATGTCAGCGGCTCCAATTCTATTTCACCTAATACTTCTATATTAAGAAGACTTGGATTGTTAATTACCCAAGTAAGGTCTTGGACAAGTTGCTTGGTTGAAATTTGAAGTGGTTGCTTTTTGCTAATCAACCGCTTTTACTTCGTTTAGTTTTCCATTAACGTAAGCTTCGGTTTTAATG
>Ga0209195_1000923_pt1 | contig 20920 bp, 22 predicted proteins | sample COGITO_mtgs_1004_3_FD_184788 | JGI IMG/M metagenome (GOLD analysis project Ga0209195, IMG submission 184788) | Pelagic marine microbial communities from North Sea - COGITO_mtgs_100420 (SPAdes) (version 2) | ecosystem: Environmental > Aquatic > Marine > Epipelagic ...
CCCCACAGAAATGCAGTCGATGAGGGTAATTTGGAAGAAGAACGTCGCTTAGCCTATGTCGGTATTACTCGTGCTAAACGCACCTTAGCCATTACCTTAGCGCGCAAGCGTAAGCAATATGGTGAACTCGTAGAATGCTCGCCAAGCCGCTTCTTAGATGAATTGCCAGAAGATGATCTTGAATGGCAAGGCCGTGGTGATGACGATCCGAGTAAAAACCTTGAGCAAGGCCAAGCCACTTTGGCTGGCCTAAAAGGCATGTTTGAAGATTTTTAAGCAGACGCTAAACGTCTTTGTTGCCATTGGTATAAGCTGTGTAAAAGTACAGTCGCAATGACTAAGCTGCCACCTTGTAAAGCGGCGGAACTCGGTTCTTCACTTAGTACCAGCCAAACCCACAAAGGCCCCACGGCAGTTTCTAACAGCATTAACATGCCCACTTCAGCAGCAGGAATGCGCATGGGCCCAAGGGTAATCAAGAAAAAAGCGATGGGATATACGAACAGGCAAAGGGTGATCATGTAGCCCCATTGAGAACCCGAAAGGGCCATAGGATCACCCATAACCCAACTCACTAAGGCTACAACAAGTCCTGCAAGTATTAATGAAGGGGTCATGTCTCTATGACTCACCGCCCGGTCGTTAACAAATTTTGCAGCCAAGGATAAACAGCAAATTAACGCCATTACATCACCCACTAGGCTTGGTGTAGACCAGGAACCAGCTAATACCCATCCAACACCAAAAATGCAGATAACAATCGCTACCCAAGTTGCTGGAGCAGGCATTTCTTTTAAAACTATCCAGCCTAAAACGGCAGCGAATAGTGGCTGAGAGCTAATAATAACTAACACATTGACTACACTGCTTAAATTGATTGCTACCACAAATGTAATGGTAGATATGCAGAGCAAAACAGATGATCTAAGGGCTGTAGCATCCCTTGGTAGCCAACTAGTATTTGTTTTGCGAAGCCGTAGAATGGCTAAAACCATCAAGCTCATTAACAATCCACGCCAAAACAGCAAATCAAAAGACCCAGCAGAAATTAAACGAATCAATAAGCCATCAAAGCTAAGTATAAGAACGCCTAATGCGGTGAGACAAATGCCTTTCATATATTCAGAAATAAGATGCGCTCCTCAATTATAATGCACAAAAAAACCCGGCAGAAGCCGGGCTTTTTTTGGCCAAAAGCTACTTGGAGCTGTCAACCAAATGGATTACAGCATCTTTAATTTCGTCTTCAGAACAGCGCTTACACATACCTTTCGCTGGCATGGAGTTGTAGCCAAACCAAGCGTTAGAGAATAATTTATCAATACCCTTGTCAAGGCGTGGGCTCCAAGCCGCAACGTCACCCAGCATGGGGGCGCCAGCAGCACCACTATCATGACAAGCTGCGCAACCGCTGGCATAAACAGACTCGCCTGTGCGGGGACCAGCGGCAACTTCTATCACTTCTGCAACCGGCGCTTTACAGCTTTGACCTTCTACGCAAATTCTACCTACAGCGCTAATGCGCTTCGCAATACTACTACCACTGTCGTGGTTGGCTACCACTGTGAGCGAACCAAGGCTCATAATAATACCAGCCAAAAGGCCGAACAGGGCTACAGGCTTAAATGTGATCATGTAAAGTGCCTCATGATAAAGATTGAAAAGAAAGCAAACTAGCCGCAGAAGCCGGTCGCCTTACAAAAATTTGAAACGTATTATAGCGGCTTTAGCGCCCAACGGGAAAGACCCAAAGAGTATTCCTTAGCATCCAATGGGCAAATAGTTGGAACAGCTTATCCATAGTGCTAAAAATTGCTCTGTTTGAGGCCTTGAACCTCAACAACAACACACGTATCATACGGCTTCTTCGCACTAGCCCAAACGTTCCTCAGGGCGGTGCAGATGCGCCAGTAGCTCAGCTGGATAGAGTAGCAGGTTCCGATCCTGTTGGTCGGGGGTTCGACTCCCTCCTGGCGCGCCAATTAAATCAGAGACTTACAGATTTTATGCATTATATTATTCAATAATATTCATATTTAGTCCCCTATTTGGTCCCCGTTAAGCTAGGTGAATTGGCCTCACCAACATCTCACCCGCAAGCCCAGCCTGCATCGATTCTTAGTATGTCACCCTAGAGTTTTTAGGCTGCCTTCCTATTGCAAATCAATTGGAGCTTCTCCCGTGGACAGGTGCGTCATTGTCTTCACTATATATCAAGTTGATTTGTTCTGCATGGTCACCAGCAGGAGAGATACATTGGACACCTTCATGCTTGGCGTCATCGACAAATGATGAGCCCTCATACAATTTCAATTCGTCTTTATAGGGCTGACACATGTCCAACAGTGGCCGTGAGTCAGAGTGCTGTAACCATTCAATAGCCTGGGTAGGGTGGCTTTATTCCATGGTGTTGGAACCAATAATTTTCACAAATACGTAGGCTGGTTTCGGTGATTTAAACTCAACAAGCATGGCAATTTATCGCCCGCTAATTTCATGAAGGACATGTTATGCCTAGCATTTCAACAACTCTGTCAAACATAGCCCAAGCGTGTATCCAGGCGTCTACCAAAAACGCAATCTGTCTGCCTAGGTTCTAGAAATGATCCCTTAAATATTTGTGATCCCACTGCTTACGAAATATTTCAACACCACCTTCCCACGCTATCGATTCTGCTTTAAGGTAAAAATACTTTAAGTCGCTGGTAATAGTGGTATTGGTCTTAGTTTTTGTCTGCCAGTTTTCACGACTAAATTCCCATACCCACTCGTATTCGGCTTTAGCCGAAAGCGGGTCATTATCGCCAACTGAAAAACGAGTAAGAGCAGTTGACCCCATGGCTACGCCACTGTCATGGAATCGTTTCTCTCCATTGTCAGCGACAATTTCAAATATATTTAACCCACTATGAGGATCCTTATAGGTGTTTCTTTTTTGCTCAACCTTTCGTAGTGTCATGTTTGCGACAGGTTCTCCGATCTGCGTGTTTCCGTATTTACTTAATTTCGCGTTAATCGCATCGGCTGATCTAATTGGCAGTTCAAGTAGGCTGGCATCCGACAATATATTAATTTGAGTATTCGTAGGTGAAGGCCATGCGATAGGCCAATAACTGGTTGAAATGGATAGCCGTAGCTTGTGCCCAACAGGAACGACATAACCAACGTGATTGAGTAATACTTCAATCTGGTATAGTTCTCCAGGAATAATCGGCTCAGGATTTGATTTTCCATTTCTCTGGCTCAGATTTAACACACCGCGTGTAATCAATGTGCTGGCACCATCTGGCCACACATCACAAAGCCTGACGGCCACGAGTGCCTGAGGTTGGTCGCAGCTCAAATTGATTCGAGCTACTGCATTGCCGAGTATTTCTAGATTGGATTGCAGTACTTCTGTGTCGAATGTCAGTGACCCAGCATCTTCAGTTTGTTGATCATCGGGTAACTCTTCACCAGGGCCAAAGGCAAACCAAGGCATGTATTCTCCTGAAGCCATGCCAACGGATTGTGGGGAGGTAATATTAAAATGCTGCCCAGTAGTGGATTGACGAGCCAATCCCTGCTCCGTCAAGTGGAATGCCTGACTTTCGATTTGCTTCGAAGGCCATTGCTCCTCGCCTACCCATCGACCTGGTCGAGTGTCGTAATAGGTTTGAGGACGAACACTATCTTGTAAGTAAACTTGATAAGCTGCTTCATCCATAATGCCGGTGTCTTTGTCTTTCAGCCAATGGTCAAACCAACGTAATGCATCTGACAAGAAATCAATGGTCGGTCCAGGAATTCCCAGATGTGGGTATCTATGGACCCAGGGCCCTTGTAAACCTCGAACCGGTACTGACAAATTTTGTAGTAAGCGTGGAACTGTATTTGGCCAGCAATCGGCGTGTCCACTGACCGCATAAATAGGTACTTTAATGGAATCATAGTCAGTTCTGACGGTATTATTGAGCCAGTATTCATCTTCATGTTGGTGACTGAACCACTGTTCCAAATAGTGAGGTGCATTTTCCAAGCGATCAAGCCATAAATCTCGCCAACCTTCTCCAACTAGTTCGGGGTAGGGCGGTCGGGTATTTAAGCCAAACATCATTGCAGCCCAACCGATGGTTTGGCCCACCATACAGCCCATATAATATCCAGCATCGTCATAGTATCGAGAATCTGTAGCACCAAGAGTGATCACTGTTTTTAATGCTTTGGGTGCGCGCACTGCTAACTGTAAGCCTGTAATGCCGCCCCAAGAAATGCCCATAGTGCCAACATTTCCATCACACCAACTTTGCTCAGACATCCACTCGATCACACATACACCATCATCAACTTCCTGCTCGGTGTATTCATCATAAAGCACACCATCAGAACTACCAGAACCACGCATATCAACACGAATACAGGCGTAACCTTGAGTAGCAAAATGAGCAATAGTGGTTGAATCCCTTATTGCACTATAATCATCCTTACGATACGGGATATATTCAAGAATAGCTGGAACCGGGTCAGTAATATTTTCTGGTAACCAAAGGCGAGCACCAAGTCTGGTGCCGTCAGGCATTGGAATCCAGAGGTGAGGAGTGCATATTACGTTCATGATTATTCCTTATTCGAATGGCCAATTTTTATGGATTATAAAACATGACCCAAAGCCTCTTGGGTGTATTCACGAGCCAATTCCGACAGGCTCGATTTTAAATCTGAGGCTGCATTACTCAACAGCGTCTCATCCCATCCCGTAAATGCTTATATAGCACCGTTTCTAATTCACATGGATGGTGTCCTGGACTGGCGACAATTAATATTTCGTTAGCTATGGGAGAAAAATCAGCTCGGAAATGCACGCTGCTTTTTACGGCAATGACTGAGGCAGTTTGAGGGTTTACATTAAGGTGCTTGAATATTGCTAAATCTAAGCATTGCACTCGGTTGATGCCAGTAATCACATACACGTCCGAGCCTTCTTCAATGACCTTCAGTAGCGCCATAGGGCCCACGTGTGCAGTGATACCATGGTACATCTCTCCTTCAAATTCAAAATCACCATCAGCAAGTTGACATACTTCTAATTCGCATTTTAAGGGCTGATCATTAAATACGTTGTTTTGACCGCCTAATTCGGCCCGAAAGCGTGCACCTAAACCTTGTTTATGGGCTTGAGTAGTCACCTCGACATCATTTAGCACTGCTACATAAGCTTGCTTTGCCTTATGTTTTAATAAGGCTCTAAGTACACCCGTGGTATTAGATGTAGCACCTGCACCTGGGTTGTCTTGGGCATCGGCAATAACAACGAGTTGGCTATTATTGAGGGTGGCTTTTTTGGCAGCAGTGTCGGCAGAAAATAAGGTTTGAGATAGTGCTGCTTCCTGTTCTAATACTATGGCCGTCATAGTGTTTATGGCTGTGTCGACGGTTTGCTGGTCAGTACCATAGGCCACTACGCAGGGTCCACAATCGTAGGTGTCGGCGGCGGGGAAGCCTAAAGCAAAATCTAGTGATATTAATGATTCATCGGTGTTATTTAACTGCTCTAAATTTTTATAAATAGACTTACATGGCTCTAAGTCTGTACATTGGCTGGTGAGTGGCACCAGAAACGGTAGTTGGTGCATGGTTTTTTGCAGCGGTTTACCTGCTGATAAGTGTTGCAATAATGTATATGCTCTGGCACCCGATCTGGCCATGTCAAGGTGGGGATAGTTGCGAAATATGGCTATAGCAGAGCTGAGTTCTACCATGGCTGGGCTAATATTGGCGTGTAAATCCAAACTGACTACTATGGGCAGGCTAGGGCCTACTAATTGACGAATACGGCGTAGTAGTTCACCTTCACCATCTTGATAGTTTTGTGTCACCATAGCGCCGTGCAAGTCTAAATAGATACCGTCTAGGGACTTGATTTCGGCGATGCCGTCACATATTTTCGCGGCTATCTTGTCAAATGCATCTTGGGTTACATAACCACAAGGCTCTGCTGATGCCCACACGATGGGGTGCAGCAATATGTTTTTGTTTACTGATACGGCTTCAATAAACCCTGCCATAGGCAGGTTCATGTTCTTTAGCCTAGGTATGATGTCACTTTTTTCTGTTAGGCCCGGCCAGCCATCTTCTTTCATAAACTCAGCATAGGTGGCTAAGTCAGGGGAGAAAGTATTAGTTTCGTGCTGAAAACCAGCAATGGCAATGTTGGAGTTGGGCATAGGCACTATTTCGGGCAACTAATTAAGATGACGATATATTAATACCGAAAAATTAGATTAACAATTTCGCTACTGCGCTATATATGACGCATTTTCACACGCTTAGGAGTGTAGTTGTTATTAACGAATGCCTAGTGCAAAATGCTTGGTATATGCTATGTCATTAATATGGTCTAAATTTCGTGTCAAAAGCTAATTTTTCTAAAAACCTGCGTCTAGCCTGTGATCAGCAGCGGTCAGTGGCTCATATTTGCCGTTCGCTTAAAATTAATCGACAGCAATTTAATAAGTATTTAAGCGGCCAGGTTTTTCCTTCAAATCATAATCTAGCGACCATTTGTGAGTTTTTTGATATTAGTAAAGATTCGTTCGCGTTGTCGAAAAAAGATTTTCAGCATGTGCTGGAGGATCAACAGCTTGGTACTGGACAGGTTCACAAAAGCCATGTTGATCGTGTAATAGAGTCTTTGCCTAATAACATTGATGCAATGAGCCGTTACGAAGGTTTTTATAACAGCTATTTTCATGCTTTAGGCTACCCTGGCTATATTTGTCGTGCGTTGATACATATCTACCGAGAAGGGGATCGCTTTTTTAGTAAAAACATCGAGCATCTGTGGGATAAGGCTCAGCCAGGTATAGCACCCAATCGATTTAAATATGCAGGAACCGTAAGTTACTTAAGCGATCGCATTTTTATTACTGAGTTTGAAGCACTAACTAAGCAAAGTATCGCCCACACTATATTGGTGCCAAGTTATCGAAATACGGTTTCTATGTCTGGTGTTACTCTTGGGGTAGCGAGTTTAAACTCACACCTGCCCAAAGCATGCCTAGTGGAGTATCAGTTCTTAGGTAAACAAATTGATATTCGTGCAGCGCTAAGAGACTGTGGTCTTTTTAGTGTTGATTCCGATGTCATTCATGAAGGAATAAAACAAAGAATCAAAAATCAGATTCTACCCCACCAATATATGCTCACCGGAAATGAGTAGATTTTCTTCTTAAAGCGTCTATAAGTGCGCAGTTGCGAAATTGAACATAGGCTACGCTGGCCGTATTATTGATCTCTTTTAATAGAATCTTTAGGTATTCGGTATGCGCTGTATAGTTGCTATGTTTCAGCATGAAACCAATACATTTTCTCCTATTGCGACCCCCTTAAGTGCCTTTGGTTCTGGAGTGGGTTTGGTTGTTCCACCGACTGGTGACCAAGCTGTTGAGATGTACGGCAATGCCGATTTTGCTTTTGCCGCAATGTTGCAGCAGGCCCAAGCCAACGCGGATGAGGTAGTCGTTCCAATTGCCGCCTATGCTGAACCCAGTGGCAAGGTGGATGATCAAGCCTTTGAAAGTATTTGTGATGCTATATGTATTGCTGTGAGACAGGGCTGCGATGCAGTGTTGCTAGATTTGCATGGTGCGATGGTTACTCAGTCGTTTGATGACGGTGAAGGAGAGTTGTTACGGCGTATAAGGGCAATCGACTCGCGAGTACCGATTGCTGTTGCATTGGATTTCCACGCTAATGTCACAGCCACTATGGTGCGTCATTGCGCAGTTATCGATGGCTATAGAACCTATCCTCACACTGACATGTTTGACACAGGTAGACGGGCTGCAGAGACGCTTTTTTTGATATTAAATAACAAAACTAAAACCCGTATGAGCTGGCACTCCATTCCCTTAATGACCCATATGTTACGGCAAAGTCCTGATAAAGAGCCTATGCGCTCTCTAATGCAACAAGCCATCGGTGCGGTGGAACAGGGGCAGTTATTAAACGCATCGGTATTTGGCGGATTTCCTTTGGCCGACATTCCACACGTATCTTTGTGTTCGGTTGTGGTTGAAACGGTTATTGAAGAACCGTATTCGGCACAAGGAGTGAAGTTATGCGAACGCATTGTAGACCAGGCCTGGCAGCAGCGTGATGAGTTTCAATTTGTGGCTGAGCCCTTGGTTGAATCTATCGCTAGAGCGAAGATTTGTAGTGAGTTTCCTGTAGTTATTGCTGATCATGGTGATAATAGCGGAGCAGGAGGCAGTGCAGACGACCTTACCGTGTTAGAAGAAATGCTTGCCCAACAATTAGAGGGGATCATCGCTGGGCCTATTTGGGACCCACAAGCAGCAGTTGAATTAGCTGCCATGGGTATTGGAGGGCAAGCTACACTCTATATTGGTGGAAAAACAAACGTTAAAGCAATTCACCAAATTGGTAAAAGCCTGCGAGTTAGTGGCACGGTTACAAACATCACTAATGGACGCTTCGTGATTCAGGGGCCGATGCAAACAGGACTTAACGTGAACATAGGTACTTGTGTAGTATTTGACATAGGAGCGGCTAAAATTCTTATTAGCTCTGAACGTTGGGAGCCCTATGACCCTATTTGTTTTACTCAGGCTGGCATTGACCACTTGCAGGCTAAATACATACTAATAAAATCCCGCCAGCATTTTCGAGCCACTTTTGAAGACTTTGCTGCTGAAATTATTCTGGCGGCAGGACCTGGGGTATGTAGTTCTGATTATAGCCAATTTAACTTCGTCAACTTGGGAACGGGATTGTACCCCATCAATCGAAAGGTTGGCATGGAGCAAGCTATTAGCTTATCAACCATAACTGACGCAAGTTGACGCTCAATGACCAATTCTTGCGTCATAAAAAGTTATATTTGCGAAATTGTTAGTCGAATATGTTTTTGTTCTACTAGGAAGTAGCTTACTAAGGCTATGACGAGTTTAGGTATCTTATCTGTCCTCTAACGGTAGATCAAAAAATATAAATATAAAAATAAATATAAATATAAATATGAATATGAATAATAGGAGTTTCCATGACTAATTTAAAATCTCGACCATTGACCGTAGCCGGTTTAAATCGGCGTCGTTTTTTGCAAACATCTAGTTCCTTGGGCATTGCTGCGGCAACCATTGGTGCAACTGAAGTGGTATTTGCTGGTAGTAAGAAAATACTTAAAGTTCGTGCTTATGCTGATTTGCGAAGTTTGGATCCGGCCTTTTCTCAAGGGGTTGTTGATGAAGAAATCCAAAGTAGTATTTATAGCAAGCTAATTCAGTATAAGCCCGGTCGAGAATGGGGTTATCAACTAGACGCTGCTGAGTCTATCGAACAAGCTAGTCCAACAACTATTAAATTCAAGCTAAAGCCTGGAATTATGTTTAGCAATGGGTTTGGGGAAATGACTGCAGAAGACGTAAAATTCTCCTATGAACGCATTCTTGATGACGCCCTAAAATCCACCAATACGCCAGATTGGGGTTCATTAAAAGGTGTTACCGTGCTCAACAAATACGAAGGCATAATCGAATTCTCTGATCCTTATCCACCAGCTTGGAACATCGCTTTACCTTATATTGTTGGTAATATCGTTTGTAAAAAAGCCTGGCTAGAAGCTGGTGGCAAGGTGGATACAACAACGCCTTGTGTGTCAGGTCCATATTTACATGCGGATTGGCAGCCTAAGCAGCGCACTGTGCTAAAACGCAATCCAGAGTGGCATGGTGGCATTGCAGAATTTGATGAAATTCATATTTTGCCTATTGATGATGAAGGTTCTGCACAAATCGCTTATGAATCTGGTGACTTGGATTATACCAGAGTGCCATTGGGTGCTGTTGGCAGCCTAAAAGACTCAATGCCCGCTCATAGTAAGCTGGAAGAATACCCATCTTTGTTCTATGTGTGGGTAGGTATGAATGTTGAAAATGAGATGCTTAGTAATGAAAATCTGCGTAAAGCCATACAGCATGCGATAGATGTTCCATCTATCATGGAAGCCTCTTACTTTGGCGCTGCTCAACCTTCTACTGGCATCATCGCGCCTGGCTTAACGGGTAATCGTGCACAAAGTAATGTGCCGCCTGGTGCGAACTTTAAGAAGGCTAAAGAATATTTAGCCGCTGCGGGAATGTCTGATGGGGTAACCGTCACTTTGGATGTGCTAAATAAGGCCGCAAACGTGACCACTGCTCAGGTAATTCAGGCTACTTGTGCTCAAGTGGGAATTACTATTGACATCAATCTCCATGAGTCTGGAGCCTTTTGGTCCTTAGGTGACTCTAGTGCTGGCGAACGATATAAAGATATTCAGCTGATCTTAAACCGTTACTCAATGGCCCCAGATCCTTCTTATGCTACGGCTTGGTTTATTACCTCTCAAAAAGGTATTTGGAACTGGGAACGTTTTAGCAACGCAGAATTTGATCAACTGGAAACAGCCGCTAAAGCTGAAGTGGATGTTAGTAAGCGTGACACTATGTATCAACGGATGCAAGACATCATGGAAGACAGTGGCGCTTATCGATTCATTACCCATGAGGCGACCCCAGTGATTTATAGCGATACCATTAAGCCTGCATTCCGGCCAGATGGATTACCGTTGTTCCGATACTTTTCCCAATCTTAATAAAAGGCCACAAAGCGACATTGTTTTGTGGCATTCTATTAAAGGGCGAGGTTTACCCTCGCCCTTTTTAGTTTAGGGATTTATTGTGCTGATCTATTTATTAAAGCGAGTCGGTTTAGGGATAGTTATTGTTGTCCTAGCCGTGAGTTTACTATTTATTATGATTCATATGGTGCCGGGTGATCCTGCTCGTATCTTATTAGGCCCGCGCGCTACTCCAGAAATGATTGCTCATTTGTCCTTCAAGATGGGGCTTGACCAGCCTTTATTTGTGCAAATTCTCAAGTTCTTTGGCAACTTGTTGCGTGGAGACTTGGGCATGGATGTAATTACGAATCGCACCGTAGCAGATATTGTATTTGGACAGTTGCCATATACGCTCTGGTTAATTTTCACTGCAATTACTGGGGCAATAATCATAGGTATACCCTTAGGTTGCTATTCAGCGTTGCATCGAAATTCTATTATCGACAGGGTCACTGGCATTATTTCGGTTGCATGTATTACCGCTCCTGCTTTTGTGGTTGCACTTTATTCCTTGTTGATATTCGCGGTATGGCTGCACTGGTTTCCAGCTGTTGGCGCTGGTGAAAAAGGTCAGTTTTGGGACCAAGTTTCACACATAGTAATGCCGGCTTTTGCTATTGGCCTCTCCTGGGTTGGATACTTGTCTCGCTTGGTTCGGTCGTCGATGCTAGAAGTGCTAGGCGATAATCACATTCGAACTGCCCGTGCTTATGGGCTAACTGAATCTACCATAGTCTATCGGTATGCTCTAAAGCTAGCTGTTTTACCTACAGTTACTGTCATTGGTGTTGGCATGGGGTTTTTGTTATCGGCTGCGTTATTTACAGAAATTGTCTTCTCCCGCCCTGGCATTGGGAAGCTCATCTTTGATTCTATTTCAACCCGTAATTACCCAGTTGTGATGGGGTCTGTGTTGGTCAGCACGATTTTGTTTGTCATCAGTACTACGTTATCAGACCTAATAAATGCTTGGTTAGATCCTCGAATACGAGCTGCACTATGAATGGGGTCTTAATATGAAGGAAGTCATCAAAAGAGTGGCCGCAGATCCTCTGGGACTAATGGGCTTATGCCTTGTTACATTCATGGTGCTCAGTGCGATACTGGCTTCATTAATCGCACCCTATAATCCTATCGCATTAAATATTATGGACCGCCTGCAAGGGCCATCATGGAGTCATTTATTAGGGACTGATCAGCTAGGACGTGATCTATTTTCCCGTGTACTTTATGGGGGTCAGGTCGCGCTTAAAGTGGCACTTGTGTCTACGGGTGTTTCGATCACCATAGGCACGGTTCTGGGTATGATTGCTGGATTTGGTCCCCGCTGGTTCGACGGTATTATTATGCTTTTTTTCGATACCATTCGCTCATTCCCGACGGTTATGTTTGCGCTGGCTACCGTTGCTTTGGTTGGCCCATCATTAAGCACTGTTATTATCGTTATTATTGTCACTCAGATTCCTACCTATGGCCGAGTAGTGCGGACACAAACCTTAACGATTAAATCAAGTGAGTTCATTAAGGCAGAAATCGTAATGGGTGCGTCAACCTTTAGGATTCTGTTCGTACATATCTTGCCCAATGTAGTAGGTCCATTATTAATTTTAGCATCAATGGACATTCCAACAGTCATCGCGCTTGAAGCAGGATTGAGCTTTCTTGGAATGGGTGTTAAGCCACCCACTCCATCATGGGGAAGTATACTCAACGACGGTTATACGCTAATTCGAAATACACCTTGGCCGATCATCGCTGGCAGTATCCCATTAGTTTTAGTTACCCTTGGATTCACTTTTTTGGGTGAATCCCTTCGTGATCAGCTTGATCCAAAGTTGAGAAAGTCACTATGAGCAAAGTACCCACTGCTGGAAATATCCTCACGATTCGTGATTTATCCATTGAATACACCACTGATCGTGGTGTGCTAAAAGCAATGCGTAATGTGAACCTTGACATACCCAAAGGTTCTATAGTCGGCGTTGTTGGCGAAAGTGGCTGTGGTAAGTCAACACTCATTTCATCCATCATCGGTCTGTTGGCGTCCAATGCAAGCGTGTCTAATGGCTCTATCGAATTTGAAAAACAAGACTTGTTGAAATTATCACAAGACGATATGCGAATAATTCGTGGTGCTCGTTTATCAATTGTTTTTCAAGATCCAATGTCCACTCTAAATCCAGTATTATCGATTGGTCGCCAAATGACTGATATTCAATACCGAGACAAAAAGACAACGTCAGAGAAGAGGCAGCGGTCAATTGATATGCTCACCAGTGTAGGTATTCCAGACCCAGAAAGTCGCTTGAATCAATATCCTCATGAATTTTCAGGGGGTATGCAGCAGCGTATATCGATTGCTATGGCATTACAAGCCGAACCATCACTGCTCATTGCAGATGAACCAACAACTGCATTAGATGCAACGCTCGAAGTGCAGATTATCCATTTGCTGAAAGAGCTGCAGTCAAAAATGAATTGCTCGATCCTATTCATTTCACATCACCTTGGTGTGATTGCTGAACTCTGTGATTACGTCGTTGTTATGTATGCTGGTGAAGTCGTGGAACAGGGGACTACTAAAGATGTATTTAAGAATCCTACGCACCCTTATACAGCCAAGCTGCTCGAATGTGATCCTGCCAGCATCGCAAAGAAAACCCGGTCGCTACCAACTATTCCGGGTGAAATACCCGATTTAGTGAGTTTGCCACCAGGCTGTGTTTATAAAAACCGCTGTGATAAGGCGATGGAAGTTTGCGATTCCAAAACGCCGTCATGGACTGAGTTCAAGGGTGGACATTTTGTGAGGTGTCATCTGGTGGAGGAAGTATGAGTACTGTTCTAGAAATAGAAAACTTACGTGTACGTTTTCGGATCCAATCGTCACTGATGGCCATGCTTAATAAAAATAAAGACCCCTACATTGATGCTGTGCGCCAGGTCTCGTTCAAGATTGAAGAAGGTCAAACCTTTACGTTAGTTGGAGAAAGTGGTTCAGGAAAGTCTACTCTAGCATATGCTGTGGCGGGGCTACTGCCCGTAGCGGATGGATCTATTATGTTTAATGGTGACGATGTCACAAAAATGAACCACAAAGATCTCATGGACTATCGAAAACAGGTTTCTATGATGTGGCAAAATCCTGTGGGTTCGCTTAGTCCACGAATGAGTGTTGGAGGATTGATTACTGAAGCCTATAAAATTCATGGTTTGAAAGATCGTGATCGGAAAATGGAAGCTAGTCGCCTACTAGAGATGGTCGGCCTACCCAAACATTTCAGCGAACGATACCCACATCAATTGAGCGGTGGTCAAGCAAGGCGTGTGGGTGTTGCTCGTGCATTAGCACTCAGCCCAAAACTAATTATTGCGGATGAGCCGACTGCAGGGCTTGATGTATCAATTCAGGGTGAAATATTAAATTTACTTAATAAGCTCCAGGATGATCTTGGCGTCAGCATGTTCGTTATTACACACAACCTAAACGTTGTTCGGCACATCTCAGATCGAACTGCAATCATGTACCTTGGTCGATTTGCTGAGCAAGGGTCAACAGATGATATTTTCGCCAACCCTAGGCATCCCTATACTCTTGCCCTGTTATCAGCTAACCCTGAACCTGATCCGGAAGTAATTATTAAGGATCGTATCGAGCTTAAAGGTGAAGTGCCAAGTCTAATGAATAGGCCCAGCGGTTGTGAGTTCCATACACGTTGTCCTTTTGCTGCAAAGGATTGTGATACTGTTTTTCCACCGATTGAAACAGTGGGTGAAGCGCACCACTTAACTTGCCATTATCCGCGAGAATTAAAAGGCCTTGGCAGCTCTGATGGAGTTTTTCATGATGAGTATGCCGATCAAATAAATTGATGATGGCGACACTGTGATTGAATAGACAGCGCGCAGGGTTGGTGCAATGGTAGCGCAGACATTACTAGACCTGTTGTACCAGGTCTTTTAATGATTTATTTATCTCTGTTGCCAGCTTACGCATGACGATAATTTCTTTAGTTCTCAATCCATGAACATAGCGATGGTGGCTCTTTCCGAAGGTCGGGTTCGTTGGCCCTGTAGAGTCTCCACCGTGGCGTTTGCATCGACCATTGCGAATGTTGCCCTTGTGCTTACATAGGCCGCCTGAGCGTGTTTTGGCCCCGCAAATGGGCAACGTGCCCAGGTCAAACTGATTAGCCGTCACATGGGCTTTATAGTCCTTTTTTAGCATTAACCCCCACCCCCTCATACACACCAATAGCAGCTTGGCCACCAGCTTCAATATTTATCTTTTCAACTATGATCCTTTGCTGGCCTTTGCCTTTCATGCGTTCAAGTGTATTGATCTGTTCTATGCCTAACCTCGATAACTTGGTGTACAGGTTGCCCAAGCTGTTGATCGTTTGAACGTCTGAGTAGTTTTGATCTAATAGCCGTGCGCTTTTGCCTAAGGTGATGTGGGTCATAGCCAATTGTGTCGCCGAGCATGAGTTCAGATTGATTTTTAGGATCAGACGCTGCGATGAGCGTTATAGATTTATTAAGTGCGCTGCCAACATCATCACCATCTCGATTAGCAATTAGGTTGATTAAGGGACTCATTATTGTTTGATTACATCAAGCGCTATGCCTTCAATACCTGTTTGTTTGATCAACTTCATAACAGGGCTATTAGGTTCTTGGGAAATTTTTAGTTCAATATTGGCCATTTTTGATTTCTTGCTCATTCCTTATCCTCGTATAATCAAAGTTCTAAAACTGTTTACTCAAACCTTATGACCAACCTAGCGGTTACCTACGCTCTATAACTGTATTGTTGGAGCTATTGGCGAATTGGTTATCAACAGACTGTTGCGCCAGTGCTAGGTCATAATGCCGTGGGCAAATCATGGTAAAGACTTGGCCGTTTGTTGTGACTTCATAGACACGGATTGGGGGACGCTTTAGCTCTGATACAATCTCAGGCTTTGCTCTCAGTAAGCGCGCTTTATAGACCTCCGTAATAGCTCCCTTGGGGCCAGATAGACGTAAGTCTTTGCCATTAATTGTTAGCGTCACACCAAGCGCTTTGATTTCATTTAAAAGCAATGCAGTTTGAGGTGTCATAGGTTCATCACCTCACCTTTTTGGCTGTCTCGTTGTAATTCTGGCTTCCAAGGCGCTACATCGCTACAAGCCCCGTCATTAGTGGATTTCGGTGTAGCGCTTTGGTTGTTTGCACTCCCTTCTAATTCGCCAAACGCTACATTGGAAGCTTTGCTATCACCGGCTTGTAGCGTTGTAGCGTTTTGAGGCGGGTTAGAAACAAGGTAACGGCTAAATGCATCCTTAAATACGTTAAGTGTGTAACCTTTTAAAACGGTGTGATTGACACGAATGTCTTTAGATTTTATTGAAAACGGCTTTAGTAATTTGGATAGCGTCATCTTAGTCATGGGGAATCCCCGCTTCCATTCACACCAAGGGCGATCCTCAATATCAATCAAATAATCGACCAAATCTTGGGATGATATACGCTCGGTTTGCTTGTCTACAAAAGCCTGTTTGATGTCGGTCAATATCATAACGCCAACACTGTCATCATCATCCGATTTATGGCCCTCAATAGTGAGCATGGCGTTTGTAATGTATGCAGGCCAATCACCTCCCAATAGTTCAGCAATGGCCATTAATGGGAACCAATTATCTTCCGCTCTATCATTGCCTACATTAGGTATCTTAGGTTCGGAATGTTCTAGCTTTTGTTGGTTATCGTTGTGCCAGCGTTGGCACTTTTGGCGTATCTGATACCATGACTTTAGCGGCTCTCTAGGAAGCTTGCTGATCTGCTCCCCTGATTGCTTGCGCCTAAGTAAGATCATTAATGAACGGTCTTTGATGGTGTCTGGTGGTGCTTTAATCATAGCAATAGCCATGGGTGACCATGTGCTGAACTGTTTCGGCATCATGGCCGCACCTTCACCATCCACGCGCAATACAAACGCACCGCTTCGCCTATGGCCCGAATTTATAATACCTCGCATTTCCTCATTACCGCCAAGGAAGGTATCAGCCTCATCAATCAATAACGTGGGCTGCCAGTGTTCAATAGCTCTAAATATTGCAGCGGGTGTAACGTTAGATGCGTTGAGTTGCTTACATACTAATGCGCTTATAACTTCTAAAGTGGTTGTTTTACCACATCGTTTCTCAGGTGAGGTAAGGCATAGTTTCGGGAATATACGGAATGCGTTAATGGTGTAACTCGCCATACACCAAATGGATAATGCCACCTCGCCACCAGCGGGCAACACACAATGTTTTTTGAATAAACCCCTGATTTCAAGTGCAAGTTGGTTCCCATCAACTGGATGGGGCCAAGGCTCTGCACCTGTAAGTAATTCATTCGCATCATCACGGGCCTTTATTTGACGCTGTCGCTGCTTTACTTCAGCATCAAGTGAAGACACCCTATTAACCCCCAACCCTTTTGCAGCGGTTTCGCGTTGCCGCTCGTAATCCAACTTGGATAGCTTTGCGAGTCGGTCAATCTCTAAATCATCACATTTCTGCTGCTTTGACGGTTGATCACCAAGTGTGGGAAGTGGCAATGAATCAATCTCGTCTAACGTTTTGTTTATTGCTATTGTTGGGCTATTCATTTAACGCCACCTTTAGCTTGATAATGCGATGTTGACCAAGCAATCTCCGCTCTTGCTCAAGGGTCGTAAGTGGGCGCTCATTTACCTCCGCAGAATTGATGATGGCTACTTGTAAGCGTTCAGTTATTAGGGCTTCTTTATATCGACTGCGCTTCCCTTTAGGTATTTCATTACCGGCTAACTTGTTATAAAACAGGTCGGCTAGACTCAGGTCTATGGTTGCCATCACGTCCTCAGTTTCACACCCAGCAAAGCAATGAATTAGCACCCTGTCATCAGCCTCACAAATAGCTAAGCTAGGGGATTTATCATTATGGGCTGGACAGCGAGCCATCCACTTCCCTTTCCCACCTGTGACTTGTTCTAGACGATCCAACACATCCAAAGCGGTCATAGTGCCACCCCGCTAACCGCTGTATTAGGTTGGTTGGCGAACTGGTCTAGCCATTGGTCAAGGATTAGACGGTCATATACGACCTTTCGACCAATCTTTCTATAAACAGGTGCTGGGACACCACATAGAATCCCGCTGACTCTTGATCCGCGCAATGTGTTAGATGCTAGGCTTATATGGGAAGCACCTTCATGCGTATCTAGGCGAGATTTGTGGGTTTGATTCTTAATGTTCATTTTTATAGCTCCTGAGATTTGTTTGGTTCTCATTAGCTATGCGGGAGCTGATCAAGGGTTGTATGTTTAATTCATAAACATCAATAACTTGCGCGGCATGGTCAATATATTTCTGACTAAGCGTGACTAAGCTTTCACACAAAAAACGCTAGTCAGCATAATCATCGGGGTTGTGATCTTCGTCGTTTGAATTAAGCCAGACATCACCAGCATCTTCCTCGGTGGTCCCATGAATATTGTCATTAAATTCGACTTGGCTCTTTTTCGCTGCTTGCTTAGCCCTCTCATCTTTGGGAATTCGCCACTTGAATACCGGGCTGCAGCTAATGAATGGCGATTCGTCTATGTCGAAAGCATCCTTTAGCCTTCGTGTTAATCGGGTCAAGGCGTTGTTTTGTATTACATTATCCCCGTTGATAATGGACACAAATAACTTCCCCTGGGCATTAAGGGTTACTTTGCTAGATTTATGAGTGAGACCTAAGTCCGAATACGCTACCCTGACTTGTTTAAACCGAGCAGTAACTCGAATGGATGCGTTTTCTGGATCAATAGTGAACCGAACCTCCTTGAATGATAAGTGCTTCATCTTATGAAACAGTTGGAGTGGCATGGCAGCGCCACTGAGTTGTCCTGGCAGCTCAGTTAGCCTTGATTGATGAATTTCGGTTGACTCAAAAGGTTGAGGCATTATTAAAAGATTTGCGCCGTCTATATCAGGGTTGCTAAATGAACTCCTTAGCTTAGTTAACCCATAAATATAACTTCTTAGGTATTGTTCGGTATATTGGTTGCTGGGTGCGGGATTTAATAACTCCTTTGCGAACTTGTCTAACAGGCCGCTCAAGTTAAGAGGCGAGTCGAATTGTTTACCAGGATCTTGTGAGAGATAGCCTTGAAAAACCTTGAGCGTCTCATCATCCATTACTGGGGGAAGGCAATAATCTTGATCTTTGCACCATCCTACAATACTTGTGAGAGTGAACCTTGATTGCCTGTCAATTGTTCTCATTCTAGAGTCGCTAAGACATAGAATCGATCTATCACCGTTGTTCGTTGGGTGTTTGGTTTGGTCGTTATACGTGTCAACAATTAAATCAGCGTATCTGAAGGCGTTAGCCATTGAGTTCACAATGAAAACTCCACCATGGTCGGGCGTATGATCATATTCAATAAGGTCAGGCCAGCCCTGGATGTAGTTTGGCACTTGGCGTGGATTGCTTCTACTATTTTTGTGTCGGTCAGTAAGGTCAGTGTTTAATCGATCAAATTCTTTCCAGTTGAGGTAAGGAAGAAACGTTAATCTAATGCCAGCCTCAATAGCGGATATACCAGGGTTTATCATCGTCGCACCTCTACGGCCTACAATAGGTGTGCTGTGCCAAGGTGAGTAGGTTGTTCACCATTTCGGTAATGAGCCTAGGCACAGAAATTCGGTTAACCAGTGATTGAAACCACTTTGTTTGGCCCTAACTCTGGTTCAATAATGTTGTTCGCTAGCCAGCGTTCCCATGTTTTCATAGCTGCTCTTTTTTCTGGCATATATTCATATTGATCGTAATGTTTACCGCTAACGTCACTAACAGCGTGGTTTTGTATTCGATCCCTCATTTCCTTAGTGATGCCAGCTTTGCCCATTAGGGTTTTGACTGTACGGCGAATATCTCTGGGGGTAAATGCTTCAATGGGCAAGTGAGGGCGCATGTCGGCCACTTGGTTTGATAGCACGCTTACTCGGGAATATATATCACCCTTAGGGTTTGATACGCGGGAAGGAAATAATAAGCCACTGCTGTCGGTATTGGCTATTAGACATTGTATTTCAGACCATGCAAATCGGTTTAGGGGGATTAGATTAGGCATTCCTGACTTTGTTTTCGTCATGTATATGGCTTTGTCCTCAACCTGAATGTCCTGAATTGTGAGTCGCATTAATTCGGCCGGATGATAGCCAGTACAGATCATGATTTTGAGAAGGCTCGCATAAACAGGGTTCATGTGGTCAGCGCACGAACCCCAAACAACGCGCAGCTCTTCAGGGTTTAAGAACCTCTTTAGCGCTCGCTCAAATTGTTTTATTTTTTTAACCTTAGCGACTGGGTTAGTGCTGATGTCGAAGCAAAGGTTGTCAGCACGCTGGATAGTAATATCGTGGTCATAAGTAAGGCCAACGTTGAAAGCAGCATGTAGGTCACCACGGGTTCTGTTTATTGTGGTGGTAATACCCCTATCATACATCGCTTTAAGAATTAATTTGATGTCGTCAGCAGTGATCAAGTTGGCTTGCTTACTGGCTAAGTCGGGGTATGGCTTAATCACGTACCGCTCTAAGGCGGCGTAGACCTTGGCATACGATGACTTATCCTCAGACTTCATCTTGTCACGATAGACTTCACAAAGCTGTGACAGGGAGCCTAGGCTGTCCAGGCGTAGGCGTTCGCGGATTGCTGCGGCCTCGGCTTCTTTGGTCTTGCGTTTCTCTTCTTCCAGTTGAAATTTTAGGTTAGATACTGCCGCAGACTTGTTAGCCATAGATCTGCCAGCATCCCTTGCTTCAATCAAAGACCTGAGGGTTTCAGTTGTACCCAGCTTGACCGTAATGTCGTTGCCATTGCTCCGATCTCGGAAATAATATTCTCGTATGGGGCGTTTGCCCTTTCTGTATTTGATTAGCAGAGAACCACCTGCATCTAGCGACTCGCTCCGCTTTTCACCGGGCTTTAATCCCCTGATCATGGTGTCGGTGAGCTTAGTCATATGCTTGGTCCCCGTTTTGTAAAATTTGGTCCCCTATTTGGTCCCCGTTTATACAATACAGCCAGGAGCAATCACATACAAGTAAATATATAATAGCAATAAAAACAATGGGTTATTAATCTTATAGTTTCATCCGCATACAACCAAAACTATTGAATTAAAAGATTCCGATCCTGTTGGTCGGGGGTTCGACTCCCTCCTGGCGCGCCATTTAAATCAAAGGTTTAGACTA
>Ga0209195_1000924_pt1 | contig 20918 bp, 18 predicted proteins | sample COGITO_mtgs_1004_3_FD_184788 | JGI IMG/M metagenome (GOLD analysis project Ga0209195, IMG submission 184788) | Pelagic marine microbial communities from North Sea - COGITO_mtgs_100420 (SPAdes) (version 2) | ecosystem: Environmental > Aquatic > Marine > Epipelagic ...
CAGCGAAAATTCGTCGAAACGCCGCGGAACAGGTTCGACGCTACACGGAGACCTTTCCTCGCGAGGGCGAGAGTCGAGTCGTGCTGGGAGCGGACGTCCCTGCATACGAGGACTCCTATGTGCTTCGTACGTCTTGCCGCGGTGGCACGTTCCGGAATCGGACGTTCGAGGTTGAAACGCCGTCTCAGGATGTCGCGCTCGGGGTACTTGAGATCTACTTGGTCGAGGACACCGGTTGCCCCGATGACGATCCAGATCAGGAGACGGCGCCTGGTGAGGATGAGATCGAAGATCCTGTGGTGGTCGATGAGCCTGACATCGTTGATGACCCCGATCTCGGTCCTCCGTGTGCTGGCATCGACGCAGAGAACTACCAACTCCTATTGACCGGCGTCGCCAACCACTTGATCAAGTCAGGTGTTGTGGTGAGCCAAGTCGCTCAAATCCTCAAGCCACGACCTAAAGGAAATCCACTACCAACCCAGCAGGCGGCGCTCCTCTCGAACTATGTGAGTCTGCTGATCCAGGGGACTGAGCTCGGCGATGTTGCCATTGCCGCCATGGCCTCCGATTGTCCGCTCGGTAGAACGCTCGCCGCGGTTTCTGGCGACCCGCACATCTACACCCTCGATGGCCTGGCATACGACCTGCAAACCGCAGGCGAGTTCCACCTCGTCAGCGCGCTGGAGCACGGGTTCGACATCCAGGCACGTTTCGTCCCGGTCAATAGTCGAGTCTCTGTCACCGACCGGATCGCCTTCGATCTCAACGGCTTTCGAACCGAGATCACCCGCGACGGCAAGTTATATGTCGACGGTGACAAGATCACCCTGGTCAACGGCGGCATGGCCTACATGAACGCTGGCGCCTTCGCGTGGCGCCTGAACGACCAGATCGTGGTTTTCTGGCCAGGGTTGGACGCCGATAGGCCCATCCTGATGGTCCGTGGCAGCACCTTCAAGATCAGTTTGCCCAGTTCCTGGGAGACCGAAGGGCTCCTTGGGAACAACAACGGAACACGGGTCGATGACCTGCGACTGAAGAACGGGACGACCCTGCCGGAAGATGCCGAACCCGAGGTTCTGCACGGGCCGTTTGCCGATTCGTGGAGCATCGATCAGACCGACTCGCTGTTCAGCTACGGGCCAGGGGAAACGACGGGTTCGTTCACCGACCCGTCTTTCCCGGCACAGTTCAATGCCAACATCGACGATTACACCGAAGCCGAGGTCGCTGCGGCGACCGAGATTTGCGCAGATGCTGGAGTCGAGCCAGGCCCGCAGTTCGACGGCTGTGTGCTCGATCTGCTGTTGACCGGTGACGCACAGTACGCAGAAGGTGCCGCGCTCGTGACGGGCAATGTTGTCGCCAGCGACTCAGCAGGGTTCGACGGCAGTGGGCACCTTGGCGTCGACTTCGAGGCGTCCGTTCCGTCCAACTTCGCGGCTGTGCGGTACTCAGGGGAACCGGCGACGACCCGTCTGGCGGGACCGCTCTTCGACGATACCGGCTACCGGTTCTCTGTCGGCGACGTGGCCCGTCACGACTCCTTTCAGCTAGCAGCGGACCTGTACGTGTTCGGACCGGTCGCGTCGGATTCGCACGATCAAATGATCGACCTGCAGATCAACGGCGCCCCTTCGGGCAGGATCCTGTTGGACGACGAGCCCATGATCACCAACCTTCCCGAAGCGACGACGGCCAGCCTGACCGAAACAGGGAGGGGTGTGGCTGCTGGCGGGCACGCGTACGTGCGGTTCCACCTGAACATGGAGCTGCCTCCCGCCAGATACGACGCAGTCTCGATGGTGCTGCAGGCCACAGGGTTCCGCGGAATCTACGGCACCTCTTTCGGTGTCGACAACATTGACATGGCTATCGATACCCCGGCAGCGCAAGTGTTCCCGATCAGCAATCCTGCAACGGTGCCCAGTGCGCAGGCGACCCAGGCAGACGGTGCCGGCCGACTTGAATCGCCCGGCGCTGCGGACCTCTACAGGTTCAACGTCGGGGCGGAAGCCGCTGGCGCAAAGCACGCCATTACGACTTCCGGGTGCGGGACTGCACTCACAATCAACCTCACCAAGTTGGACGGCACTCAGATCGATCAGTGGCGTCAAAGGTGCGGGCGTGTCGACACTTCGCCGCTGGCATCGGGAGCCTACGAACTGAGCGTAAGCGGGATCAACAACAGCGGACCCGCAACGTACGGCCTGGACATCCTCCCCGTCCCCGACCCCCAACGATTCGACTACACGCTGCGCACACCAGTTGCAAGGGGCGACCTCGGGGAAGGATCAGCGCGTCTGGAAACGATCGCATCGACCGACATCTACGAGTTCAACCTGAGCGGCGGAACGCTGGTCTACGACGCGCAGTCATGCGTGGAGGACCAGCAATGGGAGCTGCGCCGGTCAGGAGAAGTAGTGGTTCGTGCGCGAGGCGATAGCTGTAATAACGCCTCGATACCCGGCCTGGCTGACGGTGACTACGAATGGGTCACCTACACCAACGGCAACAAGTTCGGCGCCTACTCGTTCATGCTTTTCACACCCACGGACCTCACCCACACCACCGCTGCCGATCTGACGCTGACAGTGGGTGACCCTCGGGCGCCGGCTGGCGGCGTCGGCAACCTGGAAACCATACAGTCGACCGACCGCTACACATTCTCTGTCGAGCCAGAGGATGAGGGCTTCATGGTCGGCACGATCGACTGCCCGGACGGCAACACCCACTGGGCGGTCTACGACGACAACGACATCGAACTCGCAACCGGGAACTGTATCGACCTCGACCTCAGCGCTGCAGGTCCAGGGGACTACCGCCTCGACGTAACCAGTGACAACACCTCTTCGAGCGACCAAGGGATCGGTCCCTATTCGTTCCAGATCTGGGCCACACCCCTAGACGCTGAGGTGTTCCCGACATCATTGGACCTCAACGTCAGCCCGGGACACGTCAACAGCGATCCCGTTCCTGGGGCTGGGACGCTAGAAACCAAAGCATCGGTCGATGAGTACACCTTCAATGTTCCTGACGACGCCACCGAACTCGACGTCACCGCCGCCACGTGCTCGCGCGACGGAGCGCTGAAGTGGACTCTGCGCGACACCAACGACATCACCATCGCAGATGGATCCTGCGAATCAGGGCATGTCAACGTCATCGCCACAGAGGGCGACTACACCCTTTCCGTGACAGCCATCGGACGGCCCGTCTCATACGATCTGACGGTGAGTGCCACCACCCCAGGCACGCCAATGATCATCCACAGCCCGGTGTTGACGACCGAGTATCAGACCCCCGTCGTCGTCGATGCCGTCACCTCTTGCTCAACCGGCCCATGTCAGGCGACCCTCTTCTACCGAACTACCGAACTCGACACCAGCAGCGTGAATCTTCCAAACAACCCTTGGACATCCATCGCGATGACGGCGAACGGGACACTGCCCCCACAAGAAGGCATCCCGGCCCGCGCCTGGCAAGCTGTCATTCCCGGGACGGCGGCAAATATCACGGGTATCGACTATTACATCGAAGCCGACGACGCGACGGACACCAACCAATTCCCCGCCGACCCGCCGGCCATTGCGGGCGGTGTCAACGAATCCACCGGCGGCGCCGCTCCAGTGGCAAGCCAGCCTTACTGGCACATCGCCACTCTTTCCCCGCCCCTCTTGGTACACGTGACGCCAGGCTTCGCCCCCGCCGACCGCGACATCTCGCTCACAGTTCAGGCGACCTGTTCGACGGGGGACTGCTCAGGTTCTCTGTACTACCGTGATTCCGCTGGTGTCACGAACGGTGCCGTGGACCTGCAAGGTGCAGGAGTCAAAGTCCAGATCGGCGCTGATGGATGGACCCAGCTTCCGCTCAAAGAACAGAACGACCCTCTGGGGATCGGCGGTATCGGCGACGTCCACACGTACGAAGCAACCATCCCAGGCGCCGATGTCGACACGGTCGGGATCGATTACTTCTTCCAAGTCACCGACGGGGAAGTAGAAACGTACTGGCCCGGGACTCCTTACAATGGTTACTACATCCCGATGGACGGCCTACGGCTTGGCTATCACACGCTTCACGTCACGGAGCCGCCTCATATCCAACATGTGCCAGTGGTCCGATCGAACTATCGAGAACCCATCAAGATCGAGGCGCTCAGCAACTGTCCGGAGCAGCGCACCTGCACCGCGCGGCTCTACTATCGAACCACCCCGGAAGACGGCACCGTTCTGGACGACCTAGAGACATTCGACGACGTGGACATGCAGGTCAACGAAGCGACTGTGCCACTCGAACTCATCCTGTCTGGAAACCGGCAGATCTCGATCTCCGCTACCATTCCCGCGGCAATCGCCACCACCGATGGGGTGGACTACTTCTTCCGTGTCGACGACGGGACCACCACGACCTGGGCACCAGGGACCGGACAGCAACAAGGCTACGTCCCCATCGAAGGCGTCCGTGTCGGGTACCACCACACCCACATCAGCGAACCACCACTCATCGTCCCGACCACGACGCCGATCGCGACCGCGGGGGAGCCCCTGCTAGTGGAAGCCATGGGCACCTGCGTCACCGGCACATGCAACATGACCCTGCATTGGGCCCCGCTGGACGCCAACGGTCTAATCGGATCGGCTACATGGAAGACAATGCCAATGTCTCCCACATCATCACTTCCCACGGGTGAACTCCCTCTGGTGAACGAACTGATCGGAACCAGCACCCTCTACAACGCCGAAATACCCGGCGCAGACGTCACCGAGCCCGGCATTGTCTACAGGCTGGAATCGAATGACGGCCACGTAACCTCACACGCACCAGGAACCCGCTACAGCGGTGCATGGTTCACCGTTGACGGGATACCAATCTCCGCATTTCCCGTCATAGTGAGCGAAGCGCCATAGATGATTCCGAGACATCGCCAGAGGTCCTCGGCTCAGTCAAAGGCGAACAAGGCTAGGCCAGGCGTGGGCGAGATCCGACCGGACCTCGACGGGTCAGCGATCCCGGGATTGCAGCATGCCGAGAGCGACTCCTAGTGGTCCGCGAGGGAAATAGCATTACGTTTCAGAATCTGAAATCATGTGGGCATGTCGAATCGACCTGCGACGGCTCTGGTACTGCGCGATGGGGACCGGGAGCGTCTTGAGTGGTTGCAGCGTGACCGGTCTGGTGCGGCGCTGCATGGGGTCTCGATCGCGTGGCCGAAAATGACGAGTCCACGACACAGGCGACACGAATGGCGCGTGGCTCCACGCGCCCCGCTGACACGAGAGCAGTCGACGATTAGTTGGCGCTCTCTAGGATGCGCACGCGAGCAGCTAGGCCAGCGATTGCCTCCTGGGCGGTTGCTACAGCAGCCTCCAGAGCGGCGACACGGCCTCTATCGGTCTCGGCCGGCTCGGGTTCCTCGCCTGTCGACTGGACCCAACCAGCCCGCCCATCGGGGAGCGTTCCGGCTGCCCGGCAGATGAAGCCGATCTTATTCAGAACCCGCTGCGCCTCCATCGTGGTGAACGACTGGCGTTCCCAGCCGGTCACAGTGGCCAGCACCTGCTTGGGTGGGAACACAGTGCCGTTGACCTCCACGACGTACTTCTGGATCAGCTCGGGCGTCTCGCCACGCATGACTAGCTCTACGCTGCACTTGTCTTCGCTGAAGTCTCGTCCGCCAACCTTCATGGTCGTGCCTGCCTCTCAATGGAACTACCTGGTACATCCTGTAAGCTAGGATGTACCAGGAAGTTACTGTCGTCAAGAGCCCCAGCAGAGTTCTTCTGTTGAGCACTCGTTTGCGGTTCCGTCGCCGGGACGTCGCGAAGGCTGTCCTTCGAGTTAGATGCGCTGGCACGATGGACCCGTGTCGATCAAGTCCGTCCGTCCACGGGGAACGTTCCATGCGCGACGCACAAGGGACGGCGAGGCCCGGCGGCGAGATGGTCAGACGTTCGTCCTGATCAACGAACTGAGCAGCTCGGGGCCGGAGCAAACCTTCGAGATCATGTTCGAGGACGGCGTATGGATGATCGCCGCCAGTGACGACCTTGAGCGCATCTAACGAGCGCCTTGGATTTGCGAAGTGCGCACTGATGTCAGAGACCCAAGTCTCTGCCCGGCTCTGTCCGCTGGCATCTGCGGCGTGGCAGCTGGCCACAGTCGGCTGCCGGCAGCATTCTTGTGCGGTGCCCGTGCAAGACGACAGCCGAGAACAGCAGATGGTTGCGCTCTTCAACCTGACTGTCCCCGCGGATCGCGCTCGCTCGGACGTAGACGCTCGGCTAAAGCTGCCGGAGTTGGAGGAGTCCCTGCCGTTCGAGCTCAAGTCGACAACCGGCAACTCCGTTTCTACTGTCCGTGACTTTGGACCTGAGCACATCGCAAAGTGGCAAGACCTCCACTGGCTGTTCGCGTTCTACGAGTCAGATGGCACGACGCTCAAGTACTGCTACTACGCCTCGCCCGGCGACATGCATGACTGGATCTCCGACAAAGAGTCCTACATCCGCCCTGACATGGTCTTGGCTGAGCACGTTCGGAGTCTCGTGACGGACCCGACGCTGACATCTGTCTTGTCGGATGCTGAGGACTTCAGCATCGCCGACGCACGTCTCGTTATGAAGAACCAGTGGAAGGCAGCGGACTACCGCGCGAATGGTGATTTGGCCGACGGCCGCTACAGCAGGGCAAGGATGATTGGCCTACTCCAGGAGCGGCTGGCGTACGTGATCCGCAGGGGTGCCACGCTCAACAACCCGCACATCCCCGAGAGCTACTTCGTCGATCGGGGGTTGCGAAAAGTCACAGACGATCACGCCGCAACCGTTCGCGAATACCGCGCCCACCCGCAGCATGTGGACCCACTGGACCCGGCAGTCGGCGCTCAGGCGCCCGCAAACGGCCAGTCTTCGGGGAATCCCTGCAAGATAGCCACGTCAGGCACAGACAATCGGAAGTGCCCATTTGCGGCCGGGAACGCGCGTGCCTTCTCCCGGGTGGGAGCGACTCCGTTGGGCCAGACCTCAAGGGCCGCGAACGTGCGCTGTGCCGCGACGCTATTCAGGATGCTAGTGGTGTGGCGTGGCCCGGTCAGGGTGCTACGGATCGTTGGCGACAGTGCATCGAAGTCGATGTCGGGGAGTCCGAGTGCTTCCCGGACGCCCATGCACGGTGCGAGGCCGCCCTGGGCATTGTCTCGGCCCCAGTAATGCGTAGCACTCGGCGCCCGGAATCGATCGGCGTCTTTCTTGCGCGAGAACCCGACGAAGAACACGCGTCGGCGCGTCTGAGGGATTCCGAAGTCCTCGGCCTTCAGCACGAACTGCTTCACGTAGTAGTGAGCGCTGAGCGGCTCGATGATGTGCTCGCTCACGTACTGCTTGAACTTGTTGGAGGCCAGTGCGGGCACGTTCTCGGCGATGAAGGCGCGGGGCCGGACCTTGAGGACGCAGTCAACAAACGCCGGCCACATGTTGCGCTCGTCGTCGATGCCCTGTTGACGACCGGCCACCGAGAACGGTTGACATGGAGGTCCCCCGTGAACGACTTCCGCTCCCTTCCACAAGCGCCAGTCAACGTCGGTGACGTCGCCGTCGGAACCCCCGAAGACTTCTCCCTCTGACATCGCGAGCCGAAGAGTCTCGGCGGCTGGGCGAAGAATCTCGAAGCTTGCGTTGTGGATGAATCCAGCTCGAGAGAACCCCAGGTCGAGGCCGCCGCCGCCGCTGAAGAGTGAAATCGCACCACCGTCGCGCGGCTCGACCTGAGGCATCAGGTCGTACGGGTTCAGCTTCGGAACGTTCAGCTCATGAAGAGGCTCAAGTTCGCCACGGAGTGCAGCGCTCTTCGCAACCCGAGAGGCCTCCGATCGCTGACGCCAAACCTCGCGCTCGCCATCCGTCAACATGCGCGGTTGGTGATGGGGGCCGACTGCCATCGAAGCGGTCCGTCGCACCTCAGACTGGAGGGGCGAGATGTCGACGCTTCGAGACGGCTTGGGCATGAGCCAAACGTACAAGTGGTCACCGACGGTCTCGGGCAAACAGTTGAGTCCAGCAGAGTGGTGTACGACGACCTGAGTGAGCGCGTGCCTCCAACGTAGGCGCGGCCACCGGGTGAATCCTTCGAGTGAACCTTCCAAAGCACTCTCGAACGGAGTCACATCGATGACCGCTGGACCCAGTATCAACCAGATCGACCCTGCCCTGATCAAGACGCTCGAGCCGGGCGAGTTCCTCCACGAGCAACTCGCCCAGGCGTCGCCTGACCTGATGCGTGAGCTGCTCGCGACGTTCGTCAACGCACTCTTGGGCGCTGAGGCCGACGCGGTGTGCGGTGCCGCCTACGGCTCGAAGAGCCCGGAGCGGGTCAACTCCCGCAACGGCTACCGTCACCGCGATCTCGACACCCGCGTCGGCACGATCGACGTCGCGATCCCCAAGCTCCGTGCGGGGACGTACTTCCCGGAGTGGCTCCTCGAGCGACGCCGCCGCGCTGAGGCAGCGCTGACGAGCGTCGTGGCGACCTGCTACCTCCTGGGTGTCTCGACGCGGCGGATGGACAAGCTCGTGCAGTCGCTCGGGATCACTGGGCTGTCGAAGTCGCAGGTCTCGGTGATGGCCGCCGATCTCGACGCCCACGTCGAGGACGTCCGCACCCGACCCCTCAGCGAGGCCGGGCCGTACACGTTCGTCGCCGCTGATGCGCTGACCATGAAAGTGCGTGAAGGTGGGCGGGTCCGCAACGTCTCGGTCATGGTCGCCACCGGCGTCAACGCCGATGGCCACAGGGAGATCCTCGGGGTCCAGGTCGCGACCGGTGAGACCCACGCCGGCTGGCTGGGGAACTTCGGCGACCTCGTCGCCCGCGGCCTGTCCGGCGTCGCGCTGGTGACCTCAGATGCCCATGCTGGCCTGGTCGAGGCCATCGCGGCCACGTTGCCTGGGGCGGGCTGGCAGCGGTGCCGCACCCACTACGCCGCGAACCTGATGGCGGTGACACCCAAGGCGGCGTGGCCCGGTGTGAAGGCGATGCTGCACAGCGTCTACGACCAGCCCGACGCCGTCGCGGTCCACGCGCAGTTCGACAAGCTCCTCGACTCCGAGCTCGTCACCTCTTTGCCAGCAGTGGCCGAGCACCTCGACGGTGCCCGCGAGGAGATCCTGGCCTTCACCGGGTTCCCCAAAGAGATCTGGCGACAGATCTGGTCCAACAACCCCAACGAGCGCCTCAACCGCGAGATCCGTCGGCGCACCGACGTCGTGGGGATCTTCCCCGACCGCAACGCCATCATCCGACTCGTCGGCGCCGTCCTGGCCGAACAGCACGACGAATGGGCCGAAGGGCGCCGCTACCTCGGACTCGACGTCCTCGCCCGCTCCCGGATGAGCCTCATCGCCAACCCCACCGATCAATCACCGACCAACGAGGAGGTCGCCATCAGCGCCTAACGACACGCCCGACGAGGGATTCGTTTCGTACACCACGCCACAGGACTTGACCGGGCAAACACGCCCGCCGCACGACGTCATCCGGCGTCGGCGCTGAGCGTCTGGTGTGCTTCGACCACCAAGTCTGCCGCCGCGCCGGCAGGAATGTGTTCCCAGACCCTCAGTACGTGCCAGCCGGCTGCGGCTAGGAGATCGTTCGTCTCCGCATCACGGGTTCGGTTGGCCTGAACCTTGCCAGCCCAGAACCCGGCGTTTTGGACAGGTGCCGTGTAATGGTCCGGACAGCCGTGCCAGAAGCACCCATCAACGAAGACCGCGAGATGTTGCCGGGTGAAGAGGACGTCCGCAGTTCGACGGACCTGCTTGATCGGACGAGCATGACACGGAAGCGCAGGCCGCGTCGGTGTAGTTCCGATCTGAGCGCTAGCTCGGGCTTGGTGTCCCGACTCTTGTTGGCACGCATCGTGTTGCGCGCAGTCTCAGACGTCGCCCATGAGGACTCCCGATCCATCTGATGAGCGTAGTCAAGCCCTGCCTGAGCACGGCCTCAGTAGCCGATTAGCAGAACAACGGCAAATGGCAGGGTGAGGCGACGGGAGCTGTAGATCGCCTCAAGGGGACTGCTGCACGGCTGGGTGACATCTGATCTGTGGTGCTGAGGAGCACCGCTGGAAGGATGTACACCGTGCCCAAGCCTTACCCCAAGGAGTTCCGCGACGACGTGGTTCGTGTCGCGAGGAACCGTGAGCCAGGTCAGCTGCTCAAGACCATCGCTGCTGACTTCGGGATCAGCGAGTCGTGTCTGACGAGCTGGATGAAGTCCGCTGATGTGGAGGACGGGACCAAGCCCGGGACCACGAGCGCCGACAACGCCGAGCTGCGTGAGGCCAGGAAGCGGATCCGGCTCCTGGAGCAGGAGAACGAGGTCCTGCGCCGTGCCGCGGCTTACCTGTCGCAGGCGAACCTGCCGGGAAAATGATGTACCCGCTCGTCCGCGAGCTGGCCGCTGTGGATGCCCCGATCCGGGTGCCCGTGACGGTGACGTGCCGGGTACTGAGGATCGCACGCCAGCCCTACTACCGCTGGCTCGCGGCGCCGGTCACCGACGCCGACCTCCTCGAGGCCTACCGGACCAACGCCCTGTTCGACGCCCACCGTGACGACCCGGAGTTCGGCTACCGGTTCCTGCTCGACGAGGCCCACGAAGCCGGCGAGCCGATGGCTGCGCGGACCGCGTGGCGCATCTGCTCTGACCTCGGCTGGTTCAGCGCGTTCGGCAAACCCAAGCGAGGCAAGGCCAAACGGCCCGGCCCACCGGTTCATGACGACCGGTGTGCCGCGGTCGACAAGCACGGCGTGATCCGTCACGAGTTCAGCGCCGAGGCACCGAACGAGCTGTGGCTGACCGACATCGAGCGCCACGAGGCGCTGTTGAATCGAGTGGAGGTGAAAGACCTGCACCGCCGCGCTGTCGCAGCAGCGTGGTGAAGCTGAGGGCAGCCTGACCCCCGAGACGGGGGCGAGGGCGGAAGCGGCCCTGACAACGACGGGACAGGCCGGCACTGCCAGATGGTCTGGGTCCGGCTAGCAAGACGGGAAGGCGTACGTGAGGAACCAACGGCTGAACGCCCCTCAAGAGAGCCTCCGGCTCGAACCTGGTGGATCAGGGCCGGTTAGCAGCGCGCACCCCGATCACGACACCGCCGAGCCTCGGCTCAACCGTGGTGTCGGTGTGATGGTCGGGGGAACTTCTGGACTGGGTGATGTCGCCGGTCGGGAGGCCACGGTGAATGCCTGCGGCGTAGCCGTGGCGATGCTGCAGGGGCATAGTTGGGCGCCGACCCCGTCGAACGGTTCGACAGTGAACGTGGGAACCATCGCGGCGGTCCCCTCACTGGCCAGCATCCTGCTGGTCGGCGGGAAGGCACGTCGTCGGCTGATGCCGCCGTGGTGGGGCGGAGGACCCGTAGTAGTCCGAGGTCGGGAAAGCCGGCCACATGGCGAAGGGGTCCAGCGTGTTCGCAGCAACGACGCATCCTCAGGAGGTCGCTGGTGAATACCGGCGAACCGATACTCGATGGCTTCCCCGAGCGGGAGGCAGCCGAGTGGCGGGTACTGAGGATGCAGAAGAAGCTGCACCGATGGGCGGTGGCCGATCCTGGCCGTCGCTTCGATGACCTCGCCAACCTTGTCTACGACCCGGCGTTCTTGGTCGTGGCGTGGCACAGGGTGCGGGGCAAGAAGGGCGCACGAACCGCCGGTGTCGACGGGGTCACGCCCCGCGGCATCGGTGGAGGGGCTGCGGACCTGCTGGCTGGGGTCCGTGAGGACCTGAAGGCTGGCCGGTTCGTGCCGCAACGGGTACGGGAGAAGACGATCCCGAAAGCGTCGGGCAAGGTCCGAAGCCTGGGGATCCCGACTACCCGTGACCGAGTCGTGCAGGCCGCGTTGAAACTGGTGCTCGAGCCGATCTTCGAGGCGGACTTCAAACCATGTTCCTATGGCTTCCGTCCTCGTCGCCGGGCACAGGACGCGATCGCTGAGATTCACTACCTCGCATCACCTACTCGCAACTATGAGTGGGTGTTCGAGGCCGACATCAAGGCGTGCTTCGACGAGATCGACCACACCGCCCTCATGGGCAGGGTGCGTCGTCGCGTCGGGGATAAACGGGTCCTGGGCTGGGTCAAGGCGTTCTTGCGGGCCGGGGTCCTCACCGAGGACGGACTGAACCGCGAGACGATCACCGGCACACCTCAAGGCGGGATCCTCTCACCGCTACTGGCCAACATCGCCCTGTCCGTGCTGGACGAGCACTTCGCCGCCAAGTGGGAGGCGCTCGGACCGGAATGGACACGCGCCAAGCACCGACGCGCCGGGGGTGCGGTCATGAAACTCGTTCGGTACGCCGACGACTTCGTGGTCCTCATCCACGGACAACGCGCCGATGCCGAAGCGCTCTGGGACGAGGTCGGGTCGGTACTCGCACCGATAGGCCTACGCCTATCGGTCGAGAAAACGAGGGTCTGCCACATCGATGAGGGGTTCGACTTCCTCGGCTGGCGCATCCAGCGCCGTGCCTGGCGGAGCCGGACAGGCAAGACAGCGATCTACACCTACCCGTCGAAGAAGTCACTGGCTTCGGTGATGGCCAAGGTCAGGACGCTGACGCGCCGTGCGAAACATCGAACGCTTGCTGACCTGCTGCGCCGGTTGAACCCGACGCTGCGGGGCTGGTGCACCTACTTCCGTCATGGCGTGTCCTCGCGGACCTTCGGCTACCTCGATCACTACGCCTTCTGGCGGATCGTGGGCTGGCTCCGCAAACGACACGTCGGGCTGAACATGCACACCCTGGTCCGGCGCTACCTGCCCGGGTGGCAGATCCGCGCCGGAGGAATCGAGATGTTCCGGGCCAACGCGTTCGCTATCGAGCGCTACCGCTACCGGGGCACCAAGATCCCGACCCCATGGTCGAGTGCGCCGACAAAGGGATCACCCGCACCAGCGGCATGAACACGTGGAGAGCCGGATGCGATGAAAGTCGCACGTCCGGTTCGGAGGGCGGGCCAGGGAAACCCACCAGCCGAAAGGCTGACAGGGCGCCCTGGTCCGACCCCTACACCGAGCACCGCACCGGTGAGGGCAAGCTCTACCTCTGCGCGATCAAGGACGCCTACTCCAACCGGATCGTCGGCTACTCGATCGACTCACGGATGAAGTCCAGGCTGGCGGTCGCTGCGCTGAACAACGCCGTCGCCAGGCGAGGGATCGAGGGCGGTGAGGTTGCCGGCTGCGTGATCCACAGCGACAGAGGCAGCCAGTTCCGTAGCCGGAAGTTCGTCCACGCCATCAACCGTCACGAGATGGTCGGATCGATGGGCCGCGTCGGCGCCGCTGGCGACAACGCGGCCATGGAGTCGTTCTTCGCGCTCCTGCAGAAGAACGTCCTGAACCGCGGCTCCTGGGACACCCGCGAGGACCTGCGGATCGCGATCGTGAAGTGGATCGAAAGGACCTACCACCGACGCCGCCGCCAAGACGCTCTGGGCCGGTTGACCCCCATCGAGTACGAGACCATCATGACCACGCACGAGACCACGCCAGCCACTCAGGCTGCGTGACCCCACCTGTCACCTGATCGTGCAGCAGTCCCAAGCGTGCTGCGTGTGCTGCTGTAGGCGGCCGTCTTCATCGGTCGCCCCGCCTGCTTGTAGTGGTAGATGGCCGGCAACCACATGGCGAGGAAGTCGGCGTCAAGAAGCAGGGATGTACGAACGATGTTGCGATAGTCCGCGCCGTTCTGTGCGCCCCGGCCAGCTTCGACCTCGACCGCGATACCTACCTCGTCTTGGAAGGCATCCACTTCGTACGTCAGCTGGGCCTGCCCGTCGTCGCCAAAGAGAACCGGGCGTCGAATCTTTGATCTTGCGTCTTACCAGTTTCGACCTGGAATCCGAGTCGCTGTAGTCCCGGAGTCAGTTGTGCGAGAACAGCGTCACTACTGGTCTCTCCCTTTGGCTTTCCAGGTTCACGCGTATGGATAAAGTCTTCGACACTGGCGGTCTCGCTCACGAGATCGAACGCCCACTGGGGCGGACGCGAATTGCGAGGGAAATAGCTCCACGACGGATAGGCCACGAGCCTGACTCTATGGGTTGGCGACGACATGCTAGTTCTGCTTGAGACCGCGAGCCTTGGGCGCGTCGGACCGACTCGCTGCGCCGCCTTCCCCAGTTGGGGTCCGGACCGACCGGGACGGCGTCGGCGGTGCGTGACACGCTCCCTCCATGTTCATCCCAGTCGATACCCATGAGCTCTCGACCAAGTTGCCGCCCGCCTACTGCTTCGGCTTGCCAGATCCGGATGACGTCCATGACGAAGGCTTCGGGTTCTTCATCGGTGTTTGGCCCATCGTTGGCGGCACGTTTGAGAATGCCAGCGCGATCCTGGACCAGGAAGAGGCCGTATTTCAGCTTGTAGCGGCAGCATCGAATGACGCAGAGGAATTCGAGGAGTGGGCATCGTGGGCGGAGTACTACAACTCCGACGCTGGACTTGAGTGGGGGGATGCGCCTCCCGATGCGGAAGTTGGGCAACGCATCGATGATGAAATGACATACGAGGCTTCGCTGCTAGGGCTCGATCTTGGCGTGGCTGGTCTGGTCTACACGCTCGCCGCGGCCGGTTTCTATCCGGCCGCAAGCTGCCGCGGACACGCTACGGCCACGGCCTGGTCAACTCGGCCCGTCGTCCTCTTCGCGTCAACCGATGAAGCAGCGCGACTGCTCCAGCCGATGGTCGTTTCAACTGGTTGCGGCTTTGTGGATGGCTCCGGTAACGGCGTACTCATCGGTGTCGAAGCGCCGTCGGCCGTGCAGATGATCGCGCTGGCACGCGCCATCCTTGACCAGGGCGTGAAGCTGGTCGTCGAGGTGCTTGACGCCTGATGCCTGATGTCGGCGGGGTGAAGGCTGGCTCTTGACATCTGGCATCGCGCGTGGGCTAACATGGCTGTAGTTATCCATCTGCTCGTGTCGTACCAGGCTCAGAGCGTTTCGCGGCAGCACCGGCTGTCTTGATGCGCTAAGCCTCTGGTCACGGTTCGACCGGAGGGGCTTTTGTGTATCTGGACGCGCTTCAGAAGCATTTACCCCGCCGTTCATCCGGCACGGGCCCGTAGAACTGAGGAGTTCTCGTGCCCCGTACAACCCGTTCCGCTCAGGCTCAGTCCGTGAGCAAGACCAGCAGCGCGGTCCTTCGTCCGCTCCAGGATCCCGACCTCGCTCCACCGGCCAGTCGTCTCGATGGCCGACCCCTTCGCCCGATCCCGTTCCGTCCCGAGCGCGGCAGTGCACAGCAAGTAGACGGCGCTGGGCTGACCAAGCTCGGTGCCCGCGTCCGCGAGGTCATCGCCGCCGAGCACGGGATCTCTCCCGATGACGTCGACCTCGGCCTGGTGCGACTGGTCGAGGCGCTGAACGCCGACACTGACCGCAATCTCGCTGCCCTGTCCTCATTGCAGGTCAAGCGGACTGAGCAGGGAGTGCTCCACCAGGTCCGGTTTGTAGCGAACACTCCGGTCATCCTTCCGTGGCTCACCAATGGCCGCGCACTTCGTCGTCTGGGTGCGGCGCTCGCAGGTGGGCACACGAAGCTGCTCACGAGCGCAACCGATCACCCCCGTTACGGGCTTCCGACAATGGCGGTCGAGGGCGTGGAGTCGGTGCTAGAGATCACGGCGGCGCAGCGCCGCCTGCTTGAGCTCTCCAACTACACCTCGGCCGCGAAGAAGCGCGATCGGATCGACAGCATCGTGCAATTTGGCGTGCTTGAGGCGCCGGATGTGGTGCTGACGCAGCTGATTTCTGACGACGGCAGCGCTTGGGTTGCTGAGGCAGCAGAAGGTGCGCAGCGTCTCTTTTCCTCGCTGGTCGGGCTGGACGCGCTGGCGATCCGGAACGTCCACTCGATCGCGAGCGCCCACTGGTTTAGCGGTCCCGAACCGCTCCTTCGCGATTTTCGTCCCGCCGACCTGGAAGCGCTCGAGGAGGAGCTGCGCTTCAAGTCGAGTGCAGCGGCGGGGTATTTCCCCGGGGCTGACGAGCAGGGCTGGATTGACAACACGGCGTCGAGCGTTCCTGCCGCCGTGGCTTTCCAGCTCATGCGGACGATGGTCATCAACCTGACGATCCGCGTTGAGCCTGACCCGGTCACGACGTCGCACGAGAGGCACCCGGTCGCGGCCACCATTCAGGAACTCATCCGCAGCTACCACGTGCCGGGCAAGATGAAGGACCCGTGGCACGAGGCCGATGTCCACGGGCTCGTTGCCATCGGCGTCATCGACGAGCTCCTTGACGCTGGGCGCATTTCGGCTGCGGAGCGCTCCGCATGGCTCGGGGAGAGGCCGCTCGACTGGAATGGGTCCGCCGGGCAGTCGGACGGTTCTCCCGGCAATCGGCTTGTGTCAGCCACGAAGCTTCTGGCGATCATGACGACCGAGGATGTTCCGACCGACCCAGAGGACGAGCCGTCACTCAAGATCGTGAACCGCTTCCTCACGCAGAACAGTAAGCGGGTTCACTCTGTGGACCGAGCGCGAGTCGCCGCCGCACAGGCGGTTGCTGCGCTCGGCCTTCATGCGAGCGCAGACGAGGGCACCGTGGCCGCAGCGCTGGCCGGAACTTTTCAGGCCACGTGGTTCTGGAAGACCAGCGAGCAGGGTGCTGAGACCTGGCCGGACCTTTTGACGTCGCCCCTGGCGACGTTGGCCGACGGCGCGCAGCGCGAGCGTGAGAAGGCGGCCGGCGACCCCAACCTCCCTGCCGGGCCGCATCAGCGAGCGATCGCAGCGCTCGGAGCCGTGGCGCTGATCGCCAATCCCGGACTGATCGGTTCAGGCAAGGCGCTCACGCGGACGGGTCGTGGTGGTGGCGGCAAGAATGCCGACGTTAAGGCGAGTGACCCCAACGTCCTCATGGAGCGCATGGTTCTTGACGAGCGTGGCATTGAGCAGCTCCGCGTGGCGATCGCTGCCCTCACGCTGAACGCAGAGCAGACCATTCCGAGCGACCCTGAGACCGGCGAGATTCTGGGTGACCTTGAGCTGCGCGCGATGTGGCTTGGCGATGGTCGCGATCCCAACGAAAGTCCGCAGGCCGAATTCGCACGTCAGATCAAGATCGTGGCCGACCAGCTCAAGGCTTGCTTCGAGCAGTCGGAGGGATTGAAGACTGTCACGCCTCAGACGATCTACGACTTGGACGATCAGCCTGACGAGATCGACTTCGCGGAGGAGCCCCTGTACGAGGTGATCGGCGTGAACGAGGCGACGGCAGACGAGGTTCTTCCTCTTCTCCTAGCGCTCAACGATTTCTTCACCACAGGCAAGGCGTATGCGCGGATGGCCGCCCGCGCGTCGCGGTGACGAGCCAGAGCGAACGCCCCGCAGGTTCAGTCGATCGTCTCGGAGGGCGGCTCATCATTGAGTCGCCCTCCGGGATGACGCCCAACGCATGGGCAGTATTGGCGCAAGAACTGATGCAGTTTGCGTCCGCGATCGTGGCTTCGCCGACGATGGTGTCCGTGCCGACCGACCAGGCTGGCGAGGTTCGCCGCATCCTGTTGCAGCCGTGGCCGGGCGGAATGTGGCCTTGGACCTGGACGCGAGCGGCCGCCGATGCTGCCGAGAGTGCTGCGGGCCTCGACGCCGCACTCGTTGAGCTTCTCGCCAGTGCACCTCCTGACGCGGCTGCGATCGATGCGGTGCGAGCTGAACTGGAGGCGACTGCATTCAGTCGGACGCTTCTTCCGGCGCAGATGGCCGCGGTGACCGAGTTGCTCTTGGCGGGTAGCGGTGGCAATTTCTCAGTTCCCGGCAGCGGCAAGACGACGATGACCTACGCGCTGTTCGCACTTCTCCGGAGTCGGGGGCTCGTTGATCGAATGCTTGTGGTCGCCCCGCAGAGCGCTTACGAGGCATGGACCGGTGAAGCTGCGGACTGCTTCTCCGAGGGTCGGGCGCCGTCGGTCGAGATCACGCCGACGTCGCCCCGTCGGTCGACCGACGTTGTCGTCTTCAACTATGAGCGCGTTGCGATGGGCACCACACGCGCAGCTATCGATGCTTGGGGCCACGGGCGTCGGTTCATGGTCGCCTTTGATGAGGCGCACCGAGCTAAGCGCGGTGAGTCAGGCGCATATGGCGCTGGCGCTCGTGACGTGGCGCGACTCGCGCAGGTCCGGTTCGCACTGACCGGGACTCCGATGCCGAACCGACGCACGGACTTAGCCTCGATCCTCGATCTTGCCTGGCCGGGTCAGGGTGAACGCCTAGCGGACCCCAACACGCCCAATGGAGACCGTGCATGGGTGCGCATCGCTAAGCAGGACCTCGGGTTGGACGAGGCGGAAGTAACCGTCGAGACCGTCGAGCTAGACCCTGCGCACCAGCAGATTTACCAAGCGGTGGCGTCGGGATTCGCCCGTCACGCGTCGCTTCTCGATCTGCACCCAGGACTTGCGGCACGGGCCACTGCCCGGATGATCGCCGCCGCGTCCAATCCAGTGCTTCTACTGGAATCGGGGGATCAAGTACTTGGCTGGCCGGACGAGCTTCCTGGGCAAGACGTAGCACTTCGGGAGCTCCTGGATGACTTGGCCAATGTCGCCCATCCCAGGAAGCTCCTACATGTTGCTCGCGCAGCAGAGGAGCACCGGTTGCGTGGCGACAAGCTTCTCGTCTGGACCAACTTCCTAGGCAACGTCCGCGAGCTGGAGCGGGTGCTGGCTCCCCACAACCCGGCAACGGTGACGGGCATGCTTCCTCTCCATGACGGCCGCGCTCCGCGGGATCGGGAGCGTGAGCTGAAGCGATTCCGCACCGATCCCGAGTGCAGGGTCTTGATCGCCACTCCGCAGACCTTGGGGGAGGGGGTCAGTCTGCACAAGGTGTGTCAGTCGCAGATCCACCTGGATCGTTCCTACAACGCGGGGTTGTTTCTTCAAGCGTTGGATAGGACGCACCGAGTCGGGATGCCTGCTGGCACGCACGCTCGGGTAACTCTGCTCGTGGCAAAGGGGACCATCGACGAGAACGTTCATGCTTCGCTCACCGCAAAGTTGATCCGGATGAACGATGTCCTCGAAGACCCCACTCTTCGGAGGTTGGCCCTTCCAGGTGCCGACGATCAGCCGTCGGCTCGGCTCAGCGCCGCTGACCGACACAGTCTCCTGCGCCATCTCAAGGAGGGTGGCGATGCAGGCGCGGTCTAGCTCATGCTGCGAATTGCTACAAGGCTACGTGCTCGAGTAGCGTCGCGTCGTGGCAGAACAGGCGGGCTCTCGTTACCCGCTCCGCCTCAAGCGTCGGCCTGCGTTCGAAGCCGGTGACAACCGCTTGCGCGTCGTTGACCTGTTCGCGGGATGTGGTGGCCTGTCGCTCGGCGCTGGCATGGCTGCACGCGAACTTGGGCGGGGCATCGATCTGCGACTTGCGGTCGACTACGAGGAAGCTGCCACGACCGTCTACTCGGCCAACTTCCCAAAGGCCGCTTCGGTACGCACGGAAAGCGTGGAGTCTCTGTTCTCAAGTTCGTTGCGTGCACCGGTGACCGAGACGGAGTCCGCGCTCGTGACGAAAACCGGCGTGGTCGACATCCTGATGGGCGGGCCACCATGTCAAGGACACAGCAACCTCAACAATCACACGCGCCGCAACGATCCAAAGAACGCGCTCTACCTCTACATGGTGCGCGCGGCGGCCCTACTCCAGCCCGATGTCGTTCTGATCGAGAACGTGCCGGCCGTGCTACATGACACCTTCAGCGGTGCCAACGTGGTCGAGGTGGCTCGTCACGAGCTGAAGGCACTCGGCTACGAAGTCGCGGACACTGTGGTGTCTCTCGTCGACCTTGGCGTCGCCCAGAAACGGAAGAGACACATCTTGTTGGCCACCAGCGCCAGCCTGGCCGCGCCGTCTGCCGTATTCGAGAACCTGGGCGCCGAGAAGCCGAAGCACCGAACCCTTCGGTGGGCAATCGGAGATTTGGCAAGGTCGGACGGGACAGGTTGGGACAAGCCTCCCTCGGCTAGCGAGACAAACGAGACGCGAATGCAATACCTCGTCGAGAAGGAAGTCGTTGACCTACCGAATGCCCTGCGGCCGAAATGCCATCAGGGAGTCCACTCGTACGTCTCGATGTACGGCCGCCTGACGTGGTCGGATCCCGCCCAGACGATCACGAGCGGGTTCGGGAGCATCGGCCAGGGAAGGTACATGCATCCGTCGGAGAAGCGCGCCTTAACGGCGCACGAAGCGGCACGGATTCAGGGCTTCCCGGACTACTTTGATTTTTCCGATATCGAACGCAAATCGGACCTCGCCACGATGATCGGCAACGCGGTTCCGCCGCAGCTGTCGGCGAGCATTCTGAGTCTTCTGTACGGCTCGGACAGCTCGGACGGCGCAGACGACCACACAGACGGCTGAGCGCGCAGCACCATTTCGCGCGAGCGTTTCTCTTGGTCCGGCAACCAGAGCCACTGCCGAACTGCAAGGTGTGGCCGTTACTCGCGCCGAGATCGGATGATGATGCCGTCACCGAACGTGTCGTCTGCTCTGTTCGGTCCCGCAGCCTCGTCCGTGATCCGGCGTACGAGCTCCTGGTCTCCCAGTGCGTAGCGTGCAGGTCCGTGGAGTTCGTCGAACATCGCCGGACACCAAGCGGTTGGTACGGGTACTCATCCAGTGGGCGCTCACCGCCCGCGATGAGATCGATCGTTCGGACTCCGCATCACGACACCACGTTTCTTGAGGGCACGATAGATAGTGGCTTGGTCGTAGCCAACCTGGTCGGCGATCCGGGCACTGGAGAGACCGTGGGCATAGAGCTGGACGGCTTGGTCGGTTTCGGCTTCGGAGATGATGCGTCGTTCACGGATGGTCACACCTGATCT
>Ga0209195_1000935_pt1 | contig 20807 bp, 16 predicted proteins | sample COGITO_mtgs_1004_3_FD_184788 | JGI IMG/M metagenome (GOLD analysis project Ga0209195, IMG submission 184788) | Pelagic marine microbial communities from North Sea - COGITO_mtgs_100420 (SPAdes) (version 2) | ecosystem: Environmental > Aquatic > Marine > Epipelagic ...
TATCTTGTTGTACCGTTTCTTGCTTGCTCCCCTGAAAAATGATAAAATCATAGGTTTTACCTGCAAAGGCAGGAAAATCCATTGAAACGGATTGAGAAAAGCTGTTTATAGCAATAAACAAAGTAAGTGGTACTAGTATTTTTTTTATCATCTTAAGAGGTATTTATTGTGTTGCTGTTTAAGGTTTTTATACAGCATTATTTTTTTGATGTTCGAATGAAAGTACCCCATTTTATATAACAAGCAAGGGGGCTTAGAAAAGAGCAATTTGTGCCTAAGGTTATAGGTATTATAATGACTTAATAAACCAAGGTATGAATTGGTTACAGATACCATATGATGTGCTGTTTTTTGCAAGATCACATTATTTTGCTGCAAATAAGTAGCTATTTTAGAAAGTTTATTTTTAATTTTTAATTGCAAGCTGTGTAAAAAAAATGCATCTGTTGGCGTACTTGTAGCTAAAGGAAAACCTCTAACTTCTTCTATATGCATGCGATGTAACGTTGTTTTATTTTCTTTTAGCACAATGGCATTTTTCCACTTTACGTACCCTTCAACTACAAAAGTGTTACCCCATTCAAATACATTTAAAACCTCTGTACTTATAATCGGTTTAACGCCTTGCTCATGAACCCACTGCTGTAATGCAGTATTAGGAAAACCTATAGTAACCACTTCTTGTGCTATATTTTTAATCCATTTTTTGCTAGGTTTATAGGCTTTACTAAGGCTTACTATATAAGCACTTTGCTCATAACACACCCAAAAAGCACCCTGCTTATAGCAATACATATGCGTGCCATCTTCTTTCGCTAGTTTTTCTTTAATATTCATTTTATATGACTTTTAAAAAAAAATGCGGCGGCTACGCCGCCACAATTTTCTACTACTTGCCTAAGAGACAAATAAATAATAAATTAATAGAATTTTTATTCTGCGATACAACGAACGGAAAAGCCGCCTGTACGAAGGTTGTTACTGGCCGGGATTACGGTGCTACTATCGAAGTAGAAGCCGTAAGCATTGCTGCCATTCTCTGTACTACTCCAGTAGATGCCGTTGCGACCACGGTCGTTGAGCGCGCCACTGGCGTTGCGGTAGCCAGCAGCAGGCAAGGTCAGTGACCTTGTGCTTGCATCTGGGCCGTAATGTAAGGCAGAACCATATTCAGTAGTACTGGATGCAAACGTACCTGTTCTACTTACGTCATTATTGTTATCAACAGCTACCCATTCAGTACGCGTAGGCACTCTATAACCAGTTGGGCAAGGATCATTTGCGGTTACTTTAACAGGGTTTGCTTCTGTATCACTATTCCAAGAACTGTCTGCTGCAGCCGTTTGAGACCAGCCAGAAATAGCACCAATGTTTGAATTAACACTTGTTGGTGCTGCAACAAAGCCATTTGCCCCATCGTTATCTGCGTCTACCCAGTTTGTAGGCCCTGGTTTACCCCATTGCACATAACCACCTTGTAAACCAACAACTAGATTATGTGGGTCTAGTGAAGTATCTGCCCCTAAGTTGTGAGACAAAAAAGTATAGGTACCTCCGTTTTCATCCGCCGATACTTGAGAATCTAGTGTTACTGAACCTGAAGGAGCACTTGCCAAACTTGTTCCAATGGCATTGGTAGCCGTCACTGTAAAAGTATAAGCTGTACCATTCGTTAAACCTGTTACTGTAATACTTCCACTTCCTGCTTGACTTAATGTTCCTGTTATACCTCCTGGGCTTGAGGTAGCTGTATAGGAAGTAATTACTGAACCTCCATCACTTGATGGGGCTGTAAATGAAACTGTAGCTTGTGCGTCAGCAGCAACGGCAGTTCCTATTGTGGGAGCGTCTGGAATAGTTGTGAAGGATAGTGTACCCCATTTTGTTCCGTCATAAAACATAAAACTACCTCCATCAAAATCTGTGACAAAGACCTGTAACCCTGCAGCTGGATTAGAAATAGCTTGGCGCTGTGCATTAGTCATTCTTGGTATCAATAACCCTTTTGTGGTAGAGGTAATATCTAATGCTGACGAAGCGTCTGGAGTTGTTGTACCAATACCCACTTGAGCATATGTTGTTGCAGTTAATACTAATGCCGCTAAAAGTGTGAAAATTTGTTTCATTGATTTGTTTTTTTTAATAGTGTTTGTTTTTAATAGTTTATTTGATCTTTTTTAGGTGTTTTATCCCCAAGCACCTGGGTCCGAAGGTGCAGATTGCGCTTGTGCCTTTTTAGGGTTTAGAATCATAAATGTTCCCATCGCTGTGAGTGCAGCATACTTTCCCATTTTCTTTATGGCCTCTTTTCTACTGATATCATCGGTACCGTTAGGTGTGTTTTCTGTTTTTTTCATGTGGAATGCTTATTCTATGACTAATTTTTTTGTGAAAACAATGTTTTCTGCCTGTACTTTTAAAATATAGACTCCGGTCCTCAAACCTACAGTAGATAGTGTCTCTTTCTGTGAAGGGCTTTGGATCTTTCTTGAGAGTACTTTCATCCCTAATACATTGTAAAGTATAAGATTTGCTGGCTCTGAGAACTGCTGTAATCCCTCTACTGAGATATAGGCATTTCCTTTTCCTTTATAGGCGGTTAATAATGAGGTACTACTCTCCGTATCTGTGGAAAGGGTACTTGTAGTATAGTGAATAAAAAACCTTCCTATACCACTTAAGGTAGTTTGTGCTGTGAGCTCAAAACCTTCATTGGTAAGAAGTGTAAACGTGTTTTCTACGGTGTCTTCTAAATACACATTTATATCCTCTGGAATCGTACTACTTGCTATTTGAATTTCAAGAGCAATCCCAGCTTCTTGATTTATCGTTAGAGGAACGATTACATTGCTCATAGCATCTGCAGGCATTGCATTGATACCCATACCAATGCCGTTGTCTTGGTCTACAAGTCTCGAACTAAAACCTGAAGATTGATTAAAGGCTCCAGCATCATACCCTGGGTCTAATCCTAAAGTCAATCCTTCTTTAAAATAAAATTTAGTATCGTCTTCTTTAACACCATCACTATACATGTCTAAAACCAATTCGTAACTCGCAGAGGATCTTGCGGCAACAAAATCATCTGATCCGGTAACTGTTTGCATGGCTTTGCTAAGAGTGATTGTTTGATCCCCTCCGCTTCCTGCAGCGGCAACAAAAAAACCTTGACCCGGTGCTATGTGCGTGGCTGTACTTGTGTTGTTATAAATTTCATATCCTGTTCCATCTGCTTTCCATCCATAGAGTGCCTCAAAATTATCATCTATTGCTGCTGTATTAACCGTTAAAAAATTATTGGTTCCATCTGCATTGTCATTTGCATTAAGATAAGAAGGAAAAGGATTTGCAATTAAATTCCAGCGTCTTCCTGCTCCCGAATTCTCTGCATCGCTATTGGTTATGGTTACAGTTTGGTTTCCATCGGCAATATCACCCGTAAAAGAGAGTGTGCCTCCACTTGTGGTGGCCATTTGGTATCCTTGCCCTAATGCTAAATTACCTGTGGTTGCATCGGTAGCGTTTGTCCAAGTATCCATAGTATTATCATAAGATCCTACTGCATAAAAACTTCCGTTTGTTGCAATATTGGTATCCGTGATTAAAGAACTAAATGCCATACCAGATACTGGCGCACCTATTAAATCCCATTCTCCATCACCTACTACATTTACATAGCGGTTGTAGGTAATATCCCCAGAAGCAGTACCACTTACCAATAACGATGAAAACTCATCCGAATCGGAATGTAAAGTTACAGTACCTGCGGTGTTGGTGAAATCACCGCCAACAAAAACATAACTGTCTTTGGGTATTGTAATACTTCCACCACTGGCAACTGTTAAATCAAGTTGACTGTAAATATTTAATGTTAAAAACAGAAGAACTAATGCTAGTCTTTTTTCTTTCATTGTTGTGTTGATTTTATTTGACCACTAAAATGAATTAAAAAGATTTAACTTTGAAGATTAGAATTATTTTAACCTCTTAATTTGTTTATTTTGACTTAAAGTTTGTTATTTTTGACTGGATGATATATTTTTTGTTAAACTTTTTAGTAGCTTTTTTAGCACTTGTTGCATTTGGGGTAATACTTCATTCTTCAAAAAAAAATGAAGAAACTATTAATTATTATTTTTTAATAATTTTACTTGGATTAACAGCTCAAAGATTATTTTACACTTCATTAATTTTGTCTAATGTAAATATTGAAAATAAACTGAACTACTCTTTTGTTGCCTATTTTTATGTTCCTTTATTTTATCTTTTTCTAAAGAACTTTTTAAAGTATAAAATTAGCCAGAAAGAAAATTTAACTCACTTTGCATTGGCGTCTGTCATTGTTCTAATAAATTTATTTTTCGAAATTGATGGAAGTGTAAAAGCTGTTCTATTTTTAATTTTTTCTACAATTTATTTATTTCTAATATTAAAAAAAACTGTATTTTACTTTAAAGAAGAAAAAAAACTATTAAAATCAAAAAAACATTGGTTCTTTATCATGTTATTTGTCACTATTGTTATTTATTTAGCAGCGAACTTCTTTCTTTTTAGATATACAGAAAACACATCTATTGTCCTTAAAGAATTTTATAACTTTACATCTATAATTTGGATTGTGTGTCTAACCTATTTATTTATAAATCCAGAAATATTTTTTGGTGCTAAAAAATTAAAATTTATAATCAGAAAAGAAGAAATAACTATTAAAAATATTTGGAAACCTAAGCCTTTTAAAAAAATTGAAGAGTATGATAAAAAAATACACAATAAAATAGCTCCAAATAGCATAAACATTATTAATAAAATTGAACGTTATATAGAAGGTTACGATTTTCACAATAATCTACCATTAGACTTTAAATCTATTTCTAAAGGAATTAATATTAAGGCGTATCATTTAAATTATATTTTTAAATATTATTGCATTTACAGTAAAAACGATCTTTTTAATTACTATAAAATAATGCATGTATTAGCATTAATAGAAGAGGGGTATTTACAACACAAAACTATAAATTCATTAATTAGTCATGCTAATTTTAAATCTCAAAAAACCTTCTATAATAACTTTAAAAAATTTGCTGGGAAAAGTCCACAAGAAATGAACAACGTATTAAAATTTAAACTCTAATCTTTTTAGTTGCTTTAGGTATTTTGAAAAAATTAAAGTTTTATTATATTTTAATAAAACTTCAGTTAACAACTCACGCAACCAGTCGTGAGTTGTTATACACATCGTCTTTTCTATACAACACCCTACCTCCTATTTTTATTGGATTTAAGACCCCTTCTCTTCTCCAGTTATTCAATGTTTGAACCGTTACATTTAAGACCTTAGAGACTTCATTTCGGGTTAAATATTCGGTGTCCTCACCAGTAATAGACAACCTATTTAAAGGGTTTCCTATGGCGAGAATACCGGTTGCTCGAGAGGTTGCTCCGCAGGTTTAAATCCTTGTTATTTCGTTTGATTTCTCTATACTATTTTATCATGATTTTATCATTATACTGTTGATTTTCATTGACTTATGTAAAAACAAGTAAAATGAAGTAAAACCTAAAACTTCCTGGAGGTACCACAAAAAAATCCGAACATATCTGTTCGGATTTTTTGTTTTAGAGGCTAAATCTAAAATTGTTTAGAAACATAAAAAGTGATTCGAAAAAAGACTATAGCTTTAGATGACTTTCATTATGTATATGGAAATTAATCTTACAAAAACTTTTAACTTTTATTGTAGAAATTGTATGTTTTTTGAGTATTTCTTAATATTATCTTTTTAAATGTACTAGAAATGTACTAAAACTAAAATTTAAATTTTAGTATATTTACTTATACATTGATTAGTTATTTATTAAAATAATATTTGCAAATAAAATAGCTCATCATATATTTCTTTTAGATCAAAAAAACACATTCAAATCATAAAATTATGAAAAATATTATCCTATTTTTTCTATTTTCTAGTACCTTACTAGCCCAAACACCCATTGCTGTTCAGCAAGACTTAAATAATTTTGAACCAGGAGAGCTCATTGTTAAACTTAAAGACAATGTTGATGCTGGTGTTACTTATACTGAAAATGGAAAGGCCATCTCTAGTTTTAATTTAGGGGAACTACTAAATATTGAAGACAAAGTAGCCTCATCTGAGGTGATGTTCCATCAAAAAGCTATCGAAGCCAGTATTGACAATAGTCAAAGATTAAAAGCGTTTTATGCAGCCCAGGCAGCAGCCAACCCTAACAATGGATATACTCCAAAAGAGCCACTGACTATGAAAAATGTGTTTGTTGTAAAAACGACAGATGAACAAGAGAATGTTTTACAACTAATTCAGCAAATTAAGGACGATCCTAATGTGGAGTATGCAGAACCTAATTACATCTATGGGATTGATGATTTTGAAGTAGGTGAGATGATCACAGCAGAAGAGGCTAGTAAAATGAGTACCACAAATAGCTTTCTTCCAATAGAAGTGAATGATCCGTTATACAGTTCACAAACCAACATTACCTCCACTAACATAGATGATGTGTGGGATCAGTATACTACAGGTGATGGTTCTCAAGTAATTGCAATTTTAGACACCGGTGGAGATTACACCCACCCAGATTTAGAGGCAAATACTTGGATAAATGAAGTAGAGCTTAATGGAGTAGAGGGATTTGATGATGACGGCAACGGTTATATAGATGATATAAGAGGTTGGGATTTTATTAATCTTGACAATGCACCCTTAGATGATAACATGCACGGTACCCACGTAGCTGGTATTGCAGGTGCTGTTGGAAATAATGGAATTGGTATCGCAGGTGCTGCATGGAATGTAAAGCTGATGCACATCAAAGTATTTCAATCTACAGGACAAGGAAATTCAACGAATATTGCAGCTGGAGTGGAGTATGCATCTAATAATGGGGCAACTTTACTAAACATGAGTTTTGGTTCGTATGCAGCATCATCAACATTAGCATTAGCACTAGAAAATGCTTATACCACAAGTGTTCTTGTAGCTGCAGCTGGTAATAATGGGACTTGTATTGGACCTGGTAAGTGTCCGGATGGTTCAGATCCATTTCCTTTTTATCCTGCTGCTTACAATTATGTGTTAGGAGTAGAAGATGGAGCTGGTGATTATGATAATTATGATCAAGATGGTCCAATAGCTACATCCTATGAAAATTTACTCAATTATGAATTGAAAGCTCCAGGATCTTCCATTATGAGTACAATTCCAGGTGGTGGTTATGCTCCTTTAACAGGAACCTCTATGGCAAGCCCACTGGTTGCTGGTGGATTGGCATTGTATTTACAACAAAAACCCAATGAGAGTAAAGAGTTACTCTTTGGGAGTTTAATTAATACATCAAATTCAAATGTTGATTTTTTAGCAGCCATTGCAGTAGAGCCTACACCAGAATTAGCAGTATTATCCTCAGTACAAAGAGACACCATAAGTGGTCAAAACGGCAATGGTTTTTGGGAACCAGGTGAGACTATTGAGATTTTACCCCTTGTAAGAAATTACTGGGGCCCAACAGATGATGTGCGTGTGGGTATTGAATTTGCAGAGTTTGAAGATCAAACCAAAGCAACGATTGTTCAAGACGAAATCCAAATAGGTAGCATATCTGCCTATGCAACGCTACAAGATCTTGAGGAAACTTTAAAGATTACCCTTGCTGATGATATTGCCAATAATGTGGATATTAGATTTAATCTTACTGCTTGGTCTGGGCCTGATCAAGAATATATGTCTGCACCAACACAAATTGTGCTTAATGTAAAAAACGCTACCTTATTATTTGGAATTTACGATGAGGACTTAACCCTTAGTGCTGATACTGAGTATTTGGTTTCAGAGAATTTAATATTTACCCAAGACGCAATCTTGACAATACCCCCAGGAACAACCTTAAGGGTTAGTAATGATGTCATAATTAATTTTGTAAATAACTCAAAACTTTATTGTGTCGGTACTGCCGCAAACAAAATTAAGATAATTAATGACGACAATAGATGGCAAGGTATAAGTTCAAGTAGTACTTCAACTTCAATTGTAAAATTTACTGAAATAAGAGGAATTGGTTTGTATAATAATTTTCAGAGGCTTGACGATAATTATAACATATCTTACGAAGATGTATTGTTTTTTGATATTAAAAAATTTACGTTTTGCAGTACTAATGGAATGGGTCAACCTGCTAACAGAGTGAATATTTATGAAAGTGAATTGTATAGCATAAACCAACGTTTAAACGGTAATGAAAATTTATCTAATACAAATATTGCCCAAATCTACAGTGTGCAGAATAATATTTGGCAAGTACCTTATGATGGTAACAGCAATGATGAATTTTCTCAAAATATAATACCTGATCAGAATCAATATATATTAAAGGGGAGTTCAACCCCAGGTGTTTTTTCAGGAATTAATCTCTACATGGGTTCTTCTTCAATAGATATCATTAATAACCATATTTTTGATATATATCAAAATGACAGTCAACTTTTAATTGATAGGTCTGATTTAAGTTTAATACCCTACGAAGGTGCCCACGGAATAGTTTGGAAGGTTCTAGTAAATGGCTTTGATGCCCAGGATGAATATGCATCATTGGACGCGCTTGGTGTGGGCACTCATGAGTTTAAGGTTTATTTCAATAGAGAGATGGATACTTCTGTCGACCCACGAATTTCTTACGGTGTCACCATTCCATACAATCAAAATATAATCACCGAAGAGGGTACTTGGTCTGCAGATGGTAAAATTTACACAGTTAACCACGAGATTAACATTGGCGCTGCAGATGGGATTAATAGAATTAGAGTGCAAGATTCTCAGGATTTAGATTATTTTAAAATTCCTGTGGAGGATACTCGCTTTAATTTTGTTTTGCAATCTGCAGGTTCTGCTTCTAGTGGGTTCTTCGCAGCTGGTGGTTTAGGAAAGATTGATCTAGAATGGGTTGCGCCAAGTGCAGATGAGCTAGATGATGTGTTGGGGTATAATATGTATCGCTACCAGGTAGACGCAGATGGGGTAGAGAGTGAGCCAGAAAAACTTAATGAGGCCTTAATTATAGAAGACACAGACGAGTCAACAACTGGTGTGTACTTCTCAGACTATGATGTTGTAGAGGGAGAGACGTATTTTTATAAATATAAAATTCTAAGAACCAGTTTTGAAGAGACAGATTACTCCAACACGGTATCTTCTTCTCCACTTACCTCCACCCTTGGAGATAGCAATGGAGATTTTACTGTGGATGTGTTAGATCTTGTTCATGATGTAGATTATATTTTGGGTAACAATCCAGAGCCTTTCATATTTTTAGCTGGTGATGTAAATGCTGATGAAACTATTAATGTATTAGACATTGTTGGCACTGTAGATATTATTCTCAATCCTAGTGATGATTCCGATAGCAGTGTTGGATCTGATGACATTCAATTTTATCCTAGCGAAGCTATAGGAACTGCCAACTTTACTTGGGAAGGAAACGATTTATATGTAGAGTCTAACTTTGATATTGGCGGAATACAACTGGCTTTTAATACAGATTTTGACTATACCTTATCAGAAGAGTTACCAAGCATAGAACATCTAGACTACATGCAAGAAGATTCAAAAATACTCATGCTGTATAGCTTTAACAATACGATGATAGCAAGTTCTAAAACAAAAATTCTAACTAGACTAGACGCCTCACAAGAATTTGATATTGAACAGGCAGTTGTAGGAACTACATCTGGAGCAAAATTAAATGCAGTTCTTAACAGTGGTGTATTAAGCACAATCGATGCTCCATTTCAGAATAAGAACTTACAGTTTATAAATCTATATCCAAATCCTGCTGAAGGGTTGGTAAACTTAGAATACTACCTGCCTAATCAAATGGATCAAGTGGTTGCTAAAGTCTATGACCTACTTGGAAGATTGTTACATATACAAGTATTAGAGAATAGAGAAGGAATCTCTAAAACACCAATGGAATTAAATAGACTAAAGACAGGGCATTATATTGTTCTTATCACTGCTTACACTGGCGGATCTGTAAAAAACATTGCTAATAAAAAACTAATTATTGAATAAGTTATTTGTGAAAAAAATTATATTAGTAGTAATAGTAGTATTCATAAGTCTTTCAACTATCGCTCAAAATACTTTCAGTATTTCATCGGAATCTGTAGAGGTAGGTGATAACTTTACATTAGATATTGATTTGGCTAATTCAAACGAAGTAACTGCTTTTCAGTTTGATCTTAGCCATAATGAAAATGCCTATGAGTTAACCTCAGGAAGTGCTTTATCTTCTAGAGCAGAAAACCACACCTTGTCTGTAAGCACTGTAGATGAAAACACCATTCGTGTATTGGTCTATTCTGCATCTAATGAAATGATTGGCGCTGGCAACGGAATAGTCTTAAGTTTAAGTTTTAGCAGTAAAAATGAACCTGGAACATACAACTTGTTAATGTCAGATATTGTTCTTTCAGACCAAAATGGTGAATCTGTGAGTGTAAACTCTACCAATGGGAGTGTAACTCTTTTGGGACCTAGATATGATTTAATAACATCTGAGGTAGATTTTGGAGAAATCCCAATTGATTCATCTCCATCTCGAAGTGTAACAGTTAATAACTCTGGCAATGAAGACTTGGTGATTTTATCGTCTACTATAGATGCACCCTTTTCTATTGTACAAACTTTACCTTTAACCATAACACCTGGTAATAGTTCTTCATTTACAGTTGAAGTGGATACTTCCACCAAACAAGTAGTTGAAAGTGTTCTTTCATTTTCAACGAATGATCAAGATCCTTTAAGAGCAATTCAAAGTACAACAATACAGGCTGATATTTTTGCAGTAAATGAAATTTATATTGGTTCAGGGCAAGGTGTGTCTAATTCTGAAATCATAATACCTGTTACAATTTCTAATATGGAGCCATTCAGTGGCTTCCAATTTGATATTACCCTTCCTAACGATGTTAGTTTTGTGGAAAATTCTGCAGCGTTAACAACTAGAGCTAGTGACCATAGCGTTGCTGCTAATATGATAGACAGCAACACCTTGAGGTTTGTTTCGTACTCTGGTTCAAATTCTGATTTTATTGGTAATGATGGTCAAGTATTTAGTTTTAAGGTTATTCCCAATATTACTTCAGGAACATATGCGCTACCTATTTCAAATTCTATTATTTCTAATGTAGATTTAGGAGATATTCTTTCAGGAGCTTACGATGGTAGTTTTACTATTAATGCACCTAACCTTTCAACTAATATTCAAGTTGTAGATTATGGAAATATACCAATTACAGAAGTTCAAACAACCAATATTACTCTAACTAATACAGGGTCTGCTACTTTAATTATTGATGAGTTAGTTTTTGATTCCAGTGAGTTGTTGTTTCCATTAGAAATTCCAACAACTTTAGAAGTTAATGAAAGTACTACTGTTGCACTTGAGTTTGCGCCATCACAAACTGGAAGCTTTAATGAGAATATTTCTATCAGAAATAACTCACCAGAAGAACAACAAATCATTAATGTATTAGCTAATGTGTTTTCACCAAATTATTTATCTATTTCAGACACAAATGTTTTTAGAGAGAATTCTTATGAAATACCCTTAAACCTTGTTAACAATGAAAATATAAGAGCCGTTCAATACGACTTAAATGTTCCAGAAGGATTCATTTTTGACCTAGACAACGTTGTTGAATCTTCGATTTTAAATAATTTCACAACTTCAATATCCTCATTAGGAAATAACAATTATCGTTTTTTAATTTATACTGTAAGTAATGATTTTATTAACTCAGGTGATGAAACTATTTTACTGCTTCCAATCTTCGTTGAAAATACTGTAGATTTAGGTCAGTATACATTAGAGATCTCTAATGTAGTTTTATCAAGCGAATCAAATCAGAATATTTCGAGTGAGGCTCTAAGAGTTGGTTATATTAATGTTATTGAAGATACAACACTACCAGTAATTACCTTATTAGGTGACGCTACAGTTAGCATTGAAGTAGGATCAACCTATACCGATGCAGGTGCAACCGCTTCGGATAACTACGATGGAGACATCACCTCTAGTATTGTAACTGTAAATCCAGTGGATACTGATGTTGTTGGACAGTATACAGTAACCTATAACGTAAGTGATGCTAATAATAATGCTGCTTTGGAGGTTACTAGAACCGTTAATGTAGTTGACACCACTATTCCAGTGATTACCTTATTAGGAGGTGCAACAGTTGATATTGAAGTAGGAAGTACATATACAGATGCAGGTGCAACCGCTTCGGATAACTACGATGGAGACATCACCTCTAGTATTGTAACTGTAAATCCAGTGGATACTGATGTTGTTGGACAGTATACAGTAACCTATAACGTAAGCGATGCAAATAACAATGCTGCTGTGGAGGTTACCAGAACCGTTAATGTTGTGGACACCACTATTCCAGTGATTACTTTAGTAGGAGATGCAACAGTTGATATTGAAGTAGGAAGTACATACACAGATGAAGGTGCAACAGCTTCGGATAATTATGATGGAAATATCACCTCTAGTATTGTAACTGTAAATCCAGTAGATACTGATGTTGTTGGACAGTATACAGTAACCTATAACGTAAGTGATGCTAATAATAATGCTGCTGTGGAGGTTACTAGAACCGTTAATGTAGTTGACACCACTATTCCAGTGATTACTTTAGTAGGAGGTGCAACAGTTGATATTGAAGTAGGAAGTACATATACAGATGCAGGTGCAACCGCTTCGGATAATTATGATGGAGACATCACCTCTAGTATTGTGACTGTAAATACAGTAGATGCTTCAACTGTTGGAACCTATACAGTTACTTATGATGTAAGTGATGCTAACAATAATGATGCAGTTCAAGTTATTAGAACTGTAAATATAGTGGATACAACACTACCAGTAATTACCTTATTAGGTGACGCTACAGTTAGCATTGAAGTAGGATCAACCTATACCGATACAGGTGCAACCGCTTCGGATAACTACGATGGAGACATCACCTCTAGTATTGTAACTGTAAATCCAGTGGATACTGATGTTGTTGGACAGTATACAGTAACCTATAACGTAAGCGATGCAAATAACAATGCTGCTGTGGAGGTTACCAGAACCGTTAATGTTGTGGACACCACTATTCCAGTGATTACTTTAGTAGGAGATGCAACAGTTGATATTGAAGTAGGAAGTACATACACAGATGAAGGTGCAACAGCTTCAGATAATTATGATGGAGACATCACCTCTAGTATTGTAACTGTAAATCCAGTAGATACTGATGTTGTTGGACAGTATACAGTAACCTATAACGTAAGCGATGCAAATAACAATGTTGCTGTGGAGGTTACTAGAACTGTAAATGTAGATTCTAACTTATCTATTAACGATAATATCAAAAATAATTTAAAAATTTATCCAAATCCAACAAAAAATTCTTGGAAGATCAGTGCATCAATAATTATTGAATCTATTGAAATATACGACATTGTTGGTAGGAAAGTATTAGCTATTAATCCAAAGTCAAAAGATTATGAGATTAATTGCACCTCTTTTTCAAATGGAGTTTATATTTTAGTGCTAAACAATAAAAAAGTGTCAAAATTAATAAAGGAGTAATTACAGCATTCCTTATAAAACCTAAAACTTCCTGGAGGTACCACAAAAAAATCCGAACATATCTGTTCGGATTTTTTGTTATATCATTTGTAAATTTGATAATTCTTGCTTCGTTAACTCTCTCCATCTTCCTCGAGGTAAATTCTTTTTAGTTAAGCCTGCAAAAAGAACTCTGTCTAACTTTACCACCTTGTAACCAACATGCTCAAATATTTTACGAACAATTCTATTTCTACCAGAATGAATCTCTATACCTACCTCAGTTTTAGACTGGCCTTCTACATAAGAAACTGCATCAATAAATACTTTTTTACCCTCTATAATAACCTCACCTCTTAGCTTTTGTAAGTCTTTTAAATCTAGTTTTCTATCGAGAGAAGCATGATATAATTTTTTAACATCATGTTTAGGGTGTGTTAGTTTTTTAGCCAATTCTCCGTCGTTAGTAAATAAAAGAAGACCAGTAGTCATTCTATCTAACCTTCCAACCGGATAAATTCTTTCTTTTGCTGCATTAGAAACTAATTCCATAACTGTTTTTCTTCCACGTTCATCATCCATAGTAGTAATATAGTTCTTGGGCTTATTCAATAAAACATATTTCTTTTTTTCAGGAGAAATAGAGGTTCCATCAAAACGAACATCGTCATTTGGCTGAACCTTGTATCCCATTTCAGTAATCAAATTACCGTTCACTGTTACACTACCATGCTCTATATAGGTATCTGCTTCTCTTCTTGAGCTAATACCAGAATTGGATATAAACTTATTTAACCTTATGCCTCCAACATCAACTTTTTTAGGAGTTGTTGATGGTTTTTTGAAGTCTTTACGAAAGCTGTTTTTTCTTTGTGGAGAGTTGCCTTTTCTTGCTTGTCGTCCTCCCGACGATTTGTGATTTGAATTCATTTTAAAAATTTCGGCAAATGTAATCATTAATTATTTTACAACAAACTCACATCTATTAGTGGATGTAAATTGGAAAATTGAACTTCCTATATCGTTTTAAAAAATCAACAAAGAAATCTCAGTACAAAAACTCAATTTACTAATTTGAGTGAATTAAACACCTTGTCTATGATTAGGGAAGTATCTATAAAAACTAAACTAAAAACACCTATTAATAATAGTATTTTTAAGGTAGTATGTAAGATCGTATATTCTTCCTTTTTTGAGGATTTAAGTAAAACTACACCAATAATAATTAAAGAAACAGCCACCAAATAAAAATAATATTTCATGAATGAAATTGCTGGGTGACTTAAAAGATTAATCACTGTAAATAGCGCTAAAAATAATATTATAATAGATAGTAATTTGGTGTTTCTTTCACCATAGGCCACTGGAAAAGTTTTATAATTACTGGCCACCGCACCACGCATATTTTCTAAATCTTTTATAAGTTCTCTAACCATAATCACTAAAAATAAAAAAATAGCATGGACAAAAATTATGTTAGAAAAATTTTTAAAGTATACAAAAATTACAAAAAATGGCAAAATTGTTAGCAGGGACGCTGACATTAAACCCGTTAAAGGATATCTTTTTAATTTATGGGAGTAAAACCAAATACTAAATATGTATGATACAAAAAATAAGGCCGCTTTCCACGAAACTAAAAACCCTGAGAGAACTCCAACAATATTTAAAAAAAAGTAAATAGATAATATTGTTTCTTGTTTAACATAGCTGTCTAAATCTGATTTGTAGGGTCTATTTATTTTATCGGCTTTAATATCATAAAAATTATTGATAATGTAGCCTCCTGCCACTACACATACAGTAGCAAATACAACAAAGAAAAGATGCAAGTCAAACAGTACAGAAGGAATTGATTTTTTTGGAGAAAAAATATAAATAGAAGCTAAATATTGAGCGATTACAAGAACTAAAATATTATAACCTCTAACAACAGATAATAAACTGAAAATTTTATAAAATAAGGAAGTTTTTTTACCATTCTCCATAAGTGAAGAAGTTAAAATCTATACACTAGTTCTAATTTATAATCTTGCAAAGAGGATTTGGCTTTTTCATAGTCTTGGGCAAAACCTAGAATATAACCACCGCCACCAGAACCACATAATTTAAGGTAATAATCGTTGGTTTGGATACCTTGCTCCCACACTTTATGAAAAGCACTGGGGATCATAGGTTTAAAATTTGCAAGAACTAGTTTAGATAGTTTTTTAACATTACCAAACAAGGATGTTACATTTCCATGTAAAAAATTATCTATACATGCGTCTGTATATATCGCAAACTCTTCATTAAGCATCTTCCTAAAACCTTCATTTTTCATCTTATTCATGAAAATATTAACCATAGGTTCAGTTTCTCCAACTTGTTCAGAATCTAATAAAAAAACAGCTCCTTTTCCTTCTTTTTGAGATGGAATTCCAGCAGGTTCAATATTGGTTTTAGAATTGATTAAAATGGGTAAACTTAAATAACTATTCAAAGGGTCTAAACCCGAACTTTTCCCATGAAAAAAAGACTCCATTAAAGAAAAGATAGCTTTTAAATTGAGTAATTTATCTCGTGTTAAGTTTTCAAGTATTGTAATTTTATCCGCTGCATATTGGTCGTATATCGAGGCCACCAATGCTCCAGAACTACCTACACCATAACCTTGAGGAATCGAAGAATCAAAATACATTCCTGAATCAATATCTTTTTTAAATTTTTCAAAATTAAATGAGACTAGATCTGTAGATGTATTTTTTAAATAGTGATAGAATTTCGCTAGGTTTTCATTTGATTCTTTTGCTGCTCCTAATAGATTAGATGAGGATTTTAAGGCACCATTATACGAGTTGTATGGAATGGCTAGACCTTTTGAGTCTTTAATAATACCATATTCTCCAAATAGTAAAATCTTAGCGTAAAATAAAGGACCTTTCATAGGGTGTAAATATAGTTCAAATATACAAATAATTACTCTTCATTAGGATAGTATACATCACGGTAAAAGGTAGTCCATTCGCCTACTTTTTCTCCATTTCTATATTTTCCTTTAGTTTTAATCTTTCCTGTTTTATAATATATTTTCCAAGCTCTTTCCTTAACTCCTTTTCCAAAAACTCCATCTACTTTTAATTCTCCTGTTGGATAATATTCCTTGTAGGGTCCATCCAAATCACCATTTTTATATTTTTCTGTTTTTAAAACTGAACCATCCTTATAAAAATAGGTAACTAAGCCTTTGAAATTTTCTTTTTTAATAACCAAAGAAGTGGCTTTACCTTCGCGGTATTTAGCACCACTTTTATAATAGTCTACAATTAAATACGTGCTTCGTTTTTTATTTGGAATTGGTCTGTAAAAAATCCCATTTGCTTCAGAAGCCTCATCATGATTTTCATCTAACCAAACCACAACTTGAGTAAATGATAAAAAAAGAAATGAGATGAGCGCAAAGAGCGTGAAAACTGAGATTCTAGAAAGAAATATTTTCATATTGACTATACATTAACGGCTCCTAAACCAATAACATCACAAATATAATGATTTTTTTGACAGAACTTAGAAAGCTCATTATCAATAAATTGAGCTATAGTTTCGGATTCATTTGCAGGATACAATACATGAACATTAGCACCAGCATCTAGGGTGAAACACACTTTACTCCCGGTGTGGTTTCTATACCTCCAAATGGCATTGATTATTTCTAAGGTATTGGGTTTCATTAAAATAAAATACGGATTGCTTGTTAGCATCATAGCGTGCAAACTCAGAGCTTCACTTTCCACCAAATTTATAAAAGAGTTTATATCTCCGTTTTGTAAAATTTTAGAAATTTTAGCCAAATTTTCATTGGCTTGATCAAATCTTTGAGTTGCAAAGGGATGATTGTGCATTAAATCGTGGCCTACTGTACTACTCACTTGCTTTTCTCCTTTATCTACCAATAAAATTGCATCATGATAATTTTTAAAAACTTCATGAACCTCATAAGGAAATGGCACTCCAAATACATCTGAACTCCCTTTGATGTCTGGATGATTTCCCCAAACCACCAATGGGCCTTCTATGCTTCTACTTGCGCTTCCTGATCCCAAACGTGCTAGGAAAGAAGCTTTTTTATTGATAAACTCATTGGTTAACTCAATAGAACTTAACGATTTTTCTAAGCTCATTAAACACATAGCAATAGCACTCATGCCGCTTGCAGAAGACGCTATTCCGCTACTATGAGGAAAAGAATTCTCTGAATGTATTACCATGGTATAAGTGGTTAAGTATGGGCAATATTCTAAAATTCTTTCAAAGAATTTCGCAATTTTTGGCTTAAAATCTTCTTTCTTTTTCCCTTCAAAAAACAACTCAAAGTTGATCTTATTATCAGCTTCAGAATTACTTTTTTTGGTAAAATCTATTGTTGTAATGGTATGACTATTACTCAACGTAAAACTTATCGAGGCATTTTTTGGGATTTGCGGTTCTGTTTTTCCCCAATATTTCACCAATGCAATATTGCTAGGTGTTTTCCATGTAAAGGAAGTTTTTGTTATTTTATTTTGAAGAGAATTCGGAATAAATTGCTGTGTATCCAAGCCTTATATTTTGCTACAAATATAGCAGTTTTTGACTTATTTACCCGCCAACTTTTGTAAGACATTTTCTTTATAAGATCTGCTAATTGGAATCGCTTTTTTATCTAACTCTAAAAACTCGTTGGTAAAAGAATCTATTTTTGGCATCGAAACGATATAAGATCTGTGGGTTCTTAGAAATTCATTAGAAGGCAATTTAGACTCTATATTGCTAATGGTTTCTCTCGTTATGATGGTTTCTTTATCTGTAAAAATTTTCACATAGTCACTTAAACTTTCTATGTAATTAATTTCCTTGAATCGAACTTTTACCATTTTACGATCTGAACGTACAAAGATGGACGTTTCTTTTGCTTCACTAACAATTTCTTGTTTGATGATTTCTTTATTTATTACGTTCAAATTCTAATTTTAGCTGGTTTTTGACATGTTTTTGCAGATATTTACAAAACCAAGGCTTATTTGGTCGATTTTAGTTTTGTTTTGGTTACTTATCGATTAAACAAAAAACCAACAAACATTAAAAATACATTTGACATCAAATAACAATTAAAAACTAAAAATATGAATTTTAAAATGACAGCTCAATTAATGAAACCCTTATTTGCTAATTTATTAAACGAAGGTGGACCACTTTTTATGTACACACTTTTAATTATACTTATTATCTGTATTGGATTAATCGTAAAAGCACTTTTAAAAGGTGATGAAAATGGTAAAACTCAAAAACTAATCGCTTCTTTAAGTTTGTTTGCATTGGTGTGGGGTTTTTTAGGACAAATTATTGGTTTGATTACCGCTTTCGATTTTATTCAATCTTTTGGAAATGTAAAACCAGAAATTATTGCTGGAGGAATTAAAGTAGCTTCTTTATCGCCCGCTTTTGGTATGGTGGTTTTCTTAATTGCTAGGTTGGGTATTATTGCTTTAATTCTAAAAAAAAAATAACTTAAATGACATCTAGATATCAATGCCCATTTCTAATTAGAAATGGGTATTTTTGTTTTAAATTGCATTCAATTGGAAAGAAAAATAAAACTTTTGTGGGATTTTAGAGGTCCGGATGCCCTAGAGACTGCAAAACACCACACCATTCATTTAAAAGAATTTGCTACAATTGAAAATCTCCCATTTCATGAGATAGATATCAAAGAATTGAACCCTATGCTGTGTGCTGCCTTTATAGTAGTTAATGAATCTGACATGAAAGTATACAGAGATGCCTTAAAACCTCAAAGAGGAGAATTATTTTAACAAACCCCATGAAAAAAATAGCCCCAATACTAATTGTTCTATTATTTACTAAATGCTCAAATTTAAAGTATTTAAATGCCTATGATGGATGGAAAGGAAAACCAAAAATGGTTGAAATATCTTATTATAATGTTGAAAAAGAATTTTGGTATGGTAAACAGTTGATTTATTATGATTCTAAAGGCCGTATTTTAAAACAACCTAATATCAATAGAGCTGGAAACATCGTGGATGGTGAAAAAAAATTCATCTATGATAAAAAAGGAAATATTATAGAGTATATCCATTACGGAAAAGACAGCGTTATTCATAGAAATAGAACCTATACCTATAACAAATATGGGAAAATATTAGAACTGAAGTACATCATTAAAGATGGAAATAAATCAAATAATTACACCTACAACACAAAAGATAAAAGCTCAAGAGCCACAGATTTCGTCTATAATAAAGATGGGTCTGTTAAAGAAGAAAATATTGGCACAATAACAACTTTCTATGATAAAAAATGGAATGAAATTGGTCACACATTTTATGACTCAAATGGAAACATTAGAAGAAAAGGAGAACTTAAATATGATAAAAAAGGCAATCCAATCTTAAATGTAAGCTTCGATTATAAAACCAAAAAAAGAAGAATTACTGAAAAAAAATATAATAAATACAATGATATTGTTAGCTGGACTATAAAAGTTATTACAGAAAAAGATACAACGATAACTAATATCTCAGAATTCAAATATTTGTATGACCACAAAAATAACCCTGTTGAAGTAAAAAGTTTTTCAAATGGTAAAATATTATATAAAATAAGAAATAAATTCTTATATTAAATTTCATTGATTTAGTGATTCAATAAAATATGATACGTAAAATATCCTACAGGCTACTCTTAATTTTATTTTGTACACTTTTTAGCTGTCAGAATTCTGAGGTGTTTTTTGAAGATGCACTTTGTATTGAAAATATTTCCACCATTGATCCTGAAATTGGATTATTAGAAAACCAAACCATTATTATTAAAGCAGGAAAAATAATTCAAATTTCTCCTTCTCAAGACCTTCAATTAGCCAAAGAAAATACCATTATAGATGGCACAGGGAAGTATATGATTCCTGGGTTATGGGATGCTCATATTCACTTTTCTTTTATCAAAGAAATGGCTCCTAATATGTTGGATTTATTTTTAGCTTATGGTATTACCAGTGTGAGAGATACAGGGGGAGATATTAATTTTGTAAATACTTGGAAAGAAATATCTCTAGCCAACCCTACAGATGCTCCAAGAGTAATGGTAGCTGGGCCACTTCTTGATGG
>Ga0209195_1000938_pt1 | contig 20773 bp, 17 predicted proteins | sample COGITO_mtgs_1004_3_FD_184788 | JGI IMG/M metagenome (GOLD analysis project Ga0209195, IMG submission 184788) | Pelagic marine microbial communities from North Sea - COGITO_mtgs_100420 (SPAdes) (version 2) | ecosystem: Environmental > Aquatic > Marine > Epipelagic ...
GTTCATATGCTCCAATGGGTGAGATTGGAACAACGTTGTTATTTTTTTGGCCAGATACGGAATATTTTTAAAGAAGAGTTTTGTTTTATACCAATACGATGTGTTTCCGTGTATATGGCGCATCATTGCATTGCCGTAGGCGAGGTTCAATTCAGAAAATGTCAAATGTATTTTTGAGACATCGTAGTGATCTTTGTTGTGAGTGCTGTATAGAACGTTACACAGTGTGCTTTGAACCGTAAACAGCAACGAGATCGCACGGCGAAACATAAAGTACTTCGGTTCAGCATCGAGAACAAACGGTTGAAATAACTTAGCATACAGTAGTGGGGCACTTGTGTATTTACAAATAAAACACAAATTCCAAGACGTATATTGCGACATATACGTTTGGGTCATATCGTTGAATACAATCGCACCGTTCTCCAGCGAAGGGCGACCGTACGGTTGCAGGAGAAGCCCGTTTGTCCCTGCAGTCGCGTTGTTCACACTGTAATCGGTATTGATGACCTTGTCGCCAAACACTGCTTCGTAAATGTTGGTATCCAGACCAAAAGCACACCTGTCCCCAATCTTTGCGAACATCGCCTTCTTCTGCTCTTTCGTGAATGACCGACTCTTTCTCACTTCACACATTTGCAAAAACTGTGTCAAGCACCAGTCGACACTCTCCGCCTTGACCAACGAAAACAACGATTCGGTATTCATCTTGGAGAGTAACTCATAATTGGTCTTGTATTTTTTCCACTTCATAAAAGAGTAGAAGTCTATCACACACTTTACAAATTGTGCGTCGGTTACCGAATATTTGACCAACGCGTCATATACAATCATCATATGCACGGTTTTTTCGACAACTCCGAATGTCCGTTTGTCGTATGCAGTATCTACCCAGTTGTTGTGTAAGATCACCGCCATTAATTCACACAGTACTGGGTGTCTGCGGACACACCCTTTTTTGAAACCTTCGATGATAGCGTGTATTGTGATCGTTTTACAATACAGATGTACGATGTGCTGAGGCGTCGGAACATTTTGAACGATTATTCTTTTCCAATCTTTTAAATACAACGTGTTGTTGACGAGTGATTGTATCAGGGTTTTGTTTAGTTTGATAGGGTGCTTGCGCAATGCACGTTTGACCAGTTCGTCGACAACGTGTGTTGCGTGGGGTTCACTTTTGACGAACGTGTTCTCTTGGTTTGCGATTTTCCAAATATTCATAGCAGTAATTATAGTGCGATACATTTATCAAGTATGACCGTTTCACCAAAAGTATAACACACGCCACCCGAATATGTCTCACATCACAGCGTTTGTTTTTCGTAAATTAAAATGCAATAAATAACAAAATAATAGCCTTCAAATGTCTTCACTACACGCAATTAATGTCGACGGCGTTGCCTATCGCTCGTTCAAACTTGTTACAATTGATCATACGTTATGGAACGATACGAGCGTCCGCCATTGTGCGGTTAATAAAAAGAAGAAGAAAGAGTCCAAATCCACTCACCTGGGCCCGCACCGGGCAGCCCAGAAGATATTCGATTCGTGGTGTCGCACAAATAAGTTGAACACGGTCGAACCGATTCGGTTCGTGATTCAAGAGACGACTCGTGGCAAGAAACATAAGATGTGTGTGTACGATGGCAAACGTAACAAACTGGATAGTCCGCGACTGGTCACTGTCCATAATAAGAAAACAAATCAGAACTACACCATTTCGTACGAATATCAATCAAATGTGAAAGCGTGCAAAAAGAGTGAACTGAAAAAGTACGAGAAGGAATTGCTGCAGACGCCCTCCCCACCTGATGCGGCTGCGGATGCGGATGGCAAGGATCCACAACCTGTCAAATAAGTTCAGGGTTGGTCGTTGTTTGTTTATGAATATAACCCGTAAGTAGAATACTTGACAAAATCGTCGGTGTCTTTGACCAAACTGTTGTACACACTTGATACACTATTTCCCTTGTACCACGTCCACCAAAAGTAATACGACGTCTTAGGTGGTTCTTCTCCCTCTTGCCATCGGTGCAAGCGATAGACTTCGTTCATATTAAACGCATAGTCAAAATACCGGACACACGACACCAGTCCCATAAACTCGTTCTTCCCGGGATACAGACACCAATCGTTCGCGACGCCCAAGTAGGGAACGTTCTCCAAATGGAAGCTGCGGGTCAAGTTCTTGTTGTAGTACACATCCAGGTCGCGATTATCCAACACCACCGTGATCATCTGCCAGCGCTGCACGAGTAAGACGTCTGGGATGCTGTACGTTTCGGTGCTCTGTTTCCCGTGCGTCGTTTTTGTTTCAACCAGTATGACGATCGTGTTGTTGTTCGTGTCGTAACATATTTGGAATTGACCCACCCCGTTATAATTGTGTGCCAATAACACCGTATAACTATCTTTATTGGTTAGAGCGAGTTGCCCATAATTCTCAATGTTCATCCAAAAGTTTACTGTGAATTGGACACCATGGTTCAATTCCGGTAGCAACTTGGGCTCTTGCAAGAACGATATCTCGTTCCCGGCATACGGTAACTGCAACCCATCATAGTTGACACCTTCTCTGTCCAGAACATAGTAAATGGTACTGCCCATTGTGGACGGGTCGTGCGTGTACAACGCACCGCGAACGGGCAGCGTGAGCAGCACCGGGTAGTCGTTCTGGTTTGTCTGATACCATTTCACCATTTTATAGATTGCGAACCCTAACAGGAATACACTGATCGCACATGCAATAATAATAAAAATAATATAGGGCGAAGACATCCCTTTCATAACGGTAACTTTCAGTTTGCCCCAATCAATGCGTGCCGGATTGAGGTATTTCAGGTCGATGTTCTGAGTGAGATTCGAAAGGGTTTGCGTTGCGCTTGCACCGGTGGTCGGGGACGTCGTCATATTCGTATAAGGGTGTTGCATGTTGTTTTGTGGAGACATACTTGACACGGGATTTGTGTCCGATACATTTCGGGATGGTTGCATTTATTATTACGTATTCTATTTTTTGAAAGGGCAACGAACACGACAACAGCCCGTTCACACCGTGTTTGCGTGACCAGTTTACATTCGCAACTGCAAACCAACCACCCAATTCACCTATGTCTGATGAGATGGGGTGGTATCGGATGGGCAACGCAACCACTTGCGGATAACACACTTTCAGTTCCGGTTTCAGTTGGGGCGGCACTTCGCGTGAGACCGGGTCTTGTTCAAGATGTGGGACGCAAATTTTTCACTTGGCACACGTCCATACGGGTTGCAGTTTAGATTTTAGATTACAATCGTATCCGCTCACGGCAGCAGATTCAGAGAATCCGTATGTTCTAAATCGAAAAATAAATATTTGAAGGTGGTACTATATGAACCAATACACAAACACCGTTGCCAATTCGGCAAACAATATGGTATCCACTTTCGTGGGAAAGCGTGGCAGCAATGTTGCAGAAACGGCAAACGACAAAATGATGTACGGTCTAACAAATGTGAAGAAATACGTCGAAACCCGAAGCATCACCTTCTGGATCGTTGTCGGAACGGTGCTCGTGCTGCTCCTGGTGCTGCTGTTCTACGAGTGGTTGAAAGTCTACCGCCTGTTCAATCGGTACATCGATTGCGGTGCGTGTTACATACGCTTTCGCAACGTGATTTCGGACCCATCCAGTCGGCGTCCTATTTTGCACAACTATCTGGTGAAACCGAACAACGGGTACACCTACTCGATGTGGTTGTATGTTGCGGATTGGTACAACGCGACCGGGTTAGACAAGTGGAAGAACATCTATTACCGCGGTCCACCGATCGGGGATTGCAAGGGGGCGGACAGTCTGACGTGGGATTCGTTCGCCACGCAACAACCGGGGGTGTGGTTCTCGGATGTGGTCAACAACATACGCGTCGCTGTGACCACCCAAACTTCGATGCCGTCCGATTGTGTGGCAGGCGGCGAAGGCGGTACACAGAAAACCGCAACGTACAACAACACGTGCGGCAGTGGCGCGTCGATGGAGACCACCGAACTGAGCATTTTGGAATATGCGGACATCACCGATTTCCCCATTGGCAAATGGTTCCAACTACTGTTTGTGATTGATGAGAAACGGATGGAGTTGTATTTGAACGGTAAACTGGTCAACACGGTCGTCTTCGTGGGTCAGTTCACAAGCCAGTGCGACACCGAGAACGGGCATTTCGGTGTTTCCGGAACAGGTAAGTACAGCGGGCGAATTATGAACTTTCGATATATGCCATTTGTTGTACCCTACCAAATGATTCAGATGCTGTACGAATACGAATCCAAAAACAGTTTGCTGAAAATTCCGAACCCAATGAAGAACGAGGACGACAGTTATCGAAACCCGTACATTTGATATGGTGATAGATGTGGCACACGCACGACCGTCAGACACGCCATGTGTGTGAAGAAAGATACATATATATCGCTCTGAGTGAGACATGTGACCAGAATGTGCGTACCTTATGAATTTTCGATTTCACCAAATACACCGACCCGTACGATAAAAAACAGACATATACCCAGTATCACATCAATGAGCAGGGGTATACTTGCCTTCCGATCTGATCGTAGTAGGTAGACCGATGCTGTCAGTAACAGCATTCCGTGGACAAACCGATACGACGCCCACCAAGTTACACCACCGCCTTCTGAAGCAGTCAGTCTGGAATTGGTGCAAGCCAGATACAATGTCCCGATACCCATTAAACCGGTAATAAAACTGGTATACACTAGATACCGTTTTTCGAGCACTTGTGGAATGTATGCAATGGTTAAACGAAGCGGAATGCACAAGAATAGAAAGAGAAACAGACGTACGGTTTCATTCATATTATTTATGTAATATTATTATTAATGAGTAATATTATTATTAATGAGTAATATTATTATTATTAATGAGTATTCGTATTATTATGGTGTATCGATGAGTATGAATACTTCGTAGCGATAAATAAAATATAAGTATGGAATCATGTCCCATCGTACGTATTATGTGTTGTGTATTACGTGCATAGATTTGTTAACTCGCACCAATCGGTGTCATACACCCTGGTGTATGAAACAATCAATCTAACATCTCTAACAGATATAGATTATAGATTAGATTCGATACCTCACACACACTTGCACAAACTTGCACAAACTGCGCAAAAACGGAACTGGTCCGGTTCGAACGTCTAACATCTTACATCAGATCTCTCCACACGCGCGAGTTGCGCACATGCATCTTCTGCTTGGACGGGTGCACATACGCTGATGCTTGTCGGGTGTGCATCGCGCAGTGGGGCGAATGCCCCACCGAAGATGCTGGGTAAGCGGCAGTTGCGTGTGCGTGATGGGACGTTGCGTGCGGCATCTGTGGAGGAGCATAGTTGTGGTGTTGCGTTGCGAACGTCGGCATTTGCTGCCCACCGAACGTGGCGTGTCGCATCGGTGTCAGCACCATCGGATCTTCGTTGCTTGCGGAGGTCGGGTCGTCCGTCAGTTCGCCCATCGGTTGAATGGTGGTTTTGTGTTGCGTCCAAGCCATTGCACCGATTCCGGCCACCACGTACGATGCGATGGCAACCGTAATTGCGCACAGCCACAGCGGGAAGAGCGTTGCACCGTCTTGGGTGCCGAACGGTTTGCACTCTTTCTTCGCACGGTCGTACATTAGTTCAGGCTGCGCAGTTGTGATGATAACCATCACACCGATGTATATGATAAGTGCGACAAATAGTTTGTACATATTTCGTTCAACAGTGTGTGTTCAATTAAATGCACTACAGAAAAAAGTTTAAAACGTAGACACTCACAAATATAAAATGTAAATTAGTAATACCAAGTGTTACCAATGTATTTACAGTATGTTCTAATCTGTGTAATGGGTGTGCTGTTGTTGCTCGCGCACCTGAAACCAGTCGACGTGGTTCACCCACCAGAACAGCATGCACTCTACGAATCGTTTGTGAATGCGGACAGGGACAGTCGACCGGATACACCACATGTCGTCAAACCAGACGAAACAACTGTTCCATCCACTACAACTAGTAAACCAGAAGAGCACTCACTCGTTCGTATGGTGACGAAAATAAAAAGACTTGCGAATTTTGATTCGGCCACGCAACTGTTGGCAGAGTTAGATGGCATCCGGGCAAGCTTTATGCCGGCGATATATTCGTTTGATCCGAAAGATACGGACGACCGAGAGGTCGTGAGCGTCTTGTGGTCAGGTGGGGTGGCATCGACATTCCGCATTTGCGAACTGCTCTTTATTTACAAACGACACGTTCGTCCAGTGTATTTAGAACAAACGGATTTGGACGAACGCCAATCGTACACACAAGAGCGCCACTCGGTGAAAGCGCTACACACATACATTTGCGACACACTGCCACCAGATGCAACCGGCAGACTGCTGCCTACACAAATCTACGAAAGTCCCATACGCCAGACACCGAATAACACCGAAATACGCAAGCGCCTCGCATTCATATTTGATACACATCCGCACAATATTGATAATTTTTATCTGTACCTCGTCAAACTCAGAGGGCAACAAGAGCAATCGTTCACCGAGTTGTCAAAAAAACCAATCGAACTCGTTTTGCCGGAAGGTGGTCCACACCACTTGCTACGGAATGCGGTTGAAACGTGGGGGGCACGATTTGTGCGATTAACCAAAAAAAACGTGCCGGACACACGTACGCCCCAACTGCAGATGCTACAATGCACCTTTATCGTCCCCCCAATTGCGGACGAAGACACCGACCTACACATCGACCAACGTAAACAAAAAGAGTTTGCAAACTTCTTTAGTCATATTCATTTCGTCTTACCTTGTCAAGATGCATTGTACCAGCACCGCATGATAGACACGTATGCTTTGAAACCGATCCTCAAACGTGCCTGGACGTGCCGACACCCTGTTCAGACGCCACACCAAAGTATTATTCAGAAAAATAAGATTAAAAGAAATGTGTTTTTGCACACTTCCTTTCCACTTGGTTATTGCGACGAGTGTGTGTCGTGCCAACTGCGCCATAAAGATGGTATAGAGAGACTCGCCCCCAATTTATTTAAGACCCGAAAGAAGTATGACCCGTTCAGTCTAACCTAACGAACGCTGGGTTGGGGTGTGGGGTTGGGGTCACGACACGTGTTGGTGTCGATTTGTTCTTGATGAAATGGATGTGCGTTGTCTGTTGTATATGTGTTGTGTGTGCGTGTACTTGTTTCATTTGAGTGGTGCATGATGGAGATATAGACCGAAAACAGATTTAAATCTTTAGATAATAATAGTACATTAAAAAATCAATACTATTTATATTCAAACACACACACACACTCACTCACACACTCACACACTCACACACTCACACACTCACACACACTCACACACACACACACACACACACACACACACCTGCACGCAGACGACCGCTAACTAACTAAATGTTGAACCAAGCAATCGTATAAAGCTGTTGCTTTTTAATGTAGATTGTAACGAGAGTTGTTTTGTGCGTTGTTTTTCTGAAATGTGCGGTTTTACAGTCTTCTTATCCGGTACAATCGTTTTCCGCAATGATTTCAACCCACTCATAATTTCGTGTAAACTGAAACCGTGCCCATCACCAGTTGCATTCGTATTCTTTTCGTGTTTGTTGATTTCGGTTTTTTTCAGTTGATGGTCATCTTTCAACGAAAGTGTAAGTTGATCTGGTTGTGGAACTTCTGCTGGCGTGTCAAGTCCGTCCAACGAGTCCAATTCTAACACCGTGGGGTCTAATCCGTTCATACGCATTTTGTGTTGTACAGCAGGTTTGGGAACACACTTCTGAAGCATTCTAAAGTATGTGCCGTAAATTGGGTGCGAACAGTTATCAGATTTCGTATCGGTTTGTGTACGTGTATCAGGTGGCGTGTGTGAGACAGACGAACTACACTGGTGTCCGATTTCGACAGAGTCTGTCTGTGTGCCGGCGTCACACACACGTATCTTTTGTGGTGTATCAGATTGAAATGCATATCGAGGAGGGTTGAATATTTGTTGGTCCTGAACTTGCAGTATTTGTATATTCAACCCAACTGTTTCAGAGTGCGTGTTAACCCACACCTGATTCAAATGAACTAATAAGCGCACGGTGTTGGTTTGTTTGGATTCGATGAAATCCGCAATCGGTTTTTCGTTCTGATTGATATCAAAATATTTTAAGGCAGACGTGAACGATGTGTTCAACTTCCATTTTACAACGGGACGATGCGCAGTCTGACGAGCGTCCACATCAGCAGGCGGCGTGTTATTCAGAAACGTGTATTCATTATACGATTCTAAACAATTTATCCAGCGGTACGTTTTGTATTTTGGAAACTTCGCCAACCATTTTTGGAATAGAGTTTGTAATTTAGATAAGAAGTGTTTCCATTGTTGGTGTTCTCGATTGTGTGTCTCATACAGGTGAAAGTCTAGGAAGTATACCCGATTTGCTTTGCGTTTGATATACCTAGGAGGTGAACATAATCTCATCCAGGGCGTTTGACACACAATCTGGGTGCGTGTTTCATTTTGAAACAAGGGGTAGAAGTAACGTTGATTGCTGGTGTTAATCGGTTCTCCGATATACACACCGTGTGACAGTAATACTTTCAAGGAATCACCACATAACATTTATAACCAAAATAGACTCCGTCTATTTATGGGGAGGGTGGGTTGTCAAACTTATATTTAAAATAAATAAATACAAACCATATAATAGTATGACACCGTCTATATATTTAATGCATCAGATGAACTTGATAACCAAATATTTGTGCACGTGTGAGTGTATTTATGATTTAGTCGGGTTACCGAGAGAACGTGATGGTGACGGTTGCGAACACCATTCGGATGAGGACATCACACTAAGAAGAAGACGCCGCTGCCGTCGCCCACATTTGAGGTATTACACAGACACGCTGCATTCTTCTGCCGAAGAGTCGTCAGAAGTCATTTATCATCAACCGTGCGACATCTTCCAGTTAGCGGGAGATACCGGTGGAACACACCCACCCACGGGTGCATGCGCCAACGAATCGATACCTAAGCGCAGGTGTATCCAAACGGTTCGCCCGTCGGAAAAGGAAAATGCAACGACGCAATGTGTACTCAGCAACACAGACGCACATCACCCCAGTGCGCTGTCGGTCGGTACGACCGACAGTCTGGGGAACATCACATACACATCCACATACACCCACGCAGACACAGACACTGACACCCACGCAGACACAGACACTGACACCCACGCAGACGCAGACACATACAATGACACCCACGCAGACACATACACCCACGCAGATCGTGACATTTGGCATATCCTATAGTGGGTGACATACGGAAATGCGTCTCAATTACCGATGAATAATAATACTTGCAAGTAGCACGATATTCATTTATTTAGTAGATAATTATGGAGACATCTGTTTCGGTTCTAGTCGATGCAAAGCGTGAATACACCAAACAACTCATTCAGGTAATACGTCCGTATTTGCTGACAGGAGTTCTATCTATATACGACGAAGCCTTCAATGTGTGCCAAGAAAACAAGGAGTCAGATTTAACAATGCTCACGTTCCAGGAGTTGCTTGGCGAAGTCCCAAAGTGGAACAACGTGATGATTGTGGACGAAACGGAGCGGATCGTCACTGATTCCAAATGTGATTATTTGGAGGATCTGTTGACTGCTGTGTTCGTATGCCATACAAAGATTCTCACAACGGTCAGAGTAACAAATAAAGACCGTAAAATCAATTTGAAAATCCCGTGTGTTGAAAATTTCGTGCATCAGGTGTACATTGAGATGGCACGGGAGTTTTGGAAACACCCGTATTTATTAAATCCACTGGATGTCAGTAAACTTGAATACCAACAGAATTTGAAGAAAGCCGAAACACTGATTCACGAATGTTTGGAATCCACCATACGCAAACTATTACCCGTGAAGGATATTTTGAAAGAGTATCTGGTGGAAGATAATGTATCCGACGATGAGATAGATGACTTAGATATATCGAAAGAACAATCACACGAAGACCTGGTTGGTGGCGGTTCGGATAGAACAGCGGAAACCGACCTATCTCCCGGGAAAAATGTGCTCGTTGACAGTATGTCGTCTGCAAGCAACCAGTCAGACGATTCGTCAGATACGAAGAAAACGATTCAGAAACAATTGACTAATATGACGAAAGATCCGGAGTTGACAGTTGAAAAGGATAATGCGGTCGCAAAGGTGGGTGAGAGTACGAATCATAATCAGAATAGTGCGGCGGTTCCCCAAAAATCGGTGTTCAATGCAATGTTGGATGCAATTGAAGGCAACCCAAAAAGTGCACCAAAAAGTGCACCAAAAAGTGCACCAAACACTGATCAAATCAAAACTGTATCTACCTCTGCTGCGAAAGGTAGCACTCCCTTTGTCGGCGGTGGGGGGTCATCTTCACCATCTACTACCGATTGTACCAAGAAAATAAACATTACGACACCACTGTTATCATCTTTAAACACGACACCCTCACCATCATCGCCGTTGGCAACTTCGTGCATGCCGTCTTCGCCGTCATCGCCAGTAACACAACTGTCTATGAGTTCGCTGACAGGTGGCAGCAGTTCACCAAGCACTGGCACAAGCAGTTCGAGTGAAATTTCGCTCGATAACCTCGGTGCGATTGAAGAAGTGAACGTCAACTTCGGTCGCCCGTCGTCCCCGACGCCTTCTATCAAATCGGACGTGTTGTCGGAGTTTGACAAGATGGCTGCGATGCGCCCCTCGCCGTCTGCCTCGCCGCCATCTTCACCAGTGCCGTCCTCATCCGTTTCAGCAAGTAACCCATTTACCTTTTTCTAATCACACCACATTTGCCCATCATCCTAACAGACCGTCCATCTCTCCCGGATTCTTAAAAGGGGCACTGCTGACAAACACGTAGTACGAACCCGAGTGACGCCCACCATTACCATTCAAATGAATGGTAGCACCTGCTTTGAAACTTTTGGAGTATACACCTTGTTGAAACAACGCACCGGACGCTAATGTCGCAAAATAGGCAGCGGTGCGGGTGGGCGTGTGCCACTGAGCGAGAGGCCGATTCAGTTTCGTCCATCCATTCGAGGCGTTACACCAGTCATTGACGCCAAGTTTTTTTTTTGCTTGCTGCCACAACTCAATGTAGACGGTCACCGGTTTGTTGGACCACAGTATCATTTGTACATCACCGGAACTCGTTTCCTTGTCGCTGTTTGCGCTGCGAATATATCGGGTTTCTTCTTCCACGAATTGGCCTTTTGGGTGGACTGTCGTTCCGTCTCCATTCGGGAAAGACACGAAACGTTCCTGCCTGTCGGTCCACACCAGATTGTCAACGACCAGGTTGGCATATGGCACGACTTCGATGAACCCGTATTGCTTACCAGACGCCTTCTCGCCACGCATCGCGCGCACAACGAACTGCCCGGTTGTGCGCACGGGGCTGAACAACCGATTCAATTGGCCGCAAATGATCGTATTCTTTGATAGACCTTTCTGTCCATCGGTCGTGAAAATCTGCTCCAATTGTTCTTCATCCAGTACATCGTACGGGGTGTTCATACACACATCCCCCCACAGACGCTTGCCGATGGTGTTCATTGTGGTAAGCGTGTCTGCGTACTTCGCTTGGGCCGTCTGAAGACGAACGCCGGTATCCTTTAGTTTGTGCACCTGACCTTGCAGTGTGTCGGACGGATTCGTTGATTGCGATTCGTTTGGAGGTGCTAATAGGTCGGCAGTTAATAAATCGCTAAATCCATTTGTAAACCGATCACTCATCGTAGAGAAGACCTTGTTGTAATTTGTCGTATTGTTTTCCTGACCAAAGACACAGTTACCGGTTTTACACAGGTACATGTTATCGATACGCACCGGTTTGGCAAAGTGCGTACTTGTTGTATTGCTCGCATTGTATGAGTTGCACACACCATTTGTAACGGGGACTGGTTTGCATCGCCCACCCGAAGTGTGTGCAATGGTGAGGGGTGAATAAAAGGGGGTATCGGTGGCGGTGGTGGCAGAATCTGGTTCAGCACCCGTATTGAAATGCTCTATTTTACCGATTTTGCGCGCAACCACACACACACCCAGCCACATGGTGATAAGCGTGACACAAATCACCACACATCGGATAATATATTGTACCATTAGTGTGACGTGATATACTTAAAACGAAACCAAACATTTTTATTTCCTGTGCGTGTTGACGAATCATTTCCGGAAGACGCCCACATCTTATAATCTGCTTGTTCGTAATATGGCGGAATAGTTGTGAGAGGTGTAAGCGAATACAAATAAAATGCCGAAAACGATTTCACGGGAGAGGACCACCCGGGAACGTCCCCGTCACGATTGTACTCCACCTCATACCATTTGTTACCATATTTGTCATTTGGTGGGTTGTCGACACTACTGTTTCTTGCATACACTTCCCAATAAATCCAATTATCTTTGTGGGTACTAAATACATCTAAATCACTCGCCAATATCAAACCAGCGGTGTTTTGATGCAGCGTATCATTATTAGTATCCACTGTCGCAAAAGATACAACCGTATTACCATCTAGTATGAACGGTTGTTTCACTTTTTTCGCACTGTACCAACTATTTGCGTCCCCACTGATATCTTCGATTCCTAATATCTTGGTGTCTTTCGTGTACACATAGAACCCCGTTAATATATTATCAACCGTAAATACACAATCTCGGACGTACGACAACTCTTTCATAACAGGCCTAATATTTGTTTCTAAATCGGTTGTGTTCGCCTTCATTTGTGAGGCATACTCATTGTACTGCGTTATTTCGGTACTAGCGGAAGCAATATTTGCGGTTACGTTTGCCGACTCTTTCTCCACGTCGGTTCTCTCTGCCGCATAGAGTGGAGACGCCACACACTTGTCCAATGCTGCCGCCTGCGTGGTCAACACTAAATCGTCCAGGTTTTTGGGAGAACCTGTGAACCGAATGCTCTGCAGGTCGTTCAGATACAACGACTGCAACCGGGCAGGTTGTTGCCACATATAGGGGGTGTGCACATCCAGTATCGGGCGCGACAAGAGATAGTTATCGATATTGTCCGTATCCGATTCGTATGCCGTGAAGTGTTCGTTGCTGTGTGTCCGACGAGGCGACCGCTGGTTTACAAATAGTATGCATATGCACAACAGAATGAATACACACACAATATAAACTACTATCGAATATCTCTTTGTATCCATTTCGTATTATTACGTATATTTAATTTGATGTATTAAAAATAAATTAATTCAACAAAAGAAGTCCGCTCCACAACGTATGTCGGACAACGATAATTCAGTTGGGTTCGCATTCAATGTTGCGGACACACGCACAATTGCAACTGGTGTCAGTCCAATAAGCACCACCCGCACACTTCTCGCCACACCCCCAATAATGCGGATTCGGTACCCTTAAGGAATATCCCGTCTGACACTTTCTGTCGGACGGATAACACTTCACCCGTTCCAAATGACCGACCATGTTCTTCAACTTAGTGAATTGAGATTGAATCCGTTTGGCGCTTTTTAACGTTTGGGCATCAGTTCGTATATGTCGGTCAACAACCAACGTCTGCAATTGGATCGAGTCCAGTTCGGCACGCACTCGTTTTTTTACCTTCTCGCCAGATCTGGCACATGACTGCGTGTGACCTTCGAGATCACCCAACAAACTTTGTAAGTTGTTCTCTCCTATCCACGTGTCGGCAGTCGATGGCAAGGTCAGCGTGCTATCTCCGACGAAATAAGGCGCATCCCATTCGTAGATACAGGGGGGTGTCGTGTTCGCATCGGGCCCATAATTTAAATCTTTATTGCACTGCAATGCGGTCGGGTCTCTTAGTATGGGTGGCATATAATTCGATGTGCTTTCGAATGCTTCGGTATTCCAAGCATTTGCAACAGCCAGAACAACACACACGATAGCGATACATATGAGTATGTAGATGATCATTCTTGAGTAATACATATATGTGCATATTTTAAATATTTTACTGTATACTCGTATGGTGAAGTGCTGCTTCGTGTCCGATGTGGAACAATCTCTTTTTCCCTACGACATCCATTGCAAAATCAACCACGAACGTTGCACAATTGGAACGTGGAATTGGTATAGACAGAATCGTGTGTGGACGTTTTTTCATAATCTTAGACATACACTTCTCGTGTAAGGTTCGGCACACGCGACTATTTAACAGTGCACAGAAAGACGGAACATCGTTTGGTATGGGACGGGTGTTCGCTGATGAAACTGTATTCGGATCAGTGTCTGCTTGGCAGACACACTGAATAATAAGAGATTTGTTTCGGTGCGTTGCGAATTGTATGGGTGCGTGTTCGATTGTGCAGCCGTCTACATACATATGACCATTGTGCACAACCGGTGTGAACAGAAAGGGAACCGAGATGGAAATGCGACATGCAACCATTACTCTCATATGAGGCGTGTTGGATGTGTCGAACGCTTCAGTCACACCTTCGGTTAGATTGTACCCCGCAATAACTAATTCTTTTTGGGAGCGCACCTGCAGTTCGTGGAACGTGGTGTCTTCGGCAAATCCCTTTTTTGCAAGTGCCAGACGAACGATCTGCATTATTTTACACCCATCGATCACACCCATTACATCAAAGAAAGACAACACGCTGTCACACGTGGCATCATTTAGGTTCGAATAATCAACATTCAGTAAGAGTTTGTACAGCGATTGGGGCGTATAACCTAAGACCATAAACACCGCAATGATCGCACCCGCGGAGGAACCGACCCACCGATCAATCGTTTGCAACTGCCCGGTCTCATACAGCGCCTGCAAACTGCCCACTATCGCAATTGCATTTGTCCCCCCACCAGATAGAACAATTTCCTTTATTTTTCCAGACATTTTTCCAGACATTTTTCCAGACATTTTTCCAGACATTGGTAGTTAGCGCCAAAGCAATTGAATTAGATGAACATTATATATTTTTAAATAAAACTGGATAAAAAACTGATTTATAAACACCTTCCTTTCCATTTATTTAAATAAAATAAATCGGCAACTCTGATGAACGTACAGTCTGTTTCGGTTGATGATGGTAGTCGCAAACGACAACGCACCGACGACGGGTTCACTGTATCTGATGCCCGAACTGATACAACGTACGATGATCTGTTGGAATCGTTATCCTCGCCAGATGACAGTTCCGTGTACACCTCTATGTCGACTGTACACAGTGACAACGATATATTTGATGACCTTGACGGAATGAACCCACCTGTGGAGGGATGTACGCCTCAACTGGAACTCTTCCTTATACCGGAGGCATCGCACACGATCCGATTCTACCTGAGTAAAAATATTAGTTTAGAAGAACATCTATGCGAACCGACTTTCGAAGAATTCGCACAAACACACCAAACGCCGGTGGATTTGCTGTGCAGTTATAATGATGCCCGACCACACGATTCAATACGAGAAAATAGTTGCATATTGCTTCCCAACGAACTGCAACACAAAGGATATTTGTTCACATTGAAGTTGATGTCTCACGCAACAATTGATGCTGAAATGCGCACGATGCTTCGCGCACACTGTTCCTTCACGCAACAAACGATGCGAGAAGCGTTTGTGACACCGCACCAACTTATGTCGGCAGAAACACACCAGTTGGCACAACAATATGCGCGCACGCATTATGTTGTGCCACACGAGATCACGCTACAAGAATTCTCAGAGAAGGGTATTTTCAAAGAAATTGATTGGTATAAAGTCTATCGTGAAAACAACGATTATTTGAGAGCAGACATGAGATTCAAGTACCCGGCAACCGTTTCAATTGGAACAAAAGAACCCGATATTCGTCCACTCTGCCTACTGGACATTATACACAAAAATGGACAGGTCTTGGCAAAGGGGAAAGTCTTGGGAAGTGGTGAGCAATTGAGAAAAAATTTGTATATGAATAAAATTAATTTGCTCTCTCGGTACAATGGGCAAGTGTGCACATTACCTCTCAAACACACACGCAGTAATGTGCCGAATACCCCCCAAAAGGCACACACGATTCACCTTACACTTGAACAACAAGACGACCTGAAAGCCAGATTCGAAACAGTGCCTTTCTACGATGCAAAAACACCGTGTCTCCGCAACTGTGGTAATCAGGGACATCTGTACAGTACAGACCTCACCGAGCAGATTGGTAAATTCACAAAGAATGCGACGTACACATTGTATACTTATTTCGCAAAGCCATACACTGTTCGGTTGATACACGAATCACTCTAACCAGTACAAGTGCTAATACATTTAATGATTCCAGTTAATATATACATCACTACCTAAAGCACACGTATATAGATATGAAATCGATTGGTATTTTTTATTTTAGAAGGGATCTCCGATTGAATGACAATTATGCTCTGCGCACCTTGTGCAGAGCCTGCGATTTGATTGTGCCCGTATTTTGCCTCGACCCGCGCCAGATCCAACCCAAACACAACCCGTTCTATTCTCCGGCATCTGTAAAATGTATGTTTGAATCGCTTGTGGATCTGAATAAGCAAATACAGACCCATTCGAAACAGTCCGAATTAATCATTTTACAAGGCAAACCAGAAGTATGTATATGTGCACTCGTGCACACACTCTGTAAAACATACCAACACTGTTCGGTGGCGTGGAACGAAGACAACACACCCTTCTCTGTCCAACGCGATGCAAATCTTATCCATCAACTAACACACAAACACCCCACTGTTCAGATTGTGACAAATCATGACGATGTGACGATTGTTCCAATCAGAAACATACGAACAAACACAAATACATTATACAAAGTGTTTACGCCCTTTTATCGGAAAGCCGTCTCAAAAGGTGTCAAACGCATGCACACTCTGCCACGAACACAATTCATAGATACATCGGCAATACATTCAAAACAAACATCGCTGCGCGTCGACCAATTGCTCCAACACAAGACGTTCGCACACCTGACAGATGTTCGCAGCGCAGTTGCCGGTGGGCGAACCGAAGCGTTGCAACGTTTGGCACCGGCATACATCGTCGAACGTTGTCGCAAATACAACACGGAACGCAATCACACGTGGGAAGAAAAAACCACACGGCTGTCCGCCTATCTGAAATTTGGATGTGTGAGTTTTCGGGAAGCATACCACCATATACACAACGCGTTGCACACGAATCACCCCGTCGCTTGCGAAGCATTGACGCGGGAACTGTTCTGGAACGCCTTCTACGGATACGTTGCGTATCATTTTCCGGATGTATTGAAAGGGCAACTGAACGCCTTTCCCCGGTCAGTGCAGACGAAGAGACGCCCCCGACCTGCTGCCGAACAAACCAAAAAAGCACGTCGTCCACTCCCCCACCGCAATCAAGAGATGATCGTCCCATTGAGAGGAACCAGTGCCAGTCTCTGGGAAAATCGCGCAACGCAACACGTCGCACTCACAAAATGGAAAGAGGGTCTAACCGGATTCCCATATGTGGATGCGGCAATGCGCCAATTGAAAACCACTGGTTGGATGCACAACCGGGCGCGGATGGTGGTCGCATCCTTCCTGGTCAAGGATCTGCGCGTCGACTGGCGCAAAGGTGAGAGACACTTTGCACAACACCTGGTCGACTACGACCCGGCGTCCAACAACGGAGGGTGGCAATGGGCGGCTTCCACTGGCGCAGATGCGCAACCATATCACCGGATCTTTAATCCGTGGACACAGAGTTTCAAATTTGACCCGAATGGCGTGTACATCAAGAAATACATCACCGAACTGAATACAAATCGTATTACCGCAACCGACTTACACCACTGGTACGATGCGCACATACGACATAAATATGAAAACGATGAGACGGTTTCAACCTATCCATCACCGGTTGTCGTTCATTCGACAGCACGCGTGGAAACGCTTCGTAGGTGGAAAGCACTGAAGTCGCACCAACAATCGGGTTCGTTTACAGTCTAAGTCTAATTTAATTAAGTGGATCGAAATACAGTCGGGGTTGCACAACGTATCATCAACATCTATCTATCGTATCCCCATCCACCAAGTAAGTTGGCATTTAGACGTACAACCCACACAGTGGACTGCACCAAGCGTTCACGCGCGGGCATCGTGATGCCGCCGGTGTCTGCTCCACAACTGCCAACTCTGGCATAACCTCAGTAGGCAACACCGAGCACCCCGGCATTCGGTTGTTGGTTCTTTGTAAATAGGGTGTGGTCAACACATTCTCCGAATGGATCGGAATGGAACGTGACTCGACATAACTCGGCAACACTGTATCCGTATCTTCGTAATCCGCAGTGGTGTGGTGGATACCAGGTGGTTGCACACGCACGTGTGTGGTGTCGTGTCTCGGCACAGTTGGCACAGTCGGCGCGCGGTGCGACACCCAACGATCGTGACCGGCAACAAGATAGACAACCGCACCGACCACGCATGCAACCACCAGATGCACCAGATGCACCAGATGTAACTGATGTGGTATATCTCGCATTTTTTATTATAATATATTCAATACAAAAAAAGAACACCGCTTTCGGAAATCACCATATATATATATATATATATAACGGTTCGAGATAGACACACACACACCTTCAACTGAATGTCTTGTATGTTTGCATGGGTGTGGGCGTTACGTAATTTTACAAATTCGACCTACGTTGAGAAAGACAGTGTCGATAAATTCGGCAAGTTGTATAATGAAATCAGCGAACGAGACCGTAATGGAAACGGATACTGAGGCAGGGCAAAGGTGTACTATCGTTATATAATTCGCTTCTATATCCCGCTTGTGTAATTGTGGTAATTGTGTGGTGTGTATATAACCCACGCATTTAAAAAAATGCACGTACTATTAAATTAAAAACATACAATGAAATGGTTGTATCATAATACTCAGTTTGCGAATCAGATTCGTACTAAAAACAAATGTTATGCACCAAATGTGAATAAAGGGTTGTATGAACAGGATAGTGACCAGTTACAAATACAAATAGAGCAAAACGAGAAAGAATTAAATAAGTATTATGCTATAATACAACTCAAAATGTATTTATTAGATATGTATGAGATACACGATAAAACTGAATTGCACACACTGATAGAGAGCGCTTACTCCGAATGAATAAGTGTTCGGTTGGGTTTTTGTTATGTGTCCTGCTCGTTAGTCAACTTCTTCCATAGTCGATTCTTCGTCATCTTCCGATATGGTGTCATTCGTATCGGGCGTGTTTTCTGAAACAGATTGTCGCTCTTCGGTCGCATCCTCCTCCTCATCATCATCATCTTCCAATCCAAGTCCCAGTTCCACCAACCGATGAATACGACTACTGAACGTCGTTGGTGCGTCAAGTGAAAATCCGGAAGTCAATACAGATGTCTCATACAACAACCACACGAGATCATTGGTTGTCTTGTCGTTTTCATTTTCGTTCACCTTATTCAACAATCCTTTAATAATACGATGGTCCGGATTGATTTCCATAATTTTGCTGCCACCCATTTGCATACCCGCATTAGCATCTCTCAGAGTTTGTGCTTTCATAATACGTTCCATATTTGCGCTCCATCCGTATTCTCCGGTTACCAACACACACGGTGATTCTGTAATACGATTAGACACAACCACTTTGGATACCTTTCCACCCAACACGTCCTTCATCACATTGCACAATTTTGCACAAGCAGTCTTTGATGCCTCAAACGACGCTTTTTCATCCTCGTCGTCGTCGTCGTCAAATGTCAACCCCTCTTTTGTTGCACAAATCAATGTGTGACCGTCGTAGTCTTTCAATTGTTGCACAACATATTCATCAATCGCTTCCACCATATAGATTACCTCAATATCTTTTGCGTTAAGTTTTTCAATGAACGGAGACGATTTAACAACTTCCAGACTTTCACCAGTTACATAGTAAATCCCCTTCTGGTTTTCTTTCATACGTTCAACATATCCATCTAGAGATACAAGTTCATCTGCTTCCGTCTTAGACGTATTGTATTTCAATAGTTTAGCAAGTTTCGAACGATTGGCAGAATCTTCGTGCACACCGAGTTTCAAATTCTTAGAAAAGGCTTGATAGAAAGCATTATACTTTTCGTCGTCTTCCTTCAGGTCTTCAAACATTTCCAAACATTTCTTCACGAGACTCTTCTTAATGACTCGTATAATACGATTCTGTTGGAGTGTCTCGCGTGAAATATTCAGAGGCAAATCTTCGCTATCCACGACTCCCTTCACAAACGATAGATATTCCGGAAGCAAATCTTCACACTCATCGGTTATGAACACGCGACGAACATACAGTTTTACATTGCTGGTCTTCTTCTTGCCCCCACCTTCAAACATATCAAAGGGTGCACGTTTGGGAGTGAATAGCAATGCACGGAATTCAAGTTGTCCTTCTACTGCAAAGTGTTTGACTGTCGCATGCTCCTCCCAATCATTGCTTAGCGCTTTATAGAACGACACATAGTCTTCTTGCGAAACGTCACCCGCTTTTCGCATCCACAGTGGTTTTTGATGGTTCAAATGTTCCCAGTCATACGACACCTCCTGAATGGTTTTGGTTTTCTTTGGTTCATCTGTCGCATCTTCTACCTCCGGCACATCATCATCATCATCATCATCATCATCATCATCATCATCATCATCAGCAGCAGCAGC
>Ga0209195_1000944_pt1 | contig 20711 bp, 46 predicted proteins | sample COGITO_mtgs_1004_3_FD_184788 | JGI IMG/M metagenome (GOLD analysis project Ga0209195, IMG submission 184788) | Pelagic marine microbial communities from North Sea - COGITO_mtgs_100420 (SPAdes) (version 2) | ecosystem: Environmental > Aquatic > Marine > Epipelagic ...
CTGAGAAACGACCGCTTCGATAGTCACTAGATGGGGATTGCATCCCCGAGGTGGTTCGGAAAGTTGAAGAGAGCCAATCGGCTTTGCATCCGCAGACTTCATATACCGCCACCCTACGAACGCTGAACAGACTTAGAGTCCCTAGGGACAAGATGCACATTGGATACTGCAAGAGAGTCGAGAGTAAGCAACGGAACAAATCAAAACATCGAAACGCACAAGCCCCGAACGATATCGGATAGAGTCTGCGCAACCTAGGTACCGCCCCAAAATGACTCGTGAGCTAACCCCTCATCTTAGACAATACGGCAACGCTTGTGACCCATTTCCGTGGGGTGTGTGAGAAAGCCAAGCGTTACGTAGAGTATGCTAGGCACGACTTGTACGGCAGAGCGAGACTGCCCACCCCACCTAACCCGAGCAACCACGCTCACAAATTCAATCAAAATGACAAACGCTGAAAAATTAATCGAAAGCCTAAGCCCCGTAAACACTAATCTAGATGGTGCACCAATCGTGTGTCTAAAGGCAGACCCGTACCTAGGTAAGTTCATGGTTCAACAGCAGTTTAAACTAAGCCTAGGACAGCCTACAACGCTGACCACATTGCACGACCCCGAAAGTGGTAGACTAATCTTCACGGCACGTGATGAGTCTGATTTCGGTGTGGCTGAGGGCGCCATGTCTAAACTAAGCTACGAATGTATGCGCAAATCGGAAGAGAATGCGAAGCTAAGAACAGCATCGGTAGTGGCTCAATTAGGCTTCTTAGGATGCTAGAACCCAACGGGTAGTGACAGCTATAGGCTGTGCCGAGGTCGTGCTCGGACTACCCACTATTAATCGCCCAAACCACGGGCACTAAATTCAATTATCATGCCTTATATCGTAAGCAAAACCAAGCTAGTAAATGTATACTGCGATGTACTAATCGGAATCGGCGAGGCTACTCGTTTTAATAGACTGAGTGCAACGCTAAAGGAAAGAGTACAGCAGTGTGTGGATAGCCACATCGAGGCGTTTGTCTCTTGCACAAAGGATGTGTACGAACACAACGCATTCGTACAAGAATCTCAAAAGTTCTGCAAAGAACAAATGTAATCAAAGGGTAGTGGTAGACTGAGATATGGTCTGCGCCTAGGTCGTGCTAGGACTACTCACTAACCCGAGCAACCACGCTCACAAATTGAATGCTTTATGGATTACACAGCAAGACAGGTAGAAGACATCACTTACGCAGTGGTAATGGTACACGAAGGAAAGGCCTACACTGAGGTTTTGAAGTTTAAAGAATTGTTCTTCTACGATGAAGAAAAAGAAGAGCGTGAGGTAGTGTTCGCTTTAGAAGAAGAATTTGAAAAGATTATGAAACTAAGCCTAGGTGAGCAAATGCCCGTAAGAGTGGTAAGAGACTTAAACGAGTACGGAGTTATTGAAAGAATAGCGTAACCAACAGCGAAAGAAGTCTTGCCTAAGACTAAGCATATATGGTATACAGCGGGGTTCGATTCCCCGCTATGCTACTAATTAACCGACCCAACCACGGGTCACAAAACTGAGGAATCATGGCTAAAGTCACGAGAAGTACAAGAGGCGCACAATTCATGGCGCAAAGAGAGAAGTTCAACGGGGAGAAATTCACTGCATTCGAGGTAGAGGTAAAGGTCAGCAATGGCCGTGCTGAGCGCCTAGCGATGAAGCAAAGATTGGCTGAGGCCAAGGCCCTATTGAACAGCCCAAAACAGCCCGTAACTGCGGGGTTCGTTGAGGTTGATTCTAACCTACAATTCGCATTCGCTGTATGAGGTTTGATAGATATAGAGTAGCTGACCTTTTAATTCAAGGTAAGCTAGAGAGAGCCCGTGACTACGCTCGTTCTTTCTTGAAAGAAGACCTAGCTACACGGATAGATGAATTAATATTTAGCGATGACCAAGACTACCCTAGTCTACTTGAGGATATCATCGTTTGGGATTTAGGAATTAAAATTGAAGGATTATGACCACGAATACGGATTACTTGTTTATGAACGATAACATAGGCAAGAGCGGTGTGATTACTGATGAGATAGGCACACTTGATGACCACACGGGTTACGATGGCGAAGTGCTCACGATTGAGGATGTATCCGAGGATGGATTCTACATACTGAGTAGTGGCCATTGGGCTGATGATAACGAGTTTCAAATTTTAAACAAATAGGCTATGAAAGATGCACAAAAACTATACACGTTCTTGTTAGAGAATAAAGCAACGTGTTACGGAAAACACCGCAATGACCTAGGTCAAGTGGTTGAGTTCTACGAGCACCCCATCCATGGTGAAGACTCGGATGTACTAGCGCTGTTCCCTAACTACGGGGTAGCGTTCAGCACGGGATTCTTTGACACCGAGGATATGACAGCGACATACCACAGCATCGGTATGTTTTTAGACAGCAAAGATGAGGACATGGACTACGTTCCTAGATTCCTCAATGGTGAATTGGTTTTTAAATTCGAAGAGTAATGAAAGCAATGATATTGATAGACACGGCAGTCCACATGGCTCAAGCCATGTTCGGGCTGTCTCTCATGGGCCAAGCGCTCATCCACTTAGTAGTAAACCTTAAAACGAAAAAGGCATGAGGGATTTTATAGTAGGAACGCTACTGCTCAGCAGTGGTGTATTTTTCAGTCTAGGCTTTGCCTACGCTGACTTCGGGCTGTTGCAAGTATCGGTAGTATTCGCATTACTGACCGCTGTGTTCTTGGTAGGTGAGTTCACTCTCACGCTTACCCGCAAACGCAAGTCTTACGATGTTGAAACGTTCGTATGCATCCGCTACGGGGATGAGTTTTTTCTCGAGGATGTGAACCAAGTTTTGCGTCCATCAACTCGTAAAGAGGTAGCACGTTTATTCAAGCAGAATCGTATAACTAAATTCAAGTAAGCCTATGTTAGTAGCAACAGCAGTAATCACAATCGCAGTCAATTCAAGTCTATTAGTCTATGCGGGTCGCACGGACATTAACCCTAAAAACTGATGCCTATGGATATCGAGTTTGTTGAGCATAAAGGTGCTTATCCGAGCAAGTTTGCTCAAGCGTACAAGGTGGTGAGTCTAGAAGACCCATACCACCCGATGGATGTAGCGTACACATCAAGCTACGACAAGGCTGTCGAGTTAGCTAAAGAGTACGATGAAGACCGCGACACTTCGATGTGGGGCGGGATGGGAATGAGAATCTACGAGATACTCATCCTCGGATAGAACGACCTAGGGTCGGGGCTGTTTCAAGGGACAGCGCTATCCTCTATTAACCGAGCCAACCACGGCTCACAAAAAACCAAGACTATGAGATTCGTAGCAGATGTTTGGGCAACGGCCCTATTTGACCTAGACTTTAACAAGGCTAGAGTAGATGTACTAGCGACCAAGTCGCAAGACTTATTCCGTGAGGCGGGTATCAACCAAGCGACAACGGGTAAGATGAGCACGAAACAAGCGTGTAGAAAAATCGATGCGGGTAACGACACTAAATGGGACACTATGTTCGACGCTAGTATGACCACATTCATCGTAGCACTACGTAAATCGGATGGCGCCATGATGATGTACTTCCACGATGAGGATGGCCAACGCTACTTCACTCAACGGGAAATAGAAGACAGCGCAACACACCTAATAGGTAGGTATAACTTTAACACATCACAAGTAGCTATGGTACGCGATGAGATGTTGAAGTACGCTGAGTTGATGAGTGAACCCGAGTTCGTTGAATTGAAAACCAAAAAAACAACACCTATGCAAAAGGGAAGTAAAACACCACAAGAACTGATGCTTGAGGCGATGGCTATGCTACAAGGCGGTGGCCAAATTGATGAGGCACAAGTCGTGTCTATCGTAGACAAGCGCTTGAAAGAGCAACGTGCGGTAAAGGTTGAGGTTGTATCAGCCAAGGCTACCAAGCGTATCGACAAGGCCCACAAGAACTTTGCTGATGCTGTTGCATTGCTTGGCCTAGGCAAGAACCTTGCCTTGATTGGCGAGGCGGGTAGCGGTAAGTCTTTCGGGGCTATCCAAATGGCTCAAGCCCTAGACTTAGACTACAGCGTAGTCTCATGTCACGGCAAGATGCAGTCGTTCGACTTAGTCGGGGCTATGTCACCGACCACGGGTCAGTACATTAGCACATCGCTACGTGATGCTTACGAGAACGGAAAGGTGCTCATCCTTGATGAGTTTGACCGCTCTAATACTGAGACTACAATCGCCTTGAACGGGATACTAGCGGGTGACTGCTACGGGTTCCCCGATGGGATGGTTAAGCGCCACGCTGAGTTCCGTGTGATTGCTTGTCAAAACACATTCGGTTCGGGTTCATCTAAGGCTTACGCTTCGGCTAAGGCGCAAGATGGCTCAACGCTTACTCGCTTCACTCGTATCGAGTGGGACATCGATGCTAAGTTAGAGACTGCGATTTGTGGGGACAACGAGGTGACTCGGGCTGTTCAAGCAGTACGTAAGAATGCTAAGGATAAAGGCTATGACCAAATCCTTATCACACCGCGCCAAGCTATCGATGCCAACCAAATGGTAGACAGCCTAGGTTGGTCCACAAAGAAAGCTATCGAGTTCACTTGTTTGAACGGACTAGCGGGTGATGTTAAGAAACGTTTAATGGATGGGGTTAGCCTTTAGGCTTCCCCACTAAACTTCCACTATTATGAGATACGAAATAACTGAAGATGGGCGCAGACAACTGACCAAGACTCAATGCACATTCTTTGAGTTCGTTGAGGGCTCTAACGCTGAGGGCAACGAACACCACTCATCAAACAACAGCGGCTCTAGTGACTTCTACGGGGATATACGCTCGTACAAGGATATGTACAAAGCGTGTTACAACGGGATGAACGTGAAAGAGATGAGTAAGGTTAGAGCAAATCTCAATAACCTTGTGAATCACGAGGTAGAGACACCACGCAAGGCGGTTGTAGGCGAGACCTTAAACGTAAGCGCTTTTTGTGAGGGCAGTCCTTACCACTTCTACAAGGATGCTGATGAGTACGGCAAACCACGTGTGCATCTGACTTACAGCACCAACGCTACAGCGGGTGTGCGTTCCAATCAGTTCATTCGTCACGGGGCATCAATCTGCGCCTTGGTTGACCAACTAGCTGAGCAAGTGGATATCAAGCTAAGCCTTTACATCACGAATAGAGGTGTGCTTGGGGGTAACGGCTGTCAAGTCATAACCATCAAAGACTACGATGAGACTATCGATATCGCTCGAGTCTCAGCCACGGCTCATCCATCGTTCTTCCGCAGAATCGGGTTCTCTTGGTTTGAGAATGCACGTAAACTGATAGACCCACGCTGTAGTAAGGGTTATGGCGGGTCTATGACGGGTAGTAATCGCAAGGGGGTAATCAGCGATGAAGACTTCCAAGAGTGGGTAGGCATGAGTAACGATGAGATGCTCATAGACTTTCCCGCACCCGATGAGTATCAATTCAATGATGATGACTACACAGCGGAATGGCTGAATCAAGCCGTGAAGAAAATCGAAACGGCTGTCGACAACGGAGACAGCATATGCAAAGTGTACGGGATTAGAATCTAATTCCCTCACGTGCGTACGCGCACTATATTATATACCATAGTACTCTCTCTTCCTTATAAGGAAGAAGAGAGAGTACATTAATAAACATTAAACAATAAACATTATGAATTTCACTTCAATGAAGATTTTCGGTGACCTTAAGTTGATAGGTCTAAATGACAGCATATCTAAAACCACATTAGTTAGAGTGGTTTGGGATGGCGAATTCCAAGAGACAATTAGAGTAGCTACCAACTGCCCACTTGAGGCTGTTAACCTTGTAGCAGAACAATTAATGGTAGAGAAGATATGATTGGGACTATAAACGCAGAGAAGTTCGGGGCCTACCTAGCCGTTCAAGAAAGCGGATACTACAACATGCTTGACCCACGGGCTCGAGCATTGGCCAATGAGATGAACGACCTAAGCATCACTAAGAGTGAGTGGGTTGATATGATTAAGAATTATGAATCGTACAAAGCAATGACGTATGAAAGATTTTAAAATTCACAAGGTCGGCTATCGAGGGAGATTGGTAGCAGACAAGACCACGGGTCTCGTGGGTCGCATTATTGATAAGTATTACAGCGGACTCTATGAGGTATGGTTCGAGCGTGAGCCATACCAACAACAGCATGTTCTAGAGTATCTAACTGATGCAGACTACGTCCAAGAGTTTCCTAACCGAGCCTTTCGCAAGGCTGAGCAGTTAGAACTATTAGATTAACTGCGGACATGTCAGTGCAGTGTAGCGGGATTGCAACCCGCCATGTCCCCACAGCGTCGCTCATGATAGTGAGCGACCGCCCCGTTGACACAGCCTATGTGGTTATAGAAATGCTGTTGAGGGGTAACAACTTTTAATTTTTAAATCAAACAACTATGGAAATGACAAAAACAACAGCCATTCAAGATTGGAAGGAAGAAGTACAAGGAATGGTAAGCGGGTCTTATTGGATGGACTCACGAGTCTATGAGTTAGAGGCTCTAAGACAGCAGATGATTGAGTGGGGATTCCATGAGGTCCACATGACACACATGGATGATGTTGACATGCAGTTCTACAACAGCAAGACCCAAAGTGCAGTCATGGTCAACTTTCAAAAGCAAGTAGACTTTGTTAATGTTTGGGCCGATGAAGGTATGTCACGCAACGATTGGCGATTGGTTCGCAGACCAATTACTGAAGAGTATCACGTAACTTATCTCGTCCCGAGCATAGCGCTCTACGATATTGGAACGACTCACGGGTTTAGACGCAAGTCTACAATCTTAGGATACGAGGAAGACCCAACGGGTTTTGAATCAACGATGGAAATTTTAGTTAACCAAGGGATTGCCGTATCGCTCGGCAGTTTCGCATAAAGCAATTATCATGAAAGAGATTAGATTAAAAAGCGGACTTGAAGTAGATGACATAGTAGTAGACGGGATTGACACTCGAGACTATCCCGACTTTAGCGATGCGTATATCTGCGATGCATTGGTGTTCGAGAACGGAGATTGGCGAGTGGCCACAGCAGAAGAGTTAGACGAATTAAGTGGAGACTCGGACTTAGTGTACGAGGCTGTAGAGAATTATTTATACTAAAAAAAACGATTATGAACTTAGAAGATTTTTTGAACGGGAACAACGGCATTGATGCAAATGCTGACACACTACCACAAGTCTACGGGCTTGATGATGACACAATAGTCAACAAGACTAAGCGATTAGTTAAGGGCGCTTTTGAGTGCGATAAAGACCACGAGGTAATTGAACTCATACGGGCTGAGGCAGACTCAGATATTGAGGCTGTTATCCTTGCGCATCTTGTCAACAAGTTTATACTAGAACAAGTCATGGAGCAGTCGCATGATGTTATGAACGCATTGGCTTTCACATTGGCCATGGGCCTTGTTAAGGCAAATAAAAGACTCGGGCTTACTGACGAGCAGTCAGCGGAACTGTTTGAGGTGATTACCGAGGCTATAGACAACGCTAAGAACCAATAAACAATTGAGCGATGAGAAAGTACACTATTGAAAATTATCATGGCGGTGAACAAGAGGATGAGACGCTATACGCTGACAGCTATAAAGAGGCTCGTAAACTACAGCGCGGTGAGTTCTCTTTAATTATTAATAACGTAACTAAAGCAGTAATAGAATGATTTACAGCCTATATCAATAATTCACCAATTTAATTTATACACTATGGAAAAGTTCGATAAACTCTATGAGTTTCTAAATGACGTGCCGTTAACAACAGCACAGCACAGCGGGTTAATACAACTTCTTGCGGACATCGAGCGAGACTATCAAAGTCTTGCCGAGTCCCGCAGACCCAATGCTTACGGGTGGTTAGCTGATGCGACCAATGTTAATTAATCACCGATTGGTAAATTATTTTAATGATGGCCTTGCCTTTGCCTAGGCCTTGGATTATATTTAAATAACAACAAAAACAACAATTTATGAGTAAATTAAATTCAGCGCTTGTCAAGGTTCAGTCGGAACTCAAAGCGCCAAAGAATCAGCGCAACAACTTCGGTAAGTACAACTATCGTAGCGCTGAAGATATCTTAGAGGCTGTTAAACCTCTTCTAAAGGCTAACGGGCTGACGATGACTATAACGGACTCAGTTGGAGAGTTAGCGGGTATGGTGGTAATCACATCGACCGCTACAATCTCGGACGGGACTGACTCAGTCTCATCATCTGCTCAAGCGGGTGTTGACCCGAATCGTAAAGGAATGGACATCGCTCAGTCGTTCGGTAGTTCATCTTCTTATGCTCGTAAGTATGCAATGAACGGACTATTGCTCATTGATGACACGAAGGATGCTGACGCTACTAACACACATGGTAACAACTCTTCTGCTTCAGCACCACGACCCGCTACCTCATCAAGTACGGATAGCGATTGGTTCACTAAGGGTATCGACTACATCAAGTCTGCAAGTGACAAGAGCCAAGCGTACGAGATGATAGTGAGCAAGTACGGGGCGAGTGCTTCGGAAAAGCAACTCGGTGCACTTAAAAAGTTCGTACGATAATGCAGTTCGCATCAGCGATACAAGACAAGACGGGGAAGGGGTACGTTAGTGCCTCTTCCTTAAAGTACGCTGTTCCTACTTCTAAAGACTTCGATATGATGGCTTGGGAGCTGAATATGAAGGGTGAACTCAGAAAGACGGGTAAGCACTTCACGTTTGGAGGATTGTACGATATGTTACTGCTCGAGCCCGAGAATGTTTGGGACAGATATGTAGTCTTAGATGACGACGCTATCTGCGAGGAGATTGGTGGTAAGAATCCACGAGCGACCAAAAGATACAAGGAATGGAAAGAGGAACAACTTAGCGGTAATCGTGAGGTGGTATCTCAAGTAGAGGTAAACACAGCAAAGGTTATGGTCAAGCGACTGAAGAACTCGGAAGTAGCAGACTACGAGACGGGTGAGGTTGTTAGCCTAAGTAAGTATATCGAAGGCGAGGTCCAAAAGGAATTCAACTCTTGGATTGGAGAAATCCCCGTAAGAGGGTTCTTAGATGTTCTTGGTGATGGGTTCATTACCGATGTTAAGACTACACGCAGTCTAAAGGCTTTCCGATACGATGTAAATGACTTGAACTACGACCTACAAGCGTGGATGTACTGCAAGGTGTTTAACATAGACGAGTTCTATTGGGTAGCGCAAGTAAAAGACAAGCCCTACACATGCGCTCTTGTAAAGGCCTCTAAAGAGACTTTAGCACGTGGTGAGCAGAAGTTCTACTCTGCTGTAAATAACATCGAGCAATGGCTTCTAAGTGAGCCTAAGGATACAAGTAAGTTCGCAATACAATACGAATTATGACACGTACGTTTAAAGTTAAACTCATTTTGAGAGGTATAATTAATTTCATCAACAGACTATTTCGTGTTGATAATAGAGCGAAGTTCAGCCCGTCTACTCTACGATTTGTAGAGGAGGCTGTAGAGAATATCTACGGGGTTGACCTTGACGTGGCCCAACATGGTCACGATGAAGTAAGATTGAAGAGGTTCTTTGTGATGTTCCTATTGGACAAAACGGGTTGGAGTGTAATGGAATTGCACAGACAATTAGAACGAGCAGACATCAAAGCCAAAGGCTTATCACGTAGGTCTCTTCAGTATTATGTTAACACCTTTAACGAGCAACTCGAAGACGAGAACATCGGTAAGGTTATGGATATCCGTCAAGACTACTTGACATTTTGTAAAAAACTAAATTCAATTCTTTAATTATGAGCAATCAAAATCAGTATCAAAACAATGACCCATTAGTAGGATTTGTAAACACGCCACGCGTTGAAGTACGCGTATCGTTTACAGAGGCAGAACTACGAGACATGCTAGAGACTAAGTTAACGGGCAAGGACACCAAACGTGCTTACGTAACGATTAAGACGGGTGAGAAGAAAGACAAGAGTGGTAGCTACGCTATCGCTACAATCTACGACCCAACAGCTAAAGAGCAAGGCACGAATCAATCACGTCAGTACGCTCAGTCTCAAGGTGCACCCGCATCTGCACCAAATCAAACTGATGATTTGCCGTTTTAATTTGCAATTGGCTAATTAAGAATCTATATTTGTGCCCTCATCCCATTAAGGGGTGGGGGCATTTTAATTCAATAACTATGACTGACAAATCTATAACCAAGGTATTAGCCATGCATCTCTACTCTGAGAATATGGGTAATGTATCCGAGATAACCGACACTACATTTTGGATTGAGGGACAGCGCAGAAACAAAGTGGAAGTATTCGCAACACCCCTTTCAAACAAGATAGACTTGAGTTCATGCTGTTTGTGTGCAGACTTCTTGTTGGTTGCATTGTTTGATAAACTAGGAGACAACGTAGTCTTACTGAAGACTGCGGATGTTAAAAGCAAGTTAGAGGGTAAGCATATATCCTTAGTGGACATGGCTGAGATAATAGTATTTAAATGGGCGGTAGAGTTCCTACCCGAAAAATCAATAGCATGAAGTATATAATTAGACACACCAAGGATGTAGAGTTCGACACTATACAAGAGGCACGAGCCTATAGAGACCAACAGCCTCAACAAGACAATATGGTATTGATTGTTCAGCAGTTTGATAACGAGTCGGACCCCTTTGGAGACAGATGGAATATTAATCCAAGTTCAGCCATACCAAAGGATGAGAAGTAAAGACTTAGAAAAAATAGTAGCTAAAGAGTGTGAGTTCTTGTCATACTTCTTAGAAGACTTTGAGAACAAGCTATCTACAGAGCCGAACAATCAAGAGATTAAAAAACACATAGAGACACTTAGAGAGAAGTACGAAAAGTACGACAAGGTTCATAAGTTCATTATAGAAACCTTTAAATTAAATAATCCTCACAACGATGAGCCTTAAATTGTCACAAAACAAGGTGCTTATTTACACCACTAACAAGAGTTTAAGCATATAATGATGGGTTTATCCATCTTCGGGGAAAAGTTCGGGGAAAAGTTCAAGCATATAAAAATAGGCGCACACCAATAATAATGGGCGCAAATTAGACACCTTTAAAACAAAAGAGAAATGAGAGTAAACAAGCACACTAGAGCAGGTAAGAATGGTAAAGTAATAGTTTGTCCTTGCGGAGACAATAGCACAAGAGTATACCACTTTTCTTGGAGTAAATTAATGTGCCCTTGTGGTAATATGGTAAATAAAGAAGATTATGATATTAAGAAAGAACTACAAAGCAGAAACCTTTAACACCAAGAGAAATGAGAGAGATACTACTTCAGATGTACGAGAAGCTATGGGAAGCTGACAAGGACAAGTTCGCTTGGAATGCTATTCTAAAAGAAACACTTGAAAAATTAGAAAAGAAATGAAAGAAGAAAAAGGTACACCCCTATTTACGGAAGAGGAGAAGGCTGCAATTAGAAAGCATTTAAACCTACCGACAGCAGAAGAGATACATCCCGATAGTGCTTATGGGCAATGGATGAAACGATTTAACCCATAAGAGAGATGAAGATAGGAATAGGAGAAAAATCTGCTAAGTGGTGGGGAGCATCCCATAGCATTCATTTACTACCATCTTTATTTTTTCAGTGGGGAGATGGATATATAAACAACCTTGATACAGAAAGGGTGCAGAGGCATTTTGAATTAGAAGTACACTTTGACTTCTTGTTCTTCTCATCTCTTATTTGTATTCACCTTATGTGGGGAGACGAAGGGGAAATAAAACAAAATAACAATGGACTACAATAGCGATTTTAAATACGACCTCGCCCTCGGCCAATTAGGTGAGGGTTGGCTAGGTGAACTACTATCGAGCAAGACCATAGAGGTTAAGTTTGATTTCGGATGTCACAGAACGGGTAACTTCTTTATTGAGTATGAATCAAGAGGTAAGCCTAGTGGCTTAGCCACATCTCAAGCAGACTACTACTTTCTAATCGCATCAAGCGAGAAGGGTGAGCGCCTCAAGAAAGATGTGAGTGATTTACAACAAGACGATATACTTCATGCTATTCTAATACACAAGGACAGACTAAAGAGTCTTTGCAGACAAGTACCAAAGAATAGATTGCGTATTAATGGCGGAGATAATAACACATCTGTAGGGGTGTTGATTAAAGCTGTTGAGTTGATATGAATCTAAACATGGACTTTCATCGCCAACGTCTAATATGGAAGGCCTTGGCTATATACGGGAACACTAAAGATGCTTCCGAGAAACTAGGGATGACTCAAAGAAACCTACAGATTCTAATTAAAAAAAATCCAATGATATGGGAAAGCGCACAATATACCTACACGAGGTTGAGTTCACGGCGAAGAAAGGAAAGTCCATGATAAAAGGACAGACTGAGATTGTGTCGGTATGTAAAACAACCACAGAGATGAACAACACTAACAGAGTAATAGATAGGCTAAAGGCAGATTACTTTGGACAGAAGTCAAAAGCATACAAGACCGACAGAAACTTTTGGATAACGAAGATTATCAGTTCTCGTCCCATATCTGAATCATTTTACTACACAGATAAAAACTACCATGGTGGGAAAGAAAAAATATAAAATAGAGAGCATACCTAACTACTTAAAGGACTATGCTCACGATTTAACAATGCTGAGGCTTGAGGCCACCAAGGGCAGATACACATCATCGTATAATAAACGTACGGGAATCAAGGAGTCTGTTCTTCTTGGTAGCGTAGAAAAAGATTACTACACTGAGTATGTAGGCATCCTTGGAGAATTAGTTACCCGAAGGCATTACGATGTAGACCCCGATTATTCGGGATTCAAGGTAAGCGCCTATATAAAATCTAAAGAGAATGTGTCAAAGGACACAGACTTAATAGCTTACAAGAACGGGGAACCCATAAAGATATCGATAAAAAGTGGTGAGCGCTCTTTTAAAGCTAACAAGCATTCAATGGATAAGGAAGACGCTGACATAGTTGTCTTTATAATCTTTCTGTCTGCAGACGAATACTTAGTTAGGACGTGGACCACAGAAGAGGTTAAGCGTTTTGAATTGAAAGGCGGTCATAGTCAATACTACTATAGAAATTTACCACAAACAATAAGAGATACATATGACTTTAACGGAAAAAATAATGAGGGAGTTCTTCCCCGACGACAATCGATACTTGCATTTTGTCGCAAAAAAATACGGGCTGTTCTTTTTCAGCAGTGATGATGTAGAGACTGCAAGGTTCATAGCTATACGCAACATGATGGCGCTTCTATCGTCTAATACTGAGTTCGAGGATAGAAAGCATTTGAACTGCGTAATAGAAAAGAACTTCAAGCACGCCATCTTCGGGATGATTAAGCACAATCAAGCGAAGAAAAGAAGTATAGATATACGCACAGAGTCTGACTTTTTAGTAGACGACGATGGTAATCAAAGTTCTAAAAGCGTTATAGAGAATCATGGTGAATTAGAAGACCCCTACGACAAGGATTTGATAAACCATATTAAAAACTTCGTAATGGAAAATGAGGATGAGGACAACATCATCATCTTTACTATGTTCATGGAGGGGTATAACAACGTGGAGATATCTAAAGCATTAGAGATATCCTCTGAGGCTGTTAGACAAAGAAAGAAAGTATTATTTAAAAAGATTAAAAATGAAATTAACGAGAGCACTGATAGAGCAAATGTCGAAGAGATACGAGCAAGAGTTCGGAGTCTACCCACTTCATCCCACAAGGCTGAATACGATAGTTATTCCAAGGCAATGTCTTATCTTGGTTTTACATCAAAGGTTCGGAATTAAGCACTCACACATCGGTGACTTAATGCAGATGGACAGAACAACAGCCTACCACGCTGTTAAAAGAGCAAAGCAATACCTATCTGTTAGGGACTCTGATTTTGTTATGTCCATACAGCGTTGGGCTTCTATCTTGGATGAGTTTGAGGCTGAGATGACAAGAGTTGATTCTATGCTTAAGCACGAGACTACTGAGTCTATCGTCTACGAAATCGTCAAGAAGCACAACAGAGAGAAGTCAATTGAAATTTTACAAAACGTAATTAAAAGATTAGAATCATGATTTCACAGAGCCAAGAGGACATCATAAGAATTATGGATGCGACAAAGAATCTGTTACTGCATAAAAACGAGAAGTATGGAGACTCCGCACTCAACCCCTTGGGGGTGTTCACAGATGGAGATGCTCGAGTAAATCTTGGAGCAAGAATGGAAGATAAGCTTATGCGCTTAAAAGAGGTAGGCATGACAGCAGAGTCGATAGATACGCTGTATGACCTGCAGGGATACATAACCTTAATGATTATAGCCATAGAGCGTCATGAGGGTTTGGATAGCGCAAACGCTTTATATAAAGGAGATACAAATACTAAAGAAATTATAGATGGTCAATCCAAGAGTAACAATGTTCGAGTCGGTCTACAAGACGGACAAACCGTTTCACATTCCCCTTTCGGTAGCGCTATCAAGAATAGCGGAAGGTAAGAGTAAGGAGACCATTGAAGCCGTAAGAGAAGGCGACAAGAAGAAGAAAACAGAATTACCCGTAGTTCTTTTCTCGGGTGAGTTTGACAAGAGAGAGGATACGCAGATAATCAGTCACAGCAAACTCATAGTCTTAGACTTTGACCACATCGATATTGAGACCTACAAGAATATTCTCTGTACCGATGACCACATCTTAGCATGTTGGGTTTCCCCAAGTGGAGACGGGCTTAAAGCATTGGTGCAAATCACAAACCCCGAACGACACAGAGACCACTTCCGTGCAATCGTAAAGTACTTTGATAAGCAGTACAACCTTGAGGTTGACCAATCGGGTGCTAACGAATCACGTGCGTGTTTTGAGTCTTACGACGAGCACATCTGTATCAAAGAAGATGCACAGCCTTTTGGAGGTATGCTTTCGGAAGAGGGCTCTACAAAGAATACAAATGCTGTTCGTGTAGAGACAGACTTTACAGACTACTCAAAGTTAAACATTGCGGCTCGTATGGTCCGCCTTGCTGAAGACGGAGAGAAACACGCTACACTACTTAAAGCCGCTGTGCTTTGTGGTGGATACATTGCCGCAGGTCGCATGGAAGAGTTCGAGGCTATAAGAGTTCTTGAGCGAGAGATTGAGAAGCGTGATGTAGATTCATTGGATACTGCGCGTAACACCATTAGAGATGGTATCGAGCAGGGTAAGCAATTGCCTATCCGTGAGGTTATGGATGTTGAGAACGACATCAAGCGCACGCAGTTGGTTGAGTCTACTGATATGTCTTTCATCTCATCTGATGATGAGGACATGGCTTGGATTAACGCCCTTGCAGAAGGTAAACTTCAGTTGGGCTTAGACACGGGCAATGAGCACCTTGACGAGCACTTTAGATACAAGAAAGAGTTCTTCATCTTTAACGGGCACTCAAACGTAGGTAAGACTACTATGGCGCTATACTTAATGGTGAACTCGTCCATGCGCCACGGATGGAAGTGGATGGTGTACTCCGCAGAAAGTAAGACAGCATCTATCAAGTCTAAGCTAATGCAGTTTGCAGGGCGTAGAAAACTAGAGAAGATGTCCTACCACGAGCGTAAGTTCTTGTACGAGTGGGTTAACGAACACTTCGTTGTAGTCAGCAATAAGCAAGTGTACACCTACTACGACCTTATTATCTTCGCTGAGAAGATGATGCAGAATGGTGGTGTTGATGGTGTTTTCATTGACCCGTACAACTCTCTTAAGATTGACTTAAGTGGGCGCTCTCAAATCGGTGTGCACCAATACCACTACGAGGCCGCTAGTGAGTTCTTAACATTCTCTAACAAGCATGATATCGCCCTATGGCTGAACACTCACGCTGTTACCGAAGCGCAAAGACGCAAGGGTCAAGACGGACTTCCCGTTGCCCCATTTGCAGAGGATACTGAAGGCGGTGGTCTTTTCGTGAATCGTGCAGATTCATTTGCTACATTCCACAGAAAGATTCAGCACCCCGAGCACGGATGGCGCAGAACAATGGAGTTGCACATGCGTAAGGTTCGTGAGGTTGAGACGGGTGGCCGACCCACCCCATTCTTAGAGCCTTTGTACTTTGAGTTGAATTCCGAGATGACGGGGTTCTCAATCAATGGACGCTACTTGTTTGACGACTTATTCACTACAAAGAATGGACAGCAGACAGAAATAAAACCTGCTACTAATTTGGAATCTGTCTTCTAATTCATTAGCTTTGCAGCTATGAGAAGAAAAAAAAGCACGGGTGCCGTCAATAGCAAAAAGAAAACTATAGACGGAATCACGTTTGCCTCATCACTAGAGGCGTATACTTACGCAAAACTAAAAGAGGCAGGCATAGATTTTGAGTACGAGGGTAAGACCTTTGAGGTTTTGCCTGCGTTCAGATATGAGGCGCAGTACTTGCAATCGACAAGCAAGAAAAAAGAAATGTCAGATAAGACGGGTAAGTTGGTTAGGGCGGTAACCTACAAGCCCGACTTTGTCGGAGAAGGATGGGTGATAGAATGCAAGGGATTCGTTCCGAGCAATCACTCATTCCCTCTCAGACTAAAGATGTTTCTAGACTCTATCAAAGACCAAAACATTAGCGTGTACATACCTAAGAACCAAACCCAAGTTAACGAGGTTATAGAGCATATTAAAAATGGACATTAAATCATTAAAGCAGTACCAATACGACTCTATTGAAAGGTTGTATCAACTTATAGACGAGGTGTCTTTAATTGTTGGAAACACAGATGTAGAATCTGTAAACTCTGAAGTAAGGCGCATAACCAAGGCTCTTGCTGTTGAGTTGGAAGGAATTGATGAATCAGTAAAAGAATACAATAACATATGAGAGCATACGCAGTATCTGCAACATTGATTGCGGAAAACCCCGAGACTAAGACAATGACCTACAAGATTGAGTGGATAGACAAAAAAGGAGAGTCACGTACAACCCTTGCCTATGGAAAGGATATGTCAACAGCACTGAAGTCTGTTCTTCGACAATCTCAAAGAGATAGGATTGAACAAATCCCAATGTGGCTATGGCTTCTTTGTACTGTTATGATTATCTCAGCATTCACTGCCGTGGCTATTGTATCTAACGCACCATTAGTTTCTCTTTTTGGTGCTATTTTCGGAATAACATCTTTGTATCAATTAGTAGAGAGATACTTTAAGTATACCAAATAGTTGATATATTTGTAAACCAAATCGCAGAGAACCTGCGTGAGGAATGAAGGGGCTACGGCCCCTTTTGTGCCCTCTAGTGTAACCTAAATTCATATTATGACTTTAGACCCACAGCGTTGGATGATTAGAAACACAACACGCCTATCAAATAAGGCTAAGAGGTTTTGGACATCCATAACAGTTAAGGACGGGAGCATATATAGAATAGACGACAAGATGTACCAAGTCTATAAAGGCAAGTACCACTTCATTGGAGAAGTATGCCACATGTGTGACGACCTAGACGTAATTAAACAAAGTGAACTAATCAAATAACTATAAAAAATAAACTATGAAAAACGATTTTGATTTACCCGACGACTTCGCAGACTTTATTGATGAGTTGTCTACATCTGACAAGAACCAAAACGCCTGCTCTATCGACAATCCCGAATGTGAAGCCTGCGGTTCCTAATGTGCATGCAGTGTAGTGGTATGTGTGAAAAATGCACAAAGGAATTCATCGACAATAGATTAGAAAAATGCGCAACGCTGTTTGCTCATCTTGGAACAGACTCAACAGAAGAAGAAATAAAAGAGGCTTACGCCAAAGAGAGAATGCTGTTAGAGGAAATCGCCAAGGTAGACAAAGAGAAGAGCGACAGACTACTAGGAAGATGATTCAAAAAATTCAGTTAAATTACGATAAAATAATTCAAAATGCCCGATTACAAACACAAGAGCACGGGGGAGGTTGTAAGGTTTCCCTCAGTTCGGATAACGTGGAACGAGGACATGAGTCAAACCACGGAGACCTGCCTACTAACGGGTGAGGTAATATCCGATAATTATGATTTCGTACCGTTTGATGGCGAGTACAATGTAAAGATGAAGCGTGCCCAAAACGATGGCCGTGGTCTTCGATAACACTCGAGTAGTCAGAGTATAAAGACTCACCCCCACGGAAATGGACAAAAGCAGAGAGAGCGGCTTACGGGCCGCTCTCAATGTAGATATTCTCTCACCTCCTTTCTATTGGTTACTTACAATGAATGCATCCGCATTCCGAACTTAACCTTGGCGATATAGGACAATATTTTGGGTTACCACCAAACCCCGTTAAACTTTTTTCAGTCTGTTCTTTTTTACGATAGCTTGGATTTTTACGCATTAATAATCTTCAGAAGATTGTTGATACTTGATTGCTTCGTTTATGGACCTCAGTTCATCCTCTGCTTCCCTTATCAATTCTTCCGCGATGAAGACGTAGGATGTGTACTGATAAATGAGCTCACGAAGCTCCTCTACTCTCTCTTCCATAACGTGAATATACAAAAGTAAAAATAAACCCCGCACGATGTGCAGGGCCTATTTTTACTTCTTTTTGTTCCAAACTCGTATGGCTTTTTCAACCCCCCTACTACCAATGTAGAAGGTTATGAAAGCTGTGTAGGTTGTCTCAATCAGAGGCAGATACGCTTTGTTGATAGTGAACGAACCGATGTTCCCGTCGGTCAGTATTATAAACAGAATCATTAGGGTCCATATCATAAAGCCCAAAGGACGTACAGACTTCGCCAAAATGTTATCACTAGCCATATCGGCTTGTAAGCGTTTTGTCAATTCCTTTTCATACTCCACCTCGGCTTGAGATATCTCTTCTTCGGTGAACTTGTATTCATCGATAATCTCAGCAATCTTACTGACACTACCCTTTTCTACTGCTTCTTTTGCACCGCCCGCTAGGGCTTTTAGCATTGATACAATATTCATAATTAGTATTTTAGTATTTCTGTTAACATTTGAGACTTGACAGTTTCAACTCCGTACTTAACACCGAAGTAAATGTACGAGTCAATGTAGAACTGAGCACGCTCTTCTTCGGGTAGAGACTGAGCAATCTGATGTATGTAGACTGCACGACCTCTATTAGAAGTCTCAGACTTGTCTATGATTCTCATAGTGTTGATGTTCTTGGCGCTAACCAAGTCGTCAACCATACTGCCCTTAGCTTTTTTAATGATTTGGTCGACCTTGCCCATTGCGTTGGTTGGGTCGCCCTCAATCTCCTTAGCCATGTATCCAAGCATGTCTTCGATACCTGCAGGTGCATCACTCATAATTTCTTTAGCAATCCACTGCTCTTGGTCCGCTGTTGAGCGTTTCTCGATAGGTTTCTTACCCTCTTTTAGAATCTTAGACAACTCCTTAGAGTGTAGACCCGTAACGGCCATAGTGGCGTTTACAGAGGTTCTTAGAAATTCAACCAACAGCATTTTAGAGGCGTCATCTCTAGATACAAATCTTTTCTGACCCGATTTAGAGGTGTAGTAAGGCTGTTTGCCCGATAGCGACTCAATGTTAGACGCAGATAAGTACATCTCATGAGCGACACTACCCGTAACACCTAGCATGCCTAGGAATCCACCGATGTTCATGTCACCACGGCCTTGTCCTTTGAATATAGGCAGACCGTTTAGTCTCTCCCAGCGTTCAAATCCTTTGGACCAATCCTCATCAGCGAACACGAAGTCTTCGGAGTCTGCTGTTAATGCATAGGTAGCCATGTTGATTCCCTTCAGTACATAGTTCTCTACGGCTGCAATCGGAGGAGTTGGAATTAAATCCATAATCAATCCTCTCTTAACCATTTGAATGCCAAAGTTCTTATCCCACCAAGACTCTTCCTCATCGTCACCGAACAATGCATTAGCCACCGCTTGGTATAGTGGGGCTAACAGCATCCATGTAGACGCTTGGAAAGCTGTAACCTCAGCGAGTGTACCCGCTAAAGACAACAATCCTTCTTTTCTGTTCTTAGCATCACCCATTGTCAGTTTTTGGAAGTCTAACGCAAGGTTCATCTTTTTATTCAACAAGAAGTTAGCAAAAGGCATAGCAACCATCTTGACTAAGTTCAATGCAGAACCCTTGGTCATCTCGTTGATTCTAGACTTGTCTCTTCTTGAGTTGATGTTCTGGTCTTTTACAGTCATCTGGTCTGCAAACTGCCCAGCGTCTAGATTAGGATTCGCAGCTTCAGCCGCCCAGTCTATATCATCAGCTTTTTTGCCTTCCTCTGATATTAAGTAGTCTACATAGTAGGCTAGCCAAGTAGCTGTTGCGGCCACTTTATCGGTCTCACGTAGTGCGGCAGTAGATAATTCAACACCTCTGTCGAATCTACTCTTGGTACCAATCTTCTTGCCATCACTTACGCTAAGTGTCTCTGTAACTACATCGCGTCTAGAGATACCGAAGTTCTCCATCAGTCTGCGCTTGTCGTTATGAATGGCCCAAGACTTCTCTCCCCGAACAAAGGCTGGGGTAATAGCATCTGCAATAGCCTCGATGTATTCTAATCTAGCAGCCATAGAGCGAGTCTCAATCAATGCATTCATAAGTGCAGAAGACTGCTTTACAATCTGCTCTATCGATGCACCGAAGAACGATACAACCGTTAGA
>Ga0209195_1000947_pt1 | contig 20676 bp, 17 predicted proteins | sample COGITO_mtgs_1004_3_FD_184788 | JGI IMG/M metagenome (GOLD analysis project Ga0209195, IMG submission 184788) | Pelagic marine microbial communities from North Sea - COGITO_mtgs_100420 (SPAdes) (version 2) | ecosystem: Environmental > Aquatic > Marine > Epipelagic ...
CCACCAAGAACAAACCGTATTTATGCAGCGAGCTAATTTTTGATGCGGCGATTAAGCCCATCTCTAATAAGAACAGTGCCAGGATACCTTTAAACAGATCGAAAAATAGCGGTTTGATTGAATCTAGGCCATCTGACCCCGCAATCCAGCCGATAAACAGACCACCTAATAACAGCACCACACCTTTACCGGCAAAAACTTCATGGGCTACTGAGCCCCATTGGGTTTCCTTGGTCAGACCTTTCGCCAAGATAATACCCACCAGTATCGCTGGCACTTCTAGCACCACCAGCAGCAAAGGCATGTGCTCTTCGAAGTAAATATTGTTGGTTTCCATAAACGCGGCGGCTACCGCATAGGTGCCGACACTAACGGAACCATAATGGGCCGCAATGGATGCTGCATCGGCGCGTTTAAATTTACCAAGTTGACGTAAAATGGGAAACGCGATTAAGGGCAAAATCAAACCCATTACAAACACCACCAGAATCTGCGGCAACAGGATTAAAAATGGTTGCTTAGCAAGCTCTATGCCGCCTTTTAGGCCAATCGTTAGCAGTAGTAGCATGCTGACGAAGTCGTAAATAGGGCCCGGCAGGCGTAACTCCGCGCGGACTAATCCCGCAGTGATACCAAGAACAAAAAATAGAATAATGGGTTCGATCATTGTCCTGCAAATCCCTTTGTTAACTCAGTGCTTTAGCTATGGGTTAAGACTGCTGTTGAGTAATCTTGCGCGTCACACTGCGACCTGCTCTCTGTATTGCTCGATCGACTGCTAGGCTAAGGGTTGTTTGTGTATCTTTAATGACAACATCACTCATCTTGGCAAGAGAGACCTGGAGTGTGCACTGCTTGTCCAACCCTCCTCTTGGCCCGTTGACATCAGCCAGACTGACGCAGACCTTGCTGATATGTTGCTCGAACCGGTTGAGGCTAAATTGTAATTTTTGCTCAATATGCGCTTTTAAAGTTTGGCTTAGGGTTACATGCTGGCCATGAATCTCAATGTTCATTGGTTATTGTGTCCACATTAATAAAATAGGAATTAGCTACAGGGGAATTCCGTTGTGAAACCCTTGTAGACTGAGTTACTTAGCATGTTCAGATTATCTATCGAGTGAGGTAAATGCTTGGCTAGCAGGTTAATCACAGCCTCTATCGACTCCTCTTGAGAAACACAAAAAGGCTTCACCAAAATTTCTGTAGTCTTTGTGCGCTCGTCAAACTGCCCAACTCTGGTGCGATAAGCCCTCTCTGTAAATGATGGGTGTTGATTGCCGTCCTCTTCGAGTTGCTCTGTGCTGACTCGATCTATGGCTTGTCCAGCATCAACAAAACCATAAATATAATAGCGACAGGAACTGGCTCCGGAACTCGAGGGGTCTGTCTTAAGGACTTCACAGGAAGTTGCTAAAGAGCCTTTCAATACCCCATTCCCTAATTCCTCCGTTCGCTACTGGTTAAAGAACTGGCCGTAACTGCTGTAGAAAATACCGCTATTACTCCGACGAAATACAGGGGGACTACTGATTTCGTTCAACTTCTCGATTAGGGTTTTTACTTTTTTGCGACCATGAAATAAGAATCGAGCCGGCCACCGCTGAGAGCAGTGAACCTACCAACACACCGAGCTTCACATCGATCATGTATTCAGCACTCTGAGCTTCAAAGGCCAGAGAGCCGATAAACAGACTCATGGTGAAGCCGATACCACAGAGTATGGTCACGGCGTAAAACTGCATCCAGGTGGCACCCTCTGGGAGCTTGGCCAGCCCTAGTTTGATGGCCAGCCAACAGGCGCCAAAGATACCCACTTGCTTGCCGACAAATAGGCCCGCAGCAATACCCAGTGGCACTGGGTTGAGCAATGCATCCAGGGAAACACCAGTAAGGGATATACCGGCATTAGCAAAGGCAAATAGCGGCAGAATAATGAAGGATACCCAGGGATGGAGAGAGTGCTCCAGATGCGGAAGCATCTCGCGACCACTGTTATTTTTTAGCTTTAAGGGAATAAACCAGGCTATGGCAAATCCGGCCAATGTGGCGTGGACGCCAGATTTTAGTACCGCTACCCAGACCACCGTGCCAACAATAATGTAGGCAGCTTGGCTTCTTACCGATAGGCGATTAAATGCGAACAGAGTTAGCAAGCCGGAGCCCGCCACGATCAGTGACAGGGTTGAGAGATCACTGGAATAAAACAGCGCAATAATCATGATTGCGCCAATGTCGTCAAAAATAGCTACCGACAACAAAAAAAGTTTTAAGGATAGGGGAATGCGACTACCGAAAAGTGTAAATACACCCAAGGCAAAGGCTATATCGGTGGCGGAGGGAATCGCCCAGCCCTCTAGGGCAACCGCATCTTGGCCATTAAACCAAAGATAGACGAGCGCCGGGGCCGCTATACCCGCAACCGCCGCAATGCCGGGAAGCACCACCTGGGAGGGGGAGGAGAGGGACCCGGTAAGCACTTCCCGTTTGATCTCAAGCCCGATCAAAAAGAAAAATATTGCCATCAAACCATCGTTAATCCACAGCAACAGAGGCTTGGCGATATTCAGATCGCCGACACGAACCTGCACCGGAGAGGCCAAAAAATCCTCATAAACGCCAACAAAGGGACTGTTGGCCAGAATCATAGCGACCATTGTCATAAAGACCAGGAGCACGCCTCCGGCCGAATCATGACTCAGAAGTTTCTTAAATCCATAGGTAAGTTGCTGGTGCATCATAATAGGTAAGAGTGCTTGGTAATTGAATGTGGGGTAAATTTAGTCGTCTTGACGTCTTCTGTAAATTCGAATAATGTGTGGTATATGTTCGAATTTTACGAATAAACAGGAAGCAGATGACACCACTAAATTACAATCACCTCTACTACTTTTTTATCGTGGCTCGAGAGGGCAGTATTGCCAAGGCCAGCGCTAGCCTACATCTCACTCCCCAGACAATTAGTGGCCAAATCACAAAATTTGAAGCTCAAATCGGCGTCAATCTATTCGACCGAAAAGGCAAAACCTTACAGCTGTCGGAAATGGGCCGCTTAATTTACAGTCATGCAGAAGAGATATTTCAGCTCGGTGACGAACTGAGTAATGTGCTAAAAACCCAGCGCCCGATTTCATGGCAAACTCTCTCCGTAGGCATCACCGACGTGATACCCAAGGTGTTGGCTCATCAGCTACTGAAACCGGCGCTAAAAATGAATGAATCCATCCGACTGGTGTGTCACGAGGGGGATCAGGTAAGCCTATTGGCGTCGCTAGCGGTTAATAAACTCGACTTGATTATCACCGATCAGCCACTGGAGCCCGGTGGACACGTCAAAGCCTATACCCACCAAATTGCTGAGAGTGGCCTGACGTTTTTTGCTACCAAAGCGGTTGCCGCAGAATATAGGGACGGATTTCCCCTGTCCCTGTCATCTCGGCCATTTCTTATACAAAGCAAAAAGTCGGCGGTTCGACAGCGTCTGATAATGTGGCTGGATAAGGTCGGGGTGACGCCTACTATAGTTGCGGAATTTGATGACAGCGCACTGATGAAATCATTTGGCCAGGAAGGCTACGGTGTGTTTTCTGCGCCAACCATTATCGAGAAATATATTGCCTCGCAGTATGGGGTGGAAATTATTGGTCGAGCGGAAGAGTGTGTTGATCGTTACTATATTATTTCTCCGGAGCGCAAGATCAAACATCCGGCTGTTGTGGAGATCGTTAATTCCATTCCTCACTAAATCGCCGCTTTGGCTGATCCGAGTTTAGTATCATGGCGCTCTTAATCATCAGTGCTTTATTACCCTGCTTCGAGCAGATTAATTTGTTCAACATAGTAGGTTATAAAAAATAATACGTAGGGAAACGGATTAGAAAAAAATGGAAGAATTAAACAGAGATACTCTTTTTAGCGCCTCAGAATGGCTGCGCTACACCAGACATTTGCAGTTGCCACAAGTGGGGGCCGAGGGGCAGGGAAAGCTGAAAAATGCCAGAGTCCTAATTGTTGGTGCCGGTGGTCTAGGCTGTCCGGTGTCTCTCTATCTTGCCGCGGCCGGTGTTGGCAGTATTATTGTTGTCGATGGCGATATTGTCGATGTCACCAATCTTCAGCGGCAGATTCTATTTAACACCCAGCAAATAGGCGAGGGTAAAGCTGAGAGTGCCAGACAGGTGCTGATGGCCTTAAACCCAGAGATAGAGGTCATAGCCATTGCTGAGTATTTGAGCGGTGAAAATGCATCAACATTAGTGGCTTCAGCTGATTTAGTCATTGATTGCACAGATAACTTTTCTGCCCGCTATCTCATAAATGATATCTGTCAGCAGCAACAAAAACCCTGGATCTTCGCAGCCATTGATCAGTTTTCTGGGCAGTGTTCGCTGTTTTCCTCTGAGACTGGCTGTTTTAGATGCTTATTTCCTGTTCCCCCCTCGGCTATGGGCGATTGCAACTCTGCCGGCGTGCTGGGTGTATTGCCGGGAATGCTTGGCACCATTCAGGCGAATGAAGCGCTGAAATACTTGGTAGGACAATCTGTTCCTCTCAAAGGTGTTCTGTTGGTCGTCGATGCACTGGAGTTGAGCTTTAAAAAGATTGCGATCAACAGAGATCCTGAATGCGTTAGTTGTGGCTCAGGCACAGCAAATACAAGTGATCAGTGGTCTGAAAAGACCTGTTCTAGCGAACCGCTAGATCATCGGGCAGTGACCGTCGAGCAATTCGAATCACTGAGAAAGCGAGCCAATTACATTGTGATTGATGTGCGCACCGATGCCGAGCGCGCAGCCTTTAATCTTGGTGGCAAGCATATTCCCCTGACTCGTTTGGCCGAATCTCTGGCCTCCATTGACCCTGAAAAGACCCTGCTCTGCTATTGCCAGTCAGGCCTACGCAGTTTGCAGGCGGCAGAGTTAATAGCGTCTCTGGGCATAACAAGCCAAAGCCTTGATGGTGGTATTTCAGCCTGGTTAAAACAGATGCCGCTATAAGTGATTTTGCTGTTGTTGCAAAAACAGGCGTACAGCGTCCTGATAGTCATCGGCTAGAGTAATCGCGCTGACTACGGCACAGCTATTGACCCCAGTGGCCAAGACGCCAGGGGCGCGCTCTAGATTGATGCCACCAATGGCGGTTAATAAATAGCGCGGTTTCAGCAGTCTTACCCATTGGCGCAATCGTTCAAGTCCTCGCTCAGAAAATCTCATCACTTTGGTGTTGGTGGCATAAATCGGTCCTATGGCAATATAGCTAGGACCTATAGCATGGGCTCGGGCAATCTCATAATAGCTGTGGGTACTAATCCCCAAACGCAGACCTGCTGCCGAGATGGCTTTTAGGTCAGCACTTTCTATATCTTCCTGACCCAGATGAACGCCATAGGCACTGTGCTCTATGGCCAGCTGCCAGTGATCGTTAATAAATAATCTAACCCGATATCTTTGCGCCAGTAAAACGGCGTGGGCAATGATTGCACTGAGATTGGCATCAGCATTTTTTATTCTTAACTGAATGGTGGTGATTCCCAAGGGCATCAGCTTCTCCAGCCATTCGATAGAATCAACCACTGGGTAGATACCTAATTCATCACCACAGGAGGCAAACTCTAAGGGCAGACCATCAGCTTTCGGAATTAAGTGAGGAGTTAAGTGAGGAGTTAAGTGCGGAAGATCTTCAAGCTGTTTGGGAAACCCAAGGTGTGCCACTGGGCCGGGGCCACTGCCCAGTTGGACGCCGTGGCGAAGCCCTTGACTGGTATAGGCCTTGGCCAGCACCAGTGCATCTCGCAATTCATAACCCTTGGCAATGGCGGCAGTAATTGCCGAAGACAGGGTGCAGCCACTGCCATGGCTATGATCTGTTGCAATATTCTCGCCAGCCAGCCAGAAGCTATGGTCTTTGTCGCAGTAGTAATCCAGACGCTGATTGTTGATCGGCTTAAAATGACCTCCGGTAATTAATACAGCTCGCACACCCACGGCCAATAACGCCTGTGCCGCATGGGTAAGTTGCTCAGTGGTGGTGATGGTTAAACCGGTGAGTGTCTCAGCCTCGCCAATATTCGGCGTCAGCAAATCAATGCGTGGTAGCAGTTGTTTAAAGGCTTGCAGCGCGTCGCTGTCGAGAAGGCTGTGATTGTTGCTCGACTGCAATACCGGATCGCAGACAACAAACCCTGAGTAGCTTTTAAGGTAGCTGGCAATGCAGCGGATGATGGTGCTATTTGCCAACATGCCTAACTTAATCGCCTGAGCCGCTAGGTCACTATCCAGGGCCTCGATCTGTGCCATTATCTGCTCTGAATCGGTGGCCCTTATATTGCTGATGGTCATAGAGTTTTGCGCTGTTAGTGCTGTAATAACAGTGCAACCATGAACGCCGAAATCGTGAAAGCTGCGCAGGTCTGATTGAATACCGGCGCCACCACCTGAGTCGGAACCGGCGATAGTCCAGGCAATCGGAGGAGTTAAATGCATGTTTAATCTTTCCCTTTTAATTTTTCCTTTGGGATTAGTGCCAAAACGGTTGACCAATAATCGGCGAGCTGGGGCTGGCGGCCTCTCGTTGCGGCATAGTCCCGGATTGATAGGCCCCATAACCTGCATCCACTGCATGGGCAAAAGCACCGGCCATGGCCACGGGTTTATTCGCCAGTGCTATGGCGCTATTCAGCAGTACCCCATCAAAGCCTAATTCCATGGCCTGGCATGCATGAGAGGGCAAACCCATACCGGCATCCACCAACAGTTTAATGTGCGGTAAACGGGCGCGAAGTGTTTTGAGAGCGAAGGGGTTTAACAGTCCTTGGCCGGTGCCGATCGGCGCCCCCCAGGGCATTAAAATAGTACATCCGACATTGACCAGTTTTTGACACAGCACCAAATCATCTGTGCAGTAGGGGAAAACCTCAAAGCCTTGATCGATCAATTCTTTGGCGGCTTCGAGTGTCCCAAAGGGATCAGGTTGAAGATTGTAATCATCGCCAATCACTTCCAGTTTCACCCAGTTGGTGGCAAAAATTTCTCTTCCCATCTGTGCGATAGCAATCGCTTCTTTGGCTGAATGACAACCAGCCGTATTGGGCAAAATATGCAGTCCAGTATTTTTAATAATGTCCCAAAACTGCCCCCCAGAATTTTCACTTGGGTTCTGGCGGCGCAGTGACACTGTGACAACCTCACTGCCTGAGGCTTTAATGGCCTTGCACATAATTTCCGGTGACGGATAGAGCGCGCTGCCGATCAATAAGCGACTGGTTAGTGTCTTGCCTCCGATTTCCCAGGTCATCTCTAACCTCCCTGCATGGGGGCGATGACGTCAATATGGTCGCCATCGTTTAATACTGTTTTGTGGTAATGGCTGCGCGGAACAAACTGTTGATTCACGGCAACCGCAAAATTCGATTCGGTGTATTCCCAGACGGCAATCGCTTGGGCTAAGGAGCTTCCTATGGCGACTTTTTTTGGTTGGCCATTTAAAAATAATGCAATCATTGAGCGCTAGCCTCCTCGAGAGACTGGTGATGAAACAAGTCTTGGTAGGGACTCTGATAATCGCCCTGAGCACCGATCATTTTAAACACTTCCTGTGCGATAGCTGGGCTGATGAGATAGCCATGACGAAATAGCCCGTTCACTCTTAACAGACCCGGTTTGTAAATCACCTGGGGTTGATTGTTAGGTAGAGCGGGGCGCAGATTCACATCGCTGTAGACAATTTGAGCTTCACCAAACCCTGGATGAACACTATAGGCCGCGGAGAGCAATTCCAGCGAGGAGCGGACCGATATGGGCCCGCGATCTTCACTTTCAATCTGGGTGGCGCCGATCAAATATAAATTCTCTCGTCGCGGCACAATGTAAATGCGATAGCGGGGGTGCATTAATCTGATCAGACGATTGATGTTAACCTCAGGCGCTCTCAGCCAAAGTATTTCTCCGCGCACGCCACGCAAGTTGGGCTGTTGTTTTATCGCGCCCAACCCGCGCGTATCAACCACCCAGTCAAAGCAGTGGCTCTGCAGTCCAGCAGGTGTTTGGATCATGATTTGATAAGGGTTTACCTCCACAACAGAGGTGCTGCTATACCAGGATACGCCCTGGGCAATCAATCTTTGAAAGAGTGCTGCCATGGTGCAACAGGCACAGAGCCAGGCTTCCTTTTGCATGTGCAGCGCTTGGCTAAAGCGAGGACCCAGTTCTGGCTCTAAGTCAGTGACTTCTGCCTGCTTAATCGGCGTCACCAGCTCCGCTGTCGATGCAATATTCGCCCGCACTAAATTATAGAAGTGATCGAAATCGGCTCGGTCCTGGCTGTGTGCTACCACTAGGGTGCCGCCTTTGCGGTACCAGACTTCACGCCCTAGCTGCTCGACTATATGGTGCCATAAACCTAGAGATGCCACGCCTAGTTGGAACACCAGCGGCTCAGCTGTATCCGCTTCACTGTAGGGTGTCAGCATGCCCGCTGCACTATAGCTACAGGCGGATGAGGTCGCGATAGGCATCGATTGGTTGCTCGCAGCCAACTCACATCTACTGGGGGGCGAGCCGATTGAATCCTGTTCAAAAATCGTCACTTGATGACCCTGTTGGCGCAGTTCTAGTGCTACCAAGCGACCGATAATTCCAGCTCCAGCAATCCCTATTGATTGAATAGACACAGTGGCGACTCCACTAAACCGGGCTGTAAATTTGGCTGCCCTGCTGTTTAAACTCGTCCGATTTCTTCGCCATCTCCGACTCAATATCCACCGTGGGAATGGTCTCCACACCGTTGACCGGGTAGCCATTTTTAGCCGCATAATCGCGCACTTCTTGAGAGATTTTCATGGAGCAGAATTTGGGCCCACACATGGAGCAGAAGTGCGCCACCTTGGCGGACTCCCTGGGCAGGGTTTCGTCGTGGTAGGCGCGGGCTGTATCAGGGTCGAGACCGAGATTGAATTGATCTTCCCAGCGAAATTCAAAGCGCGCTTTGGATAGTGCATCATCTCGCAGCTGGGCGCCGGGATGGCCCTTGGCCAAGTCTGCGGCGTGAGCGGCAATCTTGTAGGTGATGGTGCCCTGTTTGACGTCGTCTTTGTTAGGCAGACCCAGATGTTCTTTGGGGGTGACATAGCAGAGCATAGCGCAGCCATACCAGGCAATCATGGCGGCCCCTATGCCGGAGGTAATGTGATCATAGCCTGGGGCAATATCAGTGGTTAGGGGCCCGAGGGTATAAAAGGGGGCTTCACCACATTCTTTTAATTGCTTATCCATATTCTCTTTGATCATATGCATGGGCACATGACCGGGACCTTCAACCATCACTTGGACATCATGGCGCCAAGCGATTTTGGTCAGTTCACCTAGGGTCTCCAATTCGGCAAATTGTGCTTCATCATTGGCGTCGGCTATAGAGCCGGGGCGCAAGCCATCACCCAGAGAGAAGGACACATCATAGGCTTTCATGATGTCGCAAATATCCTCAAAGTGGGTATAGAGGAAATTTTCTTGGTGATGAGCCAAGCACCATTTGGCCATAATTGAGCCACCCCGAGATACGATGCCTGTCAGCCGCTTGGCGGTTAGGGGAACATAGCGTAGCAGCACCCCAGCGTGAATAGTGAAATAGTCGACTCCCTGCTCGGCCTGCTCAATTAAGGTGTCGCGAAAAATCTTCCAGGTCAAATTTTCTGCTACGCCATCGACTTTTTCTAAGGCTTGGTAAATAGGCACAGTTCCTATTGGAACTGGGGCGTTACGGATGATCCACTCGCGGGTCTCATGAATGTTTTTCCCGGTGGACAGATCCATGACGGTATCGGCACCCCAGCGTGTTCCCCAGGTTAGCTTTTCGACTTCTTGCTCAATCGAAGAACTCAGTGCCGAGTTGCCAATATTGCCATTAATTTTAACCAGAAAATTACGCCCAATAATCATCGGCTCCAGTTCCGGATGGTTAATATTGGCTGGAATAATAGCGCGTCCCAGAGCTACTTCTGCGCGGACAAATTCGGCGCTATATTCTCTGGGAATATTGGCGCCAAAGTCTTGCCCTGTATGTTGTTGATTAAGCTGGCCCTGTTCTTTGGCTTGGCTTAAGGCCATATTTTCACGGATGGCAATGTATTCCATTTCCGGCGTAATAATGCCCTGTTTGGCGTAGTGTATTTGGCTTACATTGCGACCGAATAAGGCGCGTCTGGGTTGGCGCTTTAATTCGAAGCGCAAATTATCGAGGCTTTGGTTTAACTGTCGCTGAGCGGTGTAATGTGAATTTGCCCTATCGAGAATTTGAGTATCTTGGCGTTCCTTGATCCAGTTTTCACGAACTGCCGGCAAGCCTTTACGAATATCAATGTCTGCGTCGGGGTCGCTGTATGGGCCGGATGTATCATAAATCCGCAGGGCAGGATTAGGCTCGAGTTGCGAGGTGCCATTTGCACTGGATAAGGTGGTTGCTGTTAGCTGTACTTCACGCATAGCCACACGGATATCTGGGCGGCTGCCTTCAATGTAGCGTTTATAGGACGAGGGGAAGGGCTTTACTGATGCTGAGTCTACTTCTGCTACCTCGCGTAGAGGCTTTGTTGCTGTGATATCCATTTCAAACGCTCCGTTTTTAATTCAATCTAAATTAGATTGCGAGCGCAAGAATATAGGGATGACAGACCGAAGAGATGGGCGTGTAGGGGTCATCCTTGTTCCCTACGCTGGCATTATCCAGGTCAGGTTCGACGGGATTCACAGTAGTGATCTCAGCCCACGTTACTCAGTTGGGCACCCCGACAAGGCTTGTTGTTTGATAAGACTAGAGGACGTAACTGGATTACGCGAATATAGTTTCGAAATAGTTTCGAAATAGTTTACCTATAGTGATTATGATCTTGAATTTGATAATTTCTAGAATCTGGGGGTAAGCTTACTCAAGTTGGTTGATATCCCGCCAAATGAAACTATGACGGGATACCGATACTGGGACATTACTAAAACTGACCGCCTAAGACGCAATCGCCAGCTCTTCAGTACTTTCACTCTCTTCAGTACTTTCACTCTCTTTAGCACTTTCACTGTAGAACAGCTCTTCGAGCCTATCCCCTTCAGTCATCAAGTATTCGAAGGATGACAAAGAGGCTTTCGAACCTTCACCCATGGAGATAATAATCTGCTTATAGGGCACAGTAGTCACATCACCACAGGCAAAAATACCGGCTTCTGATGTTTGGCATTTCTCATTGATCACCACTTCACCAAAGCGGGTTTTCTCAACCAGATCTCCCAAAAATACGCTGTTAGGTATTAGGCCAATCTGAACAAAAATGCCATCCAGCTTGAGGCTGTGTTCGGTGTTTGTAGCGCGATCAATATATTCAATCGCCGAGACCTTGCCATTGGTGGCGGTAATCTCTTTGGTGGCGACATTTTTGTGAATCGTAATGTTGGGTTTGGCCATGGCCTTATCAACCAGTATTTGGTCGGCTTTAAGATCCGGCATAAACTCAAATACATTAACTGATTTAACCATACCCGCTAGATCTAATGCGGCTTCGATTCCAGAATTACCACCGCCAACTACCGCAACATCTTTGCCCTTAAAGAAGGGGCCGTCACAGTGGGGACAATAGGCAACGCCGTTACCGACATTCTCTTTTTCACCTGGCACACCCAGCTCGCGCCAGTTAGCGCCGGTGGCAATAATCAGAGTTTTGGTGAAGATCTTTTCACCGGATGAGAGAGTAACGGTTTTAATATCGCCGCCCTCAACCTCTGTCACTCTTAGATATTCCTTGAAGGTAATCTCATATTCATTCATATGGGATTGCAGCGCACCGGATAATTCTGGACCAGTGGTTTTGGTTACTGAGATAAAGTTCTCAATACCCATGGTGTCTTTTAACTGGCCGCCGATGCGGTCAGCAATCAAGGTCACTTTTAAGCCTTTACGGGCGCTGTAAATCGCTGCACTGGCACCTGCGGGACCACCACCAATAATGGTCACGTCTTGCAGCGGCAGGGACGGCTGATCGCTGCTGTTCAGGGCGGCTGGTGGTGCGCGCTGGATCAACTTGTCGATTAGCTGAGCGGTGTCCACCTTGCCGTTGGCAAACAGTTCGCCATTCAGATAGACACTGGGAACGCCTTGAATATCACGTTCTTTAATCATTGTCTGGTAGTGGCCGCCATCAATCATCTCGCTACTGATATTGGGGTTTAACAGAGCGAACTGATTCAGCGACTGCACCACATCTGGGCAGTTGTGACAGCTGAGGCTGATAAACACTTCAAAATGTAATGTTTCTTTGACGCCAGCAATAATATTTTTAACGCTGTCATCAAGCTTTAATGGGGTACCGGAGGCATGCAATATGGCGAGTATCAAGGAGTTGAATTCATGGCCACTGGGGATACCTGAAAAACGAATTCCGGTGTCAACGCCATCAGCTTGCATAAGAAAGCTGATTGGACTGCGTAGTAGGCCGTCCATATCGCGTTCTTCAAGTTGAATATGCTCACTCTGCTTTGAGATATCGCTTAAAAAGGTAACGAGTTCAGCGCGTTTTTCATGCTCACCGGTTTGCAATACAAAGGTCACAGCCTTCTGCATATTGGCAGTGTAGCCTTTGACGGCCTGTAAGATCTCATTGGTTAACATAATGCGGTTCCTCTGGGTAAAAATGCGGGTAGCAAATAATACGGATAGTAATTGAGGTCAAAAGTTAGACCCTGAGTTAGCCTCAGGGCCTAACTTACTTGCCATTTAGACTGCTAATGGACTTGTACGATAAAACAATTTTGCAACTACTTAGGTTAGCTAAGGACTTAGGTCCGCTAAGGGCTTAGGTTAACCAAGAGCTTAGATCAGCTAAGAGCTTAGATCTTGCCAACTAGGTCCAAAGAGGGTGCCAGTGTGGCTTCGCCTTCTTTCCATGCCGCTGGACATACTTCACCTGGGTGAGCAGCAACATACTGAGCCGCTTTAACCTTGCGCAGCAGGTCTTGGGCATCACGACCAATACCTTCAGCAGTGATTTCCATTGCCTGAATGATGCCGTCTGGATCTACAACGAAAGTGCCACGATCTGCAAGGCCTTGACCTTCACGCATAACATCAAAGTTGCGACAGATTTCACCAGTTGGATCGCCAATCATGGTGTATTGGATCTTGCCGATAGTCTCTGAAGAGTCGTGCCATGCTTTGTGCGTAAAGTGAGTATCAGTAGAGACTGAGTAAACTTCCACACCACGTGACTGCAGTTCTGCATAGTGATCAGCAACATCGCCAAGCTCAGTTGGACAGACAAAGGTAAAGTCGGCTGGGTAAAAGAAAAATATCGACCACTTGCCAGCAATATCTTTTTCTGAGACTTCAACAAACTCGCCTGCTTTAAAAGCAGATGCATTGAAGGGTTTAACTTGGGTGTTAATAAGTGCCATGGTGGGCTCCTTGTTGGGGTTAGTGTTTTTGAGTTAGTGGCTAGTAAATCTCTTACCAGCGCTGTTGCCTAAACTCTGCGCTCAATATAAGGCGATCGCTTAGTTCGGTAAAGTAGATTGTTTGTATTGTTATGTTCTATTTAATAGATTACATTAGGCTCATTACAAATAATCTTCTATAGCATGGCCAATTTGGGTGATATTTCCATGATTTCGACTAAACAACTTTCCTATGCTCTGGCGGTGGAGCGCACCTTGCACTTCAAAAAAGCGGCTGCTGATTGCAATATTAGTCAGTCGGCACTGAGCACGGCGCTGAGTGAGCTGGAGAGGCAATTGGGGCTGCAGATATTTGAGCGCGACAATAAAAAAGTGTTAGTGACGCCGACCGGGCGGGAAATACTTGATCGGGCTCGAAGCATAATATCTCAGGTCAAGGAGTTGCAGCAGTTAGCCGATAACCAGCAGTTGCCTCTGAGCTTTCCCATCACTGTGGGGGTGATTCCGACTATTGCACCTTATCTTTTACCGAAACTCTTTCCCCTGCTCAATAAGCTCCACCCAGGGGCACAGCTGACTATTGTCGAGGAGCAGTCTCATGTCTTGGTTGATATGGTCAAACGGGGAGAGATCGATACTGCCGTGCTGGCAATGCCTTTTCCCTGTGATGGGTTGCTGAGTTTAGAGTTTGGGCAGGAAGACTTTTACTGGATCGCTCTGAAAGGGGAAAAGCACACCAATCAAACTGAAATTACTAGCAATGAGTTAATCGATAGCCGACTGATGCTACTCAGTGAAGGCCACTGCCTCAAAGATCATATTCTCGCCGCCTGTCATTTTCCCGAGCAGACAGCTAATCATGGTTTTGGAGCCACCAGCCTGCATACATTAGTGCAGATGGTGTTGGGTAATTTGGGAACCACCCTGATTCCAGAGATGGCTCTGGAGCAACTTACTCGCCAAAGTGATCAGCTCACGGCAGTGCATCTTAATGAACCCAGTCCCCATCGCAGCCTGTCGTTTATTATCCGACCTAATTACACTCGTATTGACTGTGTTGAGGCGTTGATTAAGGTTTGTAAACAGGCGCTTTGAGCGCCTGTCACTTAAGTAAGCATCTGATCGTCGAATATGGGGTTGGGTGAATTGTCTGCGCCGGCCTGAAAAAATTCAACTGACGCCGCGGCCTCTTTAATATCTTCAAAGCGGGCTATATGAAACAGCGCATCCCCTTCATTGACCAGAGGAATATTACTGCGACCGATCACCAGGCCGCCATACTGTGCGATCACCGGATATTCCGTTGGGTCGAACAGGTCAGAGGGGTCTGAGATAACGCCCAGGACATCGCCGGCTTTCACTCTTGAACCTAGGGCGGTCAGCGAGCGCAGTATGCCGCTCTGGGGTGCACGCTCCCAACTGCTTGAACGAGCAACAAAGGGTTCCTGGCGTTTGGTTTGTTTTTTCGCTGCGGGCAGCATGGCGAGTTTACGCATCACTGATAAGATACCGCGGACGCCTGCGCGAATCGACAGTTCATCAAAACGCAGTGCTTCGCCCGCTTCATAGAGCAGTACTTTGACCCCGTGTTCCGCTGCTGCTTGACGCAGTGAGCCATCGCGCAAGTTCGCGTTAAGCAATACGGGAACTGAAAAAGCGTCGGCCAATTCTTTGGTCTCGGGGTCGTCCAGATTGGCACGGATTTGCGGCAGGTTGGAGCGATGTATAGCGCCTGTATGCAGGTCGATGCCATAGTCGCACTGCTGCACAACTTCCTGTAGAAATATATGCGCTAGCCTTGCAGCTAGGGATCCCCTTGTCGACCCTGGAAAGGAGCGGTTGAGGTCACGTCTGTCCGGCAGGTAACGAGAGTGCTGAATAATGCCAAATATATTGACCACGGGAATGACGATCAATGTGCCGCGCAAGCGCTTTAGTGCACTGGTGGTAAGCAGACGCCGCGCAATCTCAATGCCATTGAGCTCATCACCGTGAATGGCAGCGCTGATAAACAGCGTTGGGCCACTGGTTTTTCCGCAAATGACCTGCAGTGGAATATTGACGTCTATATGGGTATAAAGCTTGCCGATCGGCAGCTCAATAACCCGTCGTTCCCCAGGCTGTATGGTGACTCCATTAATAGTCACTGGTTTATTTTTAGTTGCCATAGGGCTAGTGTTTAACCTTTGCCCCGAGTGCGGGTCTTGTTGGGTTTGGCATTCTGCTCAATAAAGTCAATAATCATTCCGGCAACATCTTTGCCCGTCGCTTCCTCTATCCCTTTTAGACCCGGCGATGAATTGACTTCCATGACTAGGGGGCCTCTGGCGGAACGCAATAAATCCACTCCGCAGACGTTAAGCCCCATAATCTTGGCCGCCTTAATCGCTGTGGCGCGCTCGCTCGGTGTTAGTTTGACCAGTTGCGCTGAGCCACCGCGGTGGAGATTGGAGCGGAACTCTCCTTCAGGGGCGGTTCTTTGCATGGCTGCGATCACTTTGCCGCCAACCACCAAGCAGCGAATGTCGCTGCCTCCAGCCTCTTTAATAAACTCTTGGATGAGGATATTGCTCTTTACGCCCATAAACGCTTCGATAACACTTTCTGCCGCTTTTTTGGTCTCGGCAAGTACTACACCAATACCCTGAGTGCCTTCCAACACTTTAATAACCAATGGCGCGCCGCCAACCTCGCGAATCAAGCCTTTGACATCGTCTGGTGAATTGGCAAAGGCGGTTACCGGTATACCGACTCCTTTGCGTGACAATAACTGAATCGAGCGCAGCTTGTCCCGTGAGCGGGAAATAGCAACCGACTCATTGACACAGTAGGTGCCCATCATTTCAAATTGACGCACCACGGAAGTGCCATAAAAGGTTACTGAGGCGCCGATACGAGGGATCACCGCATCAAAATCACCAGGATTGAATTCCTCACTTTTGAAATGTATCGAGGGGTTATCTGTTCCCATATCCATAAAACAGCGAATATGGTCAATCACTCGGACCTCGTGATTCCGTTCTTTAGCGGCCTCCACCAAGCGGCTGGTGGAGTAGAGCTTTGAATTCCTAGATAAAATGGCAATTTTCATAGCGTTTCCTGAATTTAGTTATGGGTGAGATTATGCGTCTGGACGACCAGGCAAAAACTCAGGCTTAAGGTTTGCCGAGGAGATAGGATGCTGCCGGGTTGACGCAATGTAAGTGATTCAATGCAGTGCGGCCGAGTAATAAACGAAACTTCATGGTGTCGCGATTGGTTAGGGTGATCTCGACCATTCGCTGTAGGTCGCCAATAATCACTGTGGTTTCAATCACAAAGCGGCTTTCTGCATGGCCTCCGGAATCGGTGATTGTACGCTCTTCTAACACTGCAGCGTCACAGATAACGTCGGTTTCACTGTCATTTTGATTGGGGTGAATCCCAAACCTGACACGCTGTTGACCATTGACTTCATAGGGCTCAACAAAATAGGCATGCAGAGCGGAGGTTCGCGCGCCGGTATCGACCTTTGATTTGATCGATGAAATTCCCAAGTCTGGCAGGCTGACCCATTCACGCCAGCCGAGGGTGATCAGTTGTGATGAGGTTGTTACTTGATCTGTGGTATCGGCGCGCATGCTATTTTGTCTCTGGCGGGATAATAAATTTCACGAAGCATAGGCGATTTAGCGCTAGGCATAAACAAAAAATATCGTAACTTTGGTGCTTCCTATAACGGTGCTTCGATTAATCCCACGAGAATCACGAATGAGCTTTTTATAGAGCAGGGATTGCCCTACAGGGTGGGCTCAGCTACTGAGCTACTGAGATATAAAGCATCTGATTTCGAGGTGGTGTGGGCAATGGCAGCTAGCCATGAAGACGAGCATCATCTGGATTCAACTGTGGAGAGGATTTGTTGTGTTTTCAATAGACAAACCGCAAATATAGCTATCACAGCAGTTTCTAACAGATGGTTTTTAGCGCCCTGATTTGGTCGAGCGTTATAGGTCCAGAGCTCATCTGCGCGATTGTGGGAGGCATTGCTGCTGTCATATCTATGAGCCTTTCCGAGCTTTCAAAAAATCGGTGAAAAATGATTTGGATTGAGAGACAGATTAAACGCCGTATTACTCTTTCTCTACGAAATAAGTCAGTTCTTTAGCGGCTTAGCCGGCAAAGGGGCCTGTGAGGTTGGCGCATCTGGCTAATATTGTGATCAAGAGATAAGTCGCAATGAGGTGGGTGTTTTTTTATTTTGTATGTGTAAGCCTACACTCGGTTCATTACCTGCAGTGAGTCCTTTCCACAAAATCCAATTACCAATCTACATACTATGGATAAGCTCTATGCATGCTCGCATTTTATCACCACGTTTATATCTTTTGCTAAAAACTGCGGCTTTAGTCGCGCTTTTTTATAAGACGCCTTTGATCTCTGAGTGGATTCTTTGCGTTGTTACTCGTCCAAATTTTACTGAAGTGCAGATTTTGGGTTTAGTGGTGTTCAAGTCCCGGTTAGGATTTAGTGCGCTTAGAGGGAGGGTGCTACCGAAGTTTTTCTTTGGTCTTAATCGTGGGAAGGAAAATGGTGCAATAAATAGTAGGAATTAGGTAAAAAGGTTTTGGCTCCGTAGCTCGAAGAGGAGTTAATAAAAACAGCCTTTGGGCTGTTTTGACCCCTGGGGGGGCGTTGCTTTGCTCCTTGTCCAAACTCTGCCGTGGACATAGTTTGTGAACCTCTTATCGGTTGAAGTCCCGGTTGGGATTTAGTGCACTTAGGGGGAGGGTACAGCCGAATGTTTTCTTTAGTCTTGTGGTGCCCAGGAGAGGACTTGAACCTCCACCCCCTTGCGAGGACTAGCACCTGAAGCTAGCGCGTCTACCAATTTCGCCACCTGGGCATAACAATAAAACTGACTTTCTATGCGAGAGGCAAACCTTGCGTTTAACCATCTCAGTACTACTTTGGTGCTGCTAATTCCGCTATCACTGTGACCCTCTTCAGGACAAAACCTGTAGCCGCTCACACAGCGGGCGCGAACTATAGTAACCGCGGAAGATTTTGTCAATTGCCAGTGTGTAAATTAGTTGTTTTGTGATCCAGTCTTGCCGAGGAGAAAGCGATTTTTGCCAGTATTGCCACGTCATGCCGCTTGATCGTGAACGCTCTGTGAGCTGGGCTATGAGTAGGTCAACAGGGACGACAGGTGATGACATTCTTATGTAATCTTACAAGGAGTTAGACCATGTTAAAAACAAGTAAAAAGATCCTTTTGATCGGCGCGTCCTTAGTTGCTCTGGCTGGATCGGCCCCGGCTTTGGCGGCATCTGCTGAAAAGGCCCGTTCGCCGGTGTCTGAACAGGCCCAACAGCAGGTCAATATCAATAGTGCTTCTGCGGTTGATATTGCTAACGCGCTTAAAGGTATTGGGCTAAAGACGGCTGAGGCGATTGTGGCTTATCGGGAAGCCAATGGTGCATTTGAGAGTCTCGAGTCCATTACCATGGTCAAAGGGGTTGGTGGCAAGACGCTGAAGAAAAATTCTGCGCGTATATTGCTCAAATAACTAGCCTAGTCATGTAGAATAATCCGGTCGTCTCGGCGGCCGGATTTTTTTATGGGATGAAAAAAATGGGACTAAAGGTAAAGGGCAGGTTGATCAATGAGTACTGACGCACTAATCACACTTGGCGTATTGCTGGTTTTTCTTGGCATCATTATTCGCGGTCGCCTTGCTGTGGATTTTGCGCTGGCCGGGGCCATGGTGGCCTTGCTAGTGTTCGGTGTATTAACGCCCAATGAAGCCTTTTTCGGTTTTTCTAATCCTGCCCTGTTCATTATCGCTTGCTTTTATGTGGTGGCTTCAGCGCTTAAAGAGAGTGGGGCGCTGCACTGGTGGGTAATGCGCTGGCTTGGTAACAGTGGTTCGATCAAAGGGGCTCTGCCACGAATTATGGGGCCGGTGGCGGTTACCAGCTCGATGATCAGCAATACACCTGTGGTGGCAATCTTTATACCTTTGATTCAGGATTGGGCGCGACGCCACAATCTGTCGGTGTCAAAGCTGCTAATTCCCCTGAGTTATGCCTCTATTTTGGGCGGCACCTGCACACTAATTGGCACCAGTACCAATATTTTGGTCGTGGGTATGCTGCAAAGTACCCACGAGGCCAACAGTCTAAGTTTGTTTAGTCCTGCGTTGATTGGCATTCCCTTGGTGTTGCTAGGCATCACCTACTTTGTTCTGATCGGTCACCGTTTGCTTCCCGATCGTGGAGGGCTAGTGGAAAGTATGCCAGATACGCGGGAATATGCGGTGAGTATGCGTGTGGAGGAGGGTGGTCCATTGGCGGGTATGTCAATTGCCGATGCGGGCTTGCGCCACTTGCAGTTCAGTTTCCTATCTGAGATTCAATCCAAGGGCCATATTATTCCCGCGGTGGGTCCAGAGGAAATTCTCAGTAATAACGATATATTGATATTTGTTGGCCAGCCGGAAGGGGTTAGTGAACTGCGCCAGTTTCGTGGCTTAGTGCCTGCCGAGGGTGAAGTCTTAAAACTTGACGTACCTTACAGTTCTAGAGCACTTATCGAAGCGGTGATCTCGCCAGTGTCGAATATGGTTGGCAAGACGGTGAAGGCGTCCAGTTTTAGAACCATGTTTGGCGGCGTGATTCTCTCGGTATCACGCAATGGCGACAGAATTAATCAAAAGGTCGGCAGCATTGTGCTGCGAGCTGGTGACACTTTGTTGCTGGAGGCAGCCCGGGGCTTTGTGCGTCGCCATAGATACAGTCGAGACTTTTTGCTGCTCAGTCGTATTGACGATGCCAGTATTCCCGATGTGAGTAAGGCGCCTGTCGCGCTGGGGTTGTTGGGACTCTTTGTGGTTGTAGTGGTGTCTGGGCTGCTGTCTCTGGTGGCCGCGTCGCTGTTATTAGTGGTGGCCCTGGCTGCAACTGGTTGTATTTCCATGGAATTTGCCCAGCGCAGTATCGATTTTAGAGTGTTACTGGCCATAGGTGCATCCCTGGCCCTGGGTCTCGCCTTGCAAAAAACCGGTCTTGCGGATCTTGGAGCTCAGGGGATCATAGTGTTGGCCGACGGCAACCCCTTCGTCAATCTAGTGCTGCTTTATATAGCCACGGTGATAGCCACTGAGCTGATCACTAATAACGCCGCGGCGGTATTGATGTTTCCATTGGCTCAGGCGTTGAGTGTTGAGCTGGATGCGAGTCTATTGCCCTTTGTTATGACCATAATG
>Ga0209195_1000949_pt1 | contig 20627 bp, 19 predicted proteins | sample COGITO_mtgs_1004_3_FD_184788 | JGI IMG/M metagenome (GOLD analysis project Ga0209195, IMG submission 184788) | Pelagic marine microbial communities from North Sea - COGITO_mtgs_100420 (SPAdes) (version 2) | ecosystem: Environmental > Aquatic > Marine > Epipelagic ...
AGGCACTAGGTGGAAGCGCAGCAATGTGTGCAGCCGAGGTGTACTAATAAGACGTATTTTCCCATGGGGAATGTTGTACAGCTACTGAACAATTTTTATTTGTGTAGCGGTATGTGTTGAAGTCAGTGATGAAAAGCAAACAGCTTTTCATCACAGCAAGAGTAGTAGTTATTTTCGAAATCAATATCGCGTGTTCTCAAGTGGTGTAAAACATCACTTCCGGGACGGAGTTACGTCTCTAGCAGGTTCACTCCTGCCGTCCCGACCACTTGAGAACACGCGAACGAACATTGAAAATTTAATGTTGGTGCTTTGGCGGCGAGGGTCCACCCGTTCCCATTCCGAACACGGAAGTTAAGCTCACCAGCACCGATGGTACTTCGCAAGAGGGAGAGTAGGTCGGCGCCAACATTAAGTTTTTAATACACAAAATACACCCACAAGGGTGTTTTTTTGTATTCAAAACTGAATATACGTTGGCGCCTCGGCTTCGTCCAGGAATCTCCTCTATGAGAGGAGAAGATTCGGACATAAATTCAGAATAGTCACTATGTTCCTTCCTTCATTTAACATTAAGTTTTTAAGATAAGAACCAGGTTAATAGCCTGGTTTTTGTTTTGCAAAATAGACACTGTACTCTCTGAGAGTATGACCTTCTTACAGAAGCTGTCCACTCATTGGATTACTCATTTCGCATTCGCTCATAATTACCCACAATGAGTCTTGCAAAGTGACATTAAGTTTTTAATACAAGTTGACACCTTCGACTTCAGTCAGGATTTGCCCAAGGGCAGAACAAATCCTGATCTACCTTCACAATACTCATTGAGGTTATTTGAGCTGAGTGTAATGCTTATTAATAGCACGTTCGAGGAAGAACCTCGAACATTCATGAAAACAGGTTTTAAAATCTTTTGATGAAACGAAAGGTTTTTGTTAGGTGTAAATGTGTCTCTAAATTGTGAAAAAAGGCCTAAAAGCCCCTAAACCTACCCAAATGCAGGTAGATTTGGGTAGATTGAGTGCTTTTTAAGCATTTCAGGGAATTCTAAGGTGACCTAAGAGGTATATTAAGCAAAGAAAAAGCCGCGCAAGAACTTGCGCGGCTTTGGTTTTTAGGGAGATTGCCTAGGCAGCAATCAGGACACGTTGGCTCATTCGAGCTTTTGTGCCGGTTGCGTTGCTGGCAGGAAGGTGTTCGAAGCGAGCTTCAAATTCTTCTTGGTCAGCTTCTTCGGCAAGAGCGATGTCGTCCATGGCTTCCCATTCTTCTTGAGTGGGTCCCATGTCAACAAGAAGTTCAAATCGTAGTTGGTCATCAGCCAGTGCTTCAGACACACTGTTGAGATAGACAGGATTTCCAATATACCCCGCCTCAGCTTTAGAGTCATCCAGGTATGGATCATGATAATGATCGTATTCACCCCAGAAACCATCATCGTAGTCATCCATCCCATCCCAGGTGCTGGAGAAGAGTCCGGTGTGACGAAGATAGGAATCACCATCTTCACCCATGAGCTCATCTGCAGGATCACAGGCATTGAACCCGTGGCAGTTCTGGTGTGCTTCGGACATGGTGAACATGTCTTCTGAAACATCCCAGAACCACTTGTGGTCAGGTTCGGCTTCGTGCCCGATTGCTTCGTTCACCTCGTCGAGGTGATCTTGGATATCGAGAACTTCGCCAAAGCCGTCGAGGTAGGTCTCGGTGTTTATGCCGACGACTTCAGTTATCTCCGCCACCCAGACGGAGTCCATCTGGCGGTGGGTGTCGGCACGATCTCTCCGAGTTTGACGATTAGCCTTTGCTTTTCTGCAAGACTTACCTTGGTCACCGATGCCGCGGTCTGCGTGTCGGCCATCAGTGCGGATATCGCGTTTTCCTACGCGCTGAACCATCTTCTCAGAAAGGGGAAGGTGTTCGTGTTTCCCGCGAGTTTCTTCTACTGGGTCATACCAGCATCTAAGTTCGCCCCATTCATCTCCAGTGAGGTCGTAGCGCATGTGGCGCTCGTATTCATGGTCAGAATGAAACCAGTCAGGGTACGTGACCGTACCTGAAGATTTGGGTATTACGATTCCTGGGCACAGTGCCTCCATGAGAATCTCGTACATTGTAGTCTCCCTATACTTTAGTGTAAAAAACAGAATGTGCTGTCTATGCAACATTAACACATTTTAATACTAAAGTCAATATATTTAGTAATAAAATGTATATTTTGCAACGTATTAACTGTATGAAAAATCCTTCATACAGGGCTTGTCATTGAGTTTGCTATACTTACAGACATGAATAAAAAACAATTATATTTTATTATTTTTGTACTGGTAATAATCCTCCTTGGAGTGTTGGTTATGCCGACACAGAAGACTGTTGAGATGCCTCCACAGCTAGATGTAGTCATTGCTCCGGTAGAAGTAGATGAGTCTGAGGCGGGTGAAACGGTAAATGCGACCACCACCGAAACGGGAGAAGAGATTATTGCCATAGAGGGAACTTTCTTAAGTCTCATTGAGGAGGAGGATAGATTTTACAAAGGGTTTCAAGTGATGCTCGTGGATGACGGTACGGAAATATTACGTGTAGATTTGCGTCCATTGCTTGGATACAGCAAGATCGATGTTATAGAGAAACTTGGAGTAGCGCGTGGCCAGATGGTGACTGTTACAGGGTCTGTAGGTAACGGGGAATTCGGTGTCCACTCTGTAGAAGGTCAATGATATACTGATGGGTAATGAAAATAGAACGACGATGGGCCTTCTGGCGACGCGTACAATACGGAACCGGTTTCAGTTTTTTCTGGGTTGCTGTTATTGCACTGGTATATGTAAATGTATTTTATGCAGAGCCAACCTGTTACGACGGTAAGTTCAATGCAGAAGAGCGCGGGGTTGATTGTGGGGGTGCATGTCAAAAGATTTGTGCATTTGATGTAAAGCCGCCTTCAGTGCAGTGGTCACGAAGCTTCAAGGTTACCGATGGTCGCTATAACGCAGTTGCTTATGTGGAAAATAATAACCGTACTGCTGCAACGCTTGAGGTGCCCTATACGATGTCTTTGTATGATGCACAAGGTCTTATTGCACAGCGTACCGGCACCACTATTCTGCCTCCAGACAGTGTATATCCAGTCTTTGAAGACCGTATCTTTACTGAAGAAAGAATTCCTACGCAGACCATTATGGAGCTTGGCGAAGTTGACCTCTGGGTAAACGCAGATAAAGGAAGAGAGCAGTTTGCAGTACAGTCACGAGAATTGTTTAGCGCCGATTCTGACCCACGCCTGGATGCAAAGATTTATAACAACGCACTGACTCCTGCAGCACAGGTTGAGGTGGTAGCGACGATTTTTGACAGTAAAGGTAACGCACTGACTGCGTCTCGGACATTCGTTGATAATTTTGCGCCACGAAGTACAGAGACCGCAGTATTTACCTGGCCTGAACCAATTGCAAAGACATTGCGCAGCTGTGAGGTACCGACAGATGTACTTGTCGCAATCGACCTTTCAGGGAGTATGAATAACGATAACGATAATCCTCCAGAACCAATTAGTTCTGTGCTTGAAGCAGCTCAGGCCTTTACGTCTCGCCTACAAGAAAATGACCAGGCTTCACTTGTTACATTTGCAACTGACGCAATAACAAATAATACTCTTACTGGGAATATTGCAGGAGTCACACAAGCGGTGGCAAATCTTGTGATTGATCCTAAGGAAGAGAGGGGGAATACAAATACTGGTGATGCACTGTATAGAGGTGCTGAGGAGCTTGTGTCAGAGCGTCACAACAACGAAGCCCGGAAAGTTATGGTCCTACTTACTGATGGTCTGGCTACTGCGCCAGGAGAAGAGCCTGAACAACATGCACTAGAAGCTGCACAGGTGGTTCGAGAAAATGATATTGATTTATTTACCATTGGTCTTGGAGAAAATGTGAACATGGAGTTTGTGACCCAGCTAGCAAGTACTCCAAAACATGCATACGAAGCTGTTTCTGTTGCAGAAGTAGATCGAATTTATAAAGATATCACTGAAGCAATTTGTGAAGATGGAGCCGCTATCATAGAGATTATTCCTAAAAGTGCAGCGAGTTTCATCTCTCTAAACTAATTAAATCTATACTAGTATGCCTGAGTCACCAAAAGGTACAGAGTCCGTCGAAGTCCATAACGGTATTGAGGTCCTTACTCAAAAAGAAATGAAGGATATTGTCTACCCAAATGGTTCGACTGTGGAGGATGATCGTTTTATGTCGCTGAACTCAGGTGGAGCATTTGCATACTTTGATCCATACGATGTCATTGAGAATCCTATGCGCACCGCTTATTACGGTTCTGAATCACCTAAGTTTTTTGTATTGTCTAAAGAAGTTGGCGTGGTCGCTGGAATTGCCGAGCTCGAACAATCATCTGACAATCCAGAAGTGTACTGGATTCAACATGTTTCTGTTGATGAGACATATCAGGGTGATGGACATGGACGTAAACTCCTGGAAGGGATTTTTGCCTTCGCCCAGAAGGAAGGAGTGACACTGCAAGGTTCGACACGTACTTTCATGGGTAATGAACGACTCGCTCATTTAATTGAGGAGCTTTCGCATCAAACTGGCGTGGAGTATATCCCCGCATAATTTTATGTATAAAATATTGCATTAATATTGCCTTGTGGTTTAATTCTTTGTAGTTGCAATTCTGACACAGGAGAATGAGATGCATACATTTATAATGCCTGAAGGCGTTTCACGCAGACAGGTTGCCTTGACTCTTAATGGTTACCTTGAAGGACACGAAGCGCGCGAGCCAGGAAACGTTGGCCCATGGCAAAAGAAAGAAGGAAAGGACGACCACTGGCAACTTGATCGACACAATAATTACTATCTTCGTTTTATGGATGACGGCACAGCGGTGTTCGGTTCAAAGTTCATGTATGAAGATGTTAAGCTTGATGCTGCCTTTAAACTGTTTGAGATTGCCTGGTTGGCTGTTTTTACTCGCCAATCTGCAGCATAACCAAAAGCCTGGAAGAATTTCCGGGCTTTTCTTTTTTTGGACATCTCCAATGTATATCCGTATACTAAGCATATTATGCGGACACTACTTTCATTATTTAAAGGATTTGATCTCTATCTTGTGGGGGCATGTGTGCTTCTTTCGGGAATGGGCCTAGTGACCATGTATTCCTTTGTGGGGGACAACTTCTTTTTTCAACGACAATTAATCTGGATTTGTGCTTCATTGTTTGTGATGATGCTTGCCTTACTGCCTGATTATCGTTTTTTGCGCTCGGGTAGTACCACCTTTTTTATATTTCTATTCTTTCTTTTCTTGTTGGTACTCGTGCTTTTTATCGGAGAGGTTACACTCGGGGCACAAAGTCGCTTTGATCTCGGATTCTTTTCTTTGCAGCCGTCTGACCCTGCGAAGCTGGTACTGATAGCGGTGCTTGCGAAGTACTTTTCAAAGCGGCATGAACTCATTGGAGACTTTCGGCACATTATTGTTTCTGGAGTTTATGCATTGCTGTTCTTTGGCTTGGTATTTATTCAGCCAGATTTTGGGTCGGCAATCATCCTCTTCTTTATCTGGTTTGGGATGATTTTGGTTGCAGGTATTAAGATTAAACATCTTGCAGTTGTCTTCTTACTTGGTGCGATTGCCTTTGGGGGGATGTGGCAATTTGGATTCCAGGACTATCAAAAGACCCGTATTATGACCTTTCTTGATCCATTGTCTGACATTCAAGGTGCGGGGTACAATGCATATCAATCAACGGTTGCGGTAGGGTCTGGGCAGCTTATAGGGAAGGGTATTGGGTATGGGACGCAGTCCAAGTTACATTATTTACCTGAGTATGAAACTGATTTTATTTTTGCAGCCTTTGCTGAAGAGTGGGGATTGGTAGGGGTGATAGTACTTTTCTTGTTATTTGGAGTGGTTATAGGAAGATTACTTTGGCATGCTATACGTGCAGATAGTAACTTTGAGCGGTTATTTGCCACGGGGGTTGCTATCTTATTTGTGAGCCACTTCTTTGTACACATCGGGATGAATATTGGTTTACTGCCTGTGACAGGCACGACCGTACCCTTTTTAAGTTATGGAGGAACTCATCTGATGACTGAGTTTCTTGGAGTAGGAATAGTGATGGCCATGCGTCGTTATGCGAAAATTCAGTATGAAACGACGAATCTTTCTATTGTGGAGGAGTAGCTAGTAGAGTCCCAATGTTTCTTTAATCATGTGGTCAATGTTAAATTCAGAAGTGATCTTCGCGTGTAGTTTTGCTGCATGCGCTTTGCGAAGGGTGATGTCTGAAGTGTATGTTGTAAGATTTCGTACCATACCTGGTATATCATTTGGCCCAGACAATAGTCCGCTGCATTCATGTTCAATTACTTCAGGAATACCTCCTACGTTACTCGCGACACACGAGAGCCCCGCATAACCAGCTTCAAGTAATGCGTAGGGAAGTCCTTCTTTATGTGACGCAAGGAGGAACACATCAAAGGCTTTTAGATACGATCGTGCGTCATGTGTGTACCCAGCAAGGGTGATATGTTCTTGGACGCCCAAAGCTTCTATGTGGTTTTGTAAATCTACTCGTAGTTCGCCATCACCAAGTATGGTGTAGAAAATCTTTTGATTATTCTTTTGATTATGTTCTGCAACTGCTGAAATTGCTGTATGGAGGTTTTTGTTTGCGGTGAGTTCAGCAACAGTTACAAGCCAAAGATCAGCAGCGTGTTGTTTGATTGCCTCAATAGAGAAAAGTATTTGTCGAGCACGTTGTCGTTCAATCAGAGTAAAGGCGGGAACTGCAGTATGAATAACGTGAAGTTTCTTTTTTGTGAAGGGCATGTGCGTATGTTCCCGGTCATTTTTTGAAACAAGAATAACCTGGTGTGCCAAGAGTGCCGTGATGTATGATGCAAGCCAAATTACCTTTTGAGCAATAAGGCTACGTTTTTCCAAGAATGGCCACCCGTGCGCGGTAAAAATTATATTTGAAACACCAGTAAGTCGACAGACAACGGCTCCGATGGCGCCAGCTTTAGAGCTATTTAAATGTACTACCTGAGGATCGTAGTCTTCTATGGTCTTCCGTAGCTCAGCGAACACTCCTAATTCTTTAGATATATTAATATCGCGTTGAAAGCCATTGATGGGGTAATGAGTAATGCCTACTTCTCTAAGTTTGGTTACCAAGAGACCCTCAGACGCGCTCGCAACTGCTACTTCGTGCCCCGCCTCCCTGCTTGCGCAGGCAAGTTCAAAAACGTAGCGTTGTGCCCCGCCAAAGTTTGATTTTGTTATCACATAAAGTATTCGTTTTTTCATAATATATTTACACAAAATAAAACTTTGTCGGCCCACCTACGCCTGCCTCGCTTTGCTCGTATCGGCGTTCTCTCACTGCGTTCTCGACCAGAATAAACAAGAAGCAGATCTTGTTTCTACCAAAGTTACTCTTAGTAATTACATACAATATTCTTTTTAAGCGTTTCGGGTTCTTCATCATGTAGTAATCTAATACTACTATATATCTCTTTAAAAGAGTGAAGGGTTGCGGATTTGTGGTATTTCTGTACGATAACGATACAAATTATGGGTGAAAGAACACGAGAATTGTTTATTTTAGTGGCAGGTGACGTCACGCTTTTTATCGTATCACTATACCTTACGTTACTAGTGCGGTATTTTTCTTTCCCTAGTTCTGAAGTGCTTCAAGCACATCTCGGTCCGTTTATGGCCTTGTCTGCACTGTGGTTGCTGATATTTTATATTGCAGGACTTTATGGAAAGCATACGGTCTTACTTAAGAATATGCTCCTGGGAAGGATCGTGCACACCCAAATCATTAACATTCTGTTAGCGGCATTCCTTTTTGTGGTATTGCCGTTTGGTATTGCCCCAAAAACAAATTTAGTGATTTACTTATTTATTTCACTCGGGCTTATGTCAGTCTGGAGATTGAAGATTTTTCCCTTGGTATCATACAAGCAAAGGCACAAAGCAATTTTAATTGCTGATGGGGACGAAGCGATTGAGCTAGTGGATGAGATTAATAATAATGATCGATACAATTATTCTTTTGTTCGAATAGTGGATCAGAAGACTGCAGAAGAAACAGAGCAGTTTGAAGAAAAACTACTTGCATTAATCCAAAAAGAGGGAATCAAGATTATTGTTGCTGACCCGGGTAGTCCCTATACAGAAAAGATACTTCCGTCCATTTTTGACTTGGCATTTTTGAAGTTCGAGTTTACCTTTTTAGACTTCTCTAAGGTCTACGAGGAGACGTTTGATAAGGTTCCATTTTCGTCTCTTCGGTATGATTGGTTTATTAAAAATGTTTCTCAGTCACAGAGCCTTATTTATGATTTTTCAAAAAGGGTCCTTGATGTCGTTTTTGCACTGATGTTGTTGATCCCAAGTGCATTCCTTTTCCCGTTTGTAGCTGCAGCTATTAAGCTTGAGGATAAAGGTGATTTATTTTATAAAACTGAACGTGTCGGGCGTTTCAATAAGCCAATTTATATATATAAATTGCGAACAAAAAATGGTGTTGACGTAGGGGATCAAGCACTACAGAGTTCTCTTCGCGATACGAAAGTAGGGGCGTTCTTACGAAAAACAAGAATTGATGAGCTGCCGCAGCTGTTGAATGTTTTGCGTGGAGACCTTTCGTTTATTGGACCACGTCCAGAAATGCCAGCTCTGGCAAAAGTATATGCAGAACAAATACCGTACTACAATGCGCGTCACTATATTCAGCCGGGTCTTTCAGGATGGGCGCAAATTAATAATAATGATGCACCACGAGGTGGAGTGGATGTAGAGCGAACTATTACAAAACTTTCGTATGATCTGTATTACCTAAAACGCCATTCGATCGTACTTGATATCCAAATCGCAATAAAAACGATTGCCACCATTTTGATGCGTACGGGGAGCTAACCTTTGGTACAATTCTGTAGTTATAGTTTGTATGAAAAAAGTGTTAATTACAGGAGGAGCAGGTTTCATTGGGTCACATTGTGCTGATCTGTTTCTTGCACACGGATACCAGGTGGGTGTGTTTGATCTTAAGACTAAAGAAGAAGCGGTGAATCTTACGCATGTTATGGATAACATCACCTATGTAGAAGGTGATGTCCGCAATCTGGCACAACTGACACAGGTACTGGCTGGGTACGAGTACGTATTGCACTTAGCAGCGATTGTATCTGTGCAAGATTCAATTCTTGATCCCATTGGAACACATGCCACAAATGTGACGGGTACACTCAATGTGCTCCAGGCTGCTGTAGATAACGACATTGAACACGTGGTTTATGCATCCTCTGCAGCAGTGTATGGAGACACACAAGTAGTGCCTACTCCTGAAGATGCACCGCTACTCCCACTGTCACCGTATGGTCTACATAAGGTGTATAACGAAGGGTACGCTCGTTTATATAATCTTCAGTACAATCTTACTTCCACAGGGTTACGATTTTTTAATGTATACGGCAGTCGGCAAGATCCTGGTTCTCCGTACTCGGGGGTGATTTCAATTTTCTGTAAAAAGATGCAGGAAGGGGAGCGGCCGTTTATTTACGGTGATGGAAATGCGACTCGCGACTTCATCCATGTATCTGATGTGGCTCAGGAATGTCTTCGGGCGTTGCAGACTTCAGAATGTGGTGCATGTGTACGAAATGTTGGTACCGGACAGGCACTGACAATTAATTCCCTTATCGAACACCTGAACACCATTCTGTTGACGACAATTGAACCGGTATTTAACCAAGCACGTCTTGGCGATATTGTGCACAGCTGCGCGGTAGTACAAAAAAAAGACCCTGAGGGTAAAACAGTTGACTTACACACGGGCCTAAAAGAGACACTTGGTCTTTCTTAAATTCCACAATGACTACCGTGTCCAAACCTACGACGTCGGACGTCGTGGTTTGCACACGGTATTTTTGATAGACCTATTCCAGGTAGCTGTGTATACTAGCGGACATGATTGTTGACGGAAAAGCGATAGCCTCAGACGTATATAAAGAGATTGAAAATCAGGTAACGCATTTGGCACATGCACCACATCTGACGGTATTTACCTGTGCACCCAATTTTGAAACTCAGAAGTATCTTTCCCTTAAAAAACGTAAGGCATCACAAGTGGGTATTGGAGTAAACATAATTGAGTTGCCTGACACCCTTACCACACAAGAAGTGGTGCAGTCAGTTACTCATGCATGCATGCAAACTGATGGTATCATTGTGCAATTGCCGTTGCCTGCACATATTGATACTGATGCGGTACTTGCGGCCATTCCAAAGAATTATGATGTAGATGGTATGCACTATGATGGGACAAGCAGTACGTTTATGTCGCCGGTAGTAGGTGCAGTCGCACAGATTGCTCGTGTACATGATGTTCTCTTTGCGGCACAGAAGGTGGTGGTTGTCGGACAGGGGAGGCTCGTAGGAGTCCCTGTGGCAGCGTGGGCACGTAATCAGGGTGCTCAAGTGACCGTGCTTACCAAAGAATCTGAAAACTCAGACGAGGCCATTGCCAGTGCAGATATTCTCGTTTTGGGCGCAGGTGTTTCTGGATTGATTAAACCGGAAATGGTAAAAGAAGGGGTGATCATCTTTGATGCAGGAACATCTGAGGATGCAGGTGAACTTACAGGCGATGCACATCCTGACTGCGCACAGAAGGCATCGTTGATCACACCGGTTCCAGGAGGTATAGGACCACTTACGATTGCTGCGTTGCTCCGTAATGTATTACAGGCAGCAGAACGTTAGTAGTGCATAAAAGCTCTATAAATGATATAAAGGTACCCATAAAATATGTCTAATAATAATTCTCAGAAAATAGAAGAGGGAAGTGCAAAATTTATACGAAAGTTTCATGCAGTTTCAGTATTGGCAATCATTGCTGCAGTACTGTTTTTTGTATATACAAATACAGTAAACGATTCAGCAAAATATCCATTTAAATTAGGGCTTGACCTCGCGGGTGGTTCACATCTTGTATATGAGGCGGACGTGAGCAAGATTGAGCCTACTGAGGTGGCTGATCTCATGAATGTGCTGCGTGACGTGATCGAGCGGAGAGTCAACGTCTTTGGTGTTTCTGAACCGATTGTGCAGGTCGAGCGAAGTAGTTTTGTCTCAGAACAGGTTGTTGAACGCCTTGTGGTAGAGCTGCCGGGAGTTACTGATGTAGCCACCGCAGTGGAAGAAATTGGAAAAACACCATTACTTGAATTTCGACTTATTGATGATGCAGTGCTGCAAGAACAGGCAGCTGCAGAAGAAGGGGTAGAGTTTGATGAGCCATTGGATCCATTTATCGATACGGGACTTACTGGTCGATATCTTGCAAGTGCTGCATTGGAGTTTGCTGGCGGGCAGGGAGGTCAGCTTTCAAATGAACCTATTGTGTCTATTGTGTTTAATGCAGAAGGAGGTGATTTGTTTGAATCTATTACGCGTGATCATACGGGAGAAAACCTTGCTATTTTCCTTGATGGACAGATGATTTCTTCTCCACGTATTAATGAAGCGATCGTGGGTGGACGAGCAATTATCTCAGGAGGATTCACTCCTGATGAGGCACGGAGCCTTGCACAGAACTTAAACTTTGGTGCTTTGCCAGTGCCGATTGTGCTTGCAAGTACACAGACAGTAGGAGCATCTCTTGGTGGAGAAGTACTTAATAAAGGTATACAAGCGGGAGTGATAGGATTTTCACTTGTGATTGCATTTATGTTGCTGTGGTATCGATTGCCGGGACTCGTTGCGGGTATTGCACTTGTGGGATACGTTGCAATGATGCTTGCACTCTTTAAGCTCATTCCCGTAACCCTTACTGCAGCTGGTCTTGCGGGGCTCGTACTTTCTCTTGGTATGGCAGTAGATGCAAATGTATTGGTGTTTGAGCGAATGAAAGAAGAGTACCGAGGAGGGAAGAATAGCCGTGAAGCAGCACGTGCAGGATTTGCCCGGGCATGGAGTGCGATTCGTGATGGAAACATTACAAGTCTTCTTTCAGCAGTTATCCTATTTTGGTTTGGAACCTCAATTGTAAAAGGGTTTGCGTTGGTGTTTGGACTCGGAGTTGTTGTATCTATGGTGTCAGCACTGCTGGTAACACGAACACTCTTATTGGCACTGCCAGAAACAGACCTTAAAAAAGGGTCACTCTTGTCAAAGCTTTACAATTCAGGAATTAAGACTAAATAATTATGATATTTGTTACATACAGAAAAATATTCTTGAGCATCGCAGTTTTGGTTGTTGCGTGTTCAATAGGTATTATTGCAATGCTTGGTCTTAACTTAGGTATTGATTTTACTGGAGGGTCGCTCACAGAAGTTTCATATGAACAGCGGCCAGATAAAGAGATTCTCAGTGGAGAGCTTGATCAGCTAGGCTTGGGATCATATTCATTACGAGAAACACAGGATGATGAAGGACGTGATGGTTTTATTCTGCGGACACGTGACCTTACTGAAGATGAACGACTGACTGTCTCGACTGTAGTGACTGCAGAAGGTCAGGACGCAGCTGTCACACGGTTTACTTCAATAGGGCCAGTGATTGGACAAGAGCTTAAAGATAAAGCAGTGTGGGCGATCGTAGCGGTGAGCTTGGTTATTATTTTATATGTTGCCTTTGCTTTTGCCGGAGTTTCGTATCCTGTGGGCTCATGGGTATATGGGGGTATTACCATTCTTGCATTACTTCACGATGTACTGGTTCCAGCGGCAGTAATGGCGCTGCTAGGATATTATGTAGGTGTTGAGGCCGATGTGTTATTTATCATGGCGTTACTTGCGGTTTTGGGGTATTCAGTAAATGACACAATTGTAGTATTTGACCGCGTACGAGAAAATCTCGTAAAATTCCGACAGGAGAAAAAGATAAAGGTTGTTGGAACTGACGGTCTTGAGCGAGAAGAAATTGAATATATTCTCACCAAGCCATTCCCGGCTATTGTTGGTGAATCTGTATCACAGACACTGATGCGTTCAATTAACACCTCGGTCACCACACTTGTCGCGTTGATCGCGTTATATTTTATCGGGGGAGAGGTGACGCAAACGTTTTCACTGGTGCTGATTGCAGGAGTGCTCGCAGGAACCTATTCGTCTATTTGTATTGCAAACCCATTGCTGGTATTTGTGGCAGAACGGAAGATGGAGAAAGAATACGGGCCTGAGGTAAAAAATGAGTCTAAAAAGGATAAGTAGAGATCACATAGACTTACCGGAATCGAATCACCTAGGATAAAACACACTGTTGGACATTCGATGTCCAACAGTGTGTTTTATTCAATGATACTAGCGTGTGAGGCTTTTGCGGAGTCTTGAATTATGGATGTTAGTTCTGCATATTGATTTTGACTTGTTTTTAAGATGGGTGCTAACAATGATTTGTCTATGATTGACGGATAATTTCTAATAGAGTTGTAGTCTTTAAAGCTGCTCCATCGATATTCTAACAGGGAAGCATACGCCATCTTTATATTTTTCACCTCTCCATTTCTCCATTCTTTAAATTTAAAATCAAGAGCGTTAAGGTGAATGTAGTAGGGAATATAGTTAAAATGAGAATCGTTATTGATGTGGATTTTCTTCGACTTCCCTTGCCAGAGTGCACCAGATCGTTCATATTTCTCATTGAAATATTTTGAGTAACCCATGTTGAGTTTACGCATAAACGCAGATAGGTTTGCTGGATCATTATCTACTGGTGACAAAAGTATGTGGTAATGGTTGTCCATTAAACAATAGGCATAAACGGATACTAAGGGTTCCTTTTCATTTTTAAAAGTAGTTTTTTCTGTGAATCTGCGGGTGTTTCTATTGAGTAAATTCTTATCATTATACAGATAAAGACCCTGCATGAAGCGTAGTCTGTCGGACTCATCCTGCACTATTGATCATTTGTCTACTCCGCGATTGAGAATGTGAAATACTTCCATAAATACATGTTACCACAACTGTTGGACATCGAATGTCCAACAGTTGTGGTAATGTTTGGTTTGGTGGTGTAAAATTCCTTATTATGATTATTGGGGTTACAGGAACAATTGGAGCGGGGAAGGGTAGTATTGTTGAGTATCTCATACAGCAAAAGCATTTTGTTCATATATCAGCGCGGTCAATTTGGACTTTAGAGCTTGAAGCTCGTGGGATGGATGTTAATCGCGACACTATGACAGTTCTTGCCAATGAACTTCGTGCTCAACATGGCGCTGACTACTTTGTAAGAAAAGCACTTGCTGAAGTTGAAGATTTACAAAATGTTGTTATCGAGTCAATTCGAACAGTCGCAGAGGTTGAATTACTTAAGCAAAAGGGCGCTGTCCTACTCGGTATTGATGCAGACCAGTCACTACGATATGAACGGGTATATGGACGTGGTTCAGCTCTTGATGATGTGACGTTTGAGGATTTTCTCCGACAAGAAAAAGCTGAGATGATTAATGCCGATCCTACAAAGCAAAACTTGTTAGAGGTAATAGAAATGTCTGACTACACAATCATGAACAATGGATCTCTGGAAGAGTTAGAGGCCCAAGTGGATATATTCTTACAGAAATTTGAATAAGTGCTTTTAATATTTAAATATCAATTTGTATATTGAGACGGATGGTACACTGTATATATGAAAAATCCTGTTGTATTAGCTTCAGAAATCACATTGGTCATTTTGGTTATAGCAGTGGTAGTTGTCGGGTTTGTAAAATTTGGTTCAGGAGGGGAAACTTCTGAGGTGGTAAAAAATGAAATCCGCTTCTCTCAGTATTCCAATGCAGCACGTAGTTACCGCGCTCGCAATTATGGATACGAAGGTGTGTGTCATGCTGTTGGTTTACCTGACTCGACCGTTTGCATCGATAGTCGCAAAGAATACCGTATGGAAGAAACCTTGGACTCAGGGGGGTTCGTTTGTGCTGACAGTAGTGGATTTGTAGGAGTAACAGAAGAGTCGGGATCAGAACGATTTAGTTGTCTATAAGCCGGGGCTGAAGAATAGAAAAGACCAGACACATTGTGTCTGGTCTTTTCTAGAGGACGCTTAGTTCTATGGTGAAACCATTGTTATTTATTGTATAGGGGCATAGTCAAAAAGGACGCCAAATGCTTTGCACCACGTCATGACATATTGGTACTCGGTAATATCTATATCATCGGGGACGGTGTAGTTTATATTCCCCTGATTACCCTTGGCCCTTCCAAGGCTAATGAATTCAGTAGCGTCAAGATCTTTGGCCAAGTACACATATAAATCAGGTCCATTGGTACCTTTGTAATTTTCATATCGCACGATGGTGCTTTCCTCAGGCTACTCAATAACACGCACCCTTCCTGACGCTGTGTGACCAGGTGTATCCTCGATGGCAAAAGGTCCGGTTATTACTGGAGTGTCTGACAGGGTCGACTCGTTTTGCACAGCGCTTGGCACGCCTACTTCTGCAGGTACACTTTTTGTATTTTCAGTAACCGGGGAATCTGCCAGAGGCGGTGTATCAGCAGTGGGTGCATTTGTTTCTTGGGTAAGTAACGCTTGCACCTCTGAGGATAGTTCATCTTCCACCACAACATTAATAAAAAGAGGGGAGATGGTCCACCAAGCAAAGACCGTGATTCCCAACACGACGATGCTGATAAAAATGTATTTTATATTCATATCTATATAATACTCCCTTTTGTTTAAAAAATTCCATATACTTTTGAAGTACGTACCGTAAAGAATGGTATTATAAAAGTGATTTTATTATGTAACTATATAAAAGTATGCACTGGTTTATAGACCCAATTCAAAATCATTACGCAGATTTTACAGGTCGAGCTACTCGACAGGAGTTCTGGATGTATATCCTTGTGTATCTGGGTGTTGCTATCGCCGTCGCAATAGGGTTATCAGCTGTTGGTCTAGAAAGCTTGTCGCCACTTTTTACCTTGGCAATACTGCTTCCAAATTGGGCGATTACTGCACGACGACTGCATGACGTAAATAAGAGTGGATGGTGGCAACTTATTGCCTTGGTCCCGTTTGGTATTATCTTTCTTATTATATGGCTCGCAAGAGAAAGAGTGGATGAAGGTAATCGATACGGATCTGGTTCAGTGGTTGATGGTTCGACTTTTCCTCCGCCTGTACCCGTGCCTGTACCGTCAGCTCCTGTAGCACCATCTGCACCGGAGACTGTCCCCGAAGCTGAAGTTGTAAAAGAGAATACACAACAAGGATTTGGAAGAGAGTAGTTGACGCAATATAAAAGACCGATACGCAGAGCGTATCGGTCTTTTATATTTTCTCGTATACTTAATTGTGAATGCGTGTTCCGGTAAATGATTTTCCGTCTAAGTAATTCTTTAAAGAAACAAGTTTTGTACCGTTCAGCGACGCAACTTCGATGTTTTTTGCTTGCGCTTCTTTTGCAGCAACAGGATCAAAAGGGGAGTTAAGTCCGGGTCCCCATTCCTTGGGAATAAGTTTTCTGAAATCTTCCCAAGTAATGTCTTCAATTTTTTCAGCGTCAGGATTTGTCTTTGGGTCGTCAGTATAGACGTAGTCAATATTTGAAAGATTGATTACTTTTTTTGCACCAACACGCTCTGCAATTTGAATTGCGCGTAAGTCAGTACTTGCACCAGGTCGGTAGCCAGCAGCAATGATAAGTTTTGCATCTTTGGGCATATCCAGTACGTCGTCTGGGTTGGTGACCATGACGCGGTGTGCAAGATTACGGAAGATTGTAAGGAGGAGGTGTCCATTCAGACGTGTGGCATGAAGCCCTAGCCAGTCTAGATCTTCGTTTTCCATAGTGGCTACTTCTGCTGCTGCATCTTGATATCGACGAGCGGTTTTGCCACCTCCAGCAATGATAATAAAGCGACGACCATTGGCCGTCTCAGTTTCTATAAGATCTTTTAATGATGATAGGAAATGTGTATCAATGGCGTCGGGAACGATAAGGGACCCGCCGACAGACATTACAATGGTTTCTTGTTGTGACATACGTGCATTATTATACGACATTCTGAAATATATGCTCTGTATAAAAGTTCAATACAAAGTTGTTTTTAAGATTTTTAACAGGTATCTGCTGTGTCAAAAATCTGGTTACAAAAACATAAAAATGGTCTTATTATGCTATGAGTTAAAGCATAGAAAAATACTCCAGATAAGGGGGTTGCACTTTATTTTGTTATCTGTATAATAGCGGACACTGTGTGACTGGATTAGAGAAGTTTACGCTTCACTTTATCCAGATGACATACAGTACTTTGACAATATTAAATACGTTTGATGGCCGATACGAGTTGGCCATCAGAAATACTAGTTGCAATGTAGCGACGTCATTTTTGGCGTAACAATTGCAACTGTATGCATCACTAAATTTATTACTTTACGAACGTAATAATTTGGTAAACACATAGCGAGACAAAATTAAGTTTATACTTTCTTTTGTCTTATCCTTTGGATGTCTACATTAGTACGCGATATGAAGTACACGCGGAAATGTATGTAGACGCAGGTAAGCACATTGCGAATTAAGAATGAATTTATTCATTTTTATTTCACTGAGCTACCTGTCTTAACTTAGAGTTTGATCCTAGCTCAGGGTGAACGCTGGCGGCGTGGATGAGGCATGCAAGTCGAATGGGTTTAGACCCATGGCAGACGAGGTAGGAACACGTAGGTACATACCCCAAAGTCAGGGATAATCCGTCGAAAGGCGGGATAATACTTGATAGTCTCTTAGGAGTAAAAATTTATTGCTTTGGGAATGGCCTGCGTTCTATCAGCTTGATGGTAAGGTAACGGCTTACCATGGCTACGACGGATAGGGGAGGTGAGAGCCTGACCCCCACCGATGGAACTGCGACACGGTCCATACTCCTACGGGAGGCCGCAGTCGAGAATCTTCCGCAATGGACGAAAGTCTGACGGAGCGACGCCGCGTGGTGGATGAAGCCCTTAGGGGCGTAAACACCTTTTATGGAGGAGGAATTTTATTGACGTTACTCCATGAATAAGGGGCTCCCAATTCTGTGCCAGCAGGAGCGGTAATACAGAAGCCTCAAGCGTTACCCGGATTCACTGGGCGTAAAGGGTTCGTAGGCGGTTATATTAGTCGGACGTTAAATCCTGAGGCTCAACCTCAGGCCCGCGTTGGAAACGGTATAACTAGAAGAAGTGAGAGGTGAACAGAACTCATGGTGTAGGGGTGAAATCCGTTGATATCATGGGGAATACCAAATGCGAAGGCAGTTCACTGGCACTTTCTTGACGCTGAGGAACGAAAGCGTGGGTAGCGAACGGGATTAGATACCCCGGTAGTCCACGCCCTAAACGCTGTCCGCTGGTTTTTGGAGGAATCGACCCTTTCAGAGACGAAGCTAACGCATTAAGCGGACCGCCTGGGTAGTACGAGCGCAAGCTTAAAACTCAAAGGAATAGACGGGGGCTCGCACAAGCGGTGGAGCGCGTGGCTTAATTCGTCGCTAAGCGAGGAACCTTACCGAGATTAGATATCATACTGCACGCCTACCGAAAGGTAGGAAGCCTTAGAGGGTGTATGACAGGTGATGCATGGCCGTCGTCAGTTCGTGGCTTGAGCTGTTCCCTTAAGTGGGGAAACGAACGCAACCCTCGTTGCCTGTTACAAGTGTCAGGCGAGACTGCTCCCTCACGGGAGAGGAAGGTGAGGATGACGCCAGGTCAGCATGTCCCTAGATATCTCGGGCTGCACACACGCTACAATGGTAAGCACAACGGGACGCAATACAGCAATGTGGAGCAAATCCTTATAAAACTTGCCCCAGTTCGGATTGTGGGCTGCAACTCGCCCACATGAAGTCGGAATCGCTAGTAATCGCGGATCAGCACGCCGCGGTGAATACGTTCCCGAGCCTTGTACTCACCGCCCGTCAAGTCAGGGGAGTCGGGAGTGCCCGAAGTCCGTGTTTATCACGGCCGACGGTAAGCTCGATAACAAGGACTAAGTCGTAACAAGGCACGGCTAGCGGAAGCTGGTCGTGGATTAATTCCAATTGGAAACGTCGTTGACTCGGGGTGACCCAAAATCAATAACGACTAATTGGTCGATGTTCTGTGCCTCAATTGAGCACAGAATTGGTAATAATACTCAACAACCATAACTGGTATTTGACACTAGGAAGAGACTAGGAAAAAGGATAAGACAAAAGAGGGATGTAACTCTTTTGCTTGATGCAAAATAACGTATTTAATATTGATGAAAGAATAAAGCCCATGCTCTGCATGGGCTTTATTCTTTGTTTAAATCACTGGAGTTTACATTTCTTTACATAGCAGTATTATGGCTTATACGTATTTTGGGTTACATCAAGTTTTAAAAGCTGCTACAGAAATCGTTTGTTGTTTTTTGGAATGAGATGGTGGTACTTGCAAAAGTCTGATGCCCATTACTGAGTCCAAGGAGACTAGCTCCTGAATATGATGATAATGTGTTGATATTCACGTTGTTTTGAAAGTATTCGCGATAGGTTGATGGTGCAGTATCGACTTCAATGTATTCGGTGAGTTTTACTTTACGTTGACCTGAGCTGAGTACTGCAAGTGTAGAGTATGTCTCGATGATGGGGAGTACCGCGAGAGCTTTGTTGCTGTAGGGGCATGCGTCGAGCTCTTGTGTAACGGTCCAAACACCTGCCCAGTCCACTACTGCGTGAGTGACATCAATAGCATTTAAGTTGTAGCTACACATTGCGCGCATGTCTGCTGCACTTGGACCATGGCCGTTCATGCTCAGTTTATCAGCGTCAATTCTACCTTTAGGATGCGTGTGTACCACATGTACTTTTTGAGCGCCGTTTGCAACCAGGTCTGCCAAGACGTCTCTGTCGTGACCGATAGATGTCAACGAGTTGCTGTCAGTTATATTTTTCCATCGCGTCTGATTACTTGCGTCTTTATACAACGCATACGAAACCTGTTTCAGATTTGTAGTACTTTGAGTTTTAAGGGTGTTAACTCCACTGATACATGATGCAGTTTCAGAAACTTCAGATATTTCAACACGTGGACCACCGGGTACATTAAGGAATGCAGCAGAGTCTTTTCCATTTCCAAAAATGAGTTCAGCGAGTGCTGATGTTTCAGGATCATTCTCTTCAGGGTCAGAACTAGTAGTTGTCCCGCCGTTAGAGCCATCACCCCCAGAACTACCATCCGTAGTACTGTTTCCATCTACTGCTCCACTGTCGGTGTCATCTCCTGCAGGACATGCTCCTATGACGTATGAATCAATTTCTCCCGATGAACATGCCCCACAGCTGTTGCTGTACTGGTTGACTTGAATAGGGTCACATGGGGCTGAGACACATTGGACATTTTGATAGCCACACACGGGTGCATATTGACTCGTACACGCCTGTGCCTGCTTTTGTGCATCAGTACAGCCGAGTTGTGCATTACCTGTTGTTCCGTCACCTGGGTCTGTGCCACATTGATAAATATCACCAAAGGCGTTATAGCACGGGGTATCGTTAGGAGCATTTCCAGCATTTCCAGCATTTCCAGCATTTCCAGCATTTCCAGCATTTCCAGCATTTCCAGCATT
>Ga0209195_1000969_pt1 | contig 20364 bp, 28 predicted proteins | sample COGITO_mtgs_1004_3_FD_184788 | JGI IMG/M metagenome (GOLD analysis project Ga0209195, IMG submission 184788) | Pelagic marine microbial communities from North Sea - COGITO_mtgs_100420 (SPAdes) (version 2) | ecosystem: Environmental > Aquatic > Marine > Epipelagic ...
CGAAGACAAGTCAAGTACGCAACGAAGTTACGAAGACAAGTCAAGTACGCAACGAAGTTACGAAGACAAGTCAAGTACGCAACGAAGTTACGAAGACAAGTCAAGTACAGAATCAAAAAATTTGTGGACATTGTTTGAAAAAACAATCTATTTTATCTTTTTTTACACTGGATTTAACAAGGTGTGATCTAACCAACGATATATGCATAAACTGTCAAGACTTTTATTTTAGATATTGTTATTTTAAACCATTATCAAAATTGCAAATACATATTAATACTTTAATTAAATGGTAATTTTACCCAAAATAACTTTCAACCAATTATAACGCTACTGCTCTAGGGTTTACAATCGTCGCTACCGGGAGCTCCGTGTCTGTTAGATCATCTTCAAATTTAATAATTGTATCAATATCATCTTCAAATTTAATAATTGTATCAATGACAATGTCCTTAGTTTCCCCGTTAGATTCAACAACAACAACACCAGACTCGCGAAGTTCAATAAGATTTCTATTAATTTCTTGAAGTTCTTCTATCAATCTTTCTGAATCTGTTTTAGGAGGATAAAACCAACCATATAATCCACCAACTACATTATAAACACTGTTGGGTGTTACTATGTATATTAGATTTCCTCCAGTATACCAAAAAACTGTTTTAGTACCTTGAAATAATAATGAAGCAGCTAATCTATACATTTTACTATTAATATTAAATATTTTTATATTAATTTATTTTTTATAAACGTTCATTTGCAAAGAAAATTGTCAAAATTTGTTATATTTTAATACTTAAATATTAAACAGGGTATATTAAAGATGGAACCCAAATTAGGATATCACGTTGGAAAAGACAAAACATATACTAAAACATTCCAAAATGTAATAGAATCTCTCCAAGACAGCGAAGTCAGTAACTTCCCAATTCAAATATTTACCGGTTCAACCAAGTCGTGGAAACGGGCTGCACACAATGTTAAGGATTTGGAATCTGCCAAAAAGTTAGTTGAAACGAACAAAATGGACGTATTTATCCATTCTATCTATCTAATTAATCTGTCACGGATCGGAGAAGAGTTTGAGAAAGCTAAAGAATGTTTAAAATATGACCTTGATATTGGTCCTAAACTAGGTGCAAAGGGTGTAGTAGTACATGTAGGCAAAGCGCTAAAAATGGGGACCAAGATTGCCACAGACAACATGTTTAAAAATATTTTGGGGTTATTGGAATTTATTAATGAATCGTGTCCATTGTTAGTAGAAACACCCGCCGGACAGGGAACTGAAGTACTAACCGATATCGAGGATTTTATTGAGTTTTACAACCTATTTGACGAGGTACAGAAACGTAAAGTTAGAATTTGTATAGACACGTGTCATGTATTTGCATCGGGTTATGACCCACTGGATTACTTGGAAAAATGGAATACAGCATTACCCGAAAGTATTGTTCTAGTCCATTTTAATGATTCAAAATGTTCTTGTGGAAGTCGCAAAGATAGACATGCACCAATTGGTGAAGGTTTGGTTGGTAAAGAGAACTTGGACAATGTTATGAACTGGTGTGTTCACCGAAGTATCCCGATGGTTAGGGAATTTTAAATTCCTTTTTTCTTAGACTTTCGAGTCTTTCTTTTTCGACTCTTTTTCTTAGACTTTCTCCTACGTCTACGCTTTCCAAAAGAACGTTTAATTGCTTCTGCTTTATTCAATTTTTCTTCTTGAATATTTAAGCTTAATTGTGCTTTATCCAATTTTTCTCTAGCAGCAGCTAAAAGTTTTTTGGAATTATTTAATGCAGTTCTAGCATCTGATAAAGGGCTCAAAGAGACTGTACCGCTTCTTCGGACCGGGCTCAAAGAGACTGTACCGCTTCTTCTTTTAAAATCCATATTAGTTGGTTAATACAAATAGAATAGATTATTATTGACTTTGAAAAAGTTTAAAAGGAAACACTATTTGGGAATAATTTTCTATATTCATATTCATAATCATCTATAAAATCTTTTTCAATGTGTTTTATTTCATTGTATTCTAATACTTTATCTAATTTTATACAAGGAATATCTAATACTTTATCAAATTCTACATTTACTATATTGGTTATTGTCCACATTTTCTTATCTTTTGCATTTTGTAAACACCAACCATTGGTTATACTAGACATAGGATAATAAGTATATCCAATATCACGAGCATATAAATTATAAGATATATTTGAAATACAGTATAACATATCTTTGGTACATTCGTCATTAGAATATTGGATTTTTTTATGTTTTGGGATTACTTCATTTACCATTCCTACATTTGTATTTTTAAAACCAACACCAGTTGACACATTTTTAAATATTTTAGAATATAATTTATTACTAAATGTTGGTATTCGCATTTATAATATAGAAATATTTAAATTACCACAGATATTTATGACTTAATATTTTAGCATTGTATTTACCTCTACTCTTTTTCCATTCTTTCTTCAAAGCCTTAGTTTTTGTTTTAACACCAGAATGTCTAGAAAAATAGTTTTTTCTTCTTTTGCTATCTTTGTGATTCTTAGATCTGTATTTCTTAATCTTGGTGGAATCTTTGAACTGTTCATAACTTCTAGCACCAAAATCAATATTCCTAGTTTTCTTGGTTTTTTTATTGTATACTTCAGCTCTATATTTTTTGTTTTTGTTAGGAGATACTTTTATACTCTTAATCCTTTCTGTCTTCATTAAATAGTATTAACAAATTATTTCAGACTAAAAAGATATAATGTTTGATTAACATCGGCTAAAATTTCATCTCTAATGTTAAGCAAGTCTGGGTTTCCTCGTAATGTTTTAGAAATCTTTATTAAAAAATCTGCAAATTTTTCCAACATCTTTTCAGCCTCACCACCAGACATATTTTTAATATCTATTCTACCCCTACCAACATTAAACCTTTTGTTATCTTGATAAGCTTCTACAAATTTGTCCAAGTGAATGTTTAATTTGTCGTAAAGTTCACCAGCAGCCTTATGTCTTGCATAATCTTTTGTCTGCCAGTGATATATCTGGATAAGATCCTTGACTTCCATCATTGTTACTATAATCTGGTTCATTAAATAGTGTTAATATTTTAATCCTTTTAAAAATAATTAATATTATATAATTATAAAGCAATGCCGAAAGATGGTGTCTACGACCCCGATTCGAAGAAGCGATATGCCTACAGATCTACGTGGAAACACACATATTCTAGAGCTTACAACAAAGCCAAAAGAGGTGGAATGACCAAGAAAGTGATGATGGAAACTAAGGGTAGGTTTCCACGAAAGGGTGAGTGGTGGAGTCCTGGTACTGAAGCCGAATGGAAAGCCGAGTGGATTGCAAATAATCCCAAATATTAAATTATTACTTTAGTCTACTTGCACAATGTGCTCTTTGGGAAAAACCTTTAGGTCTCTTACAATTTATAGACTTTTTATATTTTTTACTCCAACGACGACGTTTAGATTTCTTTTTAACGCTTCGCTTACGGACGCTTCGCTTACGGCTTCTTTTACGGCTTCTTTTACGTTTACGCTTACGGACGCTTCGCTTTCGTTTACCAAAAGATCTATTCCTAAATCTTATTTCATTACTTACCACATCTGCTAAATCCAGATCGTAATTTTTTATGTTATCTATAGTTATTTGATTCTCTTTAACCATATCTGCTAATTCTGTTTCAATTTTGTCCTTTATTTTGGCGCTTTTCTTATATAAATTAAACCTATCCGTACTTTGAGGGGTAGGATTTATAGGTGGATAGGATAGCCCGTTGTTCATACCAACTATAGCATTATTATAGTTCCTTACCATTCGTCCTAACTGTCTATTAATAAGATCGAGTTCTGGTCCTAACATTTAAGTTTAACAAGCATTTTATTTTAACATTATTAATTAAAATATTTGTAATGATTAATTATGTCATCAGAAGAAGAAGATCATAGTATACAATTGGCGTTATCTATAGCAGGATTTAGTATATAATTTACTAATACCTAATATTTAAATAATTCGATTTCCAAAATTATATTAAACTTGTATTCATTACCCTTACTAGAATTCTCCGAACCCCACATAGGCTGAAGGTTCCGATAATTAAAGCATCGTCGCTGTTCTTCTGGTCTGCTTAGGTTGAAGGCATCACACGGAATTATGTGGTCACAATGCCATTTTCCGTAGTTATCACGGGTCATACCTTCGGTAAATTGGGATTCCAAGTGGTTCCATAACTCCGCAATGGTACAACCAACTAGTGTTTCTGTATTTGCTGATTTGGCGTTATTTTTCAATGCATCCCAAACTCTAGAACGCATGTTTTCTTTTAATCGTAAACTTGGATTCTCTACTCTTCTCTTATTTCTATATTCTCTCCATTTTTTATATTTTTTAGGATAACATTCCTTACACGTTTGTTTTTTCTTTCCATGAACACATAAAGACCCTCCACCACATTCTACACAAACAGATTTCATTATATTGTGGATACATCTATTGTTCCCACCACAAATCTTACAATTATTTTTCAATCTTTTATGAACACAAAAACTATCTGGACAACACTTGATACAATTTTGTATTCTTTTATCGTGCTTACATATAGATTTCCCTTTACATTCTTTACAAGATGACTGTCTTTTATCGTGCTCACAGAAATCTCTACCATCACATTCTCTACACATTTGTTTTACTTTACTATGTTTACAATAACCTCTACCACAAGGTTTGCACCTTCCACGAGTTCCATGTTCACACAATTTCCAAGCCATTTTATATAACAGTATTAATACTATTGTATAATTTGTCCTTAATTTGATTTATAATAAAACTTATTCTTAAATACTTACTTTCCAACGAACGTTGGGGAAGTATTACAACCCGAGGGTCCGCATCCATACAATCCATTATCGGGCACAAAGCAATCAAGAGGTCTCTTCTCAAGATCGGGTGTGATGGTAGTGTTCATCCAGGGAGACACTACGTTGATTGGGTTAGGGATATTGTTACGGATATCATAACTAGGGTTCCGCAAGCTACCAAGTACTGTGTCCACACCCACCTGCTGTGTGGCAGACAGGAAGTTCTGGTTGGCCAGGATGTTTGCGGGTGCGTTAATGTCCCAAGACTTCTGTCCGGGGATGTCAGGTTTGGGAAGCAATGAAGTTGCAACGAAGGTGGGTGCGTTCTGTGCACATGCGCTAATGGACTGTGCGCGGTCGTTGCCCATGTTTACTGCCTGGTATTCCGAGTCATGGAGGTTACCGTTTAGGATATCGTAGGGTGCGGTTTTATCGCTGAGACCACCACCTAGTTTGACGGCTCCGGCACCAGTCTGGTCCTGTGATTGTCCGGAGATGGAATCAAGCTGCTGTTTGGTAGGGGTTGCTGCGTTTACAGCCTGTTGGTAGATCTGGTAAGCTAAGAGCTGATCACCAGAGTTGTTTAGGCTAACATCCTGTTGGCCACGGGGTTTGGAACCGTCGGGGCCTCTGTACATGCTGTTGCTTTGGACACCGTTTGCTGCTTTGTTTCCGTTATAGAAATTTTCTCTCTGGTCGTTTCCGAAATTTTCAATTCCAAAATTTTCCATGTGGTCTGACGCTACAACTGTGCTTAAAAAAGCGAGTCCGAGTCCTGCTGCAATGTAGCCGCCAAGTTTAGGGTCAGTTACAATGTTATCCATGTTTATGATAATCAAAGATAATAATTTTGGAAATAAAGCGTAATTTAATTAATTTAATTTTGTTTTACTAAAATTTAAATTGTCTTGTATAACAATTTTCATAGAATCAAACGATGTTGGTCCCGAATCAACAACAGTAAATTTGCTTAAATCTGACGATACACCTTTACCAAATTCGAATAAATTCAATACTGTATTGGTTGTTTCTGATGTATCTAATTCTCCTAAGATAATATAATTAAATTGTTTTACATTTTGTGATGTTCCGAAATTTGGGGAAATAAAATCATTGTTTGTTGAAGATGCAAAAGATATACTTTGAATTTGTGCCTTAGCTTTGGGTGTTAATGTAACACTAAACATATTTGTATCTGAATCATAATTTGGGGTTATTCCGTTAATTATTCCAGCTTTAAACCATTCAGAAGCTGGAACTGAATTAGTTTCATTATCACCAGAAATCATAATTGGTATTATAGTTCCTTTATCTTCTTCGTCTATCATAGTGAACACAAACATTCCTAGGTTATTAGGATCGAAAATAATACCTGAATCTCCGCCACCACTTCCTCTGACACCTACGACAATTGCTGCAATAATACCACCTAATAATAATAACAATAACCACCAATATTTTTTAAAAAAAACAATAAATTTATTATCCTTAGTTTTTTTTTCTTTAATAATTTCTTCTTTAACCATTTATAATACAAAACAAAATTATTTAATACAAAACAAATTTCTAATGTATTAATAAGAATAGAATGTCAAAGGTTATATCGGATGCACAAAAGGCCAAGTTAGATTACAAACGAAAATTATCCGAAATCAAAAAATCTAGAAAACTTAAATCGTGGAGACCTGTAAAAGTATACGGTGAACTTAGGGATATGGGTAGTAAAAAGTATTCTGATGATAAACAAAAAGAAGTAAATGCCAAAAAGGCTGCAGAAATCGCAAAAATATTAAGAGTTCCTGATACAACTTATATAGAGTTTATTCTTAAAGAACAAGAACCAAACACTATTACTATTTCAGAATTTGTAACCAATGCTACCAATAATAAATATAGAGGATTAACTTCTGGTAAAACTCCAGGTAGTACTGGATTACAGGGTGGAGTTCCTTATTATTTACCGGGTATGTTAGACATGATTAATACACCGTCTAGAAAATCCAAAACTTCCGAACTTAGGGATTTAATCCCAATGTTAAGTGAATTAAATGTACAAACGCCTTCTAAACCAATGTTTAGTGATATGGTAACAGATTATGTACCCAGAAATACAACAATGAGTAGAAGAAAAGATGAATTAGCTGAATATATGGATAAATATGCTCAGTTAACAAATGAATATAATACTTCTAAAGTAAATTTTGAAAAAAAACTAAATATGTTAAAAAAAAATTGGGGTGATGAATTAGGGATGGATAAACAAGAGCGTAAGCAACATTTTGAACCTTTTCTTAGGGATACTATTCCATTGATGGAAGTAAAGAGTAAAGACTATGATATACCAAATAGAGGTATGTATGATTATCCACAAGTACAACCAAAATACAGTAAATTTAAACTTAACCCTGGGTTTATTGAATAAAGTTATTAACAACCATATTATTTGTATTAGGAGGTTTTGTTATATTAATAATTGGAAGAATGCTGTTTAGTCCTACACTAGCTACTGAAAACGTTTTCTTCATTTTATCTGTAACACTAATATAGGGAGCATTCCATGTTTGTAACATGTTAAAATCTTTTACTCCGCTATCTAAATACCCCCAACCTTCCATCCCGTCGAATGCTGTTAAATCAATTGCTTGGTTGTTGTAATACAAGGGAATATTTCTTTCACTGTTTTCACTGTTTTCGAAATTCTTTATTTTTTGAGATTGTAGATGACCATATATCATTTTCATACCTGTTTTATCATAAGATAACATAACACCAGGATCAGCTTCTGATACATATGGATCAAAATCTACAAACATAGAACCTATTAACCAGGTATCTTTGTCGCCCAAAACATTCCGTTTCTTTTTATTATAATATGATTCCGATTCTACATTAATTATACAAATTGTATACAATGCTTCCCATGCTCTTTCTTTATCTACGACTACACAAGATGAATCTAATTCAAACCCTTCTGTTTTTTTACAATAGTTTCCAGCACCAATCCCAATATTATTTATAAAATCTTTATTTATAAATTTTAAACAGGATACATAGTCTTTAAATAATACCATTCCATGTTTTATGTAACTATCCAATTCGAAAAAGTAAAATGGGTCTATGAACGATAGTGCGTCTGCGTCCATTAACACAACTTCTTGAAAGGAAGAAGCAATAACAGCTAATGGTTTAGTTCTGTAACCAATAAGACGTTTATCTGAAACATTTGTATTCAATCTGTCTGTTAAATCAACAAGCTTTACATTTCCAAGAGATATTAATTTATTTTTCATTTGATCATTAAATTGTTCATCTTCACCAACGTAAAATATTTCTACTGGGATATCCGATTGATATAAATTTCTGATTACATAAATATTCATATATACCCCTGTAACATATCTGTATTTTATGCCATTTGCTGCAATTACTAACCCTTTACCACTAAATGAATAATTATCATACGATGGTATATTTATTTGAAATGACTCATTATTCTTCTTGATATAGAAATCAATTTTTGAATTATTGTGTTTTCCTGTTAGTTTATCCAGAGTGTTAATTGTTTTTGGTTTTTCTTCTACCAAAACCAAATCTATATCTGCTTCGTTTTTCCCTTGGGTATCAAAAACATTACTTATAACGTATGATTTTTCAACAAATCGTTCTGCATTGTTACAATAATAACAACAAAAAGAAATTAAAATAAACAAGAAGATTGTTAATATTAATGCAAATAAAGCACTATCCATTACTAATACACAAGATTAAAATTTCAGAAATTCAAATAATTTAAATTTTTGAAACTTAACCCTTAGGTCGTCATAAACATTTGCTTTGCAAATAATGCTAAAGGCATTTGCTTTGCAAATAATGCTAAAGGCATTTGCTTTGCAAATAATGCTAAAGGCATTTAGGTTTCTTAAAAACACCCAAGTGTTCGTCTTTTAAAATAGAGGGACATACACTCCAACATTCGTCCTCTATCTCCTCATTATATCCACAACCTAGTTTAGTTATATTAAGCCAGATTTTGGTCAACGACATCGCTCTACCAAATTTTAACTTTCTTAGTGCATTTTTTAAATAAGCTCCTTGTGCTCTATACCATATATCTGTTTCAGCACCCATGTGCTCATTTGAACTTTTAATATAATTATAACAGTCTGTATAGCTTTTTAAGTTGCTGCCTCGAGATCCTTGCGAGTCTTGCGTACTCGGCGTGCAGTGCGTGCTTTGGTAGTTGTTGTGTCTACTGCTGGACTCTCTTTCGGTGCTTCCGATGTTGGTTCTGCCGCTGGGACAGAGTCCGTGTTTTTCAAAAAATGAACTTTGAGGTAAGTCTGGAGGTTGAAAAAACCCAAAGGCTTGTCCGGGTTCAGAAGAAGACGAAGTTTCTCCCCCGCTGGACCATCCAGATTGATCTTCCGACCATCCTCCGGATTCTTCATGTTGTTCTCGATGATGTATGCTGAAATCCTCTTCGTGACCTCTGTACGAGGAATTAGTTCCCCCTCCGCTAGACCCAAAAAAGTACGCAGATCCTCAGAAACAGCCGTAGGGCGGGTAATGCCACTTGGTGCACGAGGCTTGTTGGGGTCAACTGTACGCTTGCGGTTCTTCTTCTTCTCCAGCTTAGATACTACTTTGCGTACTGCCTTAAGGTCAGACAATACAGTTTTAATCTCAATCTTGAAAGTATTCTGAATCTGCTCAATACGGTTAATAAGATCAGTAACTGTGTCAACAGTAGTTACCTGCTCCGACACCTCAGGACCACTATCTACGACATCCTCAACTCCCCCATCAATTACTTGCTCTGCATCTGAAGACATGTTGTTAACTGTTGTTGTTGTTGCTGTTGTTGTTCTCTTCCCCATTTATTATAATATACCATCTAAACGTTTCTTTAAGTACTTTTATATATCAAATTGAGATTATATCTGATTTTCGAGGGAGTCTTTGATCTTTTTTACGTATTTGACGATATCTTTCAAATTATTTGTTATTGATATATTGTTTCTGTTAGCAAAACTACCCTTAATTTCTATTAATTTAAACGGAGTTTGTTCGGTAATTGTGTCAACAAGTCCATTTGGGGACGTTAATTCGAACGTTTCTGAATATTTGGTTGTTGGGTTGGTTTTTAATATAATGTCTGGAGGTTTAAAATTATTATGTTTTATGGCTTCGTAATACAGGAAATTTGCATGACCTAATAGTTTAAACCCAATTCCATGGACACATGATGCAGCCATGTTTGAGATTACTGAACTTAAATTATATCCTCCACTGTTTGAATAATTCAGCCATGCTTCTTTGTTTTCAGATTCGTTTACCATTTCTATTAAATTCGTTATAACTACTTGTGCAAAATGGAATTTTTCAGGTTCATCAGCAAATGAGAATGGATTGTCAGATACACAAACCCAACCAGCAATAAACATATAATTTATGATTTTTTCTGCATCTTGAGATTTTACAACTTCTTTTAGTTCATCATCCAACTTCTGTCTTACTATCATATTTTCGTTTTTAATATTTTGGTCCAACCCCAGATGAAATATAATATTTTCTAGTTCGTTTTGATTTTTCCATAATTGTTTACTAGTGTTGTAAGGATCTACATTCTTCATCCTACTTGAATTTAAATATTGAACAACATTGTCTACATCATAACAAACACCGTTAATTCTGATATTCTTTTTAGGTGGTACATCTTTTACATCATCCCCCAATAAATTAGATTCGTTGCTACACATGTTTATTCTGTTCCAATCTATAGTGTTGTATAATTGAGATCTACCCATACCTGGTGGGAATATACCTTCATAACCACAACTAAATAACCTTTCAGTTAATTCATCTATATTATAGTTATCTACCCCTTCCCTAGGTAAATCACATCCTATTTTATTAATCTTTTCGCCTCTTGGACTGTTCCACAAAACCCACTTACCATCATAAGGGTCACAAATATATCTAGGATCAAACATTTCCCATGATCGTCTACATTCTATTTTGTTAGGACCATATCGTTTTAATATCTGGTCACCTTTGCGTTTATTCCAACGCCCCGTAACCGGGTTGCAAATATAATCAGGATTTGTTGCATTCTTGGCATTAGGGTTACACACTTTTCCACCCCCGGCCCTACGAACTACACTACGACGAACTACACTTTGTTTTCTTGGTACGCTACGTCGTCTTACACTACGACGAACTACACTTTGTTTTCTTGGTACGCTACGTCGTCTTACACTACGACGAACGACACTTCGTTTTCTTGGTACGCTACGTCGTCTTACACTACGACGAACGACACTTCGTTTTCTTGGTACGCTACGTCGTCTTACACTACGACGAACGACACTTCGTTTTCTTGCTTTTTTTTTATTCCATCGTCCAGTAGTAGTATTACATTCGTAATCTGGGTTGGATGCATTCTTTGCATTAGGATTACATCCCTTGCCGAAATAGTGCATATTTAATAATATTAAATATTTTAAAAATAATTAATATTGTAAAATTTATTTACAAATTTACAAGACTTTTGTTATTAACATATTATATGTAAAAATTGTTTCTTAGACCCTTAGGGATATTATCAAAATGGGTAGCTCTCTGTTTGGTACCTGCACCGGTGTATTCCTGAAATGTGTTCATCTCAGCAGGACTGTAATTACCCATAATTCTATTTAAATTAGGTGAAGCACTAAATCTTCTTGTACGGCGGCGTTTACCGAAGCTACGGCGTCTGCTTACACGTCTACTTACACGTCTGGAACGACGTCTATTTACGCGACGTTTATTTGACCCATACTTGCGGCGTCTGGTTACACGTCTGGTTACACGTCTCGAGCGACGTCTACTTACCCGTTTTTTTGACCCGAATCGGCGTCTATTGCCTCCTTTCTTTTTACCTTTGCTACGTTTGCTAGATTTACGTTTATTGCAACTTAAACTAAAGATTCCCATTTTATAAATACTAAAGATTTTTATTTCGATTTAATTTAATTATTCTAATAATATCAACAACCTTATTAAATGTGTCGGATTTTGACAAATTCGTTGTATCTATTACATATACGTTAATACCCTTGGGGTTAATAAAAACACGGTCATGATAAGTAGATAAGTCTTTTAAATAGTTTATATTAATTGGACGATCACCTCTTTCAATGATTCTGTTATAACTGACATTAGGGCGTGTTCGTAGATATATGAAATAATCTGGGATTTTTAGTTGAGTAATCCTGACTAGTTCATTGGATAATTTATATTCTTGATTTGACATATTACCCTTATCATTTAACAATTTACCGAAAACATGTTGAGAACTAAACGAACTTCTTTCGGTAATAGCTGTTTGTTTGTTTTGAATTGAATTATATATATTAATAAAACTTGTATTTGCCCTAATCTGCATTAAGAATGAAAAACGTTTTTGGTCGTAATAAAAGAGATTTAAGCATGGTTTCCAAACCTCAATAGGTTCTTTATAAATACCAACATTATGATTTGAATATTCATCGTTCAATTTATCAATTACTGTAGTTTTTCCAGATCCAATAGAACCTTCTATAGATATCCAAACCATCTTGCTATTATATATAACAATTTTATCCTTAAAGTTGTTTATTTCATAAAAATTTAATTAGGTTTCGTTTAGTTTTCATAATTTTTTTAATGGTTATTAGTAATATGAACTGGTTTGCAAAGAAAAGAACATTATCATCAACAAAACGCCGCCCAAGTGCTGGAAAACGTCGTTCTAGTTCAACAAAACGTCGCCCAAGTGCTGGAAAACGTCGCGTAAGTGCTGGAAAACGCCGCGTAAGTAGTAAACGAAGCAACAAGATTTGTTTCGTAAATGGTAAAGCTAGAACTGCTCAGCCTAAGGTTGGTTCATCTGGATATTTCTATACAAGAAGAACTCCCGGTGGAACTGTCCAGAGAATCAGTGTAACTGGAAAAACTTATACTAAGACTCAAGCTTTGTCTAGAATTAAAAAGACTAAAAAGTAAAATTTAAAATATTTATACAATATAATAAATGAAAGATAAAGATTCAATAATTTGTTTTGATACAGCTATGTTGGTAGCTATATTTCTCTCATTTAGTATTTTTGTAATATTGGTATATACTTCATATAATTGTGAACCATTTAAAACACCTAAATTAGATTTAGATAACAGACCAAAGGTTTTATCTATTAGTTGTTATGGTTATGGCAATATAGGAGATAATATGTATTCCGGTGTTTTTAAGCGTTATTTAGAAAGAGACTGTAACGTTTTTAAAATCAGAGATAACAGAATGTTTGTAGATTCTGAATATAATTTATCATCAAGTCCACCTTCAAATGATTGGAAATATGATGCACTTTTAATTGGTGGAGGTGGGTTATTAAATAAAGAAAAATTAAATAATTCAAATACTATGAGACATTATATTTCAAAAGCTATGAAAAATAATAAACCTATTTTTATTATTTCTTGTGGCATACAAACAGATGATAATTTTGGTTCTGATTGGAAAGAATTGTGGAACTATGCGTCACTTATAACTGTTCGATCACCCGAAGATAAAAGAATTATTTTGAAAAATACACCCAAAGCTAATGTAAAATACCAAAGAGATCTTGGATATATTGCACCACATTGTGGGGTATATGAAATAGTAGATAATGAAAAAACTAAACTTACCATGGCTATTTCAGGTCCAGTTAATCCTAATTCTTCCGAAGTTAAAAAAATAATTGAAGAGACAAAACCTCAAGAAATAGTTGTAATGAATACAGGAGCTCGGTTTGACAAAGATATGAAAGAATGGATTGATTCTGCAAATTTTCCTGGTATTAAAACAACCAAGTTATATGGAGAAGGTATAGCTAACGAATTTAATTTCAAAGATAACGAAAGAGGTGATCTAAATGTACAATCTACTATACAGGTAATTAATGATTCGTTTCTAGTACTAAGTGGTAGATATCACGGTATGGTTTTTGCAAGATCTCTTGGAATCCCGTGTAATACTATGGGTATGGGAACTAATAAGATTAAATGGGAACAACCTTTAGAATCTTTAGATAAAATTGTTCAATCATCTTATGAAAATATAAGATTGTTGAAACAAGGGTTGGGTTTACCAGATACTTCTGACCAAGACCTAGCAGAAATAATGAATTCTTTGGAATCTAAATAAATTTAAATTTCAAAATAATCTTAAGGCAAAAACATCTCTAACATTTAATTAAATTAAAAATTAGAGCGGTCTTTACCACTATAATTCTAATTTTAAACTAACTAAACAAATTGTTTTAAATTTATCTTATACTATTACACAATATTTTAATTTGCAAAGCAAATGCTTTTAGAATTATTTGCAAAGCAAATTAATATATTTTATACTAGTATATGTCAGACAAAACGGCAGAATTGTTTCCAAAGTTAATTTCAAGTATTAATGGTGCACCAATAATAGTAGCGATAGGTACGGTTATGGCCGGACTAGTAATGTACAAAACAACCAAGGAACCAATAAACGACCCTAAATTAACTTCAGCATTAAAAGCAGATATTCCAGATAAATAAATAATTGTGTTTTAAATAACTTAAAGATTTGTAACAAATATATTGTAAACAAGTAATACAATGGACTTCTTTAATTATAAAAAGGATGAACTAGAATCTTCAAGTGGCAATACTCAGAAAGAATATGATGTTGTTTCGGAAGATAATAGCGACGAATCAACGAGGGAAAGCGTCTCACCCGAGCCATACGACCAGTCCGTTAATGACAAATATGACGAGGATGAAATCGAATATGATGACAGCGAGAGCGACAGTGAAGTATCTAATAACGAAGTATCTGATATTATTGTAATGACTAAGGAGCTAGAGATCCTAAAACTAAAGGAATCTATTCAAGTTTATAAGAATAGAATTGTTATGAATGACATGGAACATTTTAATAAAATGAGCAATCTAATTAATTTTACTAACCCCCAACTAGTTAAAATGTCTATCTTTTACAATATTAACAAAACTGTATTTATTACTAAGGAGACTGAGGATTTAGAAAACTATTATTATTATAACACTATGTTAAAAGCTGGTGTTGCTGGAATGTCTATCCTTGGTGGGTATCTTGGGATCTTGATTGCAAATTATTGTAAATACTAACCTTGTCCGATTGATTGTGAAATTTTTAAAATGGAGAATTAATTCTTCTTTTTAAATATTTGTTAATGTTAATGAATCATTCTTACACAACCGATTACTATCAGCAAGATTATTATGATGACATAAACCTGATTATATCTAATAATGGATATACAACAGATATATATAATTATATTGTTAACGTTTTGGATTCTGTTAAAAATAAAAAAATTAAGGTTTCCAAACCATTGTTAAATGAATTAAAGGATGATAAAAAAAAATTAAAGAAACATTTACCAAAGAAAAAGAGTTGGATTAAAAGGTTAACTAGAAGAAATAATTTTGGAAATAATACAATTAGTAGATTGGATGATTTTCAAAACGATTTTGGAGAATCTAAATTTAAATTGAGTGATTATGATTACGAATAATTTATTTCTTTTTTCTTATAGCTTTAGGTAGATTTCTATACCCTTTCTTAAGAGGTGGTTCCGAATCAGATGAAGTATAACTCGAATCAGAATACTCGCTCCCCGAATCAGAATAACCATAATCCAACTCTTCAAGATCTGACTCTGAAACCTCTTCAAGAACACCCTCTCTAAAAGTTCTGTTTTCTAAATTCATTGGTTCGTTACAAACTGGGAATAGTTTTTTGAGAATTTCCATATCTTCTACTTTAAACTTATCCGGAAGTACCAGATTAAATCTAACATACAAATCTCCTTTACCCTCTTGTTTAAATTTGGGCATTCCCTCACCAACAACTTTTCTGATTCCGTCATTTACGTGAAGTGGGTTACCATCCGTTTTGAGTTTAATGATAGAATCATCTAAGTGTCTTACAGTCATTTCTATATCTTTACCACAAGATGCAGCAAATGCTTCATAAAGACTAATATCTTTCATAATAAAAAGATTGTCGGCCTCACGTTCGAATCTTGAGTGAGCATTTTCATATAAAGTTATAACAATATCTCCGCTTTCATAACCCTGTGCCTCATCAGCTTCCTTATTGTATCGGATAACCTGTCCATCTCTCATACCTTTTTCAATTGGAATAATAATTTTCTTTTTCTCCTCAACCTGAGTAACTTTACCATTCTTATCTTTCTTTAGTCTTTTCCTTCTAACAGCCAACTTCTTTTTGGTGCCGTTGTGAAAATCTTCAAGGTTTACACTAATCTCAATATCTATATCCTTAGTTCGGGGACTAAATAGGTCTGCTTCGTCATCTTCATCCAACTCTTCAAAATTCTTTTTTGGTGACGGCTCCTTGAATTTATAATTTTCTACTTTATTTTCTATTTTTTGTGTTTCTTGTCCGGGTAACTTAATTTTAGAATTTGTTAAAGGGGTGTAAGCTGGAGTCGCTGGTGTTTCTGCACCGACTGGTGCTTGTCCCATCTGTCCCATCTGTTCCATAATACTACTTAGGGGATTATTGGGGTCCATCATATTTTGCATTAGGCTACTTGTCATCTGATTTAAATCAACTTCTCCATTCCCCATCATACTCATTACAGATTCTGTTACGTGTTTTACCATTCCTGGCATGTCTAATTTCTCATCACTATTTGGGGACGGCATCTCCTTAGCGATTTTCTCTGCCATCTTGAAAATGTCTGGAACTTGGGTCGAAGGTACATCTTTACTGCTCTTGGTAGACTTAGGCATTGTTTAAATATATTAATCAATATTTATTGGTATATTTTACGCAGTAAAATTAATAAATATGTATTTGGGTTTAAACTTTCTTGTTTATTTGTAATTTTGTTGTAGCTTAATTCTTAAAAAATGATCACGTCTTAGTCTATTTATTATTTTTTCACTTGTTTTAATTTTAATATGGAAATGAGAATGAGTTTGCCATTCACCACTATTATAGGATGTTTGGTAATCTACTATATTCCACTCTTCACAAAATAATTTAATACCTTTGAAAATATTAATAACTTCTTGATCTGGAATATCGTATATAGTCCCATAATGTTTAATAGGAGTTAGAAGGATTAACGGACGTTTGTGTAAATCATAATGAAATACAACACCATGTACAGTATCTGTTTTTATAATATGTTTTAACACTTTTCCTCTTGGTTTACATGTATAACAATAATTACCGGTTCTCTTTTTATTCTGGTTAGCCCCTTCGGATCGGGTGCAAATAGACTGTACTTGACTTGTCTTCGTAACTTCGTTGCGTACAGGTTCTTTTGTTGGTTCCTTATTTACTAAAACTTCTGCTTGTTTCACAATATCTGAATACGAATCAACTTGTTTTAGTCCTTCAGGTTTTTTTGAAAAATTTAAAGGTATAGATTTAGTTGAAATATTTTGCCCATTGACTGTGTCATTAATAGAATTAACATCTACGTCAAAAAAATTATCTGCTGGTAGATCTGCCCAATTCATATTATACTTATTCTTAATAATAATAATAAATAAGAAATTTAAACGTTTAAACTTTCTTCTTATCTTTTATTCCTCTTTTTTTAATAACAATAGAATTCTTTTTCTTGTCTTCTATTTTAAGTGGGGTTGGTTCTTCGTTATCATACTTTTCATTATAATGTTTTTCAGCATATGCCCATATTTGGGGACACCCTATACGATATATACGGTCTGGTTTAGCTTTATACCAAAATACACAATCTTCTATCTTATTAGACCTACTTGTATTATCCAACACCAAACATTCGAAATTCTCAGTACATGCCATAAAGGTTTGTTGAAATGACTGTAATGTTGGAAACATACCGAAAAAGTATTTCCATAATTTCTTCTGATTGTCTATAATGTTTTCCCTTAAAATAAACAAATAGTCTACGTTAGCTCTTAAATCGGGCGGTAAATCCATGCAATACTGCATACTCAACATAAACAGAATCTTCCAATGTCTACCATTCATGAAAATTTGCCTCATATTTTTATCCTTGGTCAAACCCTTATCATACATACAATCGTCAATTAATAAAAATGAATGAGGGTTTTGGGTTTTATCTTTCATAACCCGTTTTTGTCGAGCAATTAATGTAGCAACCAACTCCTTCTTGAACCCATTATGAATAAAAAGATCAGGAAAATATTTACCATAAAAACCATTACCTTCCTCCGTACCTGACATTATCAATCCATAAGGTACCGTTCTTTGCTCGTACATTATGTCTGATATAAGCGTCGACTTGCCAGTTCCGCGTTTTCCGATAAATATAGATGTACTTGGGTTTCCTGCAAGTCTGCGTGCTTCCATGGTTTTAGGATCAAACCTATTTATTCTAAGACTGGTTGAGGTCATTATCTAACCAGTATTATTATAAATTTTAAATGTATTTAACGCGAATTTTAATTAATTTGTTGGGGTAAAATCATTAAGTAAGTATTTAGTTTTGTTACAAGTAGATACAATTTTGTAAAATTTCCCAATATTTAATTTTTCAATTTCTAATCCAGTAACTAAACAATTTTTATTGTGTTTATAAATTTCAGCCTGTTTTCTTTTTACTAAACATGGAATCTCGTTGATTCCTTCTCCGCTTATATGCATTCGATAATAAGTACCTATTGCTCCAGTTTGACAACCCTTTTTGCATTCTTTCATATTACACATAAATCCTAGAGATCTTGCTATAAACTGTATATCTGCACTTAATTGTTTATTCTTTTGGGTTATTTCGTATACTGTCTTATTTCTTGGGTCTAAATGACCATCACTATCTAATAACCCTGCTAATATTTTTAAACGATTTTTTTTATTATTAAATTTATATATAGGTGGTATATGTTTGTTATTTTTCATATTTAATATTACCATAGTATCCCATACAAAATTTTTTGATTTATCGACACTTTTTATTTTATAACGATAATGATTATGTTTTCTAATACCATCTTCGTATTTTAAATAACATTTATATTGACAAAGATTTGTTGTTAAATATTTAATTATTGTAGAATCTTGGTTAGTTATAGCAGGACTACCTGAATTTCCATCACCTAACCATAATCCAATAAGATATGGTTCTATTGGTAAATTTTGTTCTAAAAACTCTATCTTAGTTTTTAATCCTTTTAAATTAGCTTTCCTATTAGTCTTAGAAAGGGATAAATAATCCTTTATTGCAATATCTATAAAATCACCTTGTTCATACGCTTTTCCCAAAATATGTAACTTATTACCAACTCTGTTAGTTTTAACAACCTTTAAACTTAGTACGTGATTCTCATTAACTATATAATCTTCTCCCTTAGTTTGCTTAACCTTATACATAACCGATTCACCTTCTGAAATATTTAAAACTCTTCTAGGCTTTGAATCATCACCCATCAATAAATCACCAATTTTGATATTCTGTATTTTTTTAATAGTGCCATCATACGCAATAATATTTGTTTGGCCGTCCATCTTTATATTCTATAGTAAGGGCTATCTTTAAATTATACCAGTTCCGCGTTTTCCGATAAATATAGATGTACTTGGGTTTCCTGCAAGTCTGCGTGCTTCCATGGTTTTAGGATCAAACCTATTTATTCTAAGACTGGTTGAAGTCATTGTTCTAACCAGTGTTATTATAAAAATTGAATGTAACTAACGCAATGCCTTTAGCATTATTGAAATTGCGTACTAGACTTGTCTTCGTAAGTACACAATTCAATTATAGAACCCTCCTGTTAATCTTTCATTATTTTTTGGTTTATATGTTTCGTAAGCATATACAACACCAACACTTATTATTAAACTTGGAATCACAGAATACAACTGATATTTATAATCTACATCTTCTTCTTTCATATCCTTAGTGATTAGTGTATATGATAAATAGTATACTACTGCAAAAACTACAATACCTAGTACTATCATAGTTGGTGTAACATTATTAATATCAATATTCATACTTTAACTGGTTGTTACATTTTTAATAACTTTTTTAACCGAGTTATAACCACCCATATACTCTTTTCCTACAAATATAGCAGGAACACTATTTAACTCTTTCCCAGCAAATTTAGATGCATTGTCAACTGCTTGGTTTATTGAATCTGAATAACGTTTAGTAACACGGACTCCTTTTTTTTCTAAATATTTTACAGCTCTTTTACACCAACCACACTTATCTGAACCATACACAATAACTTTAGTATTATATTTTTTACGACTACGTCTACGTCTAAGATTACGACTAATTGTTTTTGGTTTATGGGCAATTAGATGTTTAGTTATATCAACGTGATCACAATTACCTTTAATACTGTAAAAATAAAACGTAGGAGTTTTATCTAATATTATGGGACTTTCATCGTTAGTTTTAGGATCAAA
>Ga0209195_1000981_pt1 | contig 20295 bp, 16 predicted proteins | sample COGITO_mtgs_1004_3_FD_184788 | JGI IMG/M metagenome (GOLD analysis project Ga0209195, IMG submission 184788) | Pelagic marine microbial communities from North Sea - COGITO_mtgs_100420 (SPAdes) (version 2) | ecosystem: Environmental > Aquatic > Marine > Epipelagic ...
CCCCAAAAACCCTGAACTAAGCCGGGTATTGGACTTTTTTTACTCTCTACCTTTATGGCTTGAACTGGATGGGCTAAGAATTGTCCATGCCTGCTGGCACGCTAAATCTATTGAGTATTTAGCCAGTTTATTAAATCAAAACCACACACTTTCAAAAGCACTGTTAGTGGCTGCCATCCCACCAGGCTCTCCTGAGCATGACGCCATAGAGTTAATACTAAAGGGCCCTGAAACACGGCTTCCAGATGGCGGCCACCATACTGACAAGGAAGGAACACAGCGCAGTCACGTTCGTCTGGCATGGTGGATGCCCCCAAGTACACCTTGGTCAGCTGCAACCCGCCCCCCTAACATTATTACTGGATCACACGGTAATACGCTGGTGCCAGCTGAAGTTGGTCTGGGATACTCATTAGAATTACCCCCTGTATTATTCGGCCACTATTGGTTTTCAGGACAGCCATCCCCTTTAGCCCCTAACGTTGCTTGTTTGGACTATTCGGTGGCAAAAGGTGAAAAACTGTGTGCTTACCGCTGGTCTGGTGAGTCTGTCCTTTCTGAGAACAACTTTGTTTATGCATAAATCTAGGCTTTGTTCCCTGTACCGTGTTGAAGTTTATGGGATAGTGTAAACACCTATATCCTCGTAACACTAAGCTATGGTGCTAAGGTCGACCACTTAGATCACGAAAATCATTAATATAGCTTTGTAGTTTTTTAATGAGTTTACTGCGTTGTTGGTTAGTTAATGTTCGGTTTAGATCAAATAACAACTGCATTATCAGGCGTTTATTTTTCTCAATAACGCGACGATAGCTAGCGGACCTGAGTTGCTCAGGGTTGGCAAACAACACCATTAAGTTATCTTCCATTTGCTGTTCATTGTGGCGTTCAGCTAATACTGTCTGCATTCTGGTGCGCCACTGAATAGCTTGGGCCAGTGACAACTCTTGGGTTGGTTTCATGCTTAGCGCCCATTGTGCAATTAAGGATTTTTGGTCCTCATTTAACTTGCCAATGACGTCAACTATTTTTTTGCTCACATAGGCTTCACGCTTTTTTACAGTCCGTACGTGAGTACCCTTTTCAATTTTCTTGGCATCATCGCCTTCTTTTTCAATTAACATCTTCAAGAAGTCGTTAACTTGTTCATCAGTTAGATTTGAAATAATGTCTACGGCGGCAGGTAGGGTTTTAATAACAATTCGCTGCCAGCTGTCTCTAAGGTTATTAGAGAATTCCTCCAATTGGCCAACCGTTATGCCGCTCTTTAGTTCTTTGGAGAGTTTTTCTAACTGGTCGGCGTATTGGGGCAGTTCCTCACTACGATGCCAATCAATTAGCTGGGAAATCTCGTCTTTAACCCGAAAGCGTTGGTCTCGGTTAAATTTAACATAATCTCTTAGCTCCCAGTACAACCCCCAATCTAGAAAATCATAAGCGAGTTTAGTGGTGCACCCACTTGTGGACACGCTAATAACCAGCACTGCCAAGAGAGCACGCAAAGCCCTGTAATTCAGCTTTAGTAGTCTCATTAACCAAATTACCTTTTAGTTATCTTTTAGTTATCTTTAACTTATTCAGCGTTTCCGCCACACAAGCGTCAGCGTTAGTATAGAGGCTCAAAATCAACGCCATCATCTTTTAAAATAGAGGTGTTAGGTCTGTCAAAGGCCTTAAGCATGCTCAAGACTAACAATCGCATTTTATGAACTGTAGCTTCTTGCAAAGCACTTTATCGTTTCAGACTGATTGCTCTGCCGATGGTTTTTGGGGTGCCAGCACAATCATAACCCCAGCAAAAATAATGAGTAAAATACCAATCGCACTTAAATAATTGGGGATAATACCCCAAAATAACCAACTGCACAGTCCAACCGAAATTAGATACGCGTATTCAAAAATTGCTGCATAGCTTGTTTGAGCTAATTGGTATGCACGGGTCATCAAAGATAAAGCTGTTGACGCTAAAGCGGCGATTATAAACATCCACAGCCAAAACGAGCCATCAACACTTTGCCAACCCTGAAAAAGGAATGGAGCCTGCGCCACTAAATCAGGTGCAACCGGGAAATAGGTTAGCAATGTGGTAATGACAAACCCACATAACCCTATACTCACGATGAAGCTCATAAGAATGGCTAACGAACTTTCCTCACGCAAGTAGTGATAGGTCATTATTGAGCCTAATGCATAGCAAGCACCAGCCATCATGGGCATTAGCTGATAAAAGGTGAGGCCATTAGCACCGGGCTGCAAAACCAATAACACACCACAACTTCCAATAATGACTGCAAAAACTTTGCGCCATCCAATGTGCTCCTTGAAAAAAATAGTTGAAAAAATTAACACGAAAATAGGTGAAGTGAAAAGGCCTGCACCTGCTTCTGCAATGGGCATCATGGGCATGACACCAAAATAAAGAAGCATTGATGTCACCATAAAAAAGGTTCTGATCAGTATTGGTTTCCAGTATTTGGGCATGACAGAAAGTCCAAATACTTTTCCCAGCCCAAAGACCATAAACATAGCAATGAATGAACGACTAAAGTGAAATTGCCCCACACTCACTTGATCAGAAACGAGCAAAGTGAGATTGTCAGAAAAACCAAAAATAGAGATCCCAGACACTAACAAAATTGCACCACGAGTCGCGGGCGTAAACTTTTCTAACATCACACACCGCCTTAGTTAAAAATATAGAACACAACTAGCAGGGGACATTGTGATTCAATGCAGTTTTTGATCCCACGCTACTGGGCTTTAATTTGGTGGCGGTTCGTTTTTTGACAGTTGCAGTTGACTGCCAAGAAGCTATCAAAAGACCCAGGACTCAAACCAACAAATGTTTTGCAACTACCAATGAGAACCCCATCGTAGTCAAACGACTTTACCTGCACATAGCTGATGTAGTTGTCCGTACCATTGATGATATTACCCATGTAATGCCTGCCTTGTAGGCATCGAAAGTTATTTATTAGTAGGCCTTCCATATTGGTTTTAGCCACCGCCGTTCCGGGGCTGGTAGGCTTGTCAGCTGAACATGAAAGCCCTCGGTCTTCGGCAGCCTTGCGGTATTCGATAAGTTCAGGATCTTTTGATAATCTGCATAAAGTTTTGTCCGACCAGTTTGACCAATGGGACTCACCCAGAACTACTGGGGCTAACAACATAATCATAACTGCCGTAATTAGACGCAACACAATATATCTCCAACTAATGATGACGCTATGTTTATCTTATAACCATATTAATTGAGCTTCAATATGGTGTTTTGCAAGCAGACACTTTTTGGATGGCTACCATTGATTTAAGGATAATAACCTAGGTTTAGAGGTCTAAAGCAATACCTTTTAAAATCCACCCGTGGATTAGAAACTATAGTTGAGGCCTAAAACAGTAGATACAGCCGTATTACCGCTAACAATGGGACTATTAACCACCTTACTTGGCAAGAAGTTTATATTGACGTTGGCAAACAGCGACGTCTGTGGGGTCAATGAATAAATTTTATTGACCGAAATATAGGGTAAAAGCACACTTTGAAGCACATATTCAGCACGCTGCCCAGTTGCCTCACTGGCATTAACGCCATACAAGTAGTTTGCCCGCGCACTGCTGTACCACTTTGCGCCAGCTTTGAGAATCAAAGGTTGGCCCATCATGGGTATGAATCGACTTAAGCTCAGGTCGAAAAAATTTCCATTAAATTTATTGGTTAGCTCTGTGCCAATTTTAAATTGAGCATTTAGGCCGCGAGAAATTTCGTATGAGGTATTTAAAGCGCTGTCAAAATACATGTCTCTTGTCATCCCACTTAGGTCTGCAGAATCAGTACTCTTGTAAGGTCTGAATCTGGGGATGATCGCCGCACTCATCTTAACAGTGCCTTTATTGATAAACTTGTAAGCGATACCTTCTTGAAAACCTACAGTCAGGGTGTCTGACTTATAATTAAAAGATGGCATCACTGAAGATTTGAATGGCACATTTGCATAGATTGAATCACTTCCAATGTAGGCTAATCCTACTGAAACTTGACCTGTTTCTTGAGCATGGCTAGTTCCCACTACAAGACACAACCCCATTGTCATTATACAAAGCGCTTTGTTTAGTTCCATCGTTGAGATCCCTTCTTTTTTGCGTATTAATAAATGCGTCATAGCTCATTTCATTGCCTATGACGCAACGATCATTGACCGCTTAACTATTGGTGCCCAGCCTTAGAATAGAACAGCAGTGTATGTTTTCTTTAATATTAACCATTTGGTGTGAGCAATCACTCACACTTTACATTTCTTTACTGCACCGAAGATGCATTCACATTAACACCAAAAAAATAGCCTCTTATCAAATTATCTTGCTATACAGCAATGCCCGACCAACAACTTTAATAAGCCATTAACTGACTTGTTGAGTTTGTATTTTTTGTAGGTCACTGTGTTGAATGTGACAGCGGATTAAATGTTCCGAGCTCACTTGTTGCCATGGAGGTGTCTGCGTATCGCATATGTCCCCTAAACGACGCGGGCAGCGACGCTGAAATGGACAACCTATCGGCATGGGTGACAATTCGACAATATCATCAGCTGAAAGAACAGGAACGGAATCTGGATGGGGTTCGAGAACGGCTCCCAACAAAACCTCAGTGTAAGGATGAGAAGGCAGCGAATAAACGTCTGCGACAGGCCCTATTTCACACAGTCGTCCCTGATATAAAAGGGCCACCCGGTCAGCTAGTGCTCTAACAACTGCAAGGTCATGGGATACAAAAATATAGGTTGTGCCAAATTCTCGTTGCAAGCGGTTGAGTAATCCCAATACTGCCGCCTGCACCGAAACATCAAGCGCAGAAGTCACTTCATCACATAGAACTAATTCGGGCTCTGCTATAAATGCTCTAGCCACCGCCACACGTTGTTTTTCACCACCTGATAATTGGCTAGGAAGGCGCTCAAGGTAATGGCCACCTAGACGCACACGTTCGAGTATTTCTAAACTGCGATCATGCAATTCTTGGTTTGATAGTCCAAAATAAAGTCGCAGAGGTTGTGCCAGTATTTCTGCCACAGTCTGACGAGGATTTAAAGAGTCGTCAGGGTTTTGGAATATTAGCTGAATGCGACGTAACTGATTTTTGTCACGCTGGTCGATACTCGCCTTGAGTAACTCATTGCCATTGTAGGTAATATTGCCATGGCGCGCGGGGATTAGGCCCGCAATGGCCTTCAAGATAGTCGATTTTCCACTACCCGATTCACCTACTAAGCCAATGGTTTCGCCCTTACGGATGACAAGGGATATATCATCGACGGTCGGTGTATTATTAGGCTGACGGCCGAGGATTTGATCCAAAAGACCACGAGAGGTATAGCTAATGGCAATATTATCCAGTGCCAATACTTCAGGAGCCTGTTTAAGTGATGAACGCTCGACAGCTGTTCCAGGCCCCGGCGCCGCAAGCTGTTCCACTTTTTCAAATAAATGGCAACGCACGCGCTCACCAGACTTGGTGACCTGTAAGCTCGGCCTTTCATGGGTGCAACGATCTTCCACCATGGCGCAGCGTGCAGCAAAAGCACAACCATTACCAACATCGCCTGGAGCTGGAGGCCGACCATCAAGTGCCGCTGGCAAACTCGCCTCACGAAGTTTTGGAATCGACGCGAGTAGGCTTCGAGCATAGGGATGAACAGGCTTGAGCAAGACCTGTCGAACACTACCATCAAGCACAATTTCTCCTGCATACATAACCACAACACGCTCACAGACACGAGCTATGGCTCCCAAATCATGACTTACATACACCATTGCAGTGCCCGTTTCTTGCGCCAGATCGCGCAGTAGTTCTAACACATGGGCTTGAGTAGTCACGTCCAGTCCAGTGGTCGGTTCGTCTAATAAAAGTGCATCAGGCTCACCTGCTAGCGCCATTGCGACGGCCACACGTTGTTGCTGGCCGCCAGAAAGTTCGTGAGGATAACGATCCACTAGAGTGGCTGGATCTGGCAGTCGAACTTGAGTTAAAAGTTCTATAACGCGCTCAGGTCGTTGTGTCTCCGTGAACTTACTATGCAATTTCAAGGCCTCAGAAATTTGCCTACCAATTCGCTGTGTTGGGGTCAGTGCTTGGCCCGCATTTTGAGGAATGAGGGCAAGTTGGCCACCCCTAATCTGCTCTAATTCTCGCACTGAAAGATCAAAGGTGGATTGCTGGCGAAATGAAGTGGAGCCATTAAGCACTTTCAGAGGATTACCTAAATATCCCATCATGGCCAATGCTAGGGTACTCTTGCCTGAGCCACTTTCACCCACCAAACCTACAGTTTCACCAGCTCTGACGGTTAAATCTATATTACGAAGTATAGGCAGTACCTGCTTTTCCTCGTTCGAAAACCCAATACTGAGGTCACAAATCTCTATTAGAGGTTTATTATCTAGATTCATACTGGTGCCTTCTGAATGCGGTCAATGCCAAGGGCTTTGGCGAGGGCATCTGCTGTGAGGTTAATGCCAATAATTAGTGAACTGAGGAAAACTACAGGGGCCAGAACACCCCAAGGTGCGAATGACATAAACCCACGGGCATCAGCAATCATCAAGCCCCAGTCGGGTGTGGGTGGCGATGCCCCAAAACCAAGAAAGGAAAGTGATGAAAATGCCAGCAACATCCAAGACCAGCGCATTGCCCCCTCCACCATTAAGGTATCTAAAACGTTGGGCAGCAGTTCGTGTCGGATGATGGCAATTCGCCCATGGCCTCTTGCCTTAGCAGCAGATATAAAGTCGCGGGCAACAACGTCATGGGTGGCTGCACGTGCTATACGGATTACTGGGATGCCATAGAAAAAGGCCAGTGTCGGTATCAACACACCAATACCTGTGCCAAAGGTCACAATGAGTACTAGCATTTTAAGAATCCATGGTAAGGATAAAAATGCATCCACGATGCGCATCGAAAATTCATCAACGCGGCCACCCACAAGACCAAAAAAAATGCCTAAAAATGACCCCCACAACACGGCAATGGGTGTAGCAATGCCCGTCACGAGAATCGCCTCCCGACCACCAAGCAGGGTGCGTGAAAAAATATCCCGCCCCAAATGATCATTACCAAACCAATATTCCAAACTCGGGCCTTTGAGCATCAACATTGCACTAATCTCACGATAATCAAAGGGCACTATAAATGGACTAATCACCGCCAGCACAAGGTGAAATACGACCAGTGACAATCCAATCGCCCCTGAAGGTCGTGACATGACATCAGATAGCACTTTAAAGAGCCTGTTCTGGTTGCGGTTTTTAATGACAGGTACTGCTAAAGTTGGAGGCATTACTTTCTCATATGCAGCGTTCTAAGACGCGGGTTAGCGATCATTGTCAAAAGATCAGCTGTCAAATTTACGCTGACATAAACTGTGGCTAAAATCAGCGCAATGGCCTGCACTACGGGTAGGTCTCGATCAGAAATGGAGTCAATCATCATTCGACCCAATCCTGGATAGTTAAACACTACCTCAATGACTACAACACCACCAAGCAACCAAGCTATTGTTAGGGCTACCACATTAATGGCAGGCAATAGGGCATTGGGAAGCACATGCTGAAATACAATCTGCCAATAAGGCACGCCTTTAAGTGTCGCCATGCGTACATAATCACTAGCAAGCACATCAATGACTGAGGTACGCACCATACGCAGAATATGGGCTGTCATAACCATCGCCACCACGATCACAGGCAAAATAATTTCTGGAAAAAACTCTGCTGCTGAAGCATTGGCAGAGGTCAGTACAATCCCAGGCAGCCACCCCAACCAGGCACTAAAAACGAGTATTAGAACAGTAGAAGACACAAATTCTGGAATGGTCATGGCAAATATAGCGGCCGTAGAAAAGACTAAGTCTATGGGCTTGTCGCGCCATAAAGCGGTTATAACACCCAAAAAAATAGCCAGAGGCACACCCACTAATAGTGCGCAAAAGGCTAACAATAAGGAGTTGTTCATGCGGTTACCCACTAATTCGGCAATGCTTTGCTGGCCATTGACGGAAACTCCAAGATCACCCACCATGGCACTCGAGGCCCAATCTAAGTAGCGATCAATGGCAGGACGGTTCAGATCAAGGTCTCTGCGACAGTTCTCTAGTAGTTTACCCTGTGCTTCGCGCTCAAGAAATGCGGTACAGGCATCTCCTGGCAAAAATTCGACGCCAGTAAAAATAATAATCGAGACTAGAGCCACTGTGATGAAACCAAGGGATAGCCTACGTAACAACATTGATAGCATCTGAGGGGTCTCGTGTTTTTAATTTTTAACAGGAAAGGCTAAACCAAAAATAACCCGAGGCAGAGCCTGCCCCGGTTATCTGGTTTATGCAGTAGGACTAGTCTACTGTGATCTTGTGCCAACGCACAGCATCATTCTTTACTTCGTCAAGGTTGCTAACACGAGAAGTAGTTCCCACTACTTTAGTAACCGTATAAGGGATAAAAGTACCTGTATTTTCCCACAAGTGTTCCTGTGCTTGCACATAAAGCGCTTTTCGCTTGTTGAAATCAAGCTGGCGGCGAGCTGAGGATAGTAGGTCATCAAAGCCAGCATCCTTAAAATAAGATTCATTCCACTTGGCAGTACTTAGATAAATTTCATGCAGAGCCTGATCAGCAGGACGTTCATTCCAACGTGTGGCTGCAACGTCTTTTTTCATCCACACTTCTTTCCAGTAACCATCTGTGGGCACTTGCACTATGTTGACCCGAATACCAGCTTTGGAGGCCTGTTGCTGGTAAGCTTCAGCCAACGTTGGCCAGCTTGGCTCTAACGTTGCTACATGAACATCAATATCAATACCATTAGGGAACCCTGCATCAGCTAAGAGTTTTTTAGCCAAGGCTATATCCTGAGGGCAAGTTATATTAGCCCGATATTGATCATTGGGCTCTACTGGAGTGTCACAGGCAACAATACCACCGCCACCCAGAACCAGCGCTACAAGCGCTTCACGATCTGCAGCAAGACGCACGGCCTTGCGAACCCGTTGATCAGTAAAGGGTTTTACATCCGTGCGAAAAACGAAACCGCGCCAGTTGCCTGTTGGTATTTCTTGCAGCTTAAACTTGCTACTGCCGCTTAACATCACCTTTTGTTGACCTGTGATGCCACGTTCCATGTCAATCTGACCACCAAGCAATGCCTGCAGACGTGCTTGCCCATCGGAGATACCAATAACCTCCATTCGAGCTACGCCGGGAGACCCTTCCCAGTAATCTGCATTGGCCACAAGTACAGTGGTACCCTCTGCATCAAATTTTTCAACTTTGAAGGGCCCTGTTCCTATGCCTGTAGTGGCTATAGTGTCACCTGAGCCTTCTGGCAACATGCGTAACCGATAGTCCATCAGCTGCAATGGCATATCAGCAAACGGAGTTGATAGCGAGATTTTTACGGTCATGGGATCGACAGCCTCAACTTTATCAATCATCTTTACCGCTGATCTAGCAGGACTGCCTGACTCAGGGTCAAGCACACGTCCTAAAGAGTAAATAACGTCTGCTGCTTCAAAGCTACTGCCATCATGAAACGTCACACCACTGCGTAGTTTAAATGTCCATACTGTGGCGTCACTATTTGCGCTCCAGCTGGTTGCGAGATCAGCTTGTGGCTTACCGTCTAAGCCCGGACGGATCAGGCGACTCATAATCTTTTCAGTAATTTGGAAGACCCGACCTTTTGAGATGGGGTCTAAGCTCGATGAGCTACCAAACCCTAATTCATGTGCCTGTCGAAAGGTGCCACTGGGTGCGGCCATGACGCTGCTAGCAAAAACTGCCAGTAGCAAAGCTGAACAGCATTTAATTTTTATCATTCTATTTACTCCTCGTTGGTTTACTTTTAAATCGACCGTTAGAGAATACTGATGTGTATCTGCACGGCATTTATTTTTATGAATGTTTCAGTGCAATCTTTTTTTATTGAAATCATAATAACTCGAAATTTCTTGCTGGCTCTAATAGAAATAGTTCAGCCATTCATACAAAAAACCTATGTATGTAAATATTAGGCTTCAATGGAAATGGTATTTGTTACACTTCTACAAGGAATATTCGCAGGGGACATTGCCCTATACAAGCGATATTTATCGCACTTATGGATGTTAATTTATTAATCTATAAGCACATCAATTAGATTTGACCTTAAAAGTAATTTAGCTTAAAACAGTTGAGGTCAACTTTTTATTAATGCGCCCATATGTGCTCGCAATATCAGTAGCAAGCATCCAATGGCGCTGGTAAGGTAACCATGAATACTGCACAAACCGAATTTACAATTATTGCTATAGGTGGTGGCGGATTTACCCATGAAACAGATCCCGACCTAGAAGATTTTATCCTTGCCCAGAGCCCAGTTAAGCACCCAAACATCGGCTTTATTGGTGCTGCAAGCCATGACAGCCCCAGTCGCATAGACCTTTTTTATCAACGTTTTTTAGGCTCGACTCAATCGCCCAGCCATCTGCTCCAGAGCGCTTCAATACAGACAGCGAAAGACTGGGTGAGCCAACAAGATATTATTTACGTAGGGGGCGGAGACACTCAACATTTACTCAGTTACTTTCGCAAAAACCAACTCGATCACGTATTAGCAACAGCAGCAAATTCTGGAACTATCCTTGCTGGTGTCAGTGCTGGTGCAGTATGCTGGTATGAGTTTGCTTTGTCTGATGCAGCAGGAAATGGACTCGAACCACTCCCGGGAATTGGGCTTATAGCCGGCAGTTGCTGTCCACACTACTCATCTGAACCCGGACGTCAGATGGCTTTTCAGCAACAAATCAGCAATGGCACCCTACCCAACGGAATTGCCATTGATGATGGAGTTGCAGTATTGACTCGATCAGGCCAGCCGCCAAGGTTTTACACAGCGCGAGAAGCATTGGGCGCTTATGCAGTAGAAAAACGAGGCCGCGAAAGTATCTCCACAAGAATCCCACTCATCGAGTAGGTTCAATCAATGGCAGATGATTTACATACCGATCAAATCAGCTTGATCGATAATGTTTTGAACCATGCGGATGGAGGCAGCATCAATTAATTTACCCTTATACTGAACAGCACCAATACCTTGAGCCAAAGCTTCATCGTAGGTTATCTTCATTTCACGAGCGGCAGTTACAGCCTCTTTTGAAGGGGAAAAAATATCCTGTGCATGCTCAATCTGTGAGGGGTGAATCGCCCACTTACCAGCTAACCCCAACTGCATAGCTCGGCGACACTCGATGCGATAAAGGTCTGGTTGATTAAAATCAACAAAAGGCCCATCTACAGGGGTAAGGCCATGGGTTTTACAAGCGATCACCAATTGATTGCGATGGTAGTGCCATATATCTCCCGGGTAATCAATGGTCCCTTCGATCGATTCCATGGGAATACCCTGACTGGCAGAAAAATCCCCAACTCCAAGTATCAGCGCTTCTAGCCTCGATGTTGAAGCTGCAATAGAGTCAATATTGCTCATCGCTTCAACATCTTCAATCAGGCATTCAATACCTATTTTACGGTCAAGCCCTAAGTCTAATTCCAATTGCGACAATAATTTATCAACAAACAGAACATCTGCTGCGTCCAGAACCTTTGGCACCATGATCACATCAAGATTATCACCTGCGTCAGTGACTAGTTCGATGATGTCTCCATAACAGTATGGGCTTGCTGGGTCATTAATTCGCACACTGCGAGTAGTACGCCCAAAGTTTAGTGTATTTAGGGCTTCAACAACTTTACTCCGAGATGCTTTTTTTTCACTCGGCGCAACAGCATCTTCAAGGTCGAAAAAAATGTAGTCTACATCGAGCTGAGAACCCTTAGCCATCATGGACACAGAACTACCTGGAATGGCTAATTGGCAGCGCCTTAATCGGGTTGGGCAAATATTTTTCATTAGATTATCTCTGTTTTATAAGGTCGATATAGACACCACGGACCATTTCAGGACTGTCCGTGCGGGAAATAAATAGTGATTCATCAAAGCGACATGCACTTTCGGCAACGGTGGTTTGGAGATCGGAGGCTTCTTGACGGTTGCTCATTTGTTTATCCTATGGAGTGGGGTATGGTCCGAAGAATGATCTGGATTTTTAATTTCTGGGGTTTGAATGTTCGGTGTCAGGATAACCGGGGGGCTATGGGCAGTGACCGGAGGGGGCGTGTCGTTAAAGCGTTCAACCTCAACAAGACACGAATGTGCAATGGGCCCCTGGCCAAGTTTTGAGGTGCCCTTATCAGGAGTCAATATGTTTGGATTGCCATGTTTGCACAGGCTGTCCTTGGTGCTTGGATCTAAGGGATCATACCAGGCGCCGGTGCTCATTTGAATGACCCTTGGCCGCAGGTTTATATCGATCCGTACACCACCAAGACAAGCGCCACGATGATTGAACACCCGCACGATATCGTCGTCGACCAGTCCGCGTGCTGCGGCATCATCTGGGTGCATATGCACCGGTTCACGCCCTGCAATCTTGGCTGATTTACTATAACTGCCGTGATCATTTTGCGAGTGAAGTTTGGTTTTGGGCTGATTTGAAATCAAATGGAGCGGGTGCGCGTTATCTTGTCCTCCCAGCCACTCACAAGGCTCGCGCCAGACTGGATAGCCAGGGCAATCAGCATAGTCAAAGTCTGCAACAGTTTGTGAAAATATTTCTATTTTACCACTCGGCGTTGCCAGTGGATTGGCGATGGGATCTTTGCGAAAGTCACGCAGCATCACAGTCGGCTCGCTAGGAGCGGTCAGTTTGAACCACCCATCTTGCCTGAATTGTGCATAGTCTGGGATCTCTATATTCACTGCGGCGGCCCTTTGTTGGGTTTGATCATAAATCCAACGTTGCCAATCCTCTTGGCTGCGGCCTTCGGTGAACGTTTGCCTGACACCCATGGCTTGTGCGAGACCCGCAAAAATCTCAAAATCATCACGGCTTTGTCCGTATGGTTCGGTCAGTTTTGACATCGACACCACATAGGGGTCACGTGGCGTCATGGCGATATCCTGACGTTCCAGTGGTGTAGTGCACGGCAACACAATATCGGCACGTTTTGCGAGGGCATTCCAACACCATTCGTTGACAATTATTGTGTCTGGCTTGGCCCATGCGCGCATCAGGCGATTGATATCTTGATGGTGATGAAACGGATTGCCGCCGGCCCAATAGACCACTTTGGTGTCTGGATATTGATAGGTCACACCGTCGAACTCAAAGTCTTCACTAGGATGCAGAAGCAAGTCACTGATCCTTGCCACTGGAATAAAGCTGTCGATTTTATTCTGGGCTTGTGGAAATGACGCCCCGGGTATGATTGTAAACTGGCCGCCGATATGATTTGTTGCACTGTAGCCAAACCCAAAACCACCACCAGGCAGACCGATTTGGCCCAGCATTGAGGCCACCATAATGGTGGCCCAGAACGCTTGCTCACCATGATCTTGGCGTGTCAGTGACCAACTGACAGAAATCATTGTGCGCTGTCGCGCCATTCGTCTGGCAAGGGATCGAATGGTTTCGGCTGGAATTTCGCTAATTTCTGCTGCCCAATCAGCAGTTTTTGCAATCCCGTCGTCTTTGCCCAATAGATAGGGTAAAAATGCATCAAAACCTTCGGTGTATTTATCCAGGAAGCCTTGGTCACTTAGGCTCTCTGTATGAAGAGTATGGGCAATTGCTAACAATATCGCGGTGTCAGTATTGGGGCGTGGTGCCAGCCATTCACCGTCCACCTCATCGAGTAAATCAGATTTCAACGGAGCGATATTTACAAAGCTGATGTCCGCAGCAGCGGCTGCCATCAAACTTTCACGTTGATAATGATGCCCTGTTCCACCTTGACAAATTTGTCCATTTTTTAGGGGAATTCCACCAAAACAGACGAATAATTCAGTGTTGTCTTTGATAGAGTCCCAACTGGTACAGGTATCAAGATAAGCTCGGTAACTGCCTAAGATATGAGGCACAACAGCTTCGGCGGCGGCAAAGCTATAGGTGAACTTGGATTTGGTGTACCCACCAATACAATTGAGAAAACGATGTAATTGGCTTTGCGCATGATGAAAGCGGCCTGCACTGGCCCAGCCGTAAGAGCCGCCGAAGATTGCCGAGTTGCCAAAGGTTTCGCGCACCCTGTTCAATTCGTTGGCAACCAAGACTTCTGCCTGTTCCCAACTGACCTCGATGTAAGGATCAACGCCGCGCAGGTCCCCCCGCGTGCCGGGGCCCCCTTCAAGCCAGCTTTGTCTTATCATGGGGGCATGGATCCGGGTTGAACCATGCTGGACGTCTAGGATTCCCTTGCCAATAGGGGAAGGGTCTGGGTCATGTTCAAAGCCAATCAGGTCTTGTACCCGCCCTTGGCCGACTCGGGCACGATAGGTGCCCCAGTGCGTAGCGGTCAAAGGTAAGTCTTTTTGAACAGTCATGGTCCAATTCCCGTGTTAACAGAGGCGTTTTAATTAAGTAAAGAGCATTTGAGCCCATAGTCAGCTGGCCCTTTTGAGTTGCAGCCGACTAAATTACTCTTTCTTGTTTTAATTTCTGAACTTCTGCGTCAGTCAAATTCAGAAGGGATTTATAAACGCTATCAGTGGCGTCTCCTAAAGCCGGACCTAGGTTTTTTAAAACTGCTGGGGTATCACTCAGACGAGGCAATGCGGTAGGCACCGTCACTGCGTTAAAGCGTGGGTCATTAAAAACCTCAAAGTTTCCTCGTGCCTGATAATGAGGGTCATTGTAGATGTCCTCAATACTAAATAGTGCAGCGCAGGGAACGCCTCCTTGTTGGCAGTTTGTAATAGCGTCACTTGCATCTAACGTAATAAACCAGTCTTGCACAATCTTATTGATCAATGGCCTGTTCTCTTCTCTGGCTGAAACTTTGCCATAGGTATCGGGCATGGCATTTTCTGGACAACCCATAATGTGGCACATGCGCTCAAACATTTTGTCACTTGAACAAGCCAATGCAACATACTTTTGGTCCCTAGTTTGATAGTGGCTATGAGGGACTGCATTAACCGTCTCTGCTCCCATGCGCTCTCGCACAAATCCAGTACGCTCATAGACAGGCAACATTTCATCCATCAAGCGAAATACGGACTCATATAGGGCAATATCAACGACCTGACCCTTACCTGAATGACGGCGTGATTCGAGAGCCATCATAATGCCAATCGTACCCCACATTCCCGATACATAATCAGCCAATGATGTAGACCCAGGCATTACTGGCATTTGCCCAGGTTCACCACATAAATAGGCTAAACCAGCAAAGGCATGCGCTGCACGAGCAAAACCAGGCCGACTACTATAGGGCCCATCCTGCCCGTATCCACTCACCCTTAACATAATCAAGCCAGGGTTGATTTGGCTCAGCACGTCATATCCAATGCCCCATTTTTCCAGCGTACCTGGTCTAAAGTTTTCCAGCACAATATCAGACTGACTAACCAAGCCTTTGAATAATTCAACGCCTTTAGGCGTGCGTAGGTCAAGGGTAACTGATTTTTTGTTGCGCGCCTCTGTCAACCAGACAAAAGTATCTTGTTCAGGCTCTACTGGGGTGCCAAACTTTCGTAAGGGATCGCCTTCGCCAGGTTTTTCTATCTTTAGGACCTCTGCTCCAAAATCAGCAAGAATAACGCCACAAAAAGGGGCGGCGATAAATGTAGCAATATCTAATACGCGTAATTTATCTAATGGGGCTTTATTATTTTTACTTTTTTCAGCAGTCATTTTAATCAACCTAAGCGTTTTCGGTTTTAGACCCGATAGCCGTCATTGCAGATATCCCAGCCCATGGTTCTGGGCCTGCCGGAATCGTTGAGTTGGTGCCTCGAACAACTTCCCCTTGGGGATCATACATCGGTAAAGTGCAAAGCTGGGCTTGATGTAATTGGCCATCTGAGCATTTTACGTCCACTACAGAACCTGGGCTAAAGTCAGTACTATTAAGCAGCACAATACCAACACCACAAACTTGAAAAGGAGACCATGTACTGGAAGTGACTCGGCCAATGGGCTGTCCTTGATATTCAAGGGTGTCACCACGAACTGCAGTTCCACCTTCCACTCGAATACCCCAACTTTGGTTTTCCTTACCCGCCGCCATTAGTGCCTTGCGGCCAATAAAATCACCTTTTTCAAAATCTATAAAGCGGCCCAAGCCGACCACAAATGGGGTCGTATTGCTAGTGAAGTCCTGACCCGCAGACAGTAAACCTGCCTCAATCCTTCTGCACCTGTTGCCGGGTGTAGCCGTTAGGATCATGCCCATTTTGCTGCCTTCTTCAAGGATCAAGTCACCCAGCATTTCACTGTTATTTTGAGGACGGAAATAAACCTCCCAGCCAAGTTCGTTGGTAAAGCCTGTCCGACTAATCAGCACCTGCTCACCGGCGATAGTGACTTCGATCCAATCAAAATAACGCCATTGTGGCATGGGGCCATCAATTAACCGTTCCAACAGTTCCATCGATCGTGGGCCAGCAACCTGACTAACCCATACATCAGGGTCACTTATGGTCACATCAAGGCCTTCAGAATGGGCTTTATACCAGTTAAATAAGTCACCATCAGCTTGGGCGAACCAATATTTATCGTCTTCAACCCGAAGCAGCACGCCATCTGTAATAATGCCACCATCGTGGTAACAGGCAAATTGGTATGAACAACGCCCTTTGTTAACCTTAGACACATCGCGGGGAAAAATACGCTGTAGCAGTTTGAGCGCATCTGGCCCTGATATTTCATAAGGGTATTCACCCGTATGACGAAAAGTTAGCTCTTGCCGGACTTTCCAGTACATTTCATCTGGTGTTGCGTTGGTAAGTTTTTCAGGATTTAAGCGCCCAGCATAGAGCGAATACTCAGGGTTATAGGGTAATTCTTGATAAGTCAGTGGGTGAATAGAAATGCTTCTTGCTAGTTCAACGGGCCGATCACCTTCGATGGGCAAAGGGACTACGGAAAACCGGAGCTTTTTTAGAGAGTCATGCATATTAAGAGTCTATAGCCTAAGTTAAAATTATGTGTAGGGTTGTGCTGTTTATAATTAACCATTAATCTAGGCCGTACAAACGATTTTTTTTAAACATATAGATAAAGTTAATAACATTTATAAATGAGGTGTTTAACTTGAATAATCAGTTTAGACGTCTTCCCCTAGCTGCTCTACGAACCTTTGAAGTGGCTGCAAGACTACAAAGTTTTAAGTTAGCAGCCCAAGAACTCAGCGTCACTCCAACCACAGTGAGTAACCAGATCAGAAAACTGGAACGTGACTGGGGCTGCCAATTATTTATTCGCAAAACTCGCCAGTTGGTGCTTACAGAGGTTGGCCGTTCCTTAGCACAGACTGTGAACCGAGCTTTTGGCGATATTAAGGCTGAAATTGAGGCGCACGTAACTATGGCCAAAAAAACAGTCACTTTGGAGGCTGGGCCTATTTTTGCATCACGCTGGCTCATCCCACGACTCAATCGCTTTCGTCGGCAGCATCCTGATATTGAACTTGTACTGCATCATGGGTCGCGTATATCCGTCGCAGAAAATATGAATGCCGATGCTGCGGTGGATTGGGGTGAGGGTAATTGGCCAGGACTGGAATCAACCCATTTGTTAAACATCCGTTATTTGCCAGTTTTGAGCCCCCATTTAGCAAAGCAAAAAGGAGGGTTTGATAAGCCTATAGACCTCTTGCGATTCACTATTTTACACCACAGTGATCGCAGCGAATGGGATGATTGGCTAAACTTAGCAGGGCTTCCAGAGTCACCAGGGCTAAACTTTATAGACGAAACCACAATCGAAGACTCTAATGTGATCCTGCAAGCTGCTATAGATGGCCATGGGGTAGCATTAGGTATATTTCCTTTTATTCAAACCGAGGTAGATGAAGGAAGACTGATATGCCCTATGGATATCACACTCACACCAAAACGGACTTACCACTTACTTACACGCCCTGGTATGAGGAAAAACCCAGATGTTGAAACAGTGTGCCGATGGTTAGAAGAAGAAGCGGCAAACACGCCGTCTAACTAAAGGTCTCGAAGACCAATGCTGGGGTTGTATCTTTATACTTTAGCCTCTGGATTTTCTATGATTACGGCAATGCCTTGGCCTCCTCCAATACACATTGTGGCTAAACCATAACGGCCACCTGTGCGGCGCAGTTCATACATAAGTTTAATCAAAATAATGGCACCCGATGCCCCCACGGGATGACCAAGAGCAATAGCCCCTCCATTGGGATTAGTAATCTCGGCTGCAAAGCCCAGTTCGCTGGCTACGGCGCATGCTTGGGCAGCAAATGCTTCGTTGGATTCTATGCAGGACATATCAGCGACATTTAACCCAGCGTGACTGCAAGCCAACTTGACTGCTGTAACTGGGCCCATGCCCATTAACTCTGGAGCTACACCACTCACAGCCGAAGCCCGCATAATAGCGAGTTTGGGCAGACCATAGGTGTTAACAGTGTCTTCTGACGCAAGAGTAAGTGCAGCTGCAGCGTCGTTAATGCCTGAGGCATTTCCAGCCGTGACAGATCCATTTTTTTTGAAAGCAGCGCGTAGTTTTTGCAGGTCTAAACTAGAGATATCAGCGCGCACGTGTTCATCTGTGTCGAAGACCACTTCTTGGCGACCTTTTTTAACCATTAATGGGAGGATCTGTTCCTTGAACCACCCTGCATTAATGGCGACTCCTGCACGGCGATGACTCTCCATCGCTAAAGCATCCTGCGCTGCACGATCAATACCACTTGCTGTGGCAATGTTTTCTGCAGTGACTCCCATGTGCCCATGCCCAAAAGGATCAGTCAATGCACCTGTCATCATATCAACGGCGGTAACATCGCCCATTTTAATCCCAAATCGGGCGGCATTGATCATATGCCCTACTCGGCTCATATTTTCAGCTCCACCGGCGAGAACCATCTCAGCATTACCCAGCATTATTTGTTCTGCTCCCGTAACCACGGCTTGCAAACCACTTCCACACAGCCGATTGAGCGTGAGCGCGGTCGATGCTGGTGGCATACCTGCACCCATGGCAGCAACCCTTGATAAATACATGTCGCGAGGTTCAGTGTGTATAACGTTGCCAAACACAGATTGGTCTATCCTATGGGCCTCAACGCCCGCACGAGCAATCGCTTCAATAGCCACAGCAATGGCTAAATCACAGGGTGGGATACCAGATAGAGCACCACCAAAATCACCAATGGCCGTTCTGACTCCAGACGTAATTACAACATCTCTCATTAACCACACTCCTATTTTATTTTACTGGTTATTTTGCTGGCTGGCCTAAACCTTATGGTATTTAGTGACAGCAACCTAAACATCAGTATCAGACCCAGTGTTAAGGTCAAATAAGTTAAACAGGTCCAAAATTACACCAATAAGTGGGGCCAAACCAATCCAATTTCCTACACAGCATATACCTAAAACAAATGAGTTAGAGGGTTGCATGCATAATTTGCTTGTTTAATGAGAAGTATTGGTTATTATAACGGTATTGATTTTGGAGGAGATGCTCATTTGAACCTGCGCCAACTCGAAGCTTTTCGCGCTACTATGCGCAGTGGGTCTATTACTGAAGCTGCAGAAATAATGCACATTTCACAACCCAGTGTGAGCCGTTTGATCGCCGACATTGAGCGCTCTGTAGGCTTCCCATTATTTTTACGCAGTGGTCGTGGCCTCACTCCAACACTTGAGGCCAACACCTTTTACAAGGGTGTAGAGGGCATGTTTGTGGGCGTTGAACGACTACAAGAGTTAGCAGATTCTATACGCACGACTAGCGGTGGCATTATCTCTATCGGCACCATTCAATCTATAGCAGCGTTTGAACTACCAAGGGCAGTGAATCAATTATATCAACGCTATGATGACATTCGTTTTATGATCCATGCACGTAATACTCCTGGCATACTAGATGCGGTACAGATGAACCAGTTTGATTTGGGTATCGTTGGGCAACAACCGCCCTATCAAGGTGTTGAAACTCTATTTCAGACCGCTGCACCCTATGTGTGTTTGATGCCCGAAGACCACAAACTGGTGGGGCAAGCAGGCACTGTGGATCTTGAAGAATTAGCCAATAGTGAAACTTTTGTCACTTCAGGTGGTGCCTTTCCAGACCACATGATGTCTATGAGTAGTGCATTATCAAATAAGATGCAGGGCTGCTCACGCTTGTCAGCCACCAATATGTCAGTGGCCGCTTCATT
>Ga0209195_1000983_pt1 | contig 20285 bp, 21 predicted proteins | sample COGITO_mtgs_1004_3_FD_184788 | JGI IMG/M metagenome (GOLD analysis project Ga0209195, IMG submission 184788) | Pelagic marine microbial communities from North Sea - COGITO_mtgs_100420 (SPAdes) (version 2) | ecosystem: Environmental > Aquatic > Marine > Epipelagic ...
TTTCTTCATCACTATGGCCCGTGGTGCCTATGACAAGAGGTGTGTTTGATTTTAGCGCAGCGGCTAAAACTTCCTTGGTGAAGTGGTGTGCGGTGAAATCAATGGCGACATCAACGCCTTCAAATGTGGCGTCAAGATCTTGGCCGATGTCATGGGTGGAGCTTACTTCAGAGTTGATGTTATCTTGGCCGGCTTCAATGAGGGTTTCGCCCATGCGTCCACTGGCTCCTGTGATTAGTAACTTAGTCATTTGTTGATGATGTTATATGAGGCTGTAGCTGGCCATGGTGTCACGGAGAATGGCACTGTTTTCAGCTGATAGATTGACAAGAGGTAGTCTGAGCTCGTCGGTGCAGTGACCCTGCATCGCAACGGCTGACTTGATTGGAACGGGATTGGTGTCGATGGACATGAGGGTTGTCAACAGGGTTCCGTATTGAGCTTGGATGTCCTCGGCATCATCAACGCGACCTTCTGCCATGGCACGCACAAGGTCGGACATGACATCGGGGATTAAGTTAGTGGCAACGGAAACGAGTCCAACTGCACCTCGCTTCATGAACTCAATCGTGAGCGGGTCGTCGCCAGAAAGAATCTGAAAATCATCAGGCAGTGCGGCCTTGATCTGGGTGACGCGCTCGGGGTCACCACCAGCTTCCTTGTTGGCGATGATCGTAGGGCAGTCAGCAGCGAGGCGGGCTATGGTTTCAACAGCAATCTCAATGACTGAACGGCCCGGTATGCTGTAGAGCATGATGGGCAGATCGCTACATTGGGCGATTGCTTTGTAGTGTTGATAGAGACCCTCTTGGGATGGCTTGTTGTAGTAGGGGCAAACTTGCAGCGTAGCATCGACACCTAACTTTGCAGCTTCTGTGGTGAGATGAATTGCCTCTGATGTGGCGTTGGCGCCAGTGCCGGCGATAACCTTGATGCGGCCCGCTGCATATTCAACGGCAAGCTCGATGACGTGCAGGTGCTCTTTGCGGCCTAGGGTGGGGGATTCACCGGTGGTGCCGCATGGGACAATGCCGTCGACGCCGCCTTTGACCTGGCGGTCGATTAGTGCGCGAAAGGCCTCCGTATCGACTTCGCCGTTACGAAATGGGGTGATCAGTGCTGTATGGGTTCCTTGGAACATGGTTTTAGTTGGAAGTGGAAGTTGGAAAGGAAAATGGGAGGGGAAAGAATTTAGAGGGTGATTTCACCCTGGAAGACAAAGTCAGCCGGGCCGGTGAGCGTTACGCTGGTGAAGCTGTTATTGGGGGTTGGGACGAAGCCGATTTCCAATGTCTCGCCACCCTCGACATCAACACTGATGGGCGAAGGTGTGCCGTTGAGGAGATGGTGGATAAGTGCGCAGGCGGTCATGCCGGTGCCGCAGGCAAGGGTTTCGCCCTCGACACCTCGTTCATAGGTGCGGATAGCGATGTGTTGATCGCCGAGGATGCTTGCAAAGTTGGCATTGGTGCCATTGGGGGCAAAATGATCATGGTAGCGAATAGCGGCACCATGGCCGAGAACATCAAAGTTTTCTAGATCGTCGGTGAACACAACGGCGTGGGGAACACCGGTATTAATAATATGAATTGCAGCGTCTATGCCATCGATGCGGACATCAGCATTGAGGTCCAAATCAAAAGGATCTGACATGGCAATGCGGACATTGTCACCAATGATGTCAGCGCTGAGCGCGCCGGCAATGGTTTCGAAGGTGACGTGGTCAGTGTCTCCGCCCATGAGCATAGCGGTGAATTTGCCGAAGCAGCGCGCGCCATTACCACACATTTCAGCTTCACCACCATCAGCATTGTAGTAGCGGAACTTAAAATCAGCACCGGCCTCAGCTGGCTCAACGGCAAGCAGGCCATCAGCACCAACGCCGCGTTGACGATCACAGAGCAGTGCGATTTGCTCGCGGCTCAAGTTGATGTCGAGCGAACGGTTATCGATGACAACGAAGTCATTGCCTGCGCCGTTCATTTTATGAAATGGTAATCTCATGACTAGTTTCGGTTTTTGGTGGCGTTGATGAGAGGGGTCGTGAAGTCGCGGACGATTTCCGCCAAGTTAGCTTTGTCGGCATTCTGAGCCACTTGATTGACAATGGCCGAGCCGACGACGACGCCGTCAGAGGCGGCTGCGACCTCAGCGGCTTGTTCTGGGGAGCTGATACCAAAGCCGACGCAAACTGGAGTGTCCGTGCACGCTTTGATTGAGGCGACTAGCTCACCGATGCCTGCGGAGGGAGCCTGCTGGGATCCGGTGACTCCCATTCTTGATACGGCATAGATAAAGCCCTCGGACTGAGCTGCGAGCATTTGTTTGCGTTTGAGCGGGGTGGAGGGGGAAACGAGAGTGATGTGCCTTAACCCTTCAGCACTGGTTAACTCCTTGTTGTTGGCGATTTCATCAGGAGGTAGGTCGAGCAGTAAGATGCCGTCAGCTCCTGCCGCTGCAGCGTCGGCATGAAATTGTTCATAACCATAAGCATACACTGGGTTGAGATAGGTGAAGAGAACAATGGCTGTATCATGGGTAGTTCGAAACTCTCTGATCAAATCCATTAACTTATGCACGGACATGCCAGCTTTCAACGCGCGCTCTGCAGCAAGCTGGTTGACAACCCCATCTGCCTGCGGGTCAGAGAAGGGCACGCCGAGCTCAATGATGTCAGCTCCAGCATCGGCAAGAGACCTGGCAATCTCAAGGGAAGCATTGTAACTAGGGTCGCCAGCACAAATATAAGCGACAAAAGCGGCTTCTTTGTTTTCCCGGAGATGCTGAAATGTGATGTCGATTCTATTGCTCATGTATTTGGCTGCCGTGAGATAAGCTAGATTCACGAAAAAGAAAACACTCAATCATGGATTAAAGTCATGATTTTTCCTGTTGATTTATTATGAGCGCTTAATGTGGGTGGTCTTTTTTTCAAAAAAAGAAGCCGTTTTCGGGCGAGATTTAATGACAGTGGCTTTCTAAGCATAAAAGAAGGATCTCAGTGAATATTTATACAAATCTACGTCAAGATTTATATATTTTAAGTAATGGATTACTTGATATTCTTTTTCCCTTGCATATAAATGAATAAGAGGGTAGTTTCCCCGTTAGTTGGAAGAATTCTGTTCATGAACTTACCTGAATTATCACCCCGTGTTGAGCTTTCTTGTGGCCTAAGTATTGGTTACGAGGGTCGTCTGGCTTGTGTTGATGGGCGAGATGAGGGCATCGTTCTCGAGGGAGGCACCCATTATTTGCTGGCTCGCAACGGGCGAGGGAAAACGACACTTTTAAAGACCTTGGCGGGTGTGTTAAATCCACTAGGAGGCGATTATTCATGCGAAGGCAGATGCCAGTATCTCAGTGAGGATCTGACATTCGATCGTGAGCTTCCGGCAAAGGCAATCTTCAAAGCGTTCCTCAAAAAGGGCAAGTATGCTGAAGCTATTGATTTGGCGCAAACTTTGGAGCTCGATGTTAAAAAGCCCTACGGGCAGCTCTCTACCGGCAACAAACGCAAGGTGGCATTGTTAGTTGCAGAGTTCTCAGTGCAAGATCAAGGCCACGATGTTTTATTGCTCGATGAGCCGTTTACGGGTTTGGATACATTCTCTCGAGAAGTTTTTCAGAAGCGTTGGAATCATAACCAAGATGGCGTTTTGCGCCTAGTGAGCTGCCACCCTGATTTTGACAGCATGGAGGTGAACAGCTCTGTGCTCATTACCAACTGTAAGATTGTGCATGTGGCCGGTGACGGCGAAGCGCAGTGCTGGGGGGAGCTCAAAAATCAGTTGAATTAATAGAATTAGGACATGCAATTATACCGGTTAACATTAGCAACCATGATCCAGCGGAAAGTTTGGATCATCGCATTGTTTTGCGCATTAGTGCTGCCTATCGTGCTCCCTTATCTCACCCCCTATGAGAGCAACCCTTCTCTGATCGAACCTGCTCGGGCCCAGGCGGCTTGGGGTTGCTTATGGGTAGTGACGATCGCTTGGTTGTTTTTCCAAGCAGCGCGTTTCGGCGATGATACAGCCCGATCCGGTCTCGGTGGCTATTTCTTAAGTTCAGGAGTTTCTGGTCTGAGTCAGATGATGCAGATTTGGTTAGCTTGCCTGAGCTTTTTATTGCCTCTTGTTCTTGTTACTCTTGCGGTTTGTTTTATTGGAGCCATGCCGAGCGATAGCGCCCAAGCCCAGATGTGGGTTGCCACTAATTTGCAGTATGCTGCTCTTTTCCTTCTCGTGGTAACACCATTAATGATGGTGGCGGTTTCGGTAGGAAGTCGTTTTGGTAGTACTGTCGGGTATCTGATCCCTCTCTGCATGAGTATTTATGGAATGTATGGAGTAGGCTATCTTGCCATGATGACTGATGTTCAAAGCAATCTGTTGCTTGATTGGTTGTATGTTGTTTCGCCGCACTATCACCTAGCGGACCTTACCCCCCGTCTTGTTTTTAAGCATGGAAGCATGCTCAGTTCAGAATTTTTACAGATCGTTGTCTATTTTGCCGGCATCAAAATTGTCCTGGCGATGCTTTCAACCCTTACTTTCCAGCCAAAGGCAGCGACCTAGTTGCCTTTAACGTTATTTAGCATGTCCGCAACTCATTCCCTTACAATGAATTCTTACCCAGCCAAGCTTACTATGTGCTGCGCCCTTCTTGTGGGTGTAGCTCTATGGGGGGGTATGGCGGTTAAGTTTGCCTCCGAAGACAAGCTGTCTTACGAGCCAAATGTGGCATGCCTGAAGGGTAGTCCCTATGGGAAGATTTTTGCTTTAGCGATGCAGGGGCCGATTGGCTTTTACTGGCATGAGGGCAAAACTCACGAACATGCATCCATTCTAGCGGATGATCACGAGCACCACGCAGGCTGTGCTGATGGTTGCCATGGGCATCAAGCTGCAGCTACAGGAGCTGAGCTAAGAGAGGGAAATGTTCCGCTTCGTGTGCGGACTCAAGAAAAGATCAAGCAAATGGAAGCGGCTGTACATCGCAAGACTAACGGGGAACCCTTGTCTGCAGCTCACAAGCAATTTATTCAAGGAGAGATAGAAGATAAATTGCGCTTAGCCTATGAGTTGGATCCAACCAACTATACGAATTACGGTAACTATCATCTTTTTTTGTATACAACAAGCTATGGGGAAGCTGAGGCGGATGAGGACGCAGCGCTGGACATAGCTCGCCAAACACTCGAAACCTGCAAAAAAGATGAGTTTGATCCAGCTTCTTGGCTTACAGCTGCAAATGCAGCTTACAACATCATCTATCACATCGGCAGACACCATAAGGATTATTCTGTCGCGCACGCTAAGGCCAGCCTTGCCGAGTTTGATTACTGTATAGAGAGGCATCAGGAACTTTTGGGTCAAGCGCTTCGTGACGGACGTGCAATACCTGCACCACGCCTAACCGAGATGAAAGAGAGGGTAGCCTACCTGAAAAAGCTACGCAAAGCTCAAGGTGGTTATATGAAGCGAGTTATGTCCACTAAAATGGCAATTCACTCACCACATCACGCTAACTAATCACCGCATGATATCTACCTCAACAAATGCTCCCGAGCACCCTGAACAAGCAGCTGCGCCGCCAGCCCTGCCTGGCGAGAATCAGGGTGGTGGCTTCCAGCCTGGAATGAGAGGAGAGGAAATGTTAGGCTTGATTTTCCAGACTTGTGATGAAATGGGCGTGTCGGATGTGCAAATGCGTTCGAATCTACCGGTTTATATTGAAACCAACCTAGGCATGGAGTGCCTGCCTCAGTTAGGGACATTGTCATCAGATGATGTTTACAAAATATACTGTGAGCTGCTCAAAAACAGAGAGTCTGCCAGTCATGGATTTGGGGAAGAGGATGATGTGAATGATCGGTCCGGACGCAAGATTGATGAGGCTATTACCGGTTTTAAGGAAGCTGCTGTCGATGATTTTTCCTGCAATGGAATTTTGATTCCTGCTACAGGCAAAACGTCAGGTCGTTTGCGTATTCAGGTTCACCTCAGCGCTAATGGTCTTGGTATCACGTGCCGTATTTTAAATGACTCGATCCCAGAGCTTGATGTTCTTGGCATTGACTCTGATACAGCAGAAATGCTCAGAATTGCAGTGCAGCGCAGGGCTGGGCTTTGCCTCGTAACGGGACCTACAGGCTCCGGTAAATCTACTACGCTTGCGGCCATTATTGATTGGCTCAGACGTAATCACCCTAAGCATATTGTGACGGTGGAAGATCCTGTGGAATACCAGTATCCCAGTGATATGGATGATCCCAATGTTCCAGGTTGTAAAGTGATGGCGCCGAGCATTGTAACTCAGCAGGAGGTAGGCAGGGACTTGGCATCATACCGCCAAGGCCTCAAAGATGTATTACGTAAGGCGCCGCATGTGATTCTTCTGGGAGAAATTCGTGACAGGGAGGCGATGGAAACATGTATGGAGGCAGCTCAGACGGGCCACCTCGTGCTATCTACCCTGCACACAACGGGGGCGGTTAAAACCATGGGTCGTATTCTAGAGATGTATCCCAGAGAAAACCACCCCGCAGTTCTTAACCGTCTCAGTGAGATACTTATTTTCATCCATTCACAAGGTTTGCTCAGCGGGATTAATGGACGGGTTTTGACCTATGAATTTTTACAAAACAGAGACGATGCTACGTCTAGTGCGATTGGTAGCTATGACAAAGGGGCGCGAGCTCTTGAAGATGTGATCAAACGCTCTGGCAACATCGCTTGGGATGATAAGCTGCTAAGCCTCCTAAATGAAGGCAAAATCAGCCAAGAAACTTTTGAGAATGCGAGAATACACAGAGAAGATACTGAGTATGTTTGATGTGGATACTAGCAATCTTAAATACGTGATAGCTATCACAAAACTATGAATAATATTATTAAAAAAACTATGAAAATGAATAAAACTGCAACTAAGTTGAAGCCAGGAATGACGCTCATTGAGATCACTGTTGTGATTCTCGTTTTGCTCACCCTGATCGCCGTGCTCTTTATCGGAGCGAACATCTACAAGAAGGGCGCTGATCGTGCCGCTTGTATTCTGAACATCCGCAACATTCACCAAGCTGTGCGTGCTGATCAGAACTTAGAGAACCGAAATTCTGGTGACGCAATCGTCGGTACTATTTTGGGAGTGGCGGGCTCCGGTGCCTACTTCGAAACGGTCATTACATGTCCCTCAGCAGGAGGAGCTTATACCGTTGCAACTACCTATCCACCTATCGGCACCGTTGGTGCAGATTGTGCAACACTTGGTGATGCTACCAATAAGCACTTCCCTGATCCTACAACTACCGCTAGCTGGTAATCCGTTAATCAAGATTAACTTTCACTCCGTTGTCGGTCCGTTAGGTCCGGCAACGGAGTTGGGGGTTGTATCTTTAGTGGAGCGACCGCCATTATTTATTGTAGCGGTTTGTTTTCTGTTTTTAGGCTGTGAGGAAGTCATAAAATAAACACAGCACAGTTTCTAGTAAGCCACTCTTATGAGTTATCTTAAACATCCATCAGAACTCAATACGTTTCAGCAATACCGCCGTTCGGTCAAGGTCGCTAAGACGACTAGCCGTATGAAGAACCCGGCTTGGTATCAAAGTCCGCTGGAATTGGATGTTCAAATCCACTGCTATATCAAGGACGGCAGTGGTGCCAGTTGTTATTTGCGCGTTCAATCAAGTGACGTTTTTGAGCAGATTACAGGGCTTAGCTCACGCCAACTCGAGCAGCGTGATCAACTTGAAAAATTTATTGATTCTGCCCTACAACATGAGGCTTGCCGCAAGGCCAAATCGTTGGGTGTTATTTTTTACATAGCGGACGAATTTTCCCTCGCTGGTCTTGGACCAGAGTATCGAAACCCCGGTGAATTGCATGATTTGCGGGATAAAATGCGCCATGATCCTAAGGAGGTGCTTGACGACAAAACCATTTCAACGGATACGCATGCATGGAGACTCTTTCCTTATGCTGGCGCCGCCGCAGGCGGTGAGTTTGCAACGGTTGTTGCTGTTTCCCGTCGCCGCAGTGAAACCCTGAAAGCACTCAGAGAGATAGGAGACGAGAAAAATTTCCCGATCAAAACAAGCGCTTTGAGTGCCCCTTTGTGTGCTGTTGGCTTAGTGCCATGGTTTGCCAATGCAAGTGAGGATGGCGGCGTGTGTTTGTTTAATTACCATACATTTACGCTCATGGCATTTTTTAATAGCCACGGAAATTTGATGGTGTTGCGCTATATGCCGCATGCCAATGGTGCGGTGATCCCCGCTAACATAGGACCCGCTATCCAATCAACAGCGACGGCCTTTGAAATGGAGAAACCCGACATCTTCCTGGTCTCGATGGTCGGCAATGATTTAGTGAGTTTTTCATCGTTGCTGCAGCAATCAATGCTGGGTGCTTCAGTCCTTACTGTCGACCCAGATAAGCTGCTTCATGCTCATGGCCTGCCAACGGGTTGTCCGCTAGAGTGCATTGCGATTACTCAAGACATCGATACCGAGGTTTATCCTCTTGCTGAGAACGAGACTTTTTCTGCACTTCGCAACGAAGCATGGTATATTCAGGATTTTCTTTCAGCTGAGCAGGATGAAATAGACATGTACCCCGATAGGGCTGACATGAAAATTTTAAAGTTTGGCAGGAGGATCAAGAAAATTGCGGCAGTTCTATTCATGGGCATTTTGCTCTACGGTGGATATAATATTTCCACCAAGGTCAAGAGTGATGTTTGGAGCCATCAACAGAAGGACGACAAGGCAGAAACAAGTGGCCTCACCAATGAGCTCAAACGCTATGAGCACTGGGATAACCTTTTAATGGATCGATCAAAAGCCTGGGTTTGCCTTGAGCTGGTCGCCCATATGATACCCGCTGACGGCAGCGTCATGCTCAAAACGGTCAAACATACTGTTCAAACAAAAAAGGACGGAAAAAATTCCCAAAGTGGATTTACCAAAGATTGGTTGATTACCGGTTTTGCGAGTGAACTTGGTATTGAGCATTTAGAGAAGCATTGCACGAGTGATGGCATCAATAAGCTGTTCCAAGATGTAGCTCTTAGCACAGAGAATGCGGCCTACCTTCCTAGTGCTGGTCATCGTGATATAACCGTTAGTCTGGCTCCACGATTTAATCCATCGTATAATAAGTTCAACACACAAAATGTAGGCAATGGCTTTGAAAGAGTATTCACATTGAACATTTCTCAGAATGTCACTTCAGATGATGAGATGGCATTAGCTGCAGTAGAGGGAGCAAACAACTAAAAGATGAGTGAGCATTACAGGCAACCAATCGCGGTGTTCGGCTTCATTTTGCCGATTGCGGTGATGACTATTTTGGCTGGCGGGATGTTATTCTACACCTCATCCGTGAACAATAAATTTGCCTCAAAGAAGAGGGCGTATGACGTGTCTCAGGAAGCCAAGCGTCAAATCATGAAGCTTCGCAGCGAGGTTGAGACCAACAAACCCAAAATGGATACCTGGGACAAGTTGTTGCGCACGGAAACGAGGGGTACATTTCTTGAACATTGGAAAAATGCGGCGAAAAACTTCAGCGGTAAGGAATTAACGAAGTCATCGCGTAGTTGGATTAACTACAGTGAGGGCCTTGGCAAGGGGGTTTCGCAGCCATCCAGCCAAGTGATTATGTCGTTTGTAGGTACCTACAGAGCGATGCAAACCGCGTTGATGAGGTTAGAGACAGCGCTGCCAACGATGCAGCTAGATTCACTAGATATAAAGCCAGACGGCAATGGTAGGGGAGTTAATTTTACAACTACGTACACAGTATGGACATTAAGATAGGCATCATCACTCTCATGCTTGCTGTGGTGATACCCGCCGCATGGGCGCAAGAATTAGAGTCAGATAATCGGGCTGGAGATGCCGAGGTGGCTCATGCTATCACGAGCTCTCGATTGCTGATGGGGGAGCAGAAAGCAGAATGGATAGAATCCATGCGTAAGAAACTTACCATTTCGACAAGGCTTACCGGTCCGTTTGGCATGCTTCAAGACCTTGATGCCACAGCGATTAAACCTCGAGAAAAGAAGGTCGAAAAAGGAGCGTTTCTTGAAGCCATAGGGGCGATCAAAATCAATACGGTGATGCCTTCAGACAATAAATTTACCAGCCGCTCACGTGAATTCTCTGTAGGAGATCAATTTCCCATCATCAAGAACCAGCGTCAATTTAATATCGAAGTCATGGAGATTAATACAAAGGGTATTGTCTTCAAGAATGTCGATACCGGCGAACAAGTGAGAAAGAATCTTAATGATTTACCAGCAGGGATGAAAAAAAGCAGCCATTTAGATGCGATCCCCGGAGTTTTTCCAGCCGACAAGAAGAATGCAATGCCGCTCGATCTTGATCGATGAACCATCACACGCAATTACAAGATAATCTCAAAAACAAACAAAACAAACATGATAACCATGAAAAAGAACATCAATAAACTACTGCTGGCATTAGCTATCTTGTGCATTTCACACGCGGCTTCTGCACAAACAGAATCAGTTGAGGTGGTAGTATCTGAGAGCAAGCCGGCAGCCACAGTTATCATTAATCCTGCGCCAGCTGAAGCGGGCGACGTCTCCGCAGAGGCTGACAATGTCAATGATGCCGGAGCTAATGAAGAGCAAAGCAATCCGATTGAGGCTGAGGAAGGTGGGTTTTTAATTAAGGATGCCAATATCAATGATATTTTTCAGCTTCTCGCCAAGCGCTCAGACAAGCAATACTTCCACAACAATAAACTCAATACCGTGGATTTTCAGGTGACAGGCCATCTTAACGGTGACGTAGACCCACTTAAGCAAATGGAGGAACTAGCCTTCCAATACGGACTTCGCATGTATGTGAAGGGCAATACGGTGTATGCGATGATGAGTGATCAGCTGAGCAATCTTCCCGCTAAAGAGTGGACCTATTCGCTGAACTACTTACGCCCCACGGACATTGAGCAGATTAAAGCCCTGATCCAACCCATGCTGAGTGTTGGGCGCGGTATTGTGAACTATGAGCCGAAGACCAATACCATCATCGTGATTGATACGATGAGGCATATTGAGATGGTTGAGAAGCTGCTCAAGAAGATCGACAAGCCAAAGGGTCAGATTGTTGTTGAGGTGAAGATTTTACGTGTGAATAACAGTGAGGGTTCACAAACTGGGGTAGACTGGTCATCATCTCTTGGTGACGCTGGAGTTTCATTATCTGTTGCCCGTGATCTCAACTCAGTATTTGGTATATCGAGTCCTGTTGGGGGAGGAGGTGATGACGAGAGTTCAGGCCCTGATTTTTCAGCGGCTAACATCGTGCTGAGTCCGTTGCAAATTAGTGGTGTGCTTAGGGCACTCAATGACAACAATCTTGTGACACAGAAGTCTAACCCGGTAGTCATTACTGAAGACAATGAAAAGGCATCCATCTCGCTGATTGATCGGGTGCCTATTATCACAACCACGACCAACATAGGCTCGGGTAATACATCTGAGGCGGAGGAGGTTCGCTACACGATTGACGCTTCGGATTCAACAGATCCCGAGACAACACGTGAAATCGGCGTGACGATTTCAGTGACACCGAGCCTGTTGCCAGATGGAACTATCAGGATGCAGATGCGCCCCAGAAATGCCCAGATTACCGAAAACATTGTGACGAAATCGGGCAACGTTTACCCTCGTGTGAGTGAGGCGACGATTCAGTCCATTGCCAGAATTCCTGACGGGCACTCGCTGATCATCGGTGGTTTTTATGGTGAGGTGGAAAGCAAAGGTGACAACAAGATACCAATACTCGGTGATATTCCTATCCTCAGCTTCTTCTTTAAGTCGAAACAAACTCTGAAGGAAAAATCGAGCCTCGTTTTTGTTGTGACTCCGACCTCGTACAATCCTTCCTGTATCAAGAGTCATAAAAAGGCAAGTGATCGTGTGAATTTCAGGACTTCCCTCGGTGAATAGAGGGGTGAAGGATGGCTGAGTGAATAGAATCTCTCCGCCTAGACCCTGCATGAAGAACCGCAAACAATGAGTATACAGCCACAAGACCAAGGAGATGAAGAATTGCCATTTGAGCAAGATCTTTTGTCTAATGTGGTGCCTTCATCCGCGGATGAGCCTGCGCACAGAGAGGGTTTCTCGGTCGTTAATCAGGAGGTTCCAATTGCGCTCGAGCATGCATTGATACGCACCTTGGCGATGCTGCAGCAGCATGATCTTGCCACTGCGGAGGATTGCAATCAGGTAGCAAAAATGGTCAAGCGTGATTGGCTTTCCGGAAAAGGAGCTGATCCTATTGATTATCTTGCTAAATTGAGTTCTGGAAGCAGTGAGATGATTGATGCAAGTGTTGAGACGATCTCTATTAAGTTGGCGGAAACTCTTCCGTTTATACCGACTCGGGTGCCCTTCGCAGGTAAGCTTATAAAGCCTGCGGCGCTCTATGAAAAAAATCCTGATATTGAGTTAATGTGTAGGCTGATGCGTGTTCCGGTTGCTTATGCTGAGGATCTCGATGTATTGGCATTAGCGTCAATCAACCCCTATTTTATGGACGCGTTATCAGCGGCGATCTCAAACTACACAATGGAACGTAACGGCACCCAGCCGATCATTAGCATCATAAGGCTTGATTACGCTGGCTGGGAGACGATGTGCATCAAGCATTTCAGAGAGGAGCTAAAGCATGATTGAATTTGACGGCATACGTTTTAACTCGCTGATAAGTAAACGCATTATGCAGGTGCTTGTTGATCATGACCAGTCCCTCAAGGATATTGATCATGGCCAGCTTGGGGCAAAGGTTACCAAGATCGAGTTCATGGCAGCTGTAGCTAAGGTCAATAACATGCCCTTTTTTCCAAGGGTGGCAGAGTTTTGTGAAAGTGCTCTGCTAGAGAAATGTGATCCCTCGGTCCTTACACGAGGTGGTTTTTCTCCACTATGTGTTGATGAACATAAAATCATCGTGGCGATTGCCAACCCTTGGAACTCTGCAGCTGATGACTACGTTTCGATGCGCTTTCCTGAGTTGGAGATTGTCAAGGTGGTCACCCTTACATCTGAGATCAGCAGGTCTATTGAGGCGGTTGCTAGTAATACAGGTCCTAGTACTGACGAGCTCGAAGCGATCCGGGTGGATGAGGCCGATGAAAAGATCAAGGATTTCAATATCACCAAGGACTATGAGGAGCCTATGGCACAGCTTCTTGCCACAATCATGGCAAGTGCAGTTAAACAAAGGGCTTCCGATATTCACTTCAAGGTAGAGAAAGAAGTTTTTTACTACGCGTATCGTGTCGATGGAGATATTGGCAAAAAGACAGAACTTCCAATGAAGATTAAAGATCGTCTTGATGCGTATCTTTTGAACTTGATGAAGCTTCCTGCTGAGATTCGGAACACAACACCCGGCATTTCAGGGCGCTTTACGATTTCCTATTACAGACGTCCTATTGATATCCGCTATGAGCGCCACCGAACCTATCGAGGTTATCATATTACGATGCGCCTGCTGGATAAAGGTCACCTGGATGTGACCTTAGGAAAGGGTTCACTTGCTTTTGATGAGGCTACGCTACTAGCCATTGATAAAGTGATGAAGATTCCTGCAGGGATCATTGTCATGAGCGGTCCCACAGGGTCAGGCAAATCGACTACGCTCAACGCTATCCTGCGTGAGATGAATACTCCGGATGTTAATATACTGACCCTTGAAAACCCAGTAGAGGATGAGATACCGGGGGTGACCCACTGTGACCTGAGAAATCCATCTGAGTTTAAGCCGATGATTGCGAGTTTTATGCGTAGTGATCCCGATATTATTCTGATGGGTGAGGTGCGCGATATTGAATCTGCAGAGCTCGCCATTGAAGCGGCCGTAACGGGGCACAAAGTGTTAACGACAATTCACACGCCTCGGGCGTCGCAAATCATCGAGCGTTTCGAGCAATTAGGGATCGAACGTTGGAAGATTGCCCAGACACTGAAGGCTGCTTGTGCGCAACGTTTGATCAAAATTCTTTGCCCTTATTGTAAAATTGAACAGAGGGGTGTTTCAGAGAAGGATCGCATCATCTATGGGCTCGATAAGAGCTGGAAAAGCCAGCTTGTTTATACTCATTTACCTGAGGGTTGTCCGGAGTGTCATGGATCTGGATATGCTGGCCGCACGGCGATATTAGAAATTATTCCTATTACACCCAAGGTTTCCGATATGCTGTCAAAGGGCGAAATCACACCTTATGAATTGGAACTTAAAATTCAAGAGGAGGGAATCCTACCCAATTTGCGCAATAACGGTTTAAAGTTATTGAAAGAGGGCAAAACCGATCTGGCGGCCATTAGTAAAATGATTGATATGAGCACAGATGACTAGAATACATACATCATGAGTAAATCATCGCTGGGAAGTAGCGCTTTAAATGCGGATAGCAAGGTGGAGCCTAAGAAAAAGGCGCAGTCGAGTTTTTTCGCCCCTCGTGTCAAGCTGTTCAAAAAAAGGGAGTTGGTTCAGATGTTCCGATCGCTGGCTTCGATGCTGCGAGCCCAGATCAGTACTGCAGATGCAATCAAGTATTACGCACACGGACATCCTAACAAGAATTTGGTTAGCGCACTCAATGAGATTTATTCAGATGTCAATAAAGGGGTTCCCATTCACGCGGCTTTTAGGAGGTCTGAAAAATTCGATGATATGACCATCGGACTCATCCAGGCGGGTGGTGATACAGGTCAGCTGGATACGGCATTTGCAGAGCTTGGTAAGCGAATCAAAAGCGAGATGCATTTTCGTAAAAAGATCCGCAAACTGATCATGATGCCGTGTATCGTAATACCCATTTTGGTGGGTGCGTTTATCGCATCACAGGTCAAGATTGTTCCCCAAGTAGAAACGATGATGGCGGGAATGGAGCCAAAGGGGCTAGTGAAGTTGTCCTTTCAGATAAGTCATATAGTTCAAGCAATATGGCCACTTGTTGTACTGATTTTGGTGGCAACGGGGATTACCATCTGGAAGTCGACAGTGGTTAAAAATATGATCACCAACCTTGCCATGGCAAAATTTCGAGTGGTCAGATCCATGATTATGAGTCTTCGTCAGATGACATTGCTGTCTACTGTGCGCTTACTCTACGCCAATGGTATCAACCTCGCTAAATCATTGAGGGTAGCGGCGAATAGTGTAAAGAAAACGCCATTCTATAATGAGCTCCAAAAGGCTGCAGATGCTTACGAAAAATCTGGTGTGCCCGTTTCGTCTGCATTTGCCAAGTATACATCCGTTGACCCTCAGGTGGTTCACATGCTTGCCATTGGTGAGAGGTCCGCGTCACTTGATACCCAGCTGCAAATGCTTTCCGAGATGTTTGAAGAAGATGCTGATCAGCTCATGGATGATTTTAGCCAGTTTATCAGCCTTGTCGTGATGATCATTGCGGTGATGCTGATTGCTGGGGTATTCCTAGGAACCTTCATGCCAATCTTCATGATGGGGCCCCAGATGATGCAGGAGGCAATGTAATGAGCTTATAATAATCGTTTATGCAACTAACCAAGTTAGATCGCTGGCTCAAAGAGCGTTTCATTTACGAAACGCATATTTTAACGCTCAGGCTTCCAGAACGTGAACTCCCGAGTGGTGTAGAGATAGAGGATATTGAACAAAACAAAGGTGGCGACTACCGCCACCGCATCATGATCAAGGATAATGAGATCGCTCAAAATATGATGCAGTTGTTGAAAGAAGACCACATCATGCATGCCGTTCACGTGGTGGAGGGAAAAAATTGGTATAATCAACGTATTGCACCAGAGGGTAAAAGTTTTACCTACATGTGGATATTAAGATTTATCAGCATCATCTTAGTGTCTGCTGGCGGATATGGTGTATTCAAACTGTCTCAGAATGAAGAGCTACGCAGCACGATCATGGATACCATCGAAGAGCTTAAGTCGGGCATGTAGCTAGGGCCTAGCTACGCTGGTTTGGCAGGCCGTGTAAATGAGTCGTATAGGCTAATATTTCATATTTTTTTATTTTCAATAAAGGCTAAGCTGATACTCTATTAGAAGATGTTAAAACAGATTGTGCATCCACGTATATCGTTTGCGGCCGGTCGAAGAAGGGCTGTCCGAGGAAGGGCGGGCCTTACGATACTTGAAATGACTGTGGTCATTGTGGTATTACTGACCCTTATAGGAATATCGATGTATTCCATGAGTGGATATCGGGAGTGGCAGCGAGGCTCGGAAGGCTCACGCGTTCTAAGAATGGTCTATAATGCACAGCGCACCTACTTAGCGGAGCATCCTACGGAGAGTGTCAGCTCCCTTACGGCTGAAAAAATCATTCCTTATTTGTCCGGCAACTTGAGTGCTTTACCCACGGCAGAGGACATGGACAATGGTGTTTTGACGGTCAAGGTTTCGGTCAGCCCTCCTGTTTTACTAGATGGTGATGGCAGCGAATATGACCCATCTGGAGATACCGATGACGGGCTATGGGATGTCGGAGGTTAATTCAGTTGGGGAACATTTCATATGACATCAACGGTATACAGCTGCGTTATTTTCTTTGGGTTGCTACTACAGCCGCTTCATGGGGGTGATGCCCGAGCAGATCCCGAATCAGAGGCTCGTCCTGAAGGTCTGCCACTGGCTTTTCGCCATATCGGTAACTATCAGCTCAATTCAAAGTTCAGAGTAGAGCGTGGTGAGGGTACTCCCGTAGTTATCTCACCTTTGTATTACCAAGTGTTCACGGATGGTATAGATCTGCGTTTGTACTACAGTGTCTCGGGCGAAGATCACTTCACCACATACCAAATTTATCGATCAGACGGTATAGGCGTAACTCGCAAATCCGGAGAAATTGATTTGATAGCAGGAGTTCAGGCTTTGAACACAAGTGGTGAAATGATTCGCCAGATTAGTATTACCCGCAACAGCTTTACGATGGTTAAAATACCGCCTCGGTCGCATCGTGTCATTATCACTCGTGCTTTTGCCATGAGTAATGTTGATGCATTAACAGACAAACCATGACTGCGGAGCCATGATGCAAGGGCTTTACTTAACTTTAGCGCATAAAATTCAATGAATAGAATTAGCCTCTCAATCACCATGATGACAATAGGTATCATCATTGGTATTACAGCCACTCATTTCAAACATGTTCATGAAATGGCTAATGACGATTCAGCTACTCAGGATATTCTCAAACAGAGCTTAGTTGAAAATCATCCAGATGCGCTCAAGAGCCTGGAGTATGATATTAAGATAGTTTCTTCCAGTGGGAAGGGGGAGGGTGTTGTGATAGATTCCAATCTGACGGAACCAAACAAAAATACGCAAAGTGCACAGTCTCCAGATGAGGTTCTTTTGGAGATACTAGTAGCTATCCGCAATGAACAGAAGGCGCTCAGGGCGCAAATTTCGGAGAGTAATCGTGATATTGATGAGCTCACGTTTAGAGTGGATACTCATAGTGAATCCTTTAAGCCTCTTGGTACCCTGGAGGATCGGCCGCGAGTTATCGATCAGGCTCAAGAAAACTCAGATCTAGGTAAAGGTGAGCTATTACCGCTCAAGCCATAGCATTTTCCTTAGTTCTGAGATGGGTTGTATTTAGGATGTATTTCCCTAATTACTACCATCCAGTTCATCATGTTGATGGGAGGTAATGCTGCCGGGTGATCGATAGTTTTCAAATTGGCAACAATGTTTTCTGGGACAACTTGATCCGCATAACCTGTTTTCAGGTCAGCAATGCGTATAGGCTCAGTATTTCCCTTGGCTATTGAACCAAGTTGCCCATCAATATCAATTTTGAGGGCAATGCCGCTGTCGCCAAATCGTTTTTCGGGAGCAAAAAATGATACTGGAGGGTAAAACTGTTCACCGGCCGGAACGATAACACCAGGCGGTGTGGTTGTTGACGTAATATTGACATCGTCGGTAAAGATAAGACGCATATTGGTTACCAATGAAAATCCATCAGTGAACGCGGTTAAGTCCTTGGCTTCTAAGAGCATTACTGCCAAGTCGCCAACGTCACTTGGGAAAGGTGGCTTGGCAATTTCTAGATTGTTGACGTGGTCGACATTCACAGAAATGGAGTTATTGGTGTCAAAGTATCCACCATTGTTGCTTGCTAGCCAAGTAGCAAGACGCTCAGGGTAAATGGCAATACAAGGTCGACTTGAATAGGATTTATCGACGTGGAAGGGGAATGTGTCCCCGCCCAGAGCTAAAAGATCTGGCCAAAGTTCTTCTTCTGGATTCAAAGGGTCTGGGTTTTTGCTGAAAATCACAGTGTCTATGTAGCGAAATCCGACAATACCGTCATTAGGATCATCTTTCAAATAGCTGAATCGAATGGCTGTGGGTGTCTGATCGCTAGAGGATATAACCTCGATGACATCAAGCCGCATGCCACATTGTTTTGCACCGATACTGTAGTAGTCCCATGAGGTGGGAGATACGGCATTGCTACTATTACTATCCTCATCCGGATCACCTGTGTAGCGATCATAGAATTCAAGTCCGCGGTTGATGGGGACAAAGGAAACCCGTCCGCCATCGGACGAAGAGGAGATAGGGAAAACCTTACCCTCGGTTTCAGATAACTCACGCGTGTTGCTGACGAAGGGGTTGCTTCCAGTCACGCCGCCGGTGGTTGTGCCATTGACGGTGGTGCTGGTAGAAACTTCCACACCCTTTCGAGCTGAAATGGCATCTGTTGAAAAAGCACCTTCTGTTTTTACTTTTTCTGCAAAGATACTTCCACGAAGACTGACATTAGACCACTCAGTGCCATCACTGTGCGCACCAAATGTGGTGAATGCTGATGCGCTAATAGGGAGTTGAGATGGGATTTCATATAGCGAAACCAGATATTTTTTCTTTCTTGTGATGACATTAGTCTTTGATGCGTCTTGATCAGCAAAAGATAACTCAAAAGCCCACCAGTTGTGTTTCGCTATAAAGGTGCCGTCATTTTGATAATTAAAGTGCAACTCCGGAGCGTCTATCAAGTTATATAATGGGAAATCACTTACCGATGCCTGTACCCACCCGCTGGCCGAGGGGCCATATTTTTTGTCTAAAGATACAATGGGATAAAGAGAATCATCGATTTTCTCAGAGCTGCTGCATTCGAGGGGAGGGGGGAAATCTGTGCTAGCGGATATATTAGTGCCTGAGGTGATGGCGTCGGGAGCTGTCGTTCCGCCTGCCAGTGCGCTGATAATAGCGCCAAGCTCGAGGTTAGAGTCGCTGTTATTGCCACTACGGACATTGCTTATGCCGAGAGAGAGGGCGACTCCGGGAGCCAGCGCTTGGCGAGAATTCGACATGACAAGCGCATCCTCGATAATATTTTTCCATTGAAGTGATTCTTTGTTTTTAGAATCATCCTGCATACAGAGGATTGCTCTGTTGGGGATGATGTTGGTCAATGCTCGTAGAAACGCATCTTCACGCTGTTGGTAGTCATTTTTGAGCAGATTATTTTTTTGTACAGCATGTGCATCCACTGTATTTCTATACATGGAGATGAGCATGATTAATAAGGCAATGCCTATTGAGGTGACCACCAGTAATGAGGCGAAACCCGGACTGCTTTTGTGTGTCCGGTTGGCTGGTTTGGTCATGAATCGTTTCATCGTAGTGTTGTGCTTGAGTAGGTGATTTCTTCACCATTGGGGCCAGTGAGCTTGGTGCGTAACACCCCATTTTCGACATAAAAAACGGCATCTTCGATTCGATTACTGATACTCCAAGCGGGTGCCGCTACCGCTAACTCTGCCATGCTTTCGAGGTGATAGTAGTTTAGCTTCTTCGTATCACCATCATATGCGATGACGCCAAAGCTGCTGTCTGATGGTGAGGCCGGATCTTGGAATTTTAGTGCGATGACTTTACCGTCAGCTATTACGGCATTACTGCTTTCCTTGGCATCTGTGAGAGATCCATACATGCGGAAGAAGTTGGCTCTGGGGATAATACGGTTGAGGGTATTGTTAATCTGGGGGGCTTCACTGATAAGGAAATTTTGAGTTTGGAGTATTTTGTAGGATGCTAATTGGCTATTAAAAAGAGTCAGTGTAATCGTAGCGACCATCAACCCAACGAGTATGGTCACCGTCATCTCAACGAGGGTGAAGCCAGATCTTTGCCTATGCGTTTGATAGTTCATGATTATTGTGTGCGTATAATCGTTCGGGATTTCACATATTCTTTAGCTCCAATACTAT
>Ga0209195_1000990_pt1 | contig 20233 bp, 17 predicted proteins | sample COGITO_mtgs_1004_3_FD_184788 | JGI IMG/M metagenome (GOLD analysis project Ga0209195, IMG submission 184788) | Pelagic marine microbial communities from North Sea - COGITO_mtgs_100420 (SPAdes) (version 2) | ecosystem: Environmental > Aquatic > Marine > Epipelagic ...
CAGCGTCTCGATTTAAAAGGAGCCTTCAGCATCCCAACTAAAAAGCCACGCCACGCTCAACTGGGGTGTGATCGAGGCTACCCCATTCAGCCCATGAGCCGTCATAAGCACTGATGTTTTTATACCCTAAAATCCGCGCCACCATATAGGTAAAGCCGGAGCGGTGGTGACTCTGACAGTGCGTTATCACAGACTTTTCTCTGCCTAATCCAGCGGCTGCGAGTATAGCCTCGGCGTCATCGCGAATGCGCAAATTACGCTGTCGATCCATCAGTTCCGTCCACTCAATATTAATCGCTCCGGGAATATGCCCGCCCCGTGCCGAGCGCACCATATCACCGCTGTACTCGCCGGGACTGCGTGCATCCCAAACTACATAGTCTGGGTTGTCCAGCTGGCCGATAATCTCGTCTGCGCTGATCAACACTTCTGAGTTGGCGATACTGATTGTTGTCTCAGAGGGCACTGGCTGATTAGCCTGTGCTTCGGTAACAAAGCCTTCTTTTATCCAGGCAACAATGCCGCCATTGAGATAAGACCAGTTGTGATAGCCGAGCAGGTCCAGCGTCCAGGCAAATCGCCCAGCCCAGCCGCCACCCTCATCGTCATAGATCACCACATGACTATGGGCACTGATGCCCAGGTAGCGAATAATATTTTCTAGCTGTTCCATCTCAGGCAGCTTGCCAGGGTAGGGCGCAGTGCCCGCCATTAAGGTGTCAGGCTGCAAGTGCACAGCACCTGGAACATGCTTCTGGCGGTAGAGTGCACCGCTACAGAGGTCGACAATAATAAGATTGGTATTCTCTGAATCTGCCGCCAATATTGATTCCAATAGCGCCGGCTCTAACAGGCGCGGAATATCAGCCGCCATTACTCTTCATCCTGACTGGCAAGAATATTGCGATAATTCAGTAATCTGATAGGAAGGATTTTACCCTCTTCCGCAGCGGCCAGTAGCGCACAACCCAGCTCAACCGAATGTTTGCAGTCTCTAAATTTACAGTAACCGAGGAAGGGTCTGAACTCGATAAAACCATCTATAATTTGCTCATCACTTAAATTGGTCACGGCAAATTCGCGAATACCGGGTGAGTCGATTAGATGGCCGCCATTTTCAAGATGAAATAGCCGCGATGCGGTGGTCGTATGTTGGCCTTTGTCCTTGCCAGCCGATAACTCGCCAACCAAGATATTGGCATCCGGTTGCAGCTCATTGATCAGCGACGATTTACCGACGCCAGACTGGCCAACAAACACCGAAGTGTGCGCCGCCATATAGTTCTTTAATTCTTCAAGACCTTCGCCGGTGGTTGCGGAGACACAAAGTACCTCATAGCCCACAGTGCGGTAGTCTTTTAATAGTTGCTCAACCTTTGGGAAATCACTGTCGCTGAGCATATCAAATTTATTGATGATTAATACAGGCTGAATGTTTTGCGCTTCTGACGCAATCAGATAGCGGTCAATAAGGTTGCTATAGGGCGTTGGCTTGGCGGCAAAGACAATGGCTATGCGGTCCACATTGGCCGCTACTGGACGCAGCTTGCCGTAGGGGTCAGGGCGCAACAGTTCTGAGTCTCGTGGCTCTCTGGCTACCACAACGCCCACTGGTTCGGCATAGCGCCAGACCACACGATCCCCTGTCACCAGAGGTTCGAGATTGGTACGCAGATGGCAGCGGTAAATATTGCCCTTAAAGCGATCTTCCAGGCCTTCGATATCCACCTGGGCACCAAAGTTGGTAATCACCGTACCCAGTATCTCTGGACCCAGTTGAGTGAGATTCTCAAGCTGTTCTTCGGATACGGATTTCTTGCTAATAGCCCGCGCTCGGCGTCGCTCCTGAATCGTTTGGATACGACCTTTCTGCTGTTTACTGAGATTGCGTTTCGCCATTAATGCTCTCGCGGATTTAGGTTATGCGCCATGTCTGGCGTTATCGGCTGCAAGGATATAGCATATCCGCCTCGAGGAACATTTTGCTAACCCCACTTGGAAGATTTAGATGACCGTTGCAACCGCCAATGCCAACACTGACCCGATGAATTTAATCTGGATCGACCTGGAAATGACTGGATTGAGTCCCGAACATGACCGGATTATTGAAATCGCCACAGTGGTCACCGACAAAGACCTCAATGTTCTGGCTGAGGGGCCGATGATTGCAGTGCATCAGTCCGATGAGTTACTCGACGGCATGGACGAGTGGAATACCCGCCAGCATGGGGGTTCAGGTCTGACTGAAAGGGTGCGTCAGAGTGTCGTGACTGAGGCGGAGGCCGAATTAGCTACAATTGAGTTTCTGCGCCAGTGGGTGCCAGCGGGCAAGTCGCCTATGTGCGGCAACTCGATCTGTCAGGATCGGCGCTTTTTAGCTAACTATATGACCGACTTGCAGAGTTTCTTTCACTACCGCAATTTAGATGTCAGCACATTAAAAGAGTTAGTTCAGCGCTGGAAGCCGGAACTGGCCAATGGCTTTAAAAAGCGTGGCAGTCATTTGGCGATGGATGATATTTACGATTCGATCCGCGAGTTGGAATACTACCGCGAAGTGTTTATTAAGCTTTAAAAAACTTTACGCTGTCATCGCTAGTTTGCAGGTGTGGCGCCTGCTGCCTACCAAGTGCCCAGAGAACATGCTCACGAACCAGCGCAGAGGGGTCGTTGACCCTTTTGCTCAGTGCATCGATAATGCGCTGGGAAGCTGGCGCATTACCCAACCCCACCGAGAGATTACGCAGCCAGCGCTGATAGCCAATGCGGCGAATCGGTGAACCCTCGGTGTTGTTCAAAAATTCTTTTTCAGTCCATTCAAACAGCGTGACTAAATCCGAGTCATCGAGATTGTGCCGGGGGGAAAAGTCTATTTCGTTTGTTTTTGAAGAATAGCGATTCCAGGGGCAGATAATCTGGCAGTCATCGCAACCAAATACCCGATTGCCCATCAGCGGACGCAACTCTTCGGGAATTGGCTCTTGGCTTTCGATGGTCAGATAGGAAATACATCGGCGGGCATCCAGCACATAGGGTTCGGGAAAGGCATTGGTGGGGCAGACTTTTAAACAGGCGCGACAGTTGCCGCATTTATTAGTTTGCTCGCTGGTGTCAACTGGCAATTCCAGAGAAATATAAATCTCTCCAAGAAAAAACCAAGAGCCGGCTTTGTCATTTATGATCAGGGTGTTTTTGCCGATCCAACCCAGTCCAGCCTGCTCAGCGATGGGCTTCTCCATCACTGGGGCACTGTCGACAAAGGGTCGCTGGGTTAGTTGCAGATGATTGAGGCCGTGAAAATCTATTTCAGCTTCAATTTTTTTACCGAGTTTAGCCAGACGTTTGCGAATCAATTTGTGATAGTCACGACCCAGTGCATACCTTGATATATAAGCTTTATTGTCGTCCTTCAATACGGCGATCATATTGCTGTCGGTGAGATAATCCATACGCACCGAGATCACTCGCAGGGTTTTTTCCACCAGCTGATCTGGGGTGTAGCGTTTTTCGCCGTGCTCGGCCATCCACTGCATGGAACCCTGATAGCCTTTGGCCAGCCAATCGAGAAGATTTTTTGATGCTGAGCTGAGATCCGGTTGGGAAATAGCCACCTGCTGAAAACCCAGCTCCAAGCCCCAGGCTTTAACTTTTTTCGCGAGATCATTGAGCTTATCGGTTTCGGGCATGGTTTCAGGGCTAATCTGACATATAATCGCGCTAATCTTACTGGGAACTCGCGGTTATGTCGCACATTGTTATTCAAGACGCCTTATACAAGGCTGAATCTGTCCGTAAACTGGATCAGCTTGCTGTTGCCTCGCTCTTTAACGCTTCGGTCGGTGGACCGGCCGCTGCCGCGATGCCCAATAGCCAAAGCATGACCCTTATGAAACGTGCTGGTCGTGCCGCCTTCAACGAGCTGCTCGAAGCCTTTGGCAAGCCTTCACTGATCACTGTGTTTTGCGGTTCCGGCAACAATGCGGGCGACGGCTATATAGTGGCCACACTGGCCGCTGAGAAAAGCCTCGCCGTGCGAGTGGTCGAGTTGTCGGTTACAGCCAAACTATCCGCCGATGCCGCCGTAGCCCGAGACTATGCGGTTAACGCTGGTGTGATTTTTGCCCCTTTCAGCGAAACTATTGATCTTTCCGAAGGCGTTGTGGTGGACGCACTACTGGGCATAGGTGCCACTGGCCCCATGCGCGAGCCCTATGGCGCAGCCATCGAAATGATTAATCAGGCCGCCTTACCGGTCTTGGCCATCGATCTGCCCTCCGGGCTTTATGCGGATTCAGGTGCTGCAGCAGAAGCGGCCATTAGTGCCGATGTCACCGTGACTTTTATCGCTGCCAAGCAGGGCATGTTTACTGGTCGTGGCCCGGCTCTCTGCGGTGAAGTTATTTACCACTCCTTGGATGTGGACGAAGAAATCTTTCAGCAGGTTGCCCCTTCGGCACAGCTTATGGACCTCCATGAGTTGATTGAAAACCTGCCTACAAGAGATGTGGATGCCTACAAAAATCAGTTTGGCCACAGCATGGTTATCGGCGGTGATCACGGCTTCGGTGGCGCCGCGATGATGGCGGCTGAAGCAGCTCTGCGCTCTGGTTCAGGGTTAGTGAGTATGGCTACGCGCCCAGCCCATGTTGCTGGAGCGCTGGCACGGCAGCCGGAAGTCATGGTCAGTGGGATTGTCTCAGGCCAAGAATTAGAGCCTCTATTGGCTAAGCCTTCAGTGTTGATTGTTGGTCCTGGTCTCGGCCGTTCGCCTTGGTCTGAGCAGTTATTACAGAAAGCCGTAGGCACGGGTCTGCCGATGGTCGTGGATGCTGATGCACTGAATATTATTGCCGAGGGCCGAGTGGTCTCTCAGCCGGATGGCAGTAACTGGGTGATGACGCCTCATCCAGCTGAAGCGGCGCGACTCCTAAGTATTAGTGTCGCTGAAGTACAGGCGGATCGCTTTGCCGCGGTGCGTCAGCTGCAAGAAAAATATAATGCGGTGGTTTTATTAAAAGGTGCGGGCACTTTAATCGCCGCCCCCGGTGATGAAATTATTGCCCTCTGCCCCTACGGTAACCCGGGTATGGCCACAGGTGGTATGGGGGATGTGCTTTCCGGCATTATCGGAGCTCTGTTGGCGCAGGGGCTCGAGGCCAAACTGGCTGCTCAGCTGGGTTGCTGCCTGCACTCAGCCGCCGCCGATATGGCTGTGGAAGAGAAGGGTATGCGCGGACTGACAGCAACAGATTTATTAGCCTATTTGCGTAATCTATTAAACGGCGAGCTTAGCTAAAACTTTTATAAAAAGACTACAAAAAGACTACAAGAAGACGAGAGCATAGCCTGGTGACAGAGAGACATACTCAATCCATAACGCTGGAATTGATCGACGAAGCGGCAATGCTGCAGTTTGGCAATGGCATTGCTGTGGCGATCAGTCGTGGGTTTGAAAATAGTCTCGACAATAATGATTTTCCGAAGGTCTCAGGGTCCGCGTTCTTGATTGCCTTGCAGGGTGACCTGGGCGCCGGTAAAACAACGCTCAGTCGCGGTCTGTTATTAGGTCTTGGTCATGTTGGCGCTGTCAAAAGTCCGACCTATACTTTGGTGGAGCCCTATGATCTGGCACTGGGGCAGGTTTGTCACTTTGACTTCTATCGATTGCAGGACCCAGAAGAGCTCGAATATATGGGTTTTCGAGATTATCTGGTGGAGTCGCGGCTGTGCTTGGTAGAATGGCCCGAACGCGGTGCCGGATTTTTGCCTGAAGCCGACATGTTGATTGAGATTGTTCAACTCCATGATGGGCGCAAACTGACTCTGAGTGGACGGTCAGAACAGGCTAGAATAATAATTTCTCAGCTCGATAGAGACGCAAATGGGGTTAACAGTGCAGATTAAAAGCACTCTACTTTTTAGGGGCAGCTTGCTCTTTAGGGGCAGCTTACTATTTAAAAGCGCTTCAGTATTTAAAAGCCATGCTCTAGTAGGTTGTTTCATGGCCTGCCTAGCAATGCTTTGGGTCAGCTCCAGCTATGCTGCAGAGGTTGACAGCGTAAGACTCTGGCGGGCACCGGATAATACTCGCCTCGTACTGGATCTCAGTGGCCCTGTTGAGCATAAGGTCTTCACCCTCGATAACCCCAACCGTTTGGTTATAGATATTAAAGACACCAAACTTAACACCAGCTTTGATGATCTCGATGTTGCTTCCACGCCAATCGACGCTATGCGCTCAGGCCTGCGAGGCAGTTCTGACCTACGTTTGGTGTTTGATCTGAAAGAATCCGTGACGGTAAAAAGCTTTACTTTAAAGGCTTTTGAGCAGTATGGCGATAGGCTGGTTGTCGATATTTATGACAAAAAATTGCGCCCAACAAAATCGGTTAGCAAACTGGTACCAGTGGATAATCGCCGCATTGTTATTGCCATAGATGCTGGTCATGGTGGAGAAGATCCAGGTGCGCTAGGGCCGAAAAAGGTTCGCGAAAAAGTCGTGGCGCTGCAGATCGCTAAGCGTCTAGAGTTACTCTTTGATCAGGATACTTATTTTACTGGCGAGCTAGTGCGCACAGGTGATTACTATCTGGCTCACCGCAAGCGCACGGCCATAGCCCATGATAAGCGCGCCGACTTCTTTATCTCTATTCACGCAGATGCGTTCACTAATCCGAAAGCCAATGGTGCCTCGGTTTATGCCCTCTCTACTCGAGGCGCTACCAGTGAGGCGGCACGCTATTTAGCGGGCAAGGAAAACCGTGCGGATTTAATTGGTGGAGCCGGCTCTCTGAGTCTCGATGATAAAGACGATGCTCTGGCCGAAGTATTACTTGATCTATCCATGACGGCGACCCTGAGTAGCAGTTTAGATGCTGGCAGCTATGTGCTGAAAAATATGGGCGGCGTTGCTCGGCTGCATAAAAAGAAGGTCGAGCAGGCAGGCTTTTTGGTACTCAAGTCGCCAGATATACCCTCGCTGCTGATTGAAACCGGTTTTATTTCAAATCCCACTGAGGCCAGACGTCTCAGTGACGGCAATTATCAACAAAAAATGGCACAGGCAATCTACACTGGCCTGGTAGGCTATTTCGCTGATCATCCGCCAGCTGGTACAGCCATTGCGTCGGCTAAAAACACTAGAGTTCGCAGCTATGTGATTGCTCGTGGAGATACCTTGTCCGGTATAGCTCAGCGCTACAACACCTCGGTGAATCGTATATTGAGCTATAATAAAATGCGTTCCAGCACCATCAAAGTCGGTCAGAAAATCATGATTCCTGCCGGCTAATGTCTGCCAACATCGCCGCAGATTTAACTATGCACTCCATTTTTAATGCGCTGCTAACACGCCGCTAACAAGCCAATCAAAGGCCACCGCTTATGTCCGTTATTAAAATTCTCAGTCCGCAGCTTGCCAATCAGATTGCGGCTGGTGAAGTGGTGGAGCGCCCAGCTTCAGTGCTCAAAGAGCTGGTTGAGAATAGCCTTGATGCCGGTGCTCAGAGCATCGAGATCGATATTGAGCAGGGTGGGGTGAAGTTAATCCGCATCCGCGATGACGGCGGCGGTATTGGTCACGACGATCTGGCTCTGGCCCTGAGTCGTCATGCAACCAGTAAAATTGATGATCTCGAAGATCTTGAGGCGGTGGCCACTCTAGGCTTTCGCGGCGAAGCTCTCGCCAGTATCGCCTCTGTATCTCGCCTCAGCCTAACCTCTAATAACGGCGAGGGCAGTGCCTGGAAAGCCATTTCCGAGGGTCGGGATATGCAAGTGGAAGTCACTCCCGCGTCTCATCCTCAGGGCACCAGCGTTGAAGTGCGGGATCTGTTTTTCAACACTCCAGCCCGGCGCAAATTTCTGCGCACCGAAAAAACCGAATATAACCGCATCGACGACAGTATTAAAAAGCTCGCTCTGAGCCGCTTTGATGTGGCCTTTAATCTGCGCCACAACCAGCGCGCCCAGATCAGCTTGCGCCCGGCCAAGACTCAGCTGGAACAGGAAAAGCGGGTTGCTGATATCTGTGGTACCACCTTTATGGAACAGGCGCTCTATGTGGACAATGTCCGTCCCGGCCTGCGCCTCTGGGGTTGGATTGGACTGCCGACCTTTTCCCGCAGTCAGGCGGATCTGCAGCACTTTTTTGTCAACGGTCGCTGTATTCGTGACAAGGTCGTTTCCCATGCTGTGCGTCAGGCCTATCAGGATGTGCTCTATCATGGCCGCCATCCAGCCTTTGTACTGTTTCTTGAAATCACTCCAGCGGATGTGGATGTCAACGTACACCCGACCAAACATGAGGTGCGTTTTCGCGAAAGTGGCTCGATCCACAGCTTTATCTCCAGCACATTAAAAAAAGCGCTGGCGGAAGATCGCCCTCAGGATCACTTGCAGTCAAACGGTCCTGGCGAATTTGCTGAAGGCAGTGAACAGTTTCCAGGAATGGTTAATCAGCCTTCTCCCAGCTGGCAGGCGGCACCGCAATCTCAGCCAGCGATGCAGTTTTCCTCGCAGTCCAATTTTGGCGGTAGCTCATCTGGTGCCATGTCGGGTTCAGCAGGGTCGATGCAAAACTATCAGAGCCTTTACTCCACCAGCGGGATCAATCTTCCTGAATCTGAGAATCCTCTGAGAGATCAGCAGGATATTCCCCCGCTGGGTTACGCCATTGCGCAATTAAAGGGTATCTATATTCTCGCTGAGAACCGCGAGGGCCTAATTATTGTCGATATGCATGCTGCCCATGAGCGCATTACCTATGAGCGCATGAAAGGGGCCTTTGATGATCAGGGGTTAGTTTCTCAACCCTTGCTGGTGCCAGAAAGTCTCTCAGTCAGTCAGCGGGAAGCCGATGCCGCTGAGCAGCACAATGAAGTCTTTGCCAAGCTTGGCTTTGTCGTCGAACGGGCTGCCGCTGAGAGTGTGATCGTTCGAGAAATTCCAGCAATCCTACGTGGATCAGAAGTTGAAGCATTGCTCCGGGATGTACTCTCGGATTTACTCGAGCACGGAAACTCTGAGCGTATCAGGGATCATATCAATGAAATCCTTTCCACTATGGCCTGTCATGGTTCAGTACGTGCCAATCGCAAACTGAGCATTCCGGAAATGAATGCACTACTGCGTGATATGGAAGCCACTGAGCGCAGCGGTCAATGTAATCACGGGCGACCTACCTGGTCCCAGTTGACATTAGATCAGCTCGACAAGTTATTTTTGAGAGGGCGCTAATAGCGTGGCCAGCACAGAGCGGCCATCGGCGATCTTTGTTATGGGTCCCACCGCCAGTGGCAAGACCGATTTAGCCATAGCCTTGCAGCAGCATCTTCCGGTTGAACTCATTAATGTGGATTCAGCGCAGATTTATCGACAGCTGGATATTGGCAGCGCCAAACCAGACAAAGCGACACTGGCAGCGGCTCCCCATCGTTTGATCGATATCCTCGACCCTCTGGAAACCTATTCTGCAGCAGATTTTATTGTTGATGCCACTCGGGAAATGGCGGAAATCACCAGTAGAGGAAAAATTCCACTGCTGGTGGGCGGTACCATGTTGTATTTTAAGGCGCTGCTTGAAGGATTGTCGGATATGCCTTCAGCCGACGCTGACATTCGTGCCGAGATGCTCAAGCATGCGGAGGATTTTGGCTGGGCCTCAGTCCACGAGCAATTGCGCGCTGTTGACCCCGAGAGTGCCGCAAGTTTACATCCCAATCATTCCCAGCGTATTCAGCGCGCGTTAGAAGTCTATAGAATCAGCGGCGTGCCCATGTCGGCCCTGCGGCGGGAACCAAATGTCGGCAGTGTTGCCGAAAGCTACAGTATTAAGCAAATTGCCTTGCTGCCAAACAATCGAAAGCTCATCCATGACCGTATAGAGACTAGGTTTATGACCATGATGGAAGCGGGATTTGAGACGGAAGTGCGCGAGCTATTTCAGCGCGGTGACCTCCATGAAGATTTGCCTGCGATCCGCTCTGTTGGCTACCGTCAGTTGTGGCAATACTTGCAGGGACAATGTAGTTTAGATGAGGCGGTTGAAAAAGGTATTATTGCCACCCGTCAGCTGGCCAAGCGGCAGATTACCTGGTTGAGAAACTGGCCCTCTAGCTGCGAAATACAGGTGGATAATGAGACAGGACTACTGTCGATGAATAATATTTGCCAGTTGGCCTTGAAAAAACTGCCCGTAGCGCCCATATATTCGGGGAACATGGAAAGTTGATGATAAATTGGCGGCCAATGTTGTTGATTTAGTTGCAGGTCAAGTTTGACTTGCGTTTTTGCTGCTGGAATAGCAGCTTTATTTGATTAATAAGGAGAAGTATAAATGTCGAAAGGGCATAACTTACAAGACCCTTTTCTTAATGTGTTAAGGAAAGAACGCATCCCGGTATCCATCTTTTTGGTTAACGGAATTAAATTACAGGGACAGGTAGAATCATTCGATCAGTTTGTAGTGCTGCTAAAAAACACCGTTAGTCAAATGGTGTACAAGCACGCTATTTCAACAATTGTTCCTTCACGTGTAGTTAAGCTGCCCACTTCAGGCGGCACCGGAACCCCTAGTCAGGGTGGTTTTGATGACGATGGCGGAAACTACGCTGACGACTATTAACTAGAGTGGCATTATTTTTTGAACGACCCGAATTTGGGGAACGAGCGATTCTTGTTCATTTAAAGTTGCAGAGTGAGTCCGAACCTGAAGATCCGAGAGAGTTTGAAGAATTAGTCCTATCTGCGGGCGGCGATCCAGTGGACTTTATCTCTGGCTCTCGCTCTGCTCCCCACGCAAAATTATTTGTTGGCACCGGCAAGCTCGAAGAAATTGGTGCGGCTGTTGCAAGCCACTGTGCCGAACTGGTTATTTTCAACCACAATTTATCCCCCAGCCAAGAGCGCAACATTGAGGCCGAACTCAAGTGTCGGGTGCTCGATCGTACCGGTTTGATTCTCGATATCTTTGCTCAGCGCGCGCGAACCCACGAGGGTAAGTTGCAAGTGGAGCTAGCCCAGCTGCAACATCTGTCATCACGACTGGTGCGCGGTTGGACTCACCTTGAGCGCCAGCGCGGCGGCATCGGTATGCGCGGTCCCGGTGAAACTCAGCTGGAATCAGATCGCCGTATGGTTCGCGATCGTATTAAGTCGATTCAGGGACGCCTGTTAAAAGTGCGGAAACAGCGTGCTCAGGGACGTCGTGCCCGAGTTCGAGCCGAGGTCCCTGCAGTCTCATTGGTGGGCTATACCAACGCCGGTAAGTCGACGCTGTTCAATAACCTGACTCAGTCCGATGTGTTTGTCGCCAACCAGTTATTTGCCACCCTCGATCCCACCATGCGCAAGCTTGAAGTGCCGGAACAGGGGCAGGTTGTGTTTGCTGACACCGTAGGCTTTATCAGCCATTTGCCTCACCGTTTGGTGGATGCCTTTCGCGCTACCTTGGAAGAGGCGGCCAACGCAACCTTGCTGCTCCATGTTGTTGACGCAGCGGCAGAGGATCGCGCCACCAATATCAAGCGCGTTGAAGAAGTGCTTAAAGAGATTGATGCGCACAAGTTGCCGACCCTAATGGTCTATAACAAGGTTGATCTGCTTGAGGACTTTACTGCGCGCATTGATCGCAATGCCGAAGGTCAGCCAGTCGCAGTTTGGCTGTCGGCGCTCAAAAATGAAGGTCTAGATCTCTTGTTGCAGGCCGTGGCCGAGCGCTTGCCAGGACAGTTTGTCCACAAAACCCTGCGCCTAAAACCGGATCAGGGTGCTCTGCGTGCATCTCTTTACAGCCATAAAGCCGTATTAGATGAGCAGGTCGATGAAAATGGCTGGATCAACTTGGAGGTTAAGCTCTCTGAGGTCGATTACTTACGCTTGATCAAGAGTTCGGGATTGGATTTAGACGATTTGGTGACACTGTAGCTAGTTGAAGCCAAAGGCTTTAGAATTATGCCGGCGCTAAAATTTTTTAGACGCTGGTACGAAATTTACTTAATTGGAGAATACTTATGGCCTGGAATGAACCGGGTGGTGGCAAGGACCCTTGGGGTGGAAAGCGCGGCAATGATGGCCCGCCAGATCTCGATGAAGCGCTCAATCAACTGAAGAAAAAATTCAGCAGTTTTGGCGGAGGATCTAATGGATCCGGTGGACCTGATAGCAAAAGTTTACTCCCAATCGTAGCCGTAGTGCTGCTGGTACTCTGGGGTTTGATGGGCTTTTACCAAGTCGATGAGAAAGAGCAGGCAGTTGTCTTGCGTCTGGGTAAGTACCACGACACTCTGGGCTCTGGCCTGCAGTGGAATCCCAAACTGATCGACAAGGTTTACACAGTTCGTGTGACTGAAGAACGACAGTACTCAGCGCGCGGTTTGATGCTGACTCAAGACGAAAACATTGTTGAGATCTCCCTGACAGTTCAGTACAACATTGAAGACGCCAAGGCTTTCGTACTCAATATTCGCGACCCAGAGACCAGTCTTAAGCATGCCACTGACAGCGCCCTGCGCCATGTAGTCGGCAGCACAGGTCTTGATGGCGTTATCTCCACCGGTCGAGAAGAAATTGCGATATCCACCGCTGACAAGCTGCAGGTTCTGCTGAATAACTACAAGAGTGGAATTAATGTGGTGAAGATCAACATCGAAGAGGCGCGACCACCGAATGAGGTCAAGTCTGCCTATGATGATGTGATCAAGGCCCGGGAAGATTTGGAACGATTGGTCAACGAAGCCCAGTCCTATTCCAACGGTATTATTCCTGAAGCTCGTGGTGCCGCTCAGCGTATGCGTGAAGAGGCCGGTGCTTATAAGTCTCAGGTCGTCTCGAAAGCAGAGGGTGAAGCTCAGCGCTTTACTAACCTGTATATAGAATACGCTAAAGCGCCAAAAGTGACTCGCGATCGTCTCTATATAGATGCGGTTGAGCAGGTAATGATGAACAGCACCAAGATTTTGGTGGACACTGAGAGTGGCAATAATATGCTCTATCTGCCGCTTGATAAGTTGATTCAAGAAGGCACTCAGTCGAAGCTCAGATCTGATGAGGGCAATGGTCAAATGATTGATCGAATTACTAACCAGGTGCTTGAGAAGTTGCAGCGTAACGTTGAGCCTACATCAATGGAGAGAAGACGATGAGCAATTTATTAAAGTCGGTAATGGTCTTAGCTCTTATTTTAGTCGTGGCCAGCAGCACACTCTATGTGGTTAGCGAAACCGAGCGCGGTGTAAAGTTGCGCTTTGGACGTCTGATTGAAGCGGATATTCAACCTGGCTTACACGTCAAAATGCCTTTTGCAGACGATGTCCGTCTGTTTGATGCGCGAGTTTTGACTGTAGATGCACAGCCAGCCAGTTTCTTCACTGTTGAGAAGAAGCGCTTGATTGTTGATTCCTATGCTAAGTGGCGCATTGCCAACGTTGAGACTTACTACAAGGCCACTGGTGGCGTTGAAACCATAGCGCGCAACCGTCTGGCCAATCGTGTCAACAACGGACTGCGAAATCAGTTTGGTACTCGTACTCTGCACGAAGTGGTGTCTGGTGAGCGCGATGCGCTGATGGAAGACATTACCTTTGATCTCAATGAGTCAGTACTCGGCAGTCTGGGTATTGAAGTGGTGGATGTACGTGTTAAGCGAATCGACCTACCTCAGGAAGTGAGCAGCCAGGTGTTTAGACGTATGACCGCCGAGCGTGAGAAAGAAGCGACGGAACTGCGTTCTACTGGTAAGGAAAAAGCTGAGCGGATTCGTGCTTCGGCAGATCGCGAGCGCACCATTGAGCTGGCTAACGCCTATCGTGATGCGGAGCAGCTGCGTGGTACTGGAGACGCTGAGGCAGCAGGCATTTACGCCGACGCCTATCAGCAGGATCCTGAGTTCTACTCCTTTGTGCGTAGTCTCAATGCTTACAAGAACTCGTTTTCCAATAAGGGCGACGTGATGCTTGTGGCTCCGGACAGTGACTTCTTTAAGTACTTGCAAAGCCAAGACGGTAAATAATCGGTCCTTGGACCGGATGGATGTTTTTTTACGCTCTTTAGAGGCTATTTAGACGCTCATTAGAGGCTAGGTAGCCCATTTAAGGGCTTAAGATCTAATTAGCGTAAAAACTCCTGCCACATTGATGGTGACTTTGCTAAAATCGCAAAACCGGGTTCGTCCCGGTTTTTTTGTGCCGATTTAGGGGCCGATTTTTGTGGGTTGTCTTAATTATGCTTAAAGATATAGGTACAGCAATTTGCCTGATGCTGGTGCTAGAGGGGATTATGCCCTTCTTATCGCCATCGAGATGGCGCGGCATGGTACAGGTTATAGCCACTGTCGATGATAGTCAGATGCGCCGCATCGGCCTGTTAAGTATGGCCATTGGTGCAGTGGCGCTATTTTTCTTGCGCTGAGTTAGTTGGCTTATAGTTAAGTCGTTAATTTAGAGCAAAAACGTTTCAAAGCTAGAGGTTGAAAAAAGATTCATGACAATTGCAGATCGTTGGTTATTGCCAGACGGTGTCGATGAGGTGCTTCCAGAGCGCGCTCAGGTTGTCGAGCATCTGCGTCGTCAGCTCCTCGATCTCTACAACTGTTGGGGCTATGACCTGGTGATTCCACCGATGGTCGAGTTTACCGACTCTCTACTTAGCGGTTCCGGTTCCGATCTAGACCTGATGACCTTTCGCATTACCGATCAGTTAAGTGGTCGAATGATGGGCATTCGTGCCGACATCACGCCACAGACTGCAAGAATGGATGCTCACAGCCTGCGTCGCGAAGGCCCCAGCCGACTCTGTTATGCAGGTACCGTTTTACACACCCGCCCGCGAGGCCCGCTTGAGTCGCGCACACCGATCTCCATTGGTGTCGAGTTGTTTGGTGAAGCCACAGTGGCTGCCGATATCGAAGTGATCGAATTATTGTTAGAGAGCATCAGCAGCGCTGGTGTTGAAAACGTGCATCTGGATTTAGGTCATGTGGATATCTTCCGTGGTCTGTTGGCTGATGCTGATCTCAGTGCCGACAGCGAAGCTCAGCTGTTTGATTTAGTGCAGCGCAAAGCCGCTCGTGAATTGGCTCAGTGGATTGAATCCAATATCAGTGATCCGCAGTTGGCTGGTTGGTTAAACGTATTACCCAGCCTTGCTGGCAGCGTTGAAGTTCTGGCAGCTGCCCGGGAAAAATTAGCTGGTGCTCCGGCAGCTGTATTAGCCGCAGTGGCGCAATTGGAAGAAATTGTTGCGGCGATTACTGATCGCAATGTCACTGTCTATCTGGATCTTGGTGAACTGCCTGGCTATCACTATCACACAGGTGTGGTGTTTGCCGCCTATGTGCAGGGCTATGGCAAGGCATTGGGCAATGGCGGACGCTATGATCATGTCGGCGAAGCCTTTGGCCGCCCCCGTCCAGCCACCGGATTTGCCTGCAACCTGAAATCGCTGGTTAGTCAGAGCGCTACTCCTTACGCTGCCAAACTGGGTGTCTTTGTACCTCACAGCAGCAACTCGGCAGTGGCCGAACAGATTCAAACCCTGCGTAGTCAGGGTAATCGTGTTGTCCAGGGTTTCGCCGGGCAGCTGGTTGACTATACAGAGCTAAATTGTGATCGCTTGCTGATTGAGCAAGAGGGTCTCTGGGTTATTCAAAAGCTGTCCTGAGCTTAGATCTTAAGCGCTAGGTAGCCTAAACATTATCTTTACGAGCAAGCATTATTATGGGTAGAAATGTCGTTATTCTTGGTTCCCAATGGGGGGACGAAGGCAAGGGTAAGATCGTTGATTTATTAACTGATAAAGCAACAGTAGTGGCCCGTTTTCAAGGTGGTCACAACGCCGGTCATACGCTGGTTATCGATGGTAAGAAAACTGCATTACACCTTATTCCTTCAGGTATTTTGCGTCCGCATGTCACCTGCGTAATTGGCAATGGCGTTGTTGTCGCACCAGACGCGTTATTAAAAGAAATTAACATGCTCGAAGAGCGTGGCATCGAAGTTCGTGATCGCCTTAAGGTCTCAGGTTCTTGCCCCTTAATCCTCAGCTACCATATCGCTTTGGATCAGGCTCGCGAAGCCGCTCGTGGCAATGCTAAGATCGGCACCACCGGTCGCGGTATTGGCCCCGCCTATGAAGATAAAGTAGCACGTCGTGCACTGCGTCTCGGCGATCTGGCCAATATGGAACGCTTTGCAGCGAAGCTAAAAGAGATTGTTGATTACCATAACTTTGCGCTCACCGAATATTACAAAGCCGATCCAGTCGACTATGAAGCTACTCTTGCTGACGCTAAAGAATGGGCTGCAGCACTGCTGCCGATGAAAGGCGATGTGACTAAGATTTTGCATGACGCCCGTGAAGCCGGTGCCGACATTCTTTTCGAAGGCGCTCAGGGTTCTCTGCTGGACATAGATCATGGTACCTATCCCTACGTGACTTCCTCCAATACCACTGCTGGCGGCGCTGCCACCGGAACCGGTTTTGGTCCGCTGTATTTAGATTATATTCTGGGTATTACCAAGGCTTACACCACCAGAGTAGGCTCTGGCCCATTCCCTACCGAGCTGCACTGTGAGATTGGCGCCTACCTGGGAGAGAAAGGCCATGAGTTTGGTACTACCACCGGCCGTGAACGCCGCTGTGGTTGGTTTGATGCGGTGGCACTGCGTCAGGCGGTACTGATTAACAGCATCTCAGGCATCTGTCTGACTAAGCTCGATGTGCTGGATGGTTTGGAAGAGATTAATATCTGCGTTGGTTATGTTTACTCTGATGGCCGTGATGCCGGTGTGCCTACCCACGCAGATGACTTTGAGGCTATTACGCCGGTCTATGAAACCATGCCTGGCTGGACAGACGTCACTGTAGGCGCGCAAGATATCAATGCGCTGCCTGCCGCGGCGAGAGCTTATATCACTCGCATTGAAGAGCTGATTGGCGCTCCTGTGGATATTGTTTCAACAGGGCCTGACCGAGTTGAAACAATTGTCTTGCGCCATGCGTTCGACTAATTTGATAAGCCTTTAGGGTTTTCAGATAATCAAAAAGCCTCAGTTTAATGCTGGGGCTTTTTGCTTTCTGATGGGTAGAGAAATTATTGTAAGCAACAATAAAAAAATATTCAGTTAGTCTTGTAGGTAAGTGTATAAAAATACTATTACTCATTCTTAGGGGCTAATTTTTACCCCTAGTGGGCCTAAATAGATACTTTATTTCTGTGCTTCGAAAAAACTTATCTCTCTTTTTATTGCCATATAAAATTGCTTTTAGACCACGCCTTACCGAGCCTCAGGCCTCATAAAATTTGTCGGAACATCAATAAATCATTAGTTTGTATAAACATAGAGGTTGCGTAAATTTTATAACCCCTGTAACTTCAGGATCGTAGTGCTGAATAAAAACAAGCGGGTTCCTTGCCAGTTACGTTTTTAAAAGCGAGAGAATCCCATAGGATTGGGAGTGGTTATGCCACCTTTATTGCATTGGATTGCATATTGTAAAGCGCGCGTTCGCTGTCTTCTATTGACGGTAAGAGACTGCTTTATTCTGATAAGTCTCAGACTTCCTCTCTTTATTCCAAAGTTTTTTACAACATCCAATATAGCCTCTAGTTGGTTTTTCTCTATAGCCCCAAGTTCAAAATCATTTTCTATATCAGCGATTAAAGCGCTGCTTTCGTCCTCTCTAAAAACCCATGGGGAGGCATAGTGGAAAACCAATACGCAAATGAAATTTGGCCTCTAGTGGTTTACTTTGTCATGGTCATTTTGATGGTTGTGACCATGCTGGTGCTGTCGTCGTTACTCGGCCAGAAGCGCCGTGAGGCGGCCACTAACGACCCCTTCGAGTCCGGTATTGTCTCGGTTGGCGGCTCGCAAATCCGTATCTCTGTAGAATTTTATCTGGTAGCGATTTTCTTCGTTATCTTCGATCTCGAAACGGTTTTTATCTTCGCCTGGGCAGTGGCCTTTTTTGAACTTGGCTGGCAGGGCTATCTTTCGATTTGCGTGTTTATTGCGATATTGGTTTTGGCGCTTATTTACCAATGGCGCGCTGGTGCTCTGGACTGGGGTAATAAAACCCAGACCGGTCTGCGCAACACTCAGAACGCTGTTGGAGAAAAAATATGAAGTGGAGTTTAACGCGACCAGAAGATGGAAATGTCCTCGACAGCAGTTCTGATTTTATTGAAGAGCAGGTTAAGCGCAATGTCGCCTTTGCCAAACTCGAAGACCTGCTGGCCTGGGGGCGGGCCCATTCACTTTGGCCGTTTAACTTTGGTCTGTCCTGCTGTTATGTGGAGATGGCCACCTCATTTACCAGTCGTCATGATATTGCGCGCTTCGGTTCAGAGGTGATTCGCGCGACTCCGCGGCAGGCTGATTTAATGGTTATTTCTGGAACCTGTTTTTTAAAAATGGCGCCGGTAGTGCAACGTTTATATGAGCAATTATTGGAACCCCGATGGATTATTTCTATGGGCTCCTGCGCGAATTCCGGTGGTATGTACGATATTTATTCGGTAGTGCAGGGGGTAGATAAATTCATCCCCGTAGATGTCTATGTGCCGGGCTGTCCACCGCGACCAGAAGCACTGATGCAAGGATTGATGATGCTTCAGGAGTCGATTGGCCAAGAGCGCCGTCCATTGAGTTGGGTGGCTGGTGATCAAACTGTGGTTAAGCCGCAAAAGACCAGCATGCGCGATCAATTGACCGCACAGCGGATTCAGGCGACAGAGTTGCGGGAGCCAAAAGACATCTAGTTAAATTTGTCCGGTCATTAAGGGGTTTTAATGCACAGAGCGGAAGCCAAGGCCACTAATCGGGTCGAAGAAAAACTGTACGGCAAGTTCGGTGGAGATGTCTTCACCGTTCAGCACTGTGCTGATAAAACGCTTACTCTGTGGTTACACCGCAGTCGCCTGATTGAAGTACTGCAATTCCTCAAACCCCAGTTCCCCATGCTCTACGACCTGTTTGGTATCGACGAGCGCACCCGCACCCATCGTGATGGCCAACCAGCTTCAGACTTTACTGTTGTCTATCATCTGCTGTCGCTGGATCGGAACGAGGATATGCGCATCAAAGTGGCGGTACAGGAATCGGACGCCGACCTGCCCACTGCCATTGGTGTTTGGCCCAATGCCAATTGGTATGAGCGCGAAGTCTGGGACATGTTTGGAGTGACCTTTGCCGGCCATCCGAGTCTGTTTAGAATTCTCCTTCCACCGACCTGGGAAGGCCATGCACTGCGCAAGGATCACCCGGCTCGAGCCACGGAAATGGGCGAGTTTGAAATGGGCCCGGAGCGCGTTGCTCGGGAACAGGAGGCTCTAAGATTTCGACCTGAAGACTGGGGTATGCAGCAGTCCAACAATGACAACGAGTATATGTTTCTCAATCTGGGACCCAACCATCCCAGTGTTCACGGTGTGTTTCGCATTGCCCTGCAGCTTGATGGTGAGGTAATCGTCGATTCGGTACCGGATATTGGCTATCACCACCGTGGCGCCGAGAAAATGGCCGAGCGCCAAACCTGGCACACCTATATTCCCTACACCGACCGCATCGATTATCTCGGTGGTGTAATGAATAATTTTGCCTATGTACAGTCGGTGGAAATACTCGCTGGCATTGTGGTGCCGGATCGCGCCAGAGTGATTCGTATTATGCTCGCCGAGCTATTTCGCATCTCCAGTCATCTGGTTTTTTATGGCACCTTTGTTCAGGACATTGGCCAGATGTCGCCAGTGTTTTATATGTTCGCCGACCGAGAGCGGCTGTTTGGTATTATCGAGGCGATTACCGGCGGCCGCATGCATCCGGCTTGGTTTCGTATTGGTGGTGTTGCACAGGATCTACCCAATGGCTGGGAGCGCCTAGTACGCGAGTTTATCGATTCGATGCCAGCGCGCCTCGACCATTACGACAAAATGTCCATGCAGAACAAAATGCTCAAGCAGCGCACCGTTGGCATTGGCACCTACAGTCAGCAAGAGGCCATTGACTGGGGGGTTACTGGTCCCGGATTGCGCGCCACTGGCAGCGACTGGGATATTCGCAAAAAGCGCCCCTACGGCGGCTATGACCAGTTTGAATTCGAAGTGCCAACCGCCAATAACGGCGATTGTTATGACCGTGCCAAACTGCGTATCGAAGAGATGCGCGAGAGCCTGAAGATCATTCGGCAATGTCTCGACAATATGCCAGAAGGCCCCTACAAAAGTGATCACCCC